>Ga0335082_10005992_pt1 | contig 13274 bp, 9 predicted proteins | sample Lox_Sample_41_FD_206718 | JGI IMG/M metagenome (GOLD analysis project Ga0335082, IMG submission 206718) | Soil microbial communities from Loxahatchee National Wildlife Refuge, Florida, United States - Lox_Sample_4.1 | ecosystem: Environmental > Terrestrial > Soil > Wetlands | place: USA: Florida... | reverse complement strand
CGAGACCGACGAGTACGGCCTGCCGGTCCGGTACCCGTGGGCGACCGAGTACCGGGGCCGCGCCGTCGTGGTGTACGGCCACACCCCGGTGCCGGCCGCGGAATGGCTGAACAACACCCTGTGCGTGGACACGGGCTGCGTGTTCGGTGGCCGTCTGACCGCGCTCCGATATCCCGAACGGTCGTTGGTCTCTGTCCCCGCCGCCCGCGTCTACCACCCCCCGGCCAAGCCGTTCCCCTCGGTTTCCGCCCCGCTGGCCGCGCGGCGCGAGCCCGACGTGCTCGACACTCCGTTGCTTGACATTGGCGACGTCTCCGGGTCCCGCGTGATCGAGACGGCGTACCTGCCCCGGGTCGGGATCCGCGACGCGCACGCCGCGGCCGCGCTGGAGGTGATGAGCCGGTTCGCGATCGACCCGCGCTGGCTGCTCTACCTCCCGCCGACCATGAGCCCCGTCGCTACGAGGGCCGACGGGGACCTGCTCGAGCACCCCGACCAGGCCTTTTCCGCCTACCGCGCCGAGGGCGTGGCCGAGGTGGCGTGCGAGGAGAAGCACATGGGCTCGCGCGCCGTGCTGCTGGTGTGCCGCTCGCCGGAGGAGGCGGCCGCCCGCTTCGGCGTCTCCCCGGCTCCAGGCGCCGTCTGGACCAGGACCGGCCGCCCGTTCTTCCCCGCTCCGCTGACGGCTTCGCTGCTTGACCGCCTGCGCGAGGCGGCCGAGGCGGCCGGGCTCTTCGCCGAGCTCGACACGTCCTGGCTGCTCCTGGACGCCGAACTGATCCCGTGGAACGTCAAGGCCGGCCAGCTGGTCAAGGACCAGTACGCGGCCGTCGGCGCGGCCGCCCGCGCCTCGCTCCCGGCCGCCGTCTCGGCCCTGGAGCAGGCGGCTGCCCGCGGCCTGCCCGGCGTCGGCGAGCTGCTGGACCGGACCAGGTCCCGGCGGGCCAACGCGGACGCGTTCACCGCCGCCTACCTGCGCTACTGCTGGGCCACCGACGGGCTGGCCGGGGTGCGCGTGGCCCCGTTCCAGCTGCTCGCCACCGAGGGCGCGGTCTATCACGGCCGGCCGCACCTGTGGCACCTCGCCCTGGCCGACCGCCTCGCCGCCGGCGACCCGTCGCTGATCTCGTCCACCCGCCGGATCTGCGCCGATACCAGCGATCCCGCACCGGCCACCCGGTGGTGGGAGGAGCTGACCGCGGCCGGGGGAGAGGGCATGGTGGTCAAGCCCGCCGCGAACCTGAGCCGCGGGCCCAAGGGATTGGTCCAGCCCGGCCTGAAGGTGCGCGGCCGGGAGTACCTGCGGCTGATCTACGGCCCCGATTACACCGAGCCGGCCAACCTGACCCGGCTGCGCCAGCGCGCCCTGTCGCACAAGCGCTCGCTGGCGCTGCGCGAGTACGCCCTCGGCCTGGAGGCCCTGGACCGGGTGGCCGGCGGCGAGCCGCTGTGGCGCGTGCACGAGTGCGTGTTCGCCGTCCTGGCCCTGGAATCCGAACCCGTCGACCCGAGGCTCTGACCATGACGATCATCAGTGTCCCGTACCACCTCGACGAATACCTGCCCGACCTGGACCTCCCGCTTGAGCCGGACGAGGTCGTCACCGCTCAGTTCCCGCCCGGTGACCCCTGGGAGCGACTGGCTGTGCTGTACGAGGAGTTCGATGCCCACGGTGACGTGCAGACGCCGGAGACCACGTCGCGGCCCAGCTGAGCGCCGTCCTGGAGTAACCGCCCCCGCGATTACGCGGCGTACGTGCGCACCAGGCGCAGCGCGGTAGCGCCGGCCGGCCCGCTGGCCTCAAGACCGGACCGCTCAGGATCCAGCCGCTGCGCCGCGACCCGGCAGAACGCCCCGGCCGTCCCGGTGATGGCCGATTCGGCGTCCGGCGGCCCGAACCGCCACACCTGCTCGCCGTCCGGCGCGGTCAGCTCGCACCGCACCGCGGCCGCCGGCTCGCCCGCCAGGCTCAGCGCGTACGGCAGCGTGCGGTGCGCCAGCCAGGCGATGTGCCGCAGCCGGTCCGTGTCGGGGAAGTCGGCGCCGAGCGGCCCCGCGATGTCAAGACCGTGCGCCCAGTGCTCGGCCAGCCGGGTGGTCGCCAGCGTGGCCGGCTTGAGCGTGCCGACCATCCACTGCACCGGCTGGTCCGGGTCGGCGGCCCGCATCGCGGCCAGCGACGCCTGCCGGGCTCGCTGCCACCGGGCGAACACCTCGGCGGATGCCGCCCTCTCCGCCCGGACCGCCGCGTCGGCCCGCTCGTCCATCGTCTCCCCGGCCACCGTGCCCAACCCGGCGCGCAGGGCGCCATGGGTCACGGTGGCCACGGCCGCCTCCTCCGACTGGGCCAGGTGCAGCACCACGTCGGCGATCGTCCAGCCGTCGGCCGCCGAAGCCGACGCCCACTGCGCCTCGTCCAGGCCGCTCAGGATCTTCTCCAGCCGCTCCTGTTCCGCCCCCAGGTCATCGAAGATGCTCATCCCCGCACTATCGCACACCCGCCTACCCGCCGGTAACTCCACTCACCCCGATGATCCTCCGCCGACCGAGGGTGATGCCATAGGGGCGGAAGGGTTTGCTGCGGCCCGATGCCCCTTACCGCACCAGAAAGCAAGGCCGCATAGCGACTCCAAACGACATCAACGCAGCATTCACGGCGAGCAGAGCCGCCAGTTGTTATACGCAGGTCGTGCACAAAGGCCCCGGCGGGCCCAGCCCGCCCGACTTGGTGCCTTTCTGGAAACCGCCGAACATCAGCGACAGGATGATCAGCACCACGATCACCAGCAGTACCAGCAGCAGGCATCCGCCCGCCCGCGATTGCGGCCAGCGGCGCCGCGGGCGCCGCGCGCCCCTAGACCTGTACATACGGATGGGTATGCCCAGGCACAGCGCAATATGCCGGCCGCGCCGAATTATCTGAACCGGCCGGGGTAGCTCAGTGACTCGTGAAGCTCCTTAGCCAGCCGACGGCGCATAACCCGAGAAAAACCATGCCGCGCATGCCGAGAGTGGGCGGGATCGTCGCGGCGATCGTGGCCGTGCTCGTGCTTATCCTGGTCCTTTCCGCGGTCCACCTGCTGCCCCAGTTGCGGAACCCGTTCGCGGAGACCACCACCGTCCGGAGCCAGCCGGTCATCCTGAAGTCGATCACCAACCTGAGCCGTTACGAGGCGGCCAGCGGCTCGTTCCAGGTCGTGGTCGACCTGACCAAACGGAGCAGCCTGATCCCCTCGTTCCTCGAGGGCAGCGAGACGCTGTTCATCGGCCAGGGCACCGACATCGCGTTCGTCGACTTCGCCACGCTCAGGAACCGGGCCATCACGGTAAATAAAGACCGCACCTCGGTAGCCGTGACGCTGCCGAAGCCGCAGCTCGAGCCGGCCGTGCTCAACGTCAGCCAGTCTTACGTCTACGCCGAGCAGCAGGGGCTGTTCAACCGCATCGGCAACTTCTTTTCCGGCAACCCGAACAGCCAGCAGCAGGTGTACCAGATCGCCCAGGGCAAGATCGAGACCGCGGCCAGGCAGAGCCCGCTGCTGGCCGACGCGCAGAAGAACACCGAGGGGATGCTGACGGGGATGCTCACGTCGCTAGGCTTCCAGCACGTCACCGTCACCTTCGGCGGTTTGCGTTAGAGCACACTCCAACTCGTAGGCTCTATTCGTGACGACCTGGGGCATCGGCGAGGCCGCCGCCAAGTGCGGTCTTTCCCGGCACACGCTGCGCTGGTACGAGCGGATCGGCCTGCTGGCGAAGATCGAGCGCGACGAGGTGCGCCGGGCCCTCGCCAGCCAGCGGGAATGCCTGAAGCTGCTCGACGCGAAGATCGACTACTACGCGAACTGCCTGGCCCTCGCGCCGCAAGCCAACGCACTCTGAAACCCTCCAAGAGGAGCACGAGAAGACATGCGCACCACCACACTCGGCCAGTTGACCGTGTCCGCCCAGGGCCTGGGCTGCATGGGGATGAGCGAGTGGTACGGCGCCACCGACTGGGACGAGTCGATCGCGACCATCCACCGCGCCCTGGACCTGGGCGTGACGTTCCTCGACACCGCGGACATCTACGGCGCCGGCCACAACGAGGTGCTGGTCGGCCGCGGTATCGCGGGCCGCCGCGACGAGGTGCAGCTGGCCACGAAGTTCGGCATCGACCGGTCCGGCGGCGACGCCCACCGGATCATCCGCGGCGAGCACGACTACGTGAAGCGGGCCTGCGAGTCCTCGCTGACCAGGCTCGGCGTGGACCACATCGACCTGTACTACCTGCACCGCCCGCCGCAGACGGCCGAGATCGAGGAGACCGTCGGCGCGATGGCCGAGCTCGTGGCCGAGGGCAAGGTCCGTTACCTGGGCCTGTCCGAGGTCACCAGCGACCTGCTGCGCCGCGCCTACGCGGTACACCCGATCACCGCGGTGCAGAGCGAGTACTCGCTGTGGACCCGCGACGTGGAGACCGACGCCATGGATGCCATGCGCGAGCTCGGCGTCGGCTTCGTGCCCTACTCGCCGCTCGGCCGCGGCTTCCTGACCGCCACCGTGGACCTGACCACGCTGGGCGACCGCGACTTCCGCCGCCGCAACCCGCGGTTCACCGGCGAGGCCGGGCAGAAGAACCTGGCCATCGTGGACGCGGTGCGCGCGGTCGCCGACGGCAAGGGCGTCGCCCCCGCGCAGGTCGCGCTGGCCTGGGTGTACGCCCAGCAGGAGCGCCTCGGCGTCAACCTCGCGCCCATCCCGGGCACCAAGCGGGTCAAGTGGCTCGAGCAGAACGTCGCCGCCCTGGACGTCGCGCTGACCCCGGACGAGCTAACCGTCCTGGACCCCCTGGCCACCCAGGTGGCCGGCACCCGTTACTAGGCCCGCTGACCGGTTCCAGGCGCACCCGGCTAGGACGACCGCCGGGAGGTCATCCGGCGACACGACGCGATAGCAGCGTCCACATGCGCCGGATTTTCCGGACTTGACACAAAGATGGTGCTGTGAAGCCGCGGGAAAGGGGCCGGCGCGTCACGGTCGTCGCGATCGTGCTGGCGCTGGTGGAGGTGGTGACCCTCGTGGCGGGCTGCCTCAGCCGGCCGAGCGCGGCGGTGGTCCCGCTGCACCTGGGGTGGGCCTTCTCGCCTGTCTCGGACACCGTGACGATCCGGGTGACGTCCCCGGACGGGACGAGCGGCCGGCGGCTGCTGGCGCAGAGCCAGCTGGCCGTGTCGGGACGCGTCGGCGGGCGCACCGGACGCTGGTCGGCGGGCGGCGGGACGATACGAGTGCCGGTGCCCGCGGGCGGGCGCACCATCCTGCTCGTCCGGCTCACCGGCCCGCAGCCGCTGACCAGGACGGTCATGGTCACCACCCCGCCGCCGTTGCGGGTCGTCTCGTCCGGCGCGAGCTCCGGCCGGTGGTTCGTGTACACCTCCGGCCCGCTGCGCCCCGGACCGGCGCAGCTGCTGTGCGGCACCGACAAGGTCAGCTTCGTCGCGGCGACGCAGGTGGCGGTGGCCGAGAGCGCGAAGGCCTGCCCGGCCGCGCTGCGGCTGACCGGGCGGGACGGCGAGCAGCTGGTCGTCCCGGTCACGATTCCCGCCCGGTCCACGGCCACGATCCCCGCCGTGTCCGTGGCCCGGCTGTACTGCTTCGCGCGCCCGGCCGGACGGGCCATCTACATCACCATCGATGACGGCTGGACGCCCAGCGCGGAGGTGCTGGCCCTCATGCACCGGACGTACCTGCCGATCACGGCGTTCCTTATCAGCGGGGCCGCCAGCGAACACCTGAGCTACTGGAAGGAGTTCATGGCCGCGGGCGGGATGATCGGCGACCACACGGTCTCCCATCCCGACCTCACCAAGATCTCGCGGGGCCGGGCCACCGCCCAGTGGGGGCAGGCCCGGACGCTGCTCGGCCGCTGGCTGGGCCAGACCCCGGTCGTGGGGCGCGCGCCGTACGGGGCGTTCAACCATGCGGTGGGGGTGGCGGCGGCACGGGGCGGGCTGACCGCCCTGGCCGGCTGGAGCGCCACCATGCCGGGTGACCGTGTTCAGACCTGGGACGGCAAGCCGCTGAGCCCGGGCGAGATCGTCCTCCTGCACTGGGATCCCGGCCTCGGCCGCCGGCTCACCGCGCTGCTGGCGGCCATCCGGGCCCAGCATCTGAACCCGGCTCCGCTGACGCCGGCCAGCTTCGCCGGCATCGCTCCGCAGCGGCATTCCCTCCGTGGCGACTAGCGCCACCAGGGCAGGCGGCGCTGCTCGGCCACGTGCGAGGCCGGTTCGGCGATCGCGCGTATGTGCGAGCTGAGGTGCTGCAGGTGCTCGTGCACCCACAGCAGGTGCGGGTGATGGGGGGTGGTGACCACCCGGACCAGGTCCCCGGCCTCCTCCAGCCCGTCCGCGTCGCCGGCCGGGGCGGTCATCACCGCCACCCCGCTATCCCCGCCGGCCTGTGAGCTGGCACCTGACGTGGTGCCGTTCAGGCCGGTGAACGACGGAACCTTGACCGGCATCAGGACCTGGCCCGCAACCGGCCGCCCGACCAGCACCGCGACCCGCTCGTAGAAGGCGGCCAGGTCCGCGGTGGCCTGCGTCAGCGTGAACCGCGCGTAGGCCATGCCGCGGTGCTTATAGTGCACGGGCGCCTTCATCCCGGCCAGCGAGTACGCGGTCAGCCTGAGCCGCATGGACGCCATCACCAGCATCCACAGGTCCTCCTTGGACAGCCGCTTGGCGCCCTGCTCGGCCAGGAAGCCGCGCAGGGCCTCGTCGAGCCTGATCCCGGCGGTGGCCGCCGCGGCGCCCGCGTCCGGCGGCTCGTCCCGGGCGCCGAGGGCCCAGTCGACTGACTGGGTCAGGTAGGCGGCACCGCGGCGGAACGCGTCGGCTAGGTCGTCGCCGACCACGGACGCGGCGCCCCGCGGCCAGAACAGCACCCCGACCACCAGGCTCACCAGGCAGCCGATGGCCACGTCCTCGATGCGCAGCAGGCCCACCCTCCAGCCGGCGGGCGCGAGCAGGTTGAACAGGACCAGCACGACCACGGTGAAGGCGGCCTGGCCGAAGGTGAACGGCAGCGCGCCCGGGGCGTAGGCGGCCACGGCCACCGCGATGGGCAGCGCCACCCACAGCGCCGGGGGACTGGTGCCGATGCCGAGCAGCAGCAGCGCGCCCAGCACGAAGCCGAGCAGGGTGCCGCCCAGCGCGCGCAGCGCGGTGGATTCGGTCGACGCCGCGTTGGTGCGCAGCACCGACAGGGTGCCGAGGACCACCCAGAACCCGTGCTGGACCCCGGATATATCGGCCACCAGGACCGCCGCGGCCAGCGCCAGCGACCCGCGCAGGCTGTTCAGGAACCAGACGGAACGGAAGCTGGCGTGCCTGGTCAGGACGCCCATCGCGCCGGCGATCGAGGCCGCCCGCCGCTCCGCCATCGTCCCCTCGGGCTGGGCGCCGTACCAGCCGAGGCGCCGGGCGGCGATCGTCTCCGGGTCGGCCCGGCGGGTGGCGATCAGGGCGTCCGCCCCGATGTTCCTGACGACAAGCGCGATCGCCTGCGCGTGGAAGGCGTGCCGGGCCACGATCTCCACCGCGTCGATGTCCGCGTCGACGTCGTGGTTGGTGGCCGACTGGTGGTACGCGACACTGGCCTCGCGCTGCCGTTCCATCGCGGTGATGTCCGGCGCCGCGCTGGTCGCGCCGGCCAAGAGGTCTCCGGCCTGCCTGAGCACCACGGCGGTCAGGCCGAACAGCTCGCGGTCGGGCGGCGCGGCCTGGTCCAGGTTCGGGTGCCCCTCGGTGGCGTCGGCGATCAGCGCGGTGCACCACTCGAGCAGCTGGACCACGCTGGCCATGCCCTGATCCGCCGTTGCCAGGCCGACCGGCCGGTACGGCGTGCTGGCGAACGCGGTCATCAGCTGGTGCTTGGCCTCCTGGCAGGCCTGGGTACCGGCGGCGGTGGCGGTGCCGCGCGCCGAGGCCTCCAGCTGCGCGCCCAGCGTACGGGCCGAATCCGCCGCGGCCGCGCGCAGCCGGTCTCCCGGCGATGGCGCCGGGATCAGCAGGACGACGGCGGCCGAGACGACGGAGGCCAGCCACCAGCCCGCCAGCCGGTCCGGGATCATGCTGATCGTGCCCGGCGTGGCCACTGGCAGTACGTAGGGGAGCAGCGCGGCGGTGACGCCGGACGCCGCGTTGGGCCCGGCCACCCCGGCGAAGAAGATGCCGAACGTTACCGGGATCGTGACCAGCACGGCCAGCCAGGCGATCCCGTTGACCGCGGTGCCGATGATCAGCCCGAGGCTGCCGATCACGGCCAGGCCGAGGTGCGCGGTGAGCTTGTCCCGCCTGCTGCCGCCGAACGAGGCCATGACCAGGCTGGCGAACGCGCCGAACGCCGCGAACAGGGCCATCTGCAGGTTGCCGAAGCCCTCGAGGGTCAGCGCGAACAGGGACGGGATCACCAGGACCGCCCGCAGCATGCGCAGCCCGGCCGGCACCGACCAGACCGGCCACCAGGGCGGCCGGGTTCTGCCGCCCCCCGACCCCTCGCCCCCGGACAGGGCCTGCGGGAGGCGGGCCCCCGGCAGGTGGCGCGCAACGCTCAGATCGGGCATTGACCCAGTCTAAAAAGCGCGACCGCCCTCCTCAACGGCCCAGCCTCACGGCCCAGCCTCAACGGCGCCGGCTGACGCCGGGCTGCTGATTAGCTGAACCCTGCCTGAGAGTCCTCATGCCCGGTGTCCGCATGCGCTACATTGCTGCATTCCGCGGGTGGCGCGTTCCCCCCGCCGTGAGCCGGAGGAGGGAAATATGCAGGATACGGGGGCACAGGCGCCTGCCGGGGCCCTGGACGAGGACGACACAAGGCTGGCGCACCTCGGGTACCGCCCGCAGCTCAACCGCGTACTCGGGCTGTTCGCGAACTTCTCGGTGGCGTTCACCTACCTGTCGCCGATGGTCGGCATCTTCTCCCTGTTCGTGCTCGGCCTGGGCGCCGGCGGGCCGGCCTACATCTGGCTGACCTGGATCCCGGTCGCCGGGATGCTCCTGGTCGCGCTGGTGTTCGGCGAGCTGGCCAGCCACTACCCGGTGGCGGGCGCGCTCTACCAGTACAGCAAGTACACGGTCGGCCGGAGGTTCGGCTGGTTCGTCGGCTGGTTCTACGGGATCGCGCTGCTCGTCACGGTGGCGGCGGTGGATACCGGCGTGGTGCCCTACGTCACCTCCCTGGCCAGGCTCTGGCTCGGCTGGCAGCTCGACCCGAATAATCACCTGGTCCTCCTGGTCGTCACGCTGGTCCTGCTCGCGCTGCAGACCTCGCTGAACATCATCGGCGCCAAGGTCATGGGCCGGGTCGCGATGTTCGGTGTCTACGTCGAGATCCTCGGCACCTTCGGCGTCGCGGTCGTCCTCGGCATCCACGGTTTCCACCACGGCCTCGGCTTCCTGACCAGCACCCTGGGCGCCCAGCACGCCTCGGCCAACGCGCTCGGCCTGAACTTCGGCGGCAGCTGGCTCGGCGCCGCCCTGATCGCCGTGCTCGCCCCCGTCTACATCTTTTACGGCTTCGAGTCGGCCGGGGACATCTCCGAGGAGACCAGGAACGCCGGCCGCCAGGTGCCCCGGGCCATGCGGCTATCGCTGCTCGGCGGCGGGATCGCCGCGTTCGTGCTGACCGCCGCCCTGCTGCTGGCCATGCCGGCCGGTGCCGCCTCGGCCAACATCACCGTCCAGAACGGCGGGGTGCCGTACATCTTCAGCCAGTTGCCGCACGGCATGCAGGACGTGCTGCTGATCCTGATCATCTTCGCCTTCTTCTCCTGCGGCTCCGCGGTGCAGGGGGCCGGCAGCAGGCTCGCGTTCTCCTACGCCAGGGACGGCGCGCTGCCCGGGTCGAAGTGGATCTCGGAAGTCAGCCAGCGGTTCAAGACCCCGGCCAATGCCCTGTTCGGCGGCGCGCTGGTCACGGTGGTGTTCATCGGGCTCGCGTTCGCCGCGCCGACCCACGACGTCAAGATCTGGTTCATCACCTACCCGGCCAATACCAACGTGCTGGTCTCGCTGGTGTCGTTCGGGGTCAGCGGGATCTACCTGTCGTTCCTGCTGACGGTGATCGGGTCGATGATCGCCCGGGCCCGCGGCTGGGCGCCGGCCGGCAAGTTCACGATGGGCCGCTGGGCCTGGCCCGTGTCGGTGGTCGCCGGCCTGTACCTGGTTCTGATGCTGGTCAACGTGGTGCTGCCGTCCGGGATCAGCAGCGGGCGTGCCTACTTCAACCTGGACTGGATCACCCTGCTGGTGATGGCGGTCGTGACCGTGGCCGGGATCATCGTGTACTTCGCCGCGCACCGCGGCCTCCAGATCGCCGCGCACATCGTCGACACCGACGCGCCGGGCACCGAGGCGGAGCGCGTAGCCTCGGAGCCGTGACGGGCCGCTGACAGGCGGGCGCGATCGCATCGCCGTCCGTGGTACTGTGAAACGCTGCCCGGCGGCTAGCCGGGTCAGCGGGAGGTTTGCTGCACCCTCATGCGGCTGCCTCAACCCCTGATCCCTCTCATTCGGGGAATCAGCCCGTTTCGTGCCAATCCTTAAGGAGTCACGTGCCGCTCGACACCGCCGCCAAGAAAGAGATCCTGGCGGAGTACGCGACCAGTGAGGGTGACACCGGTTCGCCGGAGGTCCAGGTTGCGCTGCTGACCAGGCGGATCAATCACCTGACCGAGCACCTGAAGGTGCACAAGCACGACCACCACAGCCGTCGCGGGCTGCTGCTGCTGGTCGGCCGCCGCCGCAGGCTGCTGAAATACCTGGCCAAGAAGGACATCAACCGCTACCGCGCGATTCGGGAGCGGCTCGGCATCCGCCGCTAGGCTCCCCGGGCCAGGAACAACTCAATATCGACAACACTGACATCCCGTAGCCCCCGGCCCCGAGCGCCAGGGCCGGTCCTCGGTAGTGGTCCCCGGGTTGCCAGCCCTCGACGACAGTGCCTTCGGCGCACTGTCCTCGAGGTGGCAGCACCCGAGGGCTTCGATCGAAGACCGGCCGGCCGCCTCCGAGGCGGCCAGCAGGCCACATGCGGCACGGCGGCGGGTGGGTGCGGGATCTACCGCAAGGAGGTCTCACCCGTGGAGGGTGTCCACAATGCTGAAGCCGTTATTGACAACGGCGAATTTGGCGTACACACAATCAGGTTCGAGACGGGCCGCCTGGCCCGTCAGGCTGCCGGCTCCGCCCTGGTGACCCTGGATGGCGAGACCGTGGTGCTTTCCGCGACCACGGCGTCCAAGCAGCCCAAGGAAAACCTGGATTTCTTCCCGCTCACCGTGGACGTGGAAGAGCGGATGTACGCCGTGGGCCGGATTCCGGGCTCGTTTTTCCGTCGGGAGGGCCGTCCGTCCGAGGACGCGATCCTGACCTGCCGCCTCATCGACCGGCCGTTGCGCCCGTCCTTCGTCAAGGGCCTGCGTAACGAGATCCAGATCGTCGAGACCATCCTCGCGCTCGACCCGCAGCACCTCTACGACGTGGTGGCGATCAACGCCGCGTCCATGTCCACCCAGCTGGCGGGCCTGCCGTTCTCCGGCCCCATCGGCGGGGTCCGGGTCGCGCTGATCAAGGGCCAGTGGGTGGCCTTCCCGACCCACGAGCAGCTCGAGCAGGCCACCTTCGACATGGTGGTCGCGGGCCGGGTGCTCCCCGCTGACGACGGCGGGGACGTCGCCATCATGATGGTCGAGGCCGAGTCCACCCCGGGGACGCTCAGGCTGCTCGCCGACGAGACCAGCGGCGCGGTCGCGCCGACCGAGGAGACGGTCGCCGAGGGCCTGGAGGCGGCCAAGCCGTTCATCCGCGTGCTGTGCGAGGCGCAGCAGCGGCTCGCCGCCGAGGTAGCCAGTGACGGCGCCAAGGCCGCCGAGTACCCGGTCTTCGTCGACTACGCCGAGGACGTGTACGAGGCGGTGGCGCGCGAGGTCTCCGCGGAGCTGGCCACGACGCTGACGATCGCGGGCAAGCACGAGCGCGAGGCCGAGACCGACCGGGTCAAGGCGCTCGCCCAGGCGAAGCTCGCCGAGCAGTTCGAGGGGCGCGAGAAGGAGATCAGCGCCGCGTTCCGCGCGCTGACCAAGAAGCTGGTCCGGGAGCGGATCATCTCCGAAGGGCTGCGCATCGACGGCCGCGGCCTGACCGACATCCGGCCGCTGGCCGCGATGACCCACGTGCTGCCCCGGGTGCACGGGTCCGCGCTGTTCGAGCGCGGCGAGACCCAGATCCTGGGCGTGACCACGCTGAACATGCTCCGGATGGAGCAGATGATCGACACGCTCAACCCGGACCGCACCAAGCGCTACATGCACAACTACAACTTCCCGCCGTACTCGACCGGGGAGACGGGCCGGGTCGGCTCGCCGAAGCGCCGCGAGATCGGCCACGGCGCACTGGCCGAGCGCGCGCTGCTCCCGGTGCTGCCGACGCGGGAGGAATTCCCCTACGCGATCCGGCAGGTGTCGGAGGCGATCAGCTCCAACGGCTCGACGTCGATGGGCTCGGTCTGCGCCTCCACCATGTCGCTGCTCGACGCGGGCGTGCCGCTGAAGGACATGGTCTCCGGCATCGCCATGGGACTGATCCACGAGGGCGGCCAGTACGTGACGCTGACCGACATCCTCGGCGCCGAGGACGCCTTCGGTGACATGGACTTCAAGGTGGCGGGCACCGAGCAGGTGGTCACCGCGCTGCAGCTGGACACCAAGCTCGCCGGCATCCCGGCCTCGGTCCTGGCCGCGGCGCTGAAGCAGGCCCGAGCGGCCAGGCTCACCGTCCTGGACGTCATGCGCGGCGCCATCACCGAGCCCGGAGAGATGTCCGCCTACGCCCCGCGGATCATCACGATCAAGGTCCCGGTGGACAAGATCGGCGAGGTCATCGGCCCGAAGGGCAAGATGATCAACTCGATCCAGGACGACACCGGCGCCGAGATCACGATCGAGGACGACGGCACCATCTACGTCGGGGCCACCGACGGGCCGTCGGCCGAGGCGGCGCGGGCCGCGATCAACGCGATCGCGAACCCGCACATGCCCGAGGTCGGCGAGCGGTTCCTCGGCACGGTGGTGAAGACGACCACGTTCGGCGCGTTCGTCTCGCTGCTGCCCGGCAAGGACGGCCTGCTGCACATCACGCAGATCCGCAAGCTGCACGGCGGCAAGCGGATCGAGAACATCGACGAAGTGGTGCACATCGGCGACAAGATCCAGGTCGAGATCCGCGAGGTCG
>Ga0335082_10005991_pt1 | contig 13275 bp, 11 predicted proteins | sample Lox_Sample_41_FD_206718 | JGI IMG/M metagenome (GOLD analysis project Ga0335082, IMG submission 206718) | Soil microbial communities from Loxahatchee National Wildlife Refuge, Florida, United States - Lox_Sample_4.1 | ecosystem: Environmental > Terrestrial > Soil > Wetlands | place: USA... | reverse complement strand
CGGCCGAAGCGTTCCAGGCGACGAGCGCGCTCTTGCCCGCGTCGCGGAAGTGCCCCGCGTAGGGCACGAGGAGCACCGGCCGGCCGCACGACAGCACCAGCTCGTCGATGAACTCCGGGCCGGTCCCTGAGGCGCCCTCGTCGTCGCGCTCGCGCTGGCCGACCACGACCAAATCCGAGTACCGCGCGTTCAGCTGCACCGCGCGAAGCGCGTCGGCCTTCGACGTGCGCCACTCCGCCTTCACGCCGCCATATCTAGCCGCGGCCGCGCGGAACAGCTCGGCGGCCTCGCCGGCCGCTTCGGTCCGCCGCAGGTCCTGCGCCGCCTCCAGCATGGCCGAGGTCTCGGCGCGGACGTAGGAAGGCAGCCTCGGCGCGCTCAGCGCGAACAGGCCGACGAGATGCGCGTCGCAGCGGTCGGCGAGCGCGAGCGCCAGCTCCAGACGCTCGGTGCGGCGCGGGCCCGCGTCCATGTGAACCAGGATGGTCTTGTAGTCCATGTTTCCCTCGCTTCCGGCCTTCAGTTTCGCGCGTCCGGTCGCGAAGGCTTTGACATGGATCAACGCCCGGCCCGCTTCGTCCGCTTGCGCGGCTCGAGCACGGTCTGCACCGCCTCGTCGACGTCGCGCAGGAACACGAACTCGATCTTCTGCTTCGCTTCGGCGGGCACCTCTTCCATGTCCTTGCGGTTGCGCTCGGGGAGCAGCACGCGGCGGATGCCCGCGCGCATCGCGGCGAGCACCTTCTCCTTGATGCCCCCGACCGGGAGCACCAGGCCGCGCAGGCTGATCTCCCCGGTCATGGCCGTGTCGGAGCTCACCGCGCGGTCAGAAAAGAGCGACGCCAGGGCGGTGAACATCGCCACGCCCGCGCTCGGTCCGTCCTTGGGGATAGCGCCCGCCGGCACGTGCACGTGCACGTCCGTCTTCTCGAACGCCGCCCGGTCGATGCCGAGCGAGGAGGCGCGCGACTTGACGAGCGTCAGGGCGGCCTGTACCGATTCCTTCATGACGTCGCCCAGCTGTCCGGTGAGGATAAGCTTGCCGGAGCCGGGCGTGCGGCTCGCCTCGATGAACAGGATGTCCCCGCCGACCGGCGTCCACGCGAGGCCGGTGGCGACGCCCGGCACCGCGGTGCGCAGCGCCACCTCGTTCTCGAACTTGGCCGGCCCGAGGATGTCCGCGAGGTCCGCTTCGTCCACGCTCACCGTCTGCGCCGCGCCCTCGGCGATCCTTACCGCGGCGCGCCGGCACACGGCGCCGATCTGGCGCTCCAGGGACCGCACGCCCGCCTCGCGGGTGTAGTCGCGGATAATGGCGGCGAGAGCAGCGTCGCTGATCTCGAACTGCCCCGGCTTCAGCCCGTTCTCCTTCATCTGGCGCACGACGAGGTAGCGGCGCGCGATCTCGCGCTTCTCCTCCTGCGTGTAGCCCGGGAGCTGGATGATCTCCATGCGGTCGCGCAGGGGACCCGGAATGGTGTCGAGAACGTTCGCCGTGGTGATGAAGAGCACGCTCGACAGGTCGTACGGCACGCCGAGATAGTTGTCGCGAAAGCTGTTGTTCTGCGCCGGGTCGAGCACCTCGAGGAGCGCGGACGACGGGTCGCCCTGGATGCCCGCGCCCAGCTTGTCGATCTCGTCGAGCATGATCACGCAGCCGCGCGTGCCCGCCTTCTTCAGCGCCTGGATGATGTTGCCGGGCAGCGCGCCGATGTAGGTGCGCCGGTGCCCGCGGATCTCCGCCTCATCGTGCACGCCGCCCAGCGACACGCGCGCGAACTTGCGCCCGAGCGCCTTTGCAACGCTCTGGCCGAGCGAGGTCTTGCCGACTCCGGGAGGCCCGACGAAGCAGAGTATCGGCCCGTGGCCTTCGGGGTTGAGCTTGCGCACCGCGAGGAACTCGACGATGCGCTTCTTCACCTGGTCGAGGCCGTAGTGGTCGTCGTCGAGTATGCGCCGCGCCTCGGCCACGTCGATCGCATCGGGCGCGGGGCTCTTCCATGGAAGCTCGATCAGCCAGTCGAGGTAGGTGCGCAGCATCGAGTACTCGCCGGAGGCGTCGGGCATGCGCTCCAGGCGCTTCAGCTCCTTCATCGCCTGCTTCTCGACGTCCTCTGGCATGGCGGCCTCGTCGATCGCCTTCTTCAGCTCCTCGATCTCGGCCTGGCCCTCCTCGCCCTCGCCCAGCTCCTTCTGGATCGACTTCATCTGCTCGCGCAGCAGGTACTTGCGCTGCGTCTCGTCGAGGCTCGCCTTGGTGCGCTGGTCGATCTCGCGCGAAAGCCTGAGCACCTCGAGGCGGTGGCCGAGCAATTCGAGCACGCGGTCGAGCCGCTTCTGCAGGTCCACGGTCTCCAGCACGAGCTGCTTGTCCGGCGCGTCGATGTCCATGATGCCGGCGACGAGGTCGGCGAGCGCCCCCGCCGACGGAATCGTCTGGACCCCGGCCACCAGCTCGGACGGGGCCTGCGGCAGCAGCTCGAGGACCTCGAGCGCGCGCTCCTTCAGCTGCACGAAGCGCGCCTCGATCTCGTTGCCCGCGACCTCGGGCTCCTCGATGCGGGCCACGCGCGCGGCCATGAAGGGGTAGCCGTCGAGGTATTCGACCGTGCGGAAGCGCTGCATTCCCTGGCAGATGACGTGGTGAGTGCCGTCGGGCGTGGTGACGTAGCGCAGGATGGTTGCGACCGTTCCGACGAGGCACAGGTCTTCCGCGCGCGGCCTCTCGACCTCCGCATTGCGCTGGAGGATCACGCCGATCGGACGCTTCGCCCTGGCCGCGGCCTGCGCTGCGGCGATCGAGCCCTCGCGCCCCAGCGCGATGGGCAGGATCATGCCGGGGAAGAGCACCATGCGGCGCACCGGCAGGACGATGAGGGCGTCCGCCGGAAGCGGGCGAGTGACGTCCGCCGGCGACGCGGCGGAATCCGCCTTCCCGTCGGCCGGCTTGCGGCTCGTGCTGTCGAATTCGAGGCTCATCAAGTCATCCCACCCTGCGCAGCGCGAGCGTCAGGCAGCCGCTCTCAAGCCGTCGGTCCGTCAGCTGGAACTGCCCGGCGGGCAGCGGTATGCGGCGCTCGAAGCGGCCGTACGGAAGCTCGAGCCGGTAGATGACGGCGCGCTGCTGCGCCACGGGAAACCCCCGCTCGCCGCGGACGACGACGGTGCCCGAATCGAGCTCGATCTCCATGCTGTCCGGCGCGACGCCGGGGAGCGCGACTTCCAGGGTGAGCCCATCCGCCGTCTCGTACAGGTCGACCGCGGGCTCCCAGGCCGGCGCCTCGGAGGCGCCGAGCTGGAAGAAGCGGCGCTGGATCTGTCCGGCTTCCCGGAACAGCTCGAGGGCCTCGGCCCATATCCACCGCGGATCGCGATAAGTCATCTGGAATCCTCTTCTGGATGACGCACAAGAAGCCAATCCTAGATGGGGCCTTCAACGGTCGGAACAAGCCCGATCGGCTCAGCCCTTGATGCACACGAGCGGCCGCAGGAACGCCACGCGCCGCGCCAGGCCCGCGCCCTCGGTCGCCTCGGCGACCCGGTCCACGTCCTTGTACGCGCCGGGCGCCTCCTCCGCAACCCCGCGCATCGAGCGCGTGCGGACGAGGATGCCGCGCTCGCGCAGGGCGTCGACCAGCTGGCGGCCCTGCCATTGCCTGAGCGCCTGGTGCCGGCTCATTGCGCGTCCCGCGCCGTGGCTCGCCGAGCTCCAGGCTCGCGCCTCGCTCGAGGCGACGCCGGCGAGCGCGTACGATCCCGTGCCCATGCTGCCGCCGATGATCACGGGCTGCCCGACGTGCCGATACCGCGCCGGGATGTCGGGATGCCCCGGCCCCAGCGCGCGCGTGGCCCCCTTGCGATGCACCCACAGCAGGCGGCTGGCGCGGCCGACGGCGTGGCGCTCGGGCTTGCAGGTATTGTGCGAGACGTCGAACAGGGTCTCGACGCGCGCGTCGGGGAAGAAGTGCGCGAGCGTCCGCCGCGTCAGATGCGCGAGGATCTGGCGGTTCGCGAGCGCGCAGTTGATCGCCGCGTTCATCGCGCCGATGTACTGCTCGCCCTCTGGCGAGCGGACCGGCGCGCAGGCGAGCTCGCGATCGGGCAGCGCGATCCCGAGCCGGCCGGCCGCCTTGGCGAGGCCGACGAGGAAGTCGGTGCCGATCTGGTGACCGAGGCCCCGCGATCCGCAGTGGATGGATACGACGATCTGCCCGGCGCGAAGCCCGTAGGCCTCCGCGGCCGCCGCGTCGTGGATGCGCTCGACGACCTGGACCTCGAGGTAGTGATTGCCCGAGCCGAGCGTGCCCATCTCCCCGCGCTGGCGCTTCTTCGCGAGCGGCGAGACGTTCTGCGGCTTCGCGCCGGCGACGCAGCCGCGCTCCTCGACGTACTCGAGCTCCCCTTCCTCGCCGTAACCCTGGCGGACCGCCCAGCGCGCGCCGCCGAGGAGGACGGCGTCCAGCTCCCCGATCGAGAGCTGCAGATCGCCCTCGACGCCGACGCCGGCGGGTATGTTGCGATACAGGCTGTCGGCGAGCTCGGCGACCCGGGGCGCGATCCGCTCCGCCGTGAGATTCGTGCGCAGGCAGCGTATGCCGCAGGAGATGTCGAAACCGACACCGCCCGCCGAGATCACGCCGCCGCGCTCCGGGTCGAAGGCGGCGACGCCGCCGATCGGAAAGCCGTATCCCCAGTGAGCGTCGGGCATGGCGAGCGCGGGTCCGACGAGGCCGGGAAGACGCGCGACGTTCGTGATCTGCTCGAGCACCTTGTCGTCCATGGTGCGCAGCAGATCGGCGTCGCCGTAGAGGACCGCCTCGGCGCGAACCGCGCCGGGCTCGTGCTTCACGCGCCAGGCCCAGGGGCCGGTCTGCTCAAGCCGCTCCAGATCCATTCGCTTTCCCTAGACGTCGATCACGCAGCGCGCTTCCCAGGCCCCGTCCGCCTGCCTGACCGAGAGCATGGTGAGCGTCGCGCCCTTCACTTCCGTGCCCCGCTCCATGTCGTCGCGCCAGGGCTCGCCCCAGGCTCGGCCGGTCCAGCGCGAGCCGTCGCGCGTGAGCGCAAAGCGCCGGAACACCGCGCCCTGCTCGCGCGCGGCGCCGAGAAGCGCGTTCAGCCATTCCACGAGCGCGAGCTCGAGGTCCTCCTCCACGAACGACACCGAAGCCTCCCGCGTCTCGCCCAGGGAATCGGGCTCCGCCATCAGCGCGAATACCCCGCGCGCGGCCGCCTCGAACGCCCGCTCCGGCGTCTCGCCTCGTCCGACGACGCCGGCATCGGCGTCGTGCTCGAAATACGAGTAGCCCCGGTCCATCGCTCAGGAACGGGCCATCGAACGCAGCTGGGCGAGCGACCGCGTATTCAGCACGTCGCGCTTTTCCAGCCATCCCCTGCGGGCCTGGCCTATTCCGTACTTCAGGTTGCCGAACTCGAGCACGCTGTGCGAATCCGAATTGATGCTCACCAGCACGCCTTCGTCCTTCGCCATGCGGCAGTGCACGTCGAGGAGATCGAGCCGCTCCGGGTGCGCGTTCAGCTCGAGGAACTTCCCTTTCGCGGCGGCCTTGCGCACGATCTTCAGCATGTCGACGTCGTAGGGCTCGCGCGCGTCGATCAGCCTTCCGAGCGGATGCGCGAGCATCGTGACGAGCGGATGCTCGAGCGCCCGCAGGATGCGTTCCGTCTGGCGCTCCCGGGAGAGGTTGAACCTGCCGTGCACCGCGACGATCACGATTTCCAGCTCGCGCAGCGCGGAGTCGGGAAGGTCGAGCGTGCCGTCCTCGAGGATGTCGACCTCCGAGCCCTTCAGCAGAGTCACGCCGGGCACGACCGTCTCGTCGATCTCGCTCCACTGCCGGCGCAGGCGCTCGGGGTCGAGCCCCCGTCCCGAGCGGCGCGAATGATCCGTGATCGCCAGATAGGAAAAGCCCTGCTCGCTCGCGGCCAGCGCCATCTCGCGGATCGAATTGCGCCCGTCGCTCCACTTCGTGTGCGCGTGCAAGTCGCCCTGGAGGTCGCGGAGCTCGATCAGCGCGGGCAGGCGGCCGGCGCGCGCCGCCTCGATCTCTCCATGCTCCTCGCGCAGCTCGGGCTCGATGTAGGGCAGTCCCACTGCCGCGTACACCGACTCCTCGGTTGCGCCCGCGACGCGCTTCTTGCCGCGAAACACTCCGTACTCGTTCACCTTCAGGCCGCGCGCCTGGGCCAGCTGTCGCACCGCGATGTTGTGCGCCTTCGAGCCGGTGAGGTAATGCAGCGCGGCCCCATAGCTCTCGCGCGGCACCACGCGCAGGTCGGCCTGAATGCCCGACTCGAGCAGGACGCTCGAGCGCGTGTCTCCCCGCGAGAGCACTTCCTTCACCTCGCCGTAACCGACGAAGCGATCCATGACGTCGCTTGAGGCACCGGCGGTCGCGAGCAAGTCGATGTCGCCGACGGTTTCGCGCATGCGGCGCAGGCTCCCGGCCACGACGACCTCGCCGACGCCGGCAGAGCTGCGCAGATGCGCGGCGAGGGCTTCGGCGTACTGCGCCGCGACGGCGAGCTTGAAGCGCCGCGCCTTGGACAGGCGCGCCTGGACGGATTCGAGCAGGCTCGCCTCGGACTTCTCGCCGAATCCGTGAAGGCTCCGGATCCTCCCGTCGCGCGCGGCACGCTGCAGCTGCTCCAGGGTCTGCACGTCGAGCTCCCTGTACAAGGCCCGGACCCGCTTGGGTCCCAGCCCGGGAACGCGCAGCAGCTCGGTGATGGCCGGCGGCATCTTCCGGCGCAGGCGCTCGAGCATCGCGCAGCGTCCGGTCGTCGCGAGCTCGTGCAGCTTGCCCCCGAGGTCCGGGCCTATTCCCGGCAGCTTGGGCAGCGCCTCGCCGCCGCGGATTCGCGCCGCGATATCGAACTGCAGCTCGCCGACGACGCGGGCGGCGTTGCGATAAGCCCTTACTCGGAAAGGATTCGCGTCGTCGATCTCGAGGCGGTCCGCGATCTCCTCGAAGGCGCGCGCGATGTCGGCGTTGTGAACCGCCGACCCCGCCCCCGGAACCTCGCCGCCTGGCTTGCCCATGCGTGAAAGGATGGACCATCGCAGGCCGGGGCCATTGACGTGGGTCAACCCGCCGCAGGCCGATTCTCATTAGGCTGTGCCCATGCTGATCGGCGTGCCCAAGGAGATCAAGGTCCACGAGTACCGGGTCGGCTTGACTCCGGAGAGCGCCCGCGAGCTCGCGGCGCGCGGGCACCGCGTGCTGGTGGAGACGAACGCGGGCGAAGGCATCGGCGCGGGCGACGCCGATTACCGCGCGGCGGGCGCAGCCATCGCGGCGACGCCGGAGGAGGTCTTCGCCGCCGCCGAGCTGATCGTCAAGGTGAAGGAACCCCAGGCGCCGGAGCGCGCGCGGCTCCGCCCCGGGCAGGCGCTGTTCACCTATCTCCATCTCGCCCCGGATCCCGGGCAGGTGCGCGACCTCCTCGCGAGCGGCGCGATCGCGATCGCCTACGAAACCGTGACGTCGCCGACGGGCGAGCTGCCCCTGCTCGCGCCCATGTCGGAGGTGGCCGGTCGCATGGCGATACAGGTTGCGGCGCACTATCTCGAGCGCCCGAGCGGCGGCCGCGGCGTGCTGATCTCGGGAGCCTCGGGCATCGCCGCGGCGCGCGTGGTGGTTCTCGGTGCCGGCGTCGTCGGCTCGAACGCGGCGCGCATCGCGGCAGCGATGGGGGGCGACGTCGCGACGCTCAGCCGATCGGCCGGGCCGATGCAGAGGCTCCAGGCCGAGCTGGGTCCGCGGCTGCGCGCCTATCTCTCGACCCCGGAAGACATCGCCCGGGAGGTGCGGGAAGCCGACGCCGTGATCGGGACCGCGATGGTGACGGGGGGCCTTGCGCCCAAGCTCGTGACGCGCGCGATGCTCCGCACCATGAAGAAAGGCTCGGTGCTCGTCGACGTTTCCATCGACCAGGGCGGGTGCTTCGAGACCTCGCGCCCTACGACGCATGCCGAGCCCGTGTTCACGGTGGACGGCGTGATCCACTACTGCGTGGCCAACATGCCCGGCGCGGTGCCGCGAACGTCCACGTACGCGCTCAACCGCGCGACGCTCCCGTTCGTTGTCGAGCTCGCGCGCGGCGGGATCATCGAAACTCTGCGGGCGAACGCCGGCTTGCGCGACGGGCTCAATATCTTTCGCGGGAAGGTCACGCGCAAAGAGGTAGCCGAGGCGCTCGGATACGCGCATGCCGAGGCGCGCGAGGCCCTCGCTACCTGACCAGGTACCCCATCCAGCTCCAGTAGGTCGCTCCGAGCAGCAGCACCAGCGCGTAGCCGACGGCCGTGAGCACGAGCCCCGTCTTCACAAAATCCTTCACCAGGAAAGTCCCCGTGCCGTAGGCCACCATGTTCTGCGGCGCGTTGACCGGGAGGATGAACCCGAAGCTCACCACGAACTGCAGGATCATGGTCATGCCGACGAGGTTCAGGCCAGGCGTCTTGATCGCCTGGAGCACGCCGATCATGATCGGGATCATCGCCGAGGCGAGCGCGGTGGCGCTCGCGAAGCCGAGGTGCACGACGATGAGGAACAGCGACATCAGCGCGATGATCGCGAACGCCGATGCGTCGGCGAGTCCCAGGTTCCTGACGATGATGTCCGCGAGCCATCCGGCGGCCTTCGTCTGCAGCAGCGCCGTGCCGAGCGATATGCCGATGCCGAAAAGGACGAGCGTGCCCCAGGGAATCCTCGGCTGCGCCTCCTTCCAGCCCATCACCCCGACCCGCGGCAGGAACAGGATGCCGATCGCCGCGACTGTGGTCGTCGAGGTGTCGAAGCGGTGCAGGATGCCTTCGGTGGCCCACAGGAACAGGAGCGCGAGCGACACCGCGAGCAGCCTCCACTCGGCCGCGCTCGTGCGCCCCAGCTCGGCCAGCGACTTGCGGATCGCCTCGTCGCCTCCTGCGACCTCGTCGGTCTCGGGCGGCATCATCTTCACCATGACGAAGTACAGCACGATCGACATGAGGATCGCCCACGGCGCCGCCGCGACGAGCCATTGCGGATAGGTGATCGTCCCCTTGAGCGTCTTCTCGATGAAGCCTATCGCCACCATGTTCTGCGCCGCAGCCGTCTTGATGCCGACGTTCCAGATCGAGGCGGCCTGCGCCGTGGTGATGATGAGCAGGCCCGCGAAGCGCGACTGCGTGTCGACGCCGAAGGCGAGGATGATGCCCATCATGATCGGGACGATGCAGGCCACCCGGGCCGTCGTGGAGGGAACGAGAAACGCGAGCACGACGCCCACGAGGATCGCGCCGACGACCACCCGGTGCGTTTTCGCGCCGACCTTCGAGAGCACGAAAAGCGCGATGCGCCTGTCCAGCCCCGTGACGGTCATCGCCGCGGACAGGAAAGTCGCCGCGGCCACGAGCGCGAGCGCCGTGTTGGCGAAACCGCCAAGAGCGAGCCCCAGGGCGGCCGCGGTTCCGAGCGCCTGGTCGGGCTTGACGACATTGGGCGCGAGCCCGAGCAGGAAAGCCATCAGCGCGGCGATCAGCACCGCGCTGACGGCATAGTCCACCGCTTCGCTCATCCACAGGATCACCGAGAAAAGCAGCATTCCCAGCATGTACTGGCCGGCGAGGGGCAGTCCCTGCGGCGTCGGCAGGATGCAGACGACGACCAGAGCCGCAACTGCGGCGAGGAAACCCCAGCGCCTCGCCTTCGATCCTTCGGGCGCGGCCTTCGCGAAGACGGCTGACACGGGAAGCGGCCTAGCGCACGACCAGCACCGGGATCTTCACCCTGGGCAGCACGCCTTGCGTCTCGCTTCCCAGGAACAGGCGCGAAAGGCCGCGACGACCGTGCGAGCCCATGACGATAAGGTCGCAGCGGCGCTTGCTCGCGATCTCGGCGATGGCGTGGCGCGGGGAACCGCTGATCGCCCACGCCCTGCTCACTGGCACCTTGGCGGCCCTGGCCCGCTTCTCGGCGAGAGCGAGGATGCGCCCGGCCTTGCGCGCGGATGTCTTGAGGACCGCCTCGCGGGGAAGGCTAGGCACCGTCATGCCCTCCGCGTAGACCGGCATCTGATACGGCGCCACGACATGGAACAACAGGATCCGTCCGCCCCCCGCCTGGGCCAGCATCACGGCGTGCTTCACCGCCTTGTCCGACAGGCGCGATCCGTCGGTGGGGACCAGGATATTCGCATACATGGCGCTCTCCTTTTGTAGAACTGCATCCAGAATAGCCGCCCGCGTCGAGGCGAAGTTGACGCAGGTCAAAGGGTCCTAGGGTACCAGCACCGCCGCCCCGTTGAGAGCGCCCCGGCGCAGGTCGGCGAGCGCTGCATTCGCCTCGCCCAATGCGTAGCGGCGTACCTCGGTGCGCACGCGCGCGAGCGGGGCGAGGCGCAGGAACTCCTCGCCGTCGCGTCGCGTGAGGTTGGCGACCGAGCGCACGCTGCGCTCGCCCCAGAGCAGCGAATAGGGAAACGAGGGAATGTCGCTCATGTGGATGCCGGCACAGACAACGCTGCCGCCCTTGCGCGTCGCAGCGAGCGCGAGCGGCACGAGCGCGCCGACCGGAGCGAAGAGCAGCGCAGCGTCGAGCTCCTCCGGCGCAGGCCCGTCGGACCCGCCGGCCCAGCGGCAGCCGAGCTTGCGCGCGAAGGCCTGGGCGTCGGCGTCGCCGGGCCGCGTGAACGCGTAGAGCTCGCGGCCCTGCCAGGCCGCGACCTGCGCCACGATGTGCGCCGCCGCGCCGAATCCGTAGATGCCGACGCGGCGCGCGTCCCCCGCCATCGCCAGCGCGCGGTAGCCGATCAGTCCGGCGCACAGGAGCGGCGCCGCCTCGACGTCGCCGTAGGCCTCGGGCAGGGCGAAGCAGAAGCGCTCGTCCGCGATCGCGTATTCCGCGTAGCCGCCGTCGCGGTCGAATCCCGTGAAGCGCGCGCGGTCGCAGAGGTTCTCGCGTCCGGCCCGGCAGTGCCCGCATTCTCCGCAGCTCCAGCCGAGCCAGGGAACGCCGACGCGCGCGCCCGTCGCGAAGCGCTTCGCGCCCTCGCCGCGCGCTGCAACGGTGCCGACGATCTCGTGCCCGGGCACGATCGGCAGCCGGCCGCCCGCGAGCTCCCCGTCGGCGATGTGCAGGTCGGTGCGGCACACTCCGCAGGCGCGCACCTCGAGCAGGACCTCGCCCGCGCCCGGCTCGGGCGCGGCGACCTCGTCGAACTCGAGCGCGCGGCGCGGCGCGTGCAGGCGCATCGCCCTCACTGTCCCTCCCCCAGCGCGGCATAGTCCGTGTAGCCGCGCTCGCCGCCGCCGTAGAAGGTCGCGCGGTCCGGGCGGTTGAGCGGGGCGCGCAGCCGCAGGCGCTCGGGAAGATCGGGGTTGGCGAGGTAGAGCACGCCGAAGGACACCAGGTCCGCGTGGCCGCTCTCGATCGCGGCGGCGGCGCGCTCGCGGTCGTAGCCCCCGTTCGCGATGTAGGTCCCCGCGTAGCGGCGGCGAAAGGCCTTCCAGTCGAAGCCCTCGCCGCCCTCGTCGACGTGAAGGAAGGCGAGCCCGCGTTCGCCGAGCCTCTGCGCGAGCTCGCCGAAAGCGCGCTGCGGATCCGAATCGCGCATGTCGTTGTAGGGATTCGCGGGCGAGAGGCGCACGGCGATGCGGCCGCGCTCCCACGCCTCCCCGACCGCGTCGAGGACCTCGAAGAGGAAGCGCGCGCGGTTCTCCAGCGTCCCGCCGTAGGCGTCGCGGCGCCGGTTCGAGCCGTCGCGCAGGAACCGGTCGATGAGGTAGCCGTTCGCCGCGTGCACCTCGATCCCGTCGAATCCGGCGTCCTTCGCGTTGCCCGCGGCTGCCGCGAACTGCGAAACGGCCGCGGGAATCTCCTCCAGAGCGAGCGGGACCTTGCCCGCGTGCCACAGCTGCAGAAAGATCCTGCCGCCCTTCGCGTGCACCGCTTCCGTCGTCAGCCGCCAGCCCGCGACCTGCGCGCCGTTCCAGATTCCCGGCGCGCCGGGGCCCGCCCTGCCCTGCGGCGACACCGGAGATGCTTCGGTGACGATGAGGCCGGCGCCCGCCCGCTGAGCGTAATAGGTCGCGGTGAGCGCGTGCGCGGCCTCGGCGGCGTCGGCGCGGTTGCGGCTCATCGGCGCCATGACGATGCGGTTGCCGAGCCTCAAGGGGCCGACTCCGACCGGGGCGAAGAGGTCGCGCATCAGGAAACCGCGACGCCGGCTGCGAGCAACGCGCAGTACGCGAGCAGGAGGCGCCCCGCGCGCGGCGTGACGGGCAGAAGATCCTCATAGCGGTCGAGCGTGAGCACCGCAAGCGTCGCGCCAACCGCGAGGGGAAGCGTCAACCATGGAAGCAGCACCCAGGCGCTGAAGCCCAGGTCCAGCCAGAACCACAGCGGCGCGAAATACGAGAGCGCGAGCAGGACTAGAAACTCCATCCGGCTCCATTCCTTCCCGAAGCGCACCGCCACCGTCCACTTACCCTTCACCGCGTCGAAGCCGCGGTCGCGGATGTCGTCGATGATGAGGATATTGGTGGTGAGCGCGCCCACGGGCAGGCCGAGCGCGAGCGCGTGGAAGGTCAGCGACTGCGCCTGCACGTAGTAGGCGCCCATGACCGACACGACCCCGAAGAAGGCGAAGAACAGCGGATCGGCGAGGCCGAGCTTGCCGATCGGGCACGGCCCCGCCGAGTAGAGCCAGCTCGCCGCGATGCTCGCGAGGCCTATCCACAGGACGAGCGGGCCGGCGATGGCAAGCAGCACCGCTCCGGCGAGGAGCGCGGCGGCGTAGCATGCGGCGACCGCGGCCCGGAGCTGGCCCAGCGTGAGCGCGCCCGTGCGGAGGGCCTCGACCAGCTCGGGATGCTCGCGGTCCTCGGGCTGGGAGACCAGGTTCTCGTAGTTGTCGGTGAGGACGCCGCCGAGCTGGATCAGCCAGCCGGCGAGAAGCGCGAGCAGCGCCGGCGCCGCCGCAAACGCCCGGTCGTGCGCGGCGAGCCCGCAGGCGACGAGCACCGGCGCGGCGGCGGTCGGCAGGGTGTGACCGGGGTAGAGGAGCTTGCGGCGCCACACCTCTGCGCGGGTCCACGCTCGCGTCGCTTCCACCGCGCCATGCTGCTGGGGCACGCGTGGCCGGGGTTTGATCCAGATCAAAGCGCGGGACATGCATTTATCATATTTGAGGCGCTCGTGTTCCGCCCCAGGGAGAACTCATGACCGTCGCGCGCTGGCTTCCTCTGCTCCTGTTTGTTCCGGCAGTCCT
>Ga0335082_10005990_pt1 | contig 13277 bp, 14 predicted proteins | sample Lox_Sample_41_FD_206718 | JGI IMG/M metagenome (GOLD analysis project Ga0335082, IMG submission 206718) | Soil microbial communities from Loxahatchee National Wildlife Refuge, Florida, United States - Lox_Sample_4.1 | ecosystem: Environmental > Terrestrial > Soil > Wetlands | place: USA... | reverse complement strand
AATGCTGGGTTGTGTCGCTGCGGTAATCGAAACCGAGTCGCCATCGCAGCCAAGCCCAGCGGTTATCCAAACAATATGTATCTCTGCCACGGCCGGTTTTTTCTGCGTAGATCGACCGTAGGGAGCGCTTTCTGCTGCCATGTTGGATTCTCCTTTCCAACGTCAGGCTCGCGCGTTAACGGGTGAGAGCCTTTTCAGAACCGGGGTCGAATGCAATCGGAAGTCAAGAAGCTGCCTGGTGCCCCACGCACCGTTAGAAATAGCATCGGGCATGGGCCGGAGCTTTCACAACCTGATTTACGGTTGGGGGAACTCAGCGAAGGGTGTATAGGGGATTCCCTGAGGACAGAGCAGGATTTTTCTACGCCACTTTTTCGTTCATCACCCACTGGATGGCATGTTGCACCAGTTCGCGACCATTCTTCAGCGACAATTTTTCCTTGATGTGGGCCTGGTAGGATTCCACCGTCTTGACGCTGAGATGCAGTTCATCTGCGATGGTGCGCGTACTGTGGCCCTCGCCGATCAGGCGGAAGACCTCGAGTTCCCGGTCGGAGAGATCCTCGAGAGGAGACTGCTTCACGGTTGAGGAACCGGCAATGTAATGGTGCAGGATCTGGCTGGCCACCCGCTCACTGACGTAGATTTCTTGATTGAGAATCTGCCGCAACGCCCCCATGACCTTCTCCGCCGCCTCATGCTTCATGATGTAGCCATTGGCGCCCGCACGTAGCGCGCGTTCCGCATAGATCGATTCGTCATGCATGGAAAGAATTAGCACCGGCAAACTGGGAAAACGCACCCGGACATTCTTGAGCAATTCCAGGCCATCCGGCCCCTTTAGAGAGATGTCGATGATGAGAATGTCAGGTTTCTCGCAGATGATGGTGTGGAGGGCCGCCGTGGCCTCCTCCGCCTCGCCGCACACCATGAGGTCAGGCTCGCGATTGATCATTTGTGCCAGTCCCTGACGCACGATGGGATGGTCGTCAACAACGAACACCTTCAACTTGCCGGGTATGGCGCTTTCCTGCCGACGGGCGGTCGGAGTCATAGGCGTCGCTGCTCCTCTTTCATCATCGGAAACCGGCAGGTTACCACGGTTCCATGCGGTTTGCCTGCCGCCATCTCAAGGGTCCCTCCGATCATCTTGGCGCGGTAATTCATAATGTGGAGCCCCATGCCTTTGTGACTCGGCGCCACTCGGGCGATACCTGAGCCGTCGTCACTGATGGTCAACACTCCCCATTCACCGCTGGCTCCCAGGGCGATCACAATGTGCCGGGCACTGCCGTGCTTGATGGCGTTGTTCACGGCTTCCTGCGTGATGTGGTAGAGATGTGTGCCCACGGCATCGTCATGTATCAGGACCGGTTCCACGCACAGAAAGCTGCATGAGATTCCAAACAGGTCTTCCACTTCACCCGCCCATCGCTGCAGCGCCGACATCAGTCCGCGCGACTCCGACAGTACCGGAAGAAGTCCACGCGAAAGCTCGCGAGTCTTCTCGATCGCCTCGTTCACCAGCTTGACAATCTTGGCGGCATCGGCGGCATCCGGCAGGCCCTTCTCCGCCAGTTTCTGCTCCTGCACCTTACTCATGAACGCGATTCCCGTCAAATGCTGACCCAATCCGTCGTGCAGGTCCTGCCCAATGCGACGTTGCTCGCGAACGCTGATGTCAAGGACGGCCTGTTCCAGCCGTTTGCGCTCGGTGATGTCCACCCCGGTGGCAATCACGTAAGCAGGCGTCGCGCGGTCCCCCGGCATCGCTGTTCCCGACCAGGAGATCAGGCGCCGCGTTCCATCGCGCGTAACCCAATGGCATTCGTATTCGCTCCGGGCCCGGCCGGAGCGCATCTGCTCGAAAAAAGACCGGAAGCGATCCGCCTCATCGGTGATCGTAAGCAGCTCCCACACATACTTGTAGCGCACTTCCTCGAACGAATATCCGGTAGTTTGTTCACAGGCGCGGTTGAAGCGAACGATGCGTCCGGCGGGATCGAGCACCACCACAAGAGCATTGACCGTATCGAGGATCGCCGACATGACATTGCGCTCCTGCTGTAACGCCGCTTCCGTCTTCTTCAGGTCGGTGATGTCGAATCCCACGCCGTGAATGAACCACGGACGCCCATCCTGGCGGCGGATCATTTTGGCTTCGCAGTGAAACCAGATCACCCGGCCATCCCGCGCCAGAACGCGATACTGGGAGCGCAGGGGCTCGCCGGAGAGAAATAATTGTGATGCCTCAAGGCTCCATCGCTCTTTGTCGTCGGGATGCACCTGCTGGTACCAGCGAACGGGATCTTGCAGCCACTCCTCCTGGGTGAAACCCAACAGCGCTTCGATCTGCGGGCTTACGTAGGTCTCGCCGATGCGCTCGTCGAGATATGCCATAAAGACGACGGCAGGAATCTGCTCGACCAGTGCGCGATACTTCGCTTCCAGATTGGGGAGCGGGGTCTCCGTGAACGGACGTGGCTTCGCCGCGGGCCCGCTTACGTACGACGCTGTGCTCTCGAAGAAAACACTCGCCAGCTCCCGGAGCACGGACTCCGCTTCGCGATCGCCGATAGCAGGCTTGGGCAGTTCGGCAAGGCGGTCGGCGTCCTGCACCGCGATCTGAGCCGCTTCCAGCAACGAGTTCATGTCAATCGGGCGCTGGGCGCACATTTACTTTTCCTGAGCGGGTGGCGATTGCGGATGAACGGCCGCGGCATCCGTCCGGCGTCGCCAGCTCGGTTCCTTGTTGAGCGAAGCCTGGGTAAACCGGCGCAGCGCCTGAATCGCTCGTCCGTACGTCTGCACCGCATTGGATGACAGCAACGAGCCCGGCGGCTGGTTCATGAAGGGCATAAATTTGTCGGGAAACCCCGGCATGGTACAGCCAATGCAGATGCCGCCTACGTTCGGACAGCCTCCGATCCCGCCCATCCATCCGCGCTTGCCGACGTTGCACTGCACCACCGGCCCCCAGCAGCCCAGCTTCACGATGCACAACGGCGAGCCGTACGTTTCTGCAAAGTCCGCCTGCTCGTAATAGCCGCCGCGATCACATCCTTCGTGAACTGTCTGGGCGAACAACCAGGTCGGCCGCAAGGCATCGTCCAGAGGAATCATGGGTGCCCGTCCTGCCGCCATATAAAAGAGGTAGAGCAGCGTCTCCATCATGTTGTCGGGCTGCACCGGACAGCCCGGAACATTCACGATGGGAATACCGGCCGTCGATTTCCACTGCCATCCCAGGTAGTCTGCAAGGCCCATGCAGCCGGTCGGGTTCCCTTCCATTGCATGAATGCCTCCGTAGGTCGCGCATGTGCCTGCCGCAACGACCGCCCACGCCTCGGGCGCCAGCCGGTCGATCCAGTCGCAGGTGAGGATGGGTTGCCCTGTCTCCCGATCCGTTCCCCACGAGGCCCAGTAGCCTTCCGCCTTGTTGTGCTCGTTGGGAATCGAGCCCTCGACCACGAGGATGAACGGCCCAACCTTCCCTTCCGCCGCAAGGTGGAACGGCTTGAGGAACTCGTCTCCATTCTCCACGGCAAGGAAAGGATTGTGGAAGGTGACTTTGGGAATCCAGGGAAGCGCCCCCAGGACAACGTCTTCGATGCTCGGCTGGGTGGCAGCCGTCATGGCGATGGTGTCGCCGTCGCAGCCAAGACCGGCGGTCACCCACAGGACGTCAATCTCTGCAATCGGACCTTGTGATCCGGTGGTAGCCGGATTCGTCATTGCACTTTCCTTCGCCGACAAGCAGGTTCTTGTACTCCGCAGATCGAAGCCAGGCGCTGTGTCCTCGGACACGATGCAGACGTTTATCGCCACCTCCGCCGTGGGCAAACGTGCGTATTGTATACCGGTTGTTTTCAGCAATACATCCGGGGGCACAGGATTGCACGGCTTGCGCGTACCCTGCCTCGGGGCGCCGGCTCTCCGCCAACCCTATTTAACCGTCACATCGGCGGCAGTCGTGTTCCCGATAACCCACAACTGACGCGTCTCAGGTTCCTCGTCGATACCTTGCGAAAGACGGGATGATCTGAAAATCATTCCCCCAGTCCCGTGTATATGCTTTGACACGTATATGCTGTATAGGGTATATATCAAGGAATGGAGTCTGCATTCGAAATCCTTGCGGAGCCGAACCGCCGCGCGATATTGAGCCTGCTGGTCTCGTCACAACAGTCGGTGGGAGAGATCGAGCGTCAACTTCGAATGCCGCAGCCGGCCGTGTCAAAGCACCTGCGCGTGCTGCGCGATGCCGGTTTCGTGGAATGTACGGTGGACGCACAGCGCCGTCTCTACCGGCTGAAACCCGAACCATTTCAGGAGGTGAACGCCTGGCTGGCTCAGTTCCGCCGGTTCTGGTCGGCTCACGTAGATGCTCTCGAGCGCCACCTCGACCGCATGGGTCAATCAACACTAACGAAAAGGAAGACAAGCAAGGCGACACGGTCCAAACCGCGAAAGTGACAAAGGAGAAACGAAATGAAAATCAAACTGACCAGCGTGTACGTCGATGACCAGGAGAAGGCCCTGCGCTTCTATACCGAAGTGCTGGGCTTCGTGAAGAAGGCCGACTTCAGCCAGGGGCCGTTTCGCTGGCTCACGGTGGCCTCGCCCGAGGAGCCGGACGGCACGCAACTGCAACTGGCGCTCAACAACAACCCGGCGGCCAAAGCCTACCAGCAGGCCCTGTTCCAGCAAGGGCAGCCCGCAGCCATGTTCTATACCGACGACGTGCAGGCCGACTACGAGCGTATGAAAGCGCGTGGCGCTGAGTTCACCATGCCACCCAAGGACGTCACCGCCTCCAGGATCGCCATGCTGAATGACACCTGCGGCAATCTCATTCAGGTCACGCAGTTGATGCGCTGGTAGGGTGGACGTTCATCAGGATCGCCGGCGATGGGCGCCCGGCTGGACAGATTGCACGCCAGGCCAGACCTGCATTCCGGGAAGCGCCGCTGGGACGCCAGATGCGGTTCCAGAGCCTCCAGGACTTACCGGCAGCAGGTCCAGCGCCGGACCGAGGTCGCTGTCGTAGTGGAGCGCCCACCCGCAGGTTTCTGAAACAACGGTGACGCGCGCCGACGCCAGCCACGTTTACTGGTTGTACTTGTTCTTGTAAAAGTCGATTTGTTGTTGAATCTGCTCCTTGCTTCCGGGGAGACCGTCGTTTGGGAAGCTGCGATCGAACTGAGCAAGACCGCCAGAGAAAAAACAGTCTGGCAGGCGAATCTGTAGCCGGATGAATGCATTTTGCGATTCATCGCTCACGCCCTCCCTCTTTTAGGGATCGAAGTTTTGTTACCACTTCGATTCCATCGCGGCCGCGCGCGGGAACAGGATGTTGTTCTCGAGATGGATGTGCTGATGCAGGTCGGTCTCGAAAGCCTGCAGCTCCTCGTACAGGGTGCGATAGCTGGCGCAGGCATCCTCCGGCACCCTATAGTCGCTGGTGATGGAGCGCATGAAACGGAGTGCATTGCCGGCCCCATCGTGCTCCTGCATCATCATCCCAATTGGATTCATCACCGTTCCGAACATGGCGGGTGGCACGGATTCGCCGGCTAGAACGTTCTCTTCCATGCGAACGACGTAGGGGAAGAGAACCTGTTCCTCCTTCATCAGGTGAACACTGAGCTCTTCACTCAGCGCGGAGAACACCTGTTGCAACTGCAAAAGTTCGGGGTGGTTCCCGGCGTGAGCATCGACCACCTTTTGCGTCAGGGTCTGGATATGCGGGCATTTGGTGCGAACGAAAACATGGTGAGTGGAGGTTATGTGAGTGATGAGGTCAGCCAGGGTTCTCGTCTGCCAGTCCTGCCCTGCACTGGCCTGAGTTCCGGCTGCGGCCCTCTTTAGCCGTTCCAACGCCTCCTCGACTGGAATCTTTGCCTCGGCGCAGGCCTCGCCGAGCGAGCGGCTTCCCCCGCAGCAGTAGTCGATGCCAAGCTTTTCGAGCTCTTGTGCACAATCAGGCAGTTCAGCGGCGATCCCGCCGACGGTTTTGGTGGCTGTAATGGTCATGGTCATTTCCTCCGGTGAGCCGCCATTGGTTTGCAGCAGCTGTCGCGTTACAAAGGGCAGAGTAGAGGAATGGCGCAGCGGCCACTATGACTTTAGTCACGGGAGAGCGGAATCCGGGGTTTTGTCCCGCCGGCGAAGCGTGAAGCCAGAATGACTAGCCTGCCGATGTCTCCAGCTCCGCTTGTAAGCGCTGGAGTGAGAGAATCCGCACATCGCGATTTTCAATCTGGATCAGTCCGTCCGCCTGGAGACGACTCAGGTTGCGGGAGACCAGCTCGCGGACAGTTCCGATCTGCGCGGCGAGTTCGCTGTTGTTGGCTGGAAGCAGCACCGTGACAGCGTCTCCGTTGCGCGTGCCTTCCGATTTCGCCAGCCGCACCAGCAAGGCAATCAGGCGGTGGCGCACGGTGGTGAACGACAGTTCTTCGATGATGCCGACCAGATGGCGCAGGCGTGCGCCAACCAGGCGTAGCACCTTCAGCGCAACTTGCGGGTGCTGCAGGCATAAAGCCTGGAAGTCTTGACGGCTGACGAAGAACAGATTGCAAGCATCGACAGCCTGGGCCGATGCAGGATAATTCCCTCCATCAAATACCGGCAGTTCGGCGATGGAGCTTCCCGGCCCATCAATGGCCAGTACCTGCTCGCGGCCGCCTGTGGAGCTCTTGAAGATGCGGACGTTGCCGCTTTGTACCAGATAGAGGCCGGCGCATGCATCACCTTCGCTGAAGATCAGTTCACCGGGTTGGAAGCGCCGCTGCACCAGGCGTGGCATCAGGAAGGCAAGCTCTTGCTCCGACAGGCTGGAGAAAATCGGCACGCGTTTGAGAACTGCGAGAGCGGCGTCAACGTCCACAGGCATGGTGCGATTTTATGTCAGAACTGCTCAAGCCGGCCGTCTCCGGCGCCGGCCCGGTCGCGATGATAAACTTGCTTCCATTTGCCGGCTGCGAGGACAGCGGCAAATCTGCTGCTCACCGCCGAGGCGGCAGTTGCGCTGGCTCCGCCTGCAAAATCCAGGAAGAAGTAACGGCAATCCCCCCGTACTGCTTTGCGGAGCCTGGGGAGCTCGTTTAACCTCAAGGCATGCGGGCTGAGGTAGAGCAAGCACTGCAATTGGTTCGCGAGGAGCGTCCCGAGTCGCTGGACCGGGCGCTCGCGCTCCTGCAGGACACGGTCTTCTCCTTCAGCATGAAGGTCTGCGGCCACAAGGAAGACGCTGAGGACACCATGCAGGACGTGCTGCTGAAGTCCATTCCGCATCTGGCGAAGTTCGACAACCCGAAGGCGCTGACGGTCTGGCTGTACCGGGTGGCGTTCAACTGTTGTATGAGCCAGCGCAGGAAGTTCTCCTATTCTCCTCACCGCAACCTGCCCCTGGACGAGTTGATGCCTGCACGGTGGGAGCTGGAACAGATGTTGCTGAACCCCGCGCCCACGGCGGAACAGACGTTGCTGAGCGGCGAGGATATCGCGCAGCTCAAGAAGGCCATCCTGGCCGTTCCCGTGAACTACCGCATGGTGCTGGTGCTGAAGGACATGGAAGAGCTGGGCACGCAGGAGGTGGCGCACATCCTGGGCCTGAGCGAAGGCACGGTACGCATGCGGCTGCACCGCGCCCGCCTGTTTCTCCGCAAGCAATTGGAGCAGCAGAAGGAAAGCGGCCCGATTACCCCGCATGCCGTCGCCCACGAGGGGCCGGAAACCCCGGTGCGCTGCCGTCACCTGTTTGCCGCGCTCTCCGATTACATGGATGGCGTCATCGACGACGCCATGTGCGATCAGATGGACCGCCATCTGCGGGACTGCGTGCCGTGTCAAGCTTTCTTGGCCAGCCTGAAACATGCCGTCGCCCAATGCCGCTTGTACGCCCCGCATTGCGATGCAGCGCGTGCCCAAGAGTTGCGCAGGGAACTGCTGCCCAAGTATCAGCAGGCGATGGCCGCCCTGGCCCGGACCCAGCGCCCCGCCGAAGCCTGAGCGGATGCCCCAGGCAAGCCGCCTTTGCTTGCATGGGAGATGGTCACGGAATGAACATGGAACGCGATCTATGGGACAAAGGTGCTGGACCTCTACGATATTTCGCAACTTTATCCAATGAATTTCTTGACTTTCCGATAGACCGGTGTCAGTATCGGCGCGCCATTGAGCCGATGTTCGATTGTCGGCATCAGGGTTTTCTAATTGTTAACCACAAAGTAAGACAGCCTCGTAACCCCATTTTTTCGAGGCTGGGGCGACCAGGCACTTGGATTTTTGAAAGACAGGTAGGGAACTCCTGCATGCTAGCCGCCGGCTGTTCGCAGCTGCAGCAGGGATGAGGGCGCCTTTTCCCTGGGCCACTCTTGAACTGGAGCCGCTGTCGATGCCCTTGGCTCTCTGCGGCTCCAGGTAGCCATTCTTTCCTTTCCTGTGAGCCTACGCCCGGAGGCCAGAGCCCCAAATGGCGAGATCGGCTGCTCAGACTCGGAGGCGAAAAAATGAGAGGGAGAGACCAATGCCTATACCGACTAAACTCTCGGACACCGCGATTGAGCAAATTCTTCGGATCGCTACAGACTCAGAGGTTGCGCGCCTGAGTTGGAAAGACCGCGGCGTCGCCCCGGTTGGTTATGTCAAGGGAATGGCGGTTGTCTATGCCAGAGTCTGTTGCAACCTCAAGAATGGGGACGATGTAGCTGCTGAAATGGCAAAGCCCGATACCGGCGATGGATTCAGGGATGCGTTGGCCTGGTATGGTCAACAGTTTCTTGATGCTGGAATGGACAACAGCGTTTTCGGAGTAGATGTTCTTCGGCACTTGTTCGTGCTGCTGGTCGGACTAGGCATGCGAGAGAGCTCAGGAAGGTATTGTGAGGGGCGCGACCGATCGGCCCAAAATGTCACCGCGGACACGGCCGAGGCGGGATTATTTCAAGTGAGCTTCAATGCGAGGAGAGCAAGTCCTTTGTTGCCTGAACTAATCACGCGGTATGAAGATTCGTCGGATTTCTTGGATATCTTCCGAGAGGGAGTCCGGTGTAGGGATTCTGACTTGGAGGATTTCGGGGAGGGGGAGGGTCGGGAATTTCAGCGATTGACAAAAGCATGCCCTGCATTCGCGGTTGAATTCGCGGCAGTTGGGTTGCGAAATGTGCGGACGCACTGGGGCCCGATCAATGCTCGAGCCGCTGAACTACGTGCTGAGTGCGATGAGATGTTTATGCAGATCCAGGCTGCAATCGACTCTTTAGGCCTCTGTTCGTAAGTTGCAACCGTCGGTCGTGATCAATCCATTCGCAATTCCTGGCACGTCACTCGAGTAGGCTCGCCGGGTGCCGAGTCATTCCTGATTCTTCCGAAGGACTGGAAAAGTGCTATGTCAATGCCTTGGCAAACCACCCGAATTGCTAGCCTCCAACAGCAGTTGTCTGATGTACAACAGCAGCTCGACAGGCGTCGGCAGCGATAACTACCGGGAAGTGATAAGAAAGGCGTGATGAACTATGCCAGTACCCTCAGCATTTGCGACCAGACTCGCCTCCGTCGCTGAAGATCAACATGCCAAGTTTCAATTCACCAATGAGGCTGACCCGGCGCTATGCAGCCAAATTCAGAAGTGGACGGAAGACTTGGGATTTGAGTTCACCAGTTGTACAACGGTGCCTTGGTCGGCTGTATTTGTGTCGTGGTGCGTCATGCAAGCCGGCGCCACCAAAGCAGAATTCAAGTTTTCCATGCAGCACTCTGTGTTCGTCAATCAAGCAATAAAGAATGCAGTTAACGGCACAGGCGTGTTTCAGGGATTCGACGTAACCGCCCAATCTCCGAGCGTTGGCGACATCATCCAGATGAACCGCGGAGGTCACAAGTTTGATTTCGCGTTCGCAAAGACCCATGCAGACTACATTTCCCATTCCGTTATCGTTGTAGAGGTGGGACACGATAGCAAAGGCGGATTTGCTTTCTGCATCGGAGGCAACGAAAGCGATTCCATTCGTCAGTCTGTAGTGCGGGTGAACTCGAATGGCTTCATTCAACAACGCGATCAGAATCCATTCATATGCATCATTAAAGACCTGAAGTAAGCTGGGTGCCCCACCCAAGCTTCCTTTGCTTGGGTGGGAGAGCTGCCGTGTATCAACTTAGCCGAGCGGTAACCAGCGGCGCGGGGGGGGGATTGACCGGTGGCAATACCGGGATTCAGCGCTCAACATTCGGCGTACAAGTCAACGTCCACCTATGTTTCAGGGTACGGCCCCAATTTCATAGGTTCTGGGTTTTCTGGCGCTGTGGAGAACTTCCAGGACGCTACCGCCCTCTCTGCAAGTTCCTGGATCGAGATGGCACAGAGCTCTTGTGACTCTGCGGCTCTAGCTCGATGCCTGCAAAATGCCCAAAAAGGTTATAACGCCTGCGTGGTGCTATGTCCTGCGGGCGATGCAGGGGCAGCTTGCCGCACCGACTGTGAAACTGTGCGTACCGCTGCGCGGCGTCGTTGCAGGAGGCGATTTGGACGCCGTGCCGGAGAAACCTGCTGCAGCGGGTCCTGTGTGGCGACGGATCAGTGTTGTAGTGGTCAGCCCATCGCATCTGGAGAAATATGTTGCACCGATGGGCCCTGTGCGGCTGGTAAGTCCTGCTTGCCACCAGACGGCCGATGTGGTTGTACCAAACAATGTCCTGGGAATCAGATCTGTTGCGGCTCCGATCAGTGCCTTACACCCGGATACGCGTGGTGTGCCGGTGTCGCTAAGGATGGTACAGGTAACCCGTGCCCGTGTGGCCAAAGGTGGTGTCCAAACACCGACAGCGATGGCAATCCAGTCGCTAGTGGCAAAGGTCATTGTTGCCGTTTCTCGAGCACAGACCCAAGTAAGAATGACTTCTGCTGTGGCAACTACTGTTGTAAGGAGAATGATGACACCTGCAAATGTCCGGGCGGCAAAACTGGAGGGATAGTACCGGACTCCTCATGCTCGTAGCAGAGTGCCCCAGCCAACCTTTTTTCTTGCCGGGTGCCCAACCCAACCTGCGTTGGTTGGGGGGAACAAGTCTGCGCGGGCATATGGTGTTGATACGGGATCCTCCGCTCCGCCGCACGGGAGCTAACCGGTTGTCGCTCCGGTGACAGGTTGTTGATGGTATAGCAAGTGGTTAACTATAGATAATTATCTGGTAAATAACCGCAGCGCGTTAAGCATGATCGAAAAATCAACGACTTGTCATCACGAGCGGGCTTCAGCCCGCGAGGGATCTGTCTTTCTCTTGTCCACAGAAAGCAGATTCCTCGCGCCAGGACCCGGCGTTCGTAATGAAAAGTGCGAATACTTCGCCGGCATCAGCAATATCGCCGCTGTCTCGGGGGACGGGCCTGTAACGTTTCTGTAACCTTCTTTCCCGGCTTCGGCGCGTCTTTCTCCTCTCCTCTGGTTCAACCGTCGCCAAACGATATATGCTTATCCGCGACTTTTCCGGAGGAGATTTCCTATGCAACTGGGAATGGTGGGGTTAGGCAGGATGGGCGCCAACATGGTGCGGCGCCTGATGAAGGCGGGACATAACTGCGTCGTCTTCGACGTGTTTCCCAAGAGCGTCGAGGAACTGGTGGCGGAGAAGGCGACCGGCTCGTCGTCGCTGAAGGACTTTGCGAGTAAGTTGACAAAACCGCGGGCCGTGTGGCTGATGGTGCCGGCCGCAGCGGTAGACGAAACCATCGCCGGCGTACTGCCGTTTCTGGAGGCCGGCGACATCCTGATTGACGGCGGCAATTCCTACTACATCGACGACATTCGCCGCGCCAAAGAGCTGGCGCCAAAGAAGATCCATTACGTTGACGTCGGCACCAGCGGCGGCGTCTGGGGGCTGGAGCGCGGCTACTGCATGATGATCGGCGGCGAGAAGGAGACGGTGCAGCACCTGGATCCGATCTTCAAAACGCTGGCGCCGGGCAAGGGCGATATTGACCGCACTCCCGGCCGGGAAAAGCTTGGCGGCACGGCCGAGGACGGCTACCTGCATTGCGGCCCCAGCGGCGGCGGGCACTTCGTCAAGATGGTGCACAACGGCATCGAATACGGCCTGATGGCAGCCTACGCCGAGGGCCTGAACATCCTGCGCAACGCCAACGTGGGCAAGCAGAAAGCCGAGGTTGACGCCGAGACCACGCCGCTGCGCGATCCGGAACATTACCAGTACGATTTTAACTTGACGGATGTGGCCGAGGTGTGGCGGCGGGGCAGCGTCATCGCCTCCTGGCTGCTGGACCTGACGGCGACGGCGCTGACCGGCGATGCCGACCTGGCGAAGTTCGCGGGCCGCGTCTCCGACTCAGGCGAGGGACGCTGGACCAGCAAGGCCGCCATCGATGAAGGCGTTCCGTCCGCGGTGCTGACCACCGCGCTGTACGAGCGCTTTACCTCCCGGGGCCACGCCGACTTTGCCGACAAACTGCTGTCGGCGATGCGCTACGAGTTCGGTGGGCACCTGGAGAAGTCGGCAGGGAAGTGAGGCGATGGTGAAAATCGAAGTGCTGGACACTGCCGACGCCGTCGCCGCCGCTGCTGCTGCCGCGATCGCCGAAGATGCCCGCCGGGCGGCCGCTGCCCGCGGACGCTTCGTTATGGCGGTCAGCGGCGGGCATACGCCGTGGGCCATGCTGCGCGAGCTGGCGAAGGAGAACGTCCCCTGGAACGCCGTGCACGTCTTCCAGGTCGACGAGCGCATCGCGCCCGCGGGCGATCCGGATCGTAACTTGACACATCTGAAGGCCAGCCTGCTGGAAAATGCTCCGCTGCCGCCGGAGAACATCCACGCCATGCCGGTGGAGATGCCGGACCTGCCGGCCGCGGCCAAGCTCTATGCCCAGACGCTGGAGTCGTTGGCGGGTGCGCCTCCGGTGCTGGACCTGGTGCATCTCGGTCTCGGGCCGGACGGGCATACGGCGTCGCTGATCCCGGGCGACCCGGTGCTCAACGTCACCGATGCGGACGTGGCGCTGACCGGGCTGTACCAGGGACGCCGGCGCATGACGCTCACGTATCCCGTGCTGAACCGGTCGCGAAAGATACTCTGGCTGGTGACCGGGGCCGATAAGGTGTGGGCGTATCCGCGCCTGTGCAACGCCGATGCCACGGTTCCGGCAGGGAGGATCTCGCAGACGCAGGCGGTACTGCTGGCCGACAAGGCGGCGGCCGGACAGGGGTAAATCCGCGCGGAACTATAGCACTATAGTGGTTGATTTTTCGGAATGGCCGGATTTT
>Ga0335082_10005988_pt1 | contig 13277 bp, 11 predicted proteins | sample Lox_Sample_41_FD_206718 | JGI IMG/M metagenome (GOLD analysis project Ga0335082, IMG submission 206718) | Soil microbial communities from Loxahatchee National Wildlife Refuge, Florida, United States - Lox_Sample_4.1 | ecosystem: Environmental > Terrestrial > Soil > Wetlands | place: USA... | reverse complement strand
GCTCCTGTACCAGACTGGCTTCATCACGACCAAGATCCCCTTCCTCTCCGACGGCACCTACGGCATGTGGTGCGCCATCGTCGTCAACACGTGGCGCGGCATGCCCTTCTTCGCCATCACCCTCCTGGCGGGCCTCCAGACCATCAGCACCGACCTGCAGGAGGCCGCCTCGCTCGACGGCGCGAACGGCTGGCACCGCTTCTGGCATGTGACCTGGCCCCTCCTGAAACCCGTGACCGTCGTGGTCGTGGTGTTCTCGATCATCCAGACCTTCTCGGACTTCCAGCTGATCTACGTGCTCACGGGCGGCGGGCCGGCCAACGCCACGCATCTCCTCGCCACGTACGCGTACCAGATCGGCATCGCCACGGGGCTCCTGGGCGAGGGCGCGGCGATCTCGCTCTTCATGCTGCCCGTGCTCTTCATCGTGGTATGGCTGCAGCTCCGTTACCTGCGCCACCTCGAAGGGGCGTAGCGTCCGCGCGATGAGCTCCCGCTCCCCCTCAAGTCTGCTCGCCCCCTCACCCTGCCCTCTCCCGCTCCCGGGGCGAGGGAATCGAGGAGCGGCAGCGACGCTCCCCCAGCCGTACGCGATCCGACACGCCCGATGCTGGTGGGGGGGCCCGGGGGAGGAGCAGCAGCCGGCGCTCCCCGAATCGCCCCCTGTCTGTCTCGCCCCACGCGTGGCCCGCAGCTGGTGGGGGGGCCCGGGGGAGGAGCGGCAGCCGGCGCTCCCCCCCGGAACCTAATGGTCATCGAGCGTCGCTGGAAGAGGTGGGTCTACTTCTACATCCCCCTCACCATCTTCGTGATTGGCACCCTCTTTCCGTTCTACTGGATGCTCATCACCGCGATCCGCCCCGACTCCGAGCTCTATCGCTCCTGGCGCGCCGCGAACAACGCGCCGTTCTGGACGGTCAATCCCACGTTCGAGCACTTCGTCGATCTCTTCCGGAAGACCACGTTCCCGCACTGGTTGTGGAACACGTTCTTCATCGCCTGCCTCTCCACGGCCATCTCGCTCTTCTGCGGTCTTCTCGCCGGGTATGCTCTCGGGCGGCTCAAGTTCCCCATGGCCGGCACCATCGGCACCTCGATCTTCATCACCTACCTGGTGCCGCCCACGCTGCTCTTCATCCCGCTCGCCAACATCATCCGGGCCTTCCAGCTCGGCGACACGCCGTGGGCGCTGATCCTCACGTACCCGACCTTCCTCATCCCCTTCTGTACCTGGCTCCTCATGGGCTACTTCAAGACCATTCCCAAGGAGCTGGAAGAGTGCGCGCGCATCGACGGCGCCACCCGCTTCGGCGCCATGATCCGGATCATCTTCCCCATCGCCGTGCCCGGCATCCTCTCCGCCGGCATCTTCGCCTTCACCCTGTCGTGGAACGAGTTCATCTACGCGCTGGTGTTCCTGTCCTCGCCGGAGAAGAAGACGGTGCCGGTGGGCGTGGTGTCCGAGATGATCCGGGGGGACATCTACTTCTGGGGCCAGCTCATGGCGGGGGCCCTCCTGGGCTCCATCCCGGTGGCCATCGTGTATTCCTTCTTCGTCGAGTACTACGTGACGGGCCTCACGGGCTCCGTGAAGGGCTAGCGCGGCCCCTTCGATAGAAACACCACGGGCCCGGGGGCGGCTGCCCCGCGGGCCCGTGGCTATCCGGCCGGCCGCGTCTACGCGAACTTCGCGTGGATGGCCTTGATCTTGTCCTCACCCCACTTGACCGTCTGCTCCATGTCCATCTTGTCCGTGCAGAACTGGGCGAGCGCGTCCACCATGACGAACTGCTGGTACACCTCGTCGGCGGCCGGCGTCAGCGGCCCGGGATAGCCCGTGGTGAAGTGGTACTCGGCGTCCTGCTCGAGCGGCTTGAGCTTCGGATCGTCGCTGATGATGGGGAAGGGCGGCTTGGCGTAGGCCTTGAGGAAGGGCATGTTGTAGCCCGTGCTCGCCTTGGCGCCCTCGCGGTAGTTGTCGACCAGCGCTTCCAGGAAGGCCTTCGCCCCGTCCTGGTTCTTGGAGAACTTCGTGACGCCGTAGGATCGGCAGTTGGCGAAGGAGCGCCGCGCGGCCGGGCCCTTGGGCGAGAGCTGCACCCAGATCTTGTCCGCCAGCTCCTTGTTCTGCCCCTCGATGCTGCGGTACGCGCTGATGGGGTTGTGGATCCACGAGGCGCGCCCCGAGGCGAGGAAGCGGTTGTTGGAGGCATCGTCCCAGGCGAGGACCTCGGGGGTCATGCACTCCTTGTAGAGGGCCTTGTTGAACTTCAGTGCCTCCCGCACTTCCTTGGAGTTATAGGTGATGGTCTTGCCGTCCTTGGCGACCTCGGAGCCGCCGTACGACCACATGATGGCCCGCCAGGACGCGCGGGAGTCGTCATGATGGGCGAGACCGATCCCCAGCGGGAAGCCCTTGGCCTTGAGCTTGGCGCCGCCCACCCGCAGGTCTTCCCACGTGTCCGGCCCATTGGGCATGCCCACCTCGGTCCAGAGGTCCTTCCGGTAGAGGCCCGGGAAGTCGATGAAGAAATCGGGCATGGAGTGGAACTTGCCGTTGGCCTTGGCGTAGTTCTCGGCCAGGGGCGTCCACCCGCCGTACTTCTTGCCGACCCGGTCGGCGGAGTCCTGGATGTCGAGGAGCGCGCTCGCCCACTTCTCGGTGCCGGAGCCCACGAGCTGGACGATGTCGTGGCCGGACTGGGTGGCGATCTCCGCCGCGATCTTGGCGGGAATCTGGAGGTGCGGCACGTGGTCGATGGTGACCTTCACGCCGCTCTTGGTGCCCCACTGCTCGGCGAAGGCGTCGAACCACTTGTCGTAAGCCGGTACGAAGTGGGTCCAGGCGAGCACCCGAACCTCCTTCGTCTGCTGGGCCCACGCCGGGCGGCGCCAGACGTGCGGGAAGGCCCCGACGGCGGCAGCCCCCCCGGCAGCCGCGCCGAGGAATTTGCGTCGAGTGATGCGGCTCATGAGTCGTCTCCTCCTTGATGGTTGGTGTGGCGTGTCACTTCAGGGCGCCTGCGGTGAGCCCGTGGATGAAATGGTCGAGGCTGAACGCGTAGATCACGGCGACGGGAATGGCACCGATGAGGGCCCCCGACATGAGGGAGCCCCAGTAGAACACGTCGCCGCGGATGAGGTCGCTGGTCACGCCGTACGAGATCGTCTTGTTGGCCGACGCGGAGATGAAGGTCAGCGCGTAGATGTACTCCTGGTACGTGAGGGTGAAGGCGAAGATGGCCGCCGTGATGATCCCCGGAACGATGACGGGCACGATGATCATGCGGAACGCCTGCAGCCGGGTGCAGCCGTCGATCTGGGCGCTTTCCTCGATCTCCCGCGGCACCGTGCGCACGAAGCCCATGAGGAGCCAGGTGCAGAACGGCAGCGTGAAGGACGGATAGACGAGCACGAGCGCCCAGATGGAGTCGATGAACCCGAGCCCCCGCACGAGCTGCGACAGCGGAATGAACAGGAGCGTGGGCGGGATCAGGTAGGAGAGGAACATGGCCGTGGACAGTGGCTGCGCCCCGGGGAAGCGCATCCGCGCGAGGGCGTAGGCCGCGGGCAGCGCGAGCGCCAGCGTCACCACCACCACCAGGGCCCCGATGAGGATGCTGTTCTTCATCCACTGGAGGAAGAGCGTGTCGCGCAGGAGCAGACGCAGGTGGTCGAGGGTCGGCGACTCCTTGAACCAGAACGGCGCCGTGGTGAGGTTGTAGAGGTCGTTGTCGCGCTTGAAGGCCGTGATGAGCATCCAGTAGAAGGGAAAGAGCACCACGAAGAGATAGGGCGACAGCGGCAGGTACGGGCCGTAGTCGCGCTTGAGGCGTCGCCAGGTCTGGCCACCCATCGCGGGCTATTCCCTCCGGAGGAAGCGCAGCATCACGATCACGATGACGGCGAGGAAGGGGAAGATGAAGAGCGTGATGGCCGCCCCCATTCCGAGGTCGCCCGCGTTGATGCCAATGTTGTAGGCGTAGGTGCCGAAGACGTGGGTGGTGTTGTACGGGCCGCCCTGCGTGAGGAGCCACACCGCCGAGAAGTCGGTGAAGGAGAAGACGATCGAGTAGAGCAGCCCCACGAAGAGGATGGGCCTGATGATGGGCACCACCACGTAGTGGAAGCGCCGGAACGGGCCCGCCCCGTCGATCTTGGCCGCCTCGATGATCTCCTGGGGTACGGCGGTGAGGGCGGCGAGCAGGATGACGGCGGAGAAGGGAAACCCGCGCCACACGTTGAGGATGATCACCGACCACATGGCCAGCCCGGGCTCGCCCAGCCACTGCCACGGGTACTCGATCAGGTGCGCCCGCATGAGCATCCAGTTGATGACGCTGTAGAGGGAGTCGAACATCCACTTCCACGCCAGCGACGAGAGCGCGATCGGGATCACGAAGGGGATGAGGATGAGGCCCTGGACCACCCGCTTGCCCTTGAAGGCCCGGTTGAGGGCGAAGGCCAGGGGCAGCCCGATCACGAGGCGGATCACCTCGGAGCCGAACGTGAAGACGAAGGAGTTGCGGACGGTCTGCCAGAAGACCGGGTCGGCGAAGAGGCGCTGGTAGTTGAGGAAGCCCACGAAGTGATAGTCGGGCGACCCGACGCGGGCGCTCGAGACCGACAGGTACATCGCCATGAAGAAGGGGTAGGCGATGAAGAAGGCCAGGTAGAGGAAGGCGGGGGCTATCCACAGGAAAGCCTGCACCGACTCGCGCCGGCCCCAGCTGCCCTGGATCGCTACGGGCACGGCCCGAGCGGCTGTGGCCTGGACGACCTCCTGCCCGTTGGCCAAGCGGCTCAGCCTCCGACCGCCCCGGCCGGGCCGGTCCGTTGCTGCGGCTTGCCGCACGTGTTCATGCTGCCCTTCTCCTCTTCGAGATGGACTGAACCCTGCCGAAGCGAGGCACGCCGCGAGTCTGACTGCGGGGACGCGCTAACCGAGCGGTGCTCAAGGGAGGGGCAATTGCGGAGCCCTGCGTCATGAATGCGGCCCCCCCGCTCACCGAAGGGTGTCTTCCTTAATACACTGTGCTCGGAGGCCGTGTCAACGAAGGGGCCGGGTCGCCCGGGCGAAGCGAGCGGGACCTCCCTCGCCCGGGGGGTGGTCTCGTTCTCCGGATGCTCGTCCCGCCGATGTGGTAGTATCCGGCGCCGAGGGTGAGTCCCCCGGCGGCATCCAGCAGGCCATTCATCGAAATAAGAGGGACAGCGAGGTCGCCCATGGCACAGGTGGTGCTCAAGGACCTGAACAAGAAGTACGACGAGGTGCATGCGGTCAAGGACGTCAACCTGACGATCCGGGACAAGGAGTTCATGGTCCTCGTCGGGCCGTCGGGCTGCGGCAAGACCACGACGCTCCGCATGGTGGCGGGACTCGAGGAGATCACCGCGGGCGAGATCGCCATCGGCGACCGGGTTGTCAACGATCTCCCGCCCAAGGACCGCGACATCGCCATGGTGTTCCAGAACTACGCGCTCTACCCGCACATGAGCGTGTACGACAACATGGCTTTCGGGCTCAAGATGCGGAAGTTCCCGAAGCCGGAGATCGCCAAGCGCGTCCAGGACGCGGCGGAGATCCTCGGCATTCAGGAACTGCTCAAGCGCAAGCCGCGCCAGCTCTCCGGCGGCCAGCGTCAGCGCGTGGCGGTGGGCCGGGCCATCGTCCGGCACCCGCAGGTGTTCCTCTTCGACGAGCCGCTCTCCAACCTCGACGCCAAGCTCCGTGTGCAGATGCGCGTCGAGCTCAAGCGCCTCCACGAGCGCCTCGAGACCACGGCCATCTACGTCACCCACGACCAGGTCGAGGCCATGACGCTGGGCAGCCGCGTCGTGGTCATGAAGGACGGCTGGGTCCAGCAGGTCGGGGAGCCCCTCGAGATCTACTCGAAGCCGGCGAACAAGTTCGTGGCGGGATTCATCGGGTCCCCGTCCATGAATTTCGTCACCGTGACGCTCACGGACGGCGCCGGCACGCTCTTCGCCGAGGCCAGCGGCATCAAGATCAAGGTGCCGCCCCAGAAGGCGCAGAGCCTGATGCCGTACAAGGGCCAGGCGGTGACGCTCGGCGTGCGGCCCGAGGACCTGCGGGTCGGCACGAGCGCCGACTCCTCGGATCTGTCCTTCGACGCCGTGGTGGAGGTCGTGGAGCCGCTGGGCGCCGAGATCCTGCTCGATACCAAGGCCGCGAACCAGCAGATCGTGGCGCGCGTCGAGCCCACGGTGAAGACGAAGACGCACGAGAAGATCCGCCTCACGTTCATCCCGGATCGCATCCACTTCTTCGACGCCAAGACCGAGCAGGTCATCAAGTAGCCCCGCTGCTCGCGTCGTAACGAGCCGGTCCAGGCGCGCCCTCGCGGCGCGCTTGGCATGTGTGGAGTCGATCGGTCAGGGCGTCGCGGGCGCCGTGGTCCGCAGCGGCGGGCGGGGGACGGGAATGTCCGCGCCGTCCTCGAAGAGGCGGCGCAGCACGAGCCGGCGAAGGCCCTCGAGCCGCTCGAGCGCCTCGACGGCGGACGGCGATTCCGCCGTGCATCCCGGCAACTCGGGGTGCTCGGCCCGCCGGAGCCACTGCCCCCCGCGCTCGACCGACTCCATCACGAGGAGATACGGGACGGCCTCGTAGTACGCGAGATCGGGCCGCGGCTCCCGAGCCTCCATCAGACGAAAGGCACCCACGCGATGGGCACGCCGGCATCCGACTGTCGCGCCTTCTCCGTGGCGCCGATCCAGCTCTCGCCCTCCGGCAGGAGCGCAGAGGCCGGGCGCACCCGGCAGAGGCTCGCGTCGTCCACGTTGGCCGGCACCACCCCCTGCTCCCGGAGCACCCTGGCCGCCTCGATGAGCCGCCGCCGCACGTAGATCACCATGGCGTCCGTGGTGCCCAGGTGCTCCTGCGTGCGGTCGTAGATGGGGCCCATCGTCTCCGTCATGGCCCGGTCCTGGAGGTTGCCGAGGAACGGAATGCCGATGGTCAGCTCCTTCTGGAGCTCGTAGTCGACCCGGTAGTCGTTGTGGATGTTGGCCGCGGTGTAGAAGCGGGTGCGCGGGTCGCCGGTCGTCTCGACGTAGCCGCCCCACGTCTTGAATGGGTCGCGCACCTGCCGGGCCTCCTCCTCCGTGACCGGCCGGTCCAGGCGCGCCCGCATCACGAACTGGAGGTTGTAGTGGTCGTCGAGCGGCACCCAGGCGCGCGCGGACACGATATGAGGATCGCTGGCCGCGATCATCGAGTAGAAGGGCAGGATGAACTGCGTGATGCGGTGCCAGTAGAGCCCCTCGGCGTCGGACCGTCGCCGGGCCGAGTAGCACGCACCGTAGTCCGTGGGCAGGACTTCGAGCCGCGGCCGCTTGTCGCGGTGGAAGGTGCCGCGCTGCTTCGTGTCGGGCGAGCGCTTGGCGTGCACGAAATCGATGTGGGAGGAATCGATGTCGCCCTCGAGCGCCTGCACCCAGTTGCACTCCTCCAGCATCATGAGCGGCGGGTAGACCTGTGCTGCTGGCAGCGTGTTGATCTCGAAGGCGGGGAACGGGGGCGGCGTCTCTCGCGGCCCCAGGTAGGTCCAGACCACGCCGTTCACGTCCCGGCAGGGGTAGGCACGGGCGCGGACCTTGTCCTTGAACGTGCTCTCCTCGGGCTCGTTCGGCATGTCGACGCAGCGGCCGCTCACGTCCCATTTCCAGCCGTGGTACGGGCAGCGGAGCCCACCCTCCTCGTTGCGACCGAAGAAGAGCGAGGCGCCGCGGTGCGGGCAGTTGACAGGCAGGAGCCCCACCTGCCCCCGCGTGTCGCGAAACGCGACCAGGTTCTCGCCGAGCAGGCGCACCTTCTTCGGCGGGCCGTCGGGCGCGGGCAGCTCGGACGACGGCAGGCACGGCATCCAGTAGTGGCGCAGGAGATCGCCCATCGGCGTCCCAGGGCCTACCCGGCACAGAAGCTCGTTGTCCTCTCTGGCGAGCATCGTCTACCTCCTCATTGCCAGACCGCGAACGCCATCCCCACCCCGGAGCCGGCCTCCGACCGGTACGACGGCACGTAGTCGACCACGCGCATGGCCAGCCGCTCGACGGCGCCGGCCGTGGCGATCCAGTTGCGGATCTCCGAGTTCCCGGACTCGAGCCTGTCTGCGGGCAGCTTCATCAATGCGTCGGCGTCCTTCTTGCCGAGCAGCTCGAGGACGTGGCGATCCAGCTCCTCGTCCACGTAGAAGTGGCTGAGCCCGCCGGACGCCACCACGGCGACGCGCCGGCGCGGCGCCCAGCCCTCGACGGCCAGGCGGATGGCGCGTCCCAGCTCGTAGCAGCGCTTCGGCGTGGGCTGGTTCGGCGGATAGTACGTGTTGAGCAGGATCGGCACCATGGGCACCACACGGTCGCCCATGATCCGCTGGTGAACGAAGCTCCACGCGTGCCCGAAGGGAGCGTTCCGCGGCTGCACGCGCACGTGCGCCACGTCGAACTCGAACTCGTGCGTCAGGGTCTCGATCAGGTGGCGGCCGAGCGCGGCGTCCACCGGGAAAGCCCGGTTGCAGCCGTCCCCGTAGAGCCCCCAGTATGACAGCCGGCGCAAGGGAGGCAGGCTCTCGGGCGGCGGCGGAAGGTTCTCGACGGTATCGCCCCAGTAGATGCAGAGAGCCGGCTGCTGATCCGGGCCGAACCACTCGTTCTGGTCGTCGCCGATGACGACCACCACGTCCGGCGCTTCGCTCGCCAGGACGTCGTGGAGCTGGGCGAGGGCAGACTGGGTCGCCTGGTGGCGCGCCCGGGTCACCTCGGGGAGAAGCTCACGGCTCACGCGCCCGGCCTGCTCGCGTGCCCTCACGGCGAAGTCTGGCAGCCGCACGCGGTCGAGGTCGCCCAGCCCGGCGAACGCCGCGTAGGGGGTGCTCAGCATCGGGCTGTGCGAGGTCCCGATGCCGAGTGTGACCTCCGCCATGGCAACGCCCCCCTGCCCGCCACCGCGCACGGGCCGCTCGCCCTACGCGTCTACTTGTCGAGCCAGACCCTGGCGATCGCCGGCGATCCGTAGCCGTCGGTGCGCCGGAGCGCGCCCGAGGCCATGTTTCGCACCTGCGGCTGCGTGACCACGAAGCCGTTGTCGTAGGGCATCCACATGCGCAGCACCTGGTCGAACTCACGCTCCACGATCTTCCGGGTGATCACGCGCTGCTCGGCCTTGTCGGGCGTCTGTCGCAGCTTGATGGTCAGCTCGTCGATGATGGGATCGTTGACCCGGAAGAAGTTCTTCGTCGACTTGGAATGGAGGTACTGATAGGTCCGCTCGTCGACCCCGATGGCGTGACCCGACTGGAACCCCCACGACATCCCGTCCCACTTGCTCTCCACGTAGCGGCCATAGTAGCCCGTGTAGTCGAGCTTGGTGATCTTCACGTTGATGTTGAGGTGCTTCTTGAGATCCTGCTGCACGAGCTGCACCTGCGAGGTCATCTGCGGGAAGTACTCGTAGTAGAAGAGCGTCGTCTCGAAGCCGTTGGGGTGACCCGCCTCCGTGAGAAGCTTCTTGGCCTCCGCCGGGCGATGCTGCACCCAGGGCCCCAGCTGGGCCAGGGTCGGGGCCTTGTCCTGGTAGTAGATGTACGGCACGCCCCAGCCGGGGATGCCGTGGCCCTCGAAGACCGTGTCGACCTGCTTCTGCCGGTCGATCGCCATGGAGATGGCGCGCCGGACGCGGAGGTCGTTGTAGGGCGGCTTGTCCTGGGCGAGCGCCAGCCCGAACGGCGCCAGGGTGTTGTGATAGGCCTGCACGACGGCCATCGCGTTCGTCTTGCGGACCGTCTCAGCCTCCGAGGGGCTCGCGACCCAGAGAATGTCGCTCTGCCCGGAGCGGAAGGCGGCCAGACGCGTCGCCGCGTCGGGGGAGGAGAGAATCGTGTACTCATCGATGTACGGCCGGCCCTTGTCCCAGTAGTCCGGGTTTCGCGCGAGCACGATGCGGACCTTGCGCGTGTGCTCCTTGAGGAGATACGGTCCCGTGCCGATCATGCGCTTCTTGAGATCGCCGTCTTCCTCGAGCACTTCCTTGGGGAAGATGACCGCCACCGGCTCCGCCAGATTGTGGGCGAAGAGCACGTTGGGCGTCTTGAGATGGATGCGCAGGGTGTGCTTGTCCGGCGTCTCGAGGGCCTCGATCTCCTGGAAAGTGAAGGACTGCACGCCTTCCTTCGCGTAGCCCTCGTAGCAGTACTTGATGTCGGCGGCCACGAGCTCGCGCCCGTTGAGCGGCGCCACGTTCTGCCACTTCACGCCCTGGCGGAGCTTGAACGTCCACACGCGATAGTCCGGGCTCGCCTGCCACGACTCGGCGAGGTCGCCCACGAGCGTGAGGTCGCTGGGCCCCGTCGCCTCGTCCGGGAACCGATAGCGCGTGAGCCGGTTGTACACGAGCCCGGCGAACTGGAAGGTGCCCACCGACTGCGTGAGCCTGGGATCGATAAGCGGCGGGTCCCACGCGGATGCGCGGGCGATGGTGCCGCCGCGCTTGGGGGGCCTGGGGCTGACGGCGATCCAGTCCTGATACGCAGGCGCGCTCTGCGCGCGGGCTTGCCGCCGGCTGGTACCGACGGTGAGAGCCGTCGAGGCGAGCCCTCCCCAACCCACGCGCTTCAGAAAGGTGCGGCGATCCGGTTGACCATGATCGGCGAGGGACATTGGGCTCTCCTTCTGGGTCGGACGCGTTGTCGGTCGGCCACGGAGCGAAGGAAAGAGTTCGGCGACGGTGACACACGCGGGGGGACAAGTCAAGGTTGGCGGCGTCACCCGGGAAGGCTCCCGAACTGGAAGAAGGCGGCTCTTGACAAGGCCCCCGCGGAACGATACAAGGGCGCAACCATTCCGTCGCTCACGAGGGGGTGAGACTCTACCGGCCCGGGTTCTCGCGACGTGTCCAATCTCCCATCGTCCTGCAGGGGGAGGCCCTGGATGAACACGACCGATCGCTCTGCCCCGACCCGACGTCAATTCCTGGCGACCACAGCCGGCGCGACCGCCGGTATGGCCTCATGGCTTTCCCTCGGCAAGGCGCCCGCCTTTGCCCAGAAGCGCGAGCTGACGTTCCTCTCCTGGAACCATTTCGTCCCCGCGTCCGACGACGAGCTGCGCAAGCAGGCGGAGGCGTTCAGCAAGGCCAACAACTGCACGGTGCGCGTCGACACGATGGCCCATCTGCAGATGCCGGCCAAGGTCGCCGCCGAGGCCCAGTCGCAGTCGGGCCACGACATGTACCGGACGGCCGGGTCGGACCCGTTTCTCTACGAGAACCTCCTGGTCACGGTGGACGACCTGGTCGAGAAGGTCGGCAAGACAGGCGGCGGCTGGTACCCGTTCGCCGCGGAGAGCTGCCAGACCAAGTCCGGCTGGAAGGCCATCCCGTGGTTCTGGGTCTCCTTCCCCGGCACCTACAACATGGCGCACTTCAAGAAGGCGGGCTTCGACCATCCCCCGAAGACCTGGGACGAGCTCTTGAAGATGGGCAAGGTGCTGAAGAAGCAGGGCAACCCCGTGGGCATTCCCATCAGCCACTGCTCGGATGCGCATTCGACGTACTGGTCGGTCGCGTGGTGCTACGGCGCGAAGGTGCTCGAGGCCGACGGCAAGACGCCGGCCATCAGCTCCGACAAGACCGCCGCCGTGATCGAGTGGTACAAGGAGCTCTACAAGGACGCCATGGAGCCCGAGGTCCTGTCGTGGGACGACGCGGGCAACAACCGCTTCATTCTCTCCGGCAAGGGCTCGTGGATCCACAATCCGGTCAGCCCGTACAACTCGGCGCTCGCCAACAAGCAGCCCATCGCCGACGACCTCAACCACCACAACAGCCCGAGTGGGCCGGCGGGCACGCATTCCGCGCCCCCGAACCTGAGCCTGGGCATCTGGAAGTTCTCCAAGAACCAGGAGCTGGCCAAGGAGTTCATCGTCTATCTCTTCCAGAAGCAGAACTTCGACGCGTGGATCGTGGCCTCGAACGCGTTCAATCATCCGCCGCTCAAGAACCTCGCCGACCACCCGATCTGGGCGCGCAACCCGAAGTTCGCCATGCTGCCCAAGGAGGCCGACTACGCGCATCCGCGCGGATGGCCGGCCAAGCCCAACGAGGCGGTGCAGCGGATCGACGACAACTACATCATGGCCGACATGGTGGCGAAGGCCGTCAACGGCATGCCCACCAAGCGGGCCATGGACTGGGCGCAGGAGCAGGTCGCGCTCGCCGTCAAGGGACAGCTCAAGGTCGGCTAGCATGGCCGTCGGGCCGCGTGTCCTGGAGGCGGCCGGGCTCTCGCAGCCCGGCCGCCGCTCGCGCCTCCGGGAGTGGTGGGAGCAGGAGCACATCTTCGGCTACGGGCTCATCGTGCCCGCCGTCGTACTGCTCGTCACTCTCGTCGCTTTTCCATTCGGCATGGCCATCTACTTCAGCCTGTCGGACTACTGGGTGGGCTCCCCCGGCGCGTTCGTCGGGCTCGGAAACTACCGCGACATCCTCGCCAACGAGACGTTCCGCCAGACGCTGCAGAACTCCTTCGTCTTCACGGGCATAGCGCTCGGGCTCAAGATCGCGCTCGGTGTCTGGCTCGCCATGCTCCTGGCGCGCAACCTCCCGTTCAAGCGCGTCATCCGCGGCATCGTGCTCCTGCCCTTCGTCATTCCCACGGCGCTCTCGACGCTGGCGTGGCTCTGGATGTTCGACTCCCTCTACAGCGTGGTGAACTGGACGGCCATCCGCCTCCATATCATCAGCGCGCCCGGGCCGAACTGGCTCGGCCAGTCCGCCTACGCCATGGCCGCCGTCATCGCGGTCAACGTCTGGCGCGGCCTGCCCTTCTTCGCCATCACGGTGCTCGCGGGGCTGATGGCCGTGCCCAAGGAGTTCCACGAGGCGGCCGAGGTGGACGGGGCGGGCTCGTGGGGGCGCTTCTGGCACGTGACGCTGCCCCTCATCAAGCCCGTGCTCGCCGTGGTCATCCTCTTCTCGACCATCTTCACCTTCGGCGACTTCAACATCGTGCAGGTGCTCACGCGCGGGGGCCCCGTCAACACCACGCATCTCTTCGCCACCCTGGCCTACCAGGTCGGGCTCTCGGGCGGCAACCTCGGGCAGGGCGCCGCCATCTCGCTCTTCATCTTTCCGCTGCTGGCTTTCGTCGTGTTCTTCCAGCTGCGCTACATCCGGAAGGAGTAGCCGTGGCGGTCAGGAGCCGCGGGGCCCACATCCGCTCGAACATCTTCGCGTACGCGAACCTTGCCCCGTACGTCTT
>Ga0335082_10005987_pt1 | contig 13278 bp, 8 predicted proteins | sample Lox_Sample_41_FD_206718 | JGI IMG/M metagenome (GOLD analysis project Ga0335082, IMG submission 206718) | Soil microbial communities from Loxahatchee National Wildlife Refuge, Florida, United States - Lox_Sample_4.1 | ecosystem: Environmental > Terrestrial > Soil > Wetlands | place: USA: Florida... | reverse complement strand
CGCCCAGCTCTCGCTGCATTTCCACGTTGAGCTTCAACCGCTCTGTTTCATTCGGATGCACGATGCGGACGAAGCCGGTTTTGCGAAAATCTCCGAGCGCGCCTACGATTTCCTGCCAGTTCTGAAACATTCGCAAACTCACCAACGCCAACTCGACCTCGGTGGGAAAGCTGTAGTGCATGCGGACCAGGGCAGAGGATCGCCCGCTTCCTCCACGACCCACGTGATCCTTGTCAATAATTACGATCTTTCCAGCCTTGCGTTTGGCGAGGTGAAATGCGATCGAGGTGCCCATTACTCCGGCGCCAAGGATCACCACGTCGGCAGTTGTTGGAAGGGAGCCGTGGCCGTTTTCGGAACTCATGCTGCCTCCCGAAATCGTCCAGTCTTCCAGTCACGCAGCGCCTGGTGCGCCGCGTTGCGGCCGGGTGCTCCGGTTACGCCGCCTCCTGGATGGGCTCCCGCACCACATAAATACAGGCCATCCACAGGAGTGCGGTATTGCGACCATCCGGGCACGGGACGCATAAAGAAGAGCTGTTCGAGCCGCAGGTCGCCGTGAAAGATGTTTCCTTCCGTTAATCCGTAGGTGCGCTCCAAGTCGAGCGGAGTCAGAACTTGCCGCGCAACAATGGAGCCGGGAACGTTGGGTGCGTACTCTGCGATCTTTTTCACGACGCGATCACCAAGGAGTTCGCGCTTCTCATCCCAGTTGCTCTCGCGCAAGTGATACGGCACGTATTGCACGAAGCATGTGAGGATGTGCTTGTCCGGAGGTGCCAGGGAAGAGTCCGCGTTCGACGAGACAACACAATCCACCCATAGTTCTTCAGGAATCTCGCCGAACTTGGCGATGTCGTAACAGCGTTCCGCAAACTCCAGCGATGGAACCAGGGTGTAGAACGTGCGCTCAAGCGCAGTGGCACTGGAGGAGGTTCCGGTGAACTTGGGTTCTTCAGCCAGCACCATGTTGACCTTGGCGCAAGGTCCCTGCATTTTGATTCCTTGAATTGCGAAGAGAAAGTCAGCCGGGAGGTCTTTCGAATCGACTAACTTGAGGAATGTTCTCTTAGGGTCGGCGTTGGAGAGCACCATCCGGGCGCGCAGTTCGGTGCCATCTTCGAGGACGACGCTGCTCGCGCGGCCGTTGCGAACTTCGATGTGTGCCACCGATGCGCCTGTCCGAATTTCCACGCCCAGCTTTTTTCCCGCAGCAGCCAGGGCTTGCGTGATTGATCCCATTCCTCCCATTACATGTCCGTAAAAGCCCTGGAGTTCGTGTTCTCCACCGCTCAGCAAATGAAAGAGCAGGCCGATTGCTGTTCCCGGCTGATAGGGCCCGCCATGCTTGCCGTAGACATTGTTGGCCAGAAACATCGTCTTCATCTTTTCTGATTCGTAGTTCTGGTCGAGGAACTCGCCCAGACTGCCTGTGAGAAAGGAAACAAGCTGCGCAATTTCGACGTTCGTAATACCTCTAAATCGTCGGCCCGTACGGAATAGGTCGCTCCATCCCTTGAACGTGGACGTTTCAAATTCAGGGGGAGGCTCCATGAAGAATGGTTGTAAGTATCGAGCCAGCTTCTTCAGTTGATCATCGACTTGCACAAAACGCGATGCATCTTTTGCGGAAATCTTTGCGAACTCCAGCTGGGCCCGTGCGCGATCCGCCCACCAGGGAACAACATGGCCGTCGGTGAAGGGAACCTGAATCGCGGGGTCACATGGAATCATTCGCAGGCCATGATCGGCGAGACGCAGTTCTGAGATCACTTCCGGCCGCAGCATGCTGGCGATGTACGATGTCGTGGAAACCCGGCACCCGGGCGCAATCTCTTCCGTAACGCAGCAACCACCCACAATGTCGCGGCGTTCCAGAACCAGCGTCGATAGGCCTGCCCGCGCAAGATACGCGGCGGCCGTGAGTCCATTGTGCCCGGCGCCGATGACAATGACGTCGTAGACGCGGTTGCCGGAAGATTGACTAGCGGTCAAGAGATGGCCTTTGAATCGAATAACATTACCGTATGACCCTGTAAAAATGAAGTTGAAACGGAAGCAGGCTCTGATATATGCTGCGTGACTTAGAGTCATTGTCATGCCCGGCATTGCCAGCAACCGCGTCTCGCCCCCGCTCTACCAGCGACAGCTGAAACTACGACCGCGTTCGGAAGAGAAGCGCAGCCGCATCGTGGAAGCGGCTACGCAACATTTTGCTGAGCATGGATATCACGCGGCTCGCGTCGGCGACATTGCCGCCAATCTCGGGATTGCCAAGGGATCGATCTTCCAGCACTTCGGCAGCAAAGACGGACTTTTTTTCGAGGTCTACAAGAGGGCCGTGCGCTCGTTCGCCAAGTATCTGGATACGCCTCCCGAGGTTCGAGATCAGGGATTCTTCGAAATTCTGCGCTACTGGTTGGCGAGCACCGAGCATCTCGTACACGAAGATTGGATTCCTTATCGCATCTCGCTTTTGGGAAACTACGGAACCGACCTGGTTCTGAAGCGCGAGATCAATCGGTTTCTGATCAGCGAGGATCCTTACGGCACTGTAGAGTTTGTCCGCTTCGGTCTGGAGCGAGGTGAACTACGCGAAGACCTTGATATCGAGATGATGGTCTCCATCATCGACTGGATGGTCGAGCGGTTTCAGGATGCGTTGCTCACTGCAGAACTGGATCCTGGACTGTTCCGGCGGCAGGGGGAACTGGCCGAGAAGAAAGAAGCCAGAATTCAGCAGTTTCTTGACATGCTGCAGCGGGCGATTGGTTCGCCGCCAGCAGTTGCGCGGCAGCGCGGACGCCGGAATCATCGTTAGTCGTTGGCCCGCCGCATGATGCAATTTGCAGAATTGAGTTCAACTTCGAGTGAGAGTGTGAAATGCAAGAAACGATAGAGCAGATTCTTTCCAGCTACGACGATCGGGCCCCTCTGGCTGAGGCGTCCACGATTCCGGCGCCTTGGTATGTCGATCCGCGCATCGCTGAACTGGAGCGCCTGCAGGTCTTCAGCAAGACATGGCAGTTAGTCGCGCGTTCCAGTCAACTGCAGAACGCCGGGGACTTCATTGCGACTCGAGTCGCCGACGAACCGATCGTGGTCGTTCGTGGCTCTGACGGCGTGCTGCGTGCTTTCTTTAATGTGTGCCGGCATCATGCGGCAGCGGTCGTCACACAGCCCTGCGGACGTGCGGACATTCTGCAGTGTCCCTATCACGGCTGGAAGTATGGACTCGATGGTTCACTCAAAGGGATGCCCGAGTTCGAGGGCGTTGAAAACTTTGAGCGCGGACAGAACGGCTTGCTGCCGATTCGCGTCGAGAACTGGGAGGGTTTCGTATTCATCAATCTCGATCCGCAGGCTCAGTCGCTCAAGGAGTTTCTCGGGGGATTGGTTAAACGAGTTGCGCCGCTCGGCATCAGCGATCTCCATTACTTTGATCGCCGCTCTTATGACATTCACTGTAATTGGAAAGTCTATGTCGATAACTATCTCGACGGTGGATATCATGTTCCGCACTTGCATAAGGGTTTAAGCTCAGTCCTCGACTACAAGCAATACACCATCGAAAATGAGGATCGATATTGCTTGCAATCAAGCCCGATGGTCGCATCCGATGAAGATGTCGCAACAGGAGCGACACGAAAGGGAGACCGCGCCTGGTATTTCTGGCAATATCCGAATCTGATGATCAACTGTTATGAGGGATACATGGACACGAACTATGTCATCCCCATCGATGCCGATCATTGCAGGGTCATCTTCGATTTTTACTTTAGCGATGTCAGCGAATCGCGGCGTGCCTACAATACCGAGTCTGTGAACGTCGGCAACCGCGTGCAGGATGAAGATCTCGGGATATGTGAAGACGTGCAGCGCGGTCTCAAATCGCGGGCTTACGGCGCTGGACGCTTGTCAGTCAGGCGGGAAGCGGGAGAGCAGTTATTCCATCGATTGCTGGCGGCAGATCTCAAGGCAACAATACCGGCGCTGGTGGAGACTTAGCTTTCTTCGAAATCATTGGTGATCGCGCGGGATTGTTTCCTGCCACGTCTTTGACTTCAGCATCTGCCCGTCTTTGACCAACTCCCTCGTGTACTTGTAATAGAAGTTCGTCTGATCGGTCGTCACCTGCAGATGGCCGCGCCATACGAGGGTCCGATCCTTTAGTCTGAAAACACTCTCAGCTTCTCCTCGCACCGAACACGTCTCGGGATGGGCGTCGTCTCCCTCGTAGGTCAGACTCTCAGAATCATTTTGTGTTCCCCATGGATACGTGGAGCTGTCCTTGCCTTTCCAGTGCACGGTTGTCTGCTGGCGGGCCTCGTCGCGCTCGACTGTCCATTCGCCGGGCCATGGGAATCCTTCACTCTTGATGTCTTTGCGTTCTTCCACAGGTTCGGGTGCGGAGAATTGCGGTGCCGGTGTTCCGTGAACTGGCACGATCGGCAGGACGAGCCGCGACCCGTTGCTCCCGCCGAGCTCAAGAGATGTGGTCATCGCGTATGGAGTCGGCAGAATCATCGGCCACAATGCATTCGAGATGGCGACTCGAATGCGATGGCCCTTTGGGAAGACCCACGAAGTCAAGTGCATTTCAATGTCGAACGAATACAACTTGCCCGGTTCAAGATCGCGCGGTTCGATCATCGAATCACGCTGCGCCCCGTTTATTCCAGCGCCCGTGATTTGCGTTACTGTTCCATCAGGAGCCACATCGGAGAGACGAGCGAACCAATTGGCCTGCTTGGCCGTGGCCGAGGCCTGCAGCAACGCGTGCGGGCGGCCGAGAATGGCCATCTCATCTTCCAATGGCGCTGAGTCGTAGACCAGACTAAACGCATCCACAGGCCGCGGATCACTTAGCAGTTCACCCCACCAGAATCCGGCCTCAACGCCAATAGTCGGAATGTATTTCAGTTGATGTGCGCTCTTGTTTGCGGGCGATTGAGAGAGTGTGTGGTTGTCCAGTAGAAACAAGTTCGTGCTCTCTGCAGTCGTGGGAGGCCACACATCCTCACGTCGCCATTCACCTGGAACCTCAGACAGACTTGGATCCGGCGGATGCCAGTGCTGCATGAAGACGACAAGCCGTGGATCATCTTTAACTCCCGTATCTCGCCCTTTCAGCCAGTAGTCGAACCAGCGAACGGCCTGATCACGCCATTCCACTCGCGGCCCGAAATCCGCGTCGTTGGGAAACGAGTGATTCCATGGGCCGACTATAGCTTTGATCGGCGCCTTCGACTTCATCAGCATGTCCGTTACGTTATCGCGGTAGCCGTCCTGCATGCCGCCAATCAAGAAGGTTGGGATCGTAATTTCACGCAGCGGCCGGACGCGGTCCCGCCAGAAGGGTCCATCATGTTGATGCTTCAAGTACAGCAGTGACCAGGGCGGAGAGTTGAAGCGTGGTCCAAGCACTTTCTCATCGAGCGAATAGCCGGGCGCGCCCACCCAGCCCTGTGCCATATCCATGTTCAGTTCAAATTCGTCGACATGCGCCATGCCATCCATGTAATGAACATCATCATGGAAGAGTTCTGCCGTCGCATGCGCCGCGACGATTGCTTTGAGGCCGGGCGCGTGACGCATTGCCATCTGCATCGCGGTAAAGCCGCCCCATGAGATTCCGAACATCCCAACATTTCCATTGGACCATGGCTGATGCGCGAGCCATGCGATCACTTGCTCGCCGTCAACTTGTTCTTGCTCGGAATATTCGCGCTCCGGGGGGATACCTTCGCTGGTGCCGAATCCACGGATGTCGACGCGCGCGCTTACATAACCCCGGCGCGCGAAATAGGTGTGCTTCGGATAATCTCCCGCCGCTGTTCCATCGTCTTTGCGATAGGGCAGGTATTCGAGCAGGGCGGGGAACTTTTCGCCGGCTTTCGCACCATCGGGCATGTACAAGGTTGCCGCAAGGCGTACACCGTCCTTCATCGGAATCCACGCCTGTTCCATACGGACTCCGTAATTAGCGGGCGAGGGGGGGTCACTTGCGAACGACGTCAGGGAAGAAAGAAGGATCAGGAAGGCGGTCCAGTTTCTCTTGGCCAAACGATTCTCCGGGTCAGGACACCTCAGGCGACCCGTGGTCACTCTGACGCACCTTGCTCCCGGCGCAGCGCGCGCAGATCGATCCCGAGTTGCTCCGCCTTCTTATACAGGTGACTGCGCTCCAGGCCAAGCGATTTCGCCGCAAGGCTCATGTTGTTATGGCTGCGCTTCAGTTCTGCCAGAATCACTTCGCGCTCGAAAGATTGCACGCGGTCGGCCAACGGGCCTGAGCCTATTACAACTCCGCTGACACTGGCGCCCGCCGCTCCTTTTGGAAGCGCCATCTGTACAGTCGCAAGGTTGACCTGGCCATCCGTCGCCAGGAGCATCAGTCTTTCAACCATATTGCGAAGCTCTCGAACGTTGCCCGGCCAGGAGTGCGATTGGAGCGACTCCATTGCCTCCGATGTGAATGGAACGGGTTTCCATCCATTCTGCGCGCAGACTTGATCGGCGAAATGTTCGACGAGCGCCGGGATATCTTCGCGGCGTTCGCGCAATGGCGGCAGCATCAAGGGAAAAACGTAGATGCGGTGAAACAAGTCCTGCCGAAACTTCTCTTCGCGGACGCGTGCCTCGAGATCACGATGCGTGGCCACGACGACGCGGACGTTCACCGCAAGTGGCTCGTCGCCGCCAATTCTTTCGACTTCTCCCTCTTCCAGCACACGGAGAAGTTTGGCCTGCATGCTAAATGGCATGTCTCCGATTTCGTCGAGAAAGATTGTCCCCTGATCGGCTTGCTCAAACTTTCCAATGTGGCGGGCCGACGCTCCAGTGAAAGATCCTTTTTCGTGTCCGAAGAGTTCGGACTCAATCAGTTCGGCCGGAACGGCTGCGCAGTTCAGCGTGACGAAAGGCCCACTCGCGCGCGCACTCCTGTCATGGAGTGTGCGCGCGACCAGTTCTTTCCCGGTACCTGTCTCACCCAGGATGCATACGCGCGACTCGCTTGCGGCGACACGCTCCAGTTGTGCCATAACGCGCCGCATCGCTTCGCCTTTCCAGACGATTTCATGCTTGCCCAACCGCTGTCGCAGTTGCAGGTTTTCGCTTTCCAGTCGCTGGAGTTTAAGAACGTTGTCGACCGTAAGCAGAAGTTTGTCTGTGGAGATTGGCTTCTCCAGAAAGTCGAGCGCTCCCAGGCGTGTCGCTCGCACCGCCATCTCAATATGTGCTTGACCCGACATCATGACGACCGGCGTCGCGACTCCCTGTTGCTTCAAGTCCTCCAACAGACTTAACCCGTCTTTTGCTGGCATGACCACATCGGAAAGGATCAAGTCGAAATGCTGGGCCTTGGCCAGTTCCAGCGCGCGAGCTGCGTTGTCACACACCGTGGCTTCATGTCCGGCGAGCCGGAACGCGCGCGATAGCGAGGCCAGTGTGTTGGCTTCATCGTCGACAATCAACAGATGCGCTTTTTGCGGCAACGCTTTTCCTCCTGCTAGACCGACTACTTTCCGGCTGTCTCTTCGTTCACTGGTGCTACTGATCGCAGTGCTTCGAGATTGCCCGGCAACTCGATTGCAAAGGTCGTGCCTTTTCCCGGTTGACTCCGCACACTGATGCGTCCGCCGTGATCACTGACGACTGACTGAACAATTGCGAGGCCAAGCCCTGTTCCATGCTGTTTGTTGGTGTAATAAGGAGTGAAGATGCGCTCGCACTCCTCGGGTGTAAGGCCTGAACCAGTGTCCTCAACTTCGATGACGACTCTCGTATCATCACTCCGCGTTCGGACTGTAAGAGATCCGCCCTGCGGCATCGCATCCATTGCGTTGAGAACAAGATTCGAGAAGGCTCGGTGCAGCAACTCTGGATCGGCCGCGATGGGCTCTACCTGATCATCCAAGCGGAGATCGCAAGTAATCGCGCCGCGTCCCGCCGCTTGAAATTGCGCCTGGAACAGCCTTGCCACCGCGGTCACAATCTCATTCACCTGCACACGCTGCAACTGTGGCTGGGGCATCTTCGAGAACTCGCTGAACCTGCCAATGATGCCTTTCAGGTTGGAAATCTCCGCAAGAAGAGTCTGCGAGCTCTCGCGAAAGATCTCATCGAACATTTCCGGGCTCTGATTCCGGGCGCGGATCAGATTCTCAACCGTGAGTTGTAGCGGGAACAGCGGGTTCTTGAGTTCGTGGGCCAGCCGCCGAGCCAGTTCGCGCCAGGCCGCAACTCGTTCGGTTTGTACGAGTCGCTCCTTTTGAGCCAGCAACTCCGTGGTCATCTGGTTGAATGACTCCGCCAGTTGTGCCACTTCATCATGACCGGTGACTTCCACCCTCGTCTTCCAGTCTCCGGCTGCCACATCCTGCGCCGCGCGCGCTAGCTGCACGATCGGACGCGTTACCCGTGCCGAAGCCCAGCTGCTGAGCAGGATTGCCAACACAATCCCCCCGCCACCGACGAGCAGCGCGGAATCCCGAATCCGCCGCTTCAGTTCAACGTATGATCTCCGCGAATTTCCGATCAGAAGCACTCCCAGCAGTGGATGGTCCTTGCCCACGCCGTGTAACGGGATCGCATGGAAAACTTCCTCGTCTGCGCGGTCGGAAGACCAGTCGATCAAGCCGGAAATCTCCTGGTTGTATTGACGCACGGCATCGACGAGCGATGCGAACCTTTGGGGCGGATGAGCGTTGTCTTCTGTCCCCGTTTGTGACGGATCCACCAGAAGGTCAGGAGAAAAATGATCTCCGCGATTCTGGTAAAGCAATACGCGAGTATCAGCGGGAAGGTCGAGTGCCAAAAGAAAAGTCTTGTCGAGACGACGGCCACCAAGCACGTAGACGGACTGTTCGCCAAAGTGAATCGCACGAACGGCAAACAGACCTAGAGCGGTCGAGTCCTGCAACTCTTCTAGTTTCAGAAAGGGGCCTGTTTGTCCCGTTGATACAGTGTCAAACGTCGGTTCGGGATAGCCATACTTCGCCGGCCATTGTGCGGATGAAATAATCTTTCCATTCGTGTCCAGCAATTCCATGAAGTCGAGCTGGTGACTTTCTGCCATCGTGCGGGCAAGATCGAAATACTCCGCGGAATCCGCCGATGTTCCACTTGATGCAGTAGCCATGCGAGTCACTGCGTCAGACGACGCGATAGCCTCAACACGTCGCGCGACTTCGTCGCCGCGGCGACTGAATTCGCGCTGAAACTGTGTCACCAGCGCGGCAGTCCACTGGTTTTCTGTCCGCTCGAATGCGTTGCGGATCATGATTTGCACTAGCAACGCAACTCCCGCGACTGAAAGAAAGACCGTCAGCGCAAACACAAGCAGGAGTTTTCGACGGAAGGTCATGGTTTCGTGTTTACCAGCCACGACTCACTCAGGTCTAGACTTCCATCCATTCGCAATGTCCAGTTTCTCAAACGTAATGCTGACGCATACGCCGCTGGCAAATGAAATAACGGAATCACTCGCGTGGTATCCAGCACTCCTTTTTCTGTGGAAAATAATTCTTCTGCGGATCCTGCCTTCGTCTTCAGCGTCGGCAATCCCAACTCTGAGACAAGTTCCTGCAATGCGATCCATGAGTCGGCGGAAGCAATAGGAACACGTATCAGTCGGACATCCGTGCCCCCTGAGGAAATGGGTTGCAGCGACAGGCCGGCGTCTTTCGCGTTCAATGCGATACGCTCGGCCACCACACGTGCCAGTGGATCACCGCTATCGTATCCCAGTGTCCAGGTTGGAAGTGTCCGGACCTGATCGCGGAGCTGCCGAGCCTTCGTGAGATTCGCCTCGGTGGGAAACAGGAACCCGTAACCGCTGATCCAGGTGGGAAGCAGCCCAGCGGCGGTTTGTCCCGACCCCTGCAGCAACACGCTCAAAATCGATCCTCTCTCTATGCTGAGTGCCAGGGCTTGTCGGAGAAGTTGTTCGTCGCGTGAGGACGCATCGCGCGCGAATACCAATGCCAGAAGTTCCGCGGGTGGTGAACTTGCCATGCGGCGCCCGGCTTGCGACGCGCGATGCGACTGCTCAGGAGCAATCTCGATCAGGTCCGCCTTGCCGACTTCGAGTGAAGTCGTCTGGTCGCGAAAACTTTTTCCCAGCTCGATTTCAATGCCATCGAGAAATGGACGACCTCGCCAGTAATTTTCCTCCGCTGCCAAGGTGAGATTTTTCCCGGGCTGCCAATTCACAATATGCAAAGGTCCTGTGCCGACTACCTTGTTTCCCGCATCTCTCTTTGCGATGGCATTTCGCGATAGTGCAAGCTCAGCCAACATTTCAGGGTTCGGATTCTCACATTCAATGATCACCGAATCTTTTTCGGCAGTCACATTCCATGCGGGATTTGCCAGACGCAAAGAAGAAGCGGCAATTTCGCTTGTCAGCGGCGTACCATCATGAAACGTTATCCCGTGACGGAGATGAAACTGCCATCGCTGATTTCCGCGGGTTGCCTGCCACGACTCTGCTAGTCCTGGTTTTACTCTCCCCGATTCGTCTATGACGACAAGCGTGTCGAACATCAGGGACGTCAAAGTTCGGCGTGCAAAAGAGTCGGACACGGCGTTGCTCGCCGGATCGAGCGAGATGGGTGCCGCACGCATTGCGATCTGCAGTGTGCCACCATATTGGGGCCGGGTTTCCGCAACTGCCGTCAGCACACTCGAAAACAAGCTACTGACAAGCCAGAGCCAAGCGATACGCTTCATACGTTCCTGCTTCTCGATTTCTTACGATTGCCACGGCTGAATCTGCCCTCGCCTCTGTCCACATCGCAACCAGCGACCCCGGAAAATCGATGGCGGGACTTACCGCCACCGGATCGCGATCAGGAAATTCATAGGCTCGTACCGCATCGCTCGCCTGCTCTCCCGCACTTGCCGCGAGCACTTGCCAGCCTGCTCCGCACGGTGTCCTCACGGTTGCAATGTCGCTTCCCCAATCCAGGCTCGGAGATTTGTCGTTCATTCCATCCACCATGTGGATCTTTCCATCCGCTCCCGCGAAGATCCATAACGTGTATTTCTCCCGAGGGACGAACGCCGCTGAATAAAATTTGGCGACGGTGCTGAACTTTCCTTGGGCGGGCGCCAGCACGCCTGTAAAGAAATTGCGCGAAGGAGCAAAGAATCCTGAAAGTGGCGGAATGGCCCCCGCCGCAACACCCGCCGATCCTGCACTGGGAAACACGGATGAAGTGTTCATTGCGGCGGGCACGATTGGCCATGGATCCTCGCCCTCGCGGCAGCTTATCGTTAATGTTGAACCCACTCCGCCGCTGCGGCAGATTACTCCCGGAAGGTAGGCGTCAAAAACATGATCTCGCGCAGGAATCAGACGGCCGCGCAGATCCAGCGGCCATGGCTTCGTGTGGCTGAGTTCCAGCGTCTGTTCAACCTGCCACTTTCCACCTTGCAATCGATAAAGCGAAACATTCTCAGCGTTCAGAATCGCGATGTGCGTCGGTCCGCCGTTCTCTTCAAGAACTGCGAGATCAAGGATCGGATCATCTTGCGCCCACAGCAGAGTCTTGCGCAAAGTGATGGGCATGGAATCATGACTACCCACCGAGCGGCCCGAGCGTGTAAGCGAAACCATGACTACGGTCGGTTCGGCCGTGCCTTGCCGGACTTCGGCAACCCAAACGTAGGCACTTGCATTCTCGGACAGAGTTACCGTGACCGTCGCAGTCGCTTGCTCAGCCTTTACGAAGTGAATGCCGGCCTGCTCAAGTGCCGACCGCAATCCGTTCTGCACGATGTCGCTATCGCGCCGCCCCAGGGATGAGCGGTTCTCCACGGTCAGCGCTACTGTTCCTGGACCTGTGACTGCCACGATCTTTCGCGCGAGTTGTTGCTCAGAGGTATTCCAATCAGCCGCCCCAGCGACAATGGTCGACAAAATGACAGCAACGAGGACCCCCGGCCGGTGGGCAGGCTTATTCGAGAGCCGGCGGACGAAGCGAATCACCGATTTCAGAACTATCGCTGGGATGGCCGAATTATAAATCTCCTCGCTCATCGAACCTCAGCCTCCCTCTGTACTGATTGGACACCGGAGTAACCATCCCACCCGGCCACGTTTTTGCTGCGGCGGGTGGGAGCTTCACGTGTGGATATCAGACTTACGGTGTTCGGTTCGACGGTTCCTCTGTCGCTTCAGGCTGCGCCGCGGCATTTGCCATGTTCATGCTCCGCAGCACGTCGTTCATGAAGAACTTGCCATCGGCAGGCACCATCATGATCTGCAATTTGTCTGACAGTCGTTCAGCGACGATTTTGTTAATCAGCAGCGGATTCTGCTTCAGAATCGCCGCCTCGCTCTGTAGTCGCTCTGCATCGGCTGCCGCAGTCAATCGAATGCGATCTGCCTCAGCCTGAGCCAGGAGCTTCCGGCGCTCCGTTTCCGCTTTACTATCGATTACCTTGGCTTGCGCGGACGCTTCCGCATTCTGGATGGTCGCTTCCTTGCGCGCCTCGGCCTCGAGTTTGCTTTGCTGAATCTGTTTTTCTTTCAACGGAAGTGTGTACTGCATGGCGTCGGCTTCACCTTTGGCCTGCAGCACATGGACCTGCGCCTCACCTTCCGCCTGCTTGATCTGCTGGACCTTATTGGCCTCGGCTTCGAGTTCTGCGATCTTAACCTCCTTCTGCTTGAGTTCCGTCTCGACGCTCATGCGGTCGTTCTCTTGCTCCTTGAGCAAGAGCGTCTCCAGGCCTTTGGCATACTCTTCCGGGAGTTGTATGTCGCGAAGCATGACCTCCTTGACAATGATTCCATCCGCTGCCAGTCTCTGCGTGATGAGGCCCTCTGCGCGCTGGCGAACCTCCTCGCGCTTTGCGGAGAACACGTCTCGAACTGTGTAATGCGGAACGAGTTCGCGCCAGGCGCTTGCCACGACAGGGGGAACGATTCCCTTTTCTACGGGATGCGGCAGGTTGCTCTGGATGTAATCTAGGCGCCTCGGGTCAAGCCGGTAACGCACAGTAATTGCCAGGCCGAGAGTCAATCCCTCCTTGGCCTGGACGTCGAGCATTTGCGGCTTGTTTGGAATCTTCTCGTACTGAGGCTTGCCATCCTCTGCAACGCCGATTGTGAACACCTGATCGCGGATGTCGAAGAAATTTACTTCTTCCAGCAACGGCTTCACGAAGTGAACACCGGGATAGAGCGTTCCCGCCAGGGTTCCGCTGGTCTGGCTCACGCGTACTCCCGCCATTCCACTGGGAACGACTACGATGCTGAACGCC
>Ga0335082_10005986_pt1 | contig 13279 bp, 11 predicted proteins | sample Lox_Sample_41_FD_206718 | JGI IMG/M metagenome (GOLD analysis project Ga0335082, IMG submission 206718) | Soil microbial communities from Loxahatchee National Wildlife Refuge, Florida, United States - Lox_Sample_4.1 | ecosystem: Environmental > Terrestrial > Soil > Wetlands | place: USA... | reverse complement strand
TCGAACCTCCGAAAGCTCTCGGACGGAACGCGCTGGACCAAGATGGAATCGCCCATCAGGCGTTCGACATAAAATGGGAAGATTACGACGATGCACTCAAGACAGCTAAAGAGCTGGGTAAATATCACCGCAGCGTTGAGCGCCCCAGCGGTAAAACGATTTATATGTTCGATTCCGAGGGAAACTATCTCGAACTCCACTTTCCCAAACCGGGTGGCAGACCCGAGCGTCGCCAATAGGAGCGAGATACTCATGAACGAGCCGGTCAGGCTTTCCATTGCGGCCACATCCAAGCGCGTGGACATCGCGAACGTCGTCAGTTTAACCTTTTTTAATAACATACAACTTCCACGCGCCTCGCAGTTGGATGTGGCTATGGGCTGGCGGGATTCGGAGCTCGGCGGCACTGGCCCGGCCATTCTGGTGGGCCAGAAGAAATATGATTTTGGCTTCGGCAATCCCGTGGGTTTGAGCCGGATGGCCTATCTCGGCCGCGGCTTTTACCATAAGAAAATTCCCCTCCGCGCCATCGGGGTCTTTCCAACCTGGGACCGTCTTATTTTCGCCGTGCGCAAGGACACCGGCATTCTATCTATCGAAGACATCAAAAAACGGCGTTATCCGCTGCGTATCTCTACGCGCAGAAAAGGAAAGCTCCAAACAACGCTTTACGTGATTGAAGAAGTCCTCAAAGCCTACGCCATCACTTTTCGCGACATCGAACGGTGGGGCGGCAAAATCATGGAAGCCACAAGTCCCGGGAGCCCAGACCGCGAGGATCACATCCGCTCGGGAAAAGCCGATGCCGTTTTTGACGAGGGCGTGAAAAGCTGGGGACCAGCCGCGCTCCGATCAGGGATGCGATTCTTGCCCGTTGACGACGCCGCCTTGCGCAAGTTGGAGAAAATCGGTTTTCCCAGCGCTATGCTCACTAGAAAACATTATCCGCAGATGGACCGAGACATTCGCACCGTGGATTTCAGTGGTTGGACGTACTTTTGCCACGCTGAATTGCCTTCTGAAATCGCTTATAACATGGCCAAAGCAGTGGATCTCTGTTACAAGCAAATCCCTGTGGATCATTTTGACAAACGCCCGATGACGATGGACGAGTTCAGCCGCGGAGGCGAAGCCGGCCAATTGAATATTCCGCTTCATCCCGGAGCAAAAAAATATTTCCGCGAGCGAGGCTATCTCTGACGCACGGATAAACAAGCGGATAAACAGGAAACGAGTAGTCCGAATGAAATCAATGTCGAAATTCCAATTTCGAAATTCGGATTTTTTATCAGAAGGCGTGTGGTTCATCGTGTTTCTGGCAATGGCGATGGTTTTTTCCGTCGTGCCAGAGCTTCCGGCGCAGACCGTCGAATCCAAACTGGCGGCACTGGAAAAATTGCCGGCGCAAGAGCGGCAGCAGCGCTTGGCGGAAGGAGCCAAGAGCGAAGGCGAGGCGGTTGTCTATGCCAACATGGATGTCGCGGCGATGAAGCCGCTCACCGACGGTTTTATGAAACGATATCTCGGTACAAAAGCCGCCAGTGTTCACTTTTCTGGAGCCTCGATCATTACGCGAATCGATTCGGAAAGCCGCGCCGGGAAACCGCTTTCGGACGTGGTTTTGAGCGGTCAGCTGGGGGTGCTCGCCTTGATCGAGAAGAAGGTCGCTGCGCGCTACCGCTCCCCCGAGAGGGAGTTTTATCGCGAGGGCTTCAAGGACAAAGAAGGGCTTTGGACTGCTTACATGACCAACGTCATGGCGACCGCATACAACACGCGCCAGGTGAAGAAAGAGGAAACTCCCCGGTCACTCGAAGATCTTCTGAAGCCGCGTTGGAAAGGTAAATTGACGATGGACAGCCAGTCTTATGTATGGTTTGGAACCATCCTCCAATACATGGGCGAAGAAGCCGGCCTGCGCTTCATGAAGCGATTGAACGAGCAGAATCTCTCCCATCAGCGCGGGCGGCGTCTCATGACACAACTGGTCGCGGCAGGTGAGTTCGACATGGCGGTTGAAACCAATTTGAATTCAGTGCTGACGCTAAGCAAGCAGGGCGCGCCACTGTCGTTTGCCTCCATGCCGCCATTTTTTCTGAGTCCCAGCCTGGTATTCATAAGCGCCAACGCCCCCCATCCATACACCGGAGCGCTTTTTATAGATTATCTCCTCTCCGAAGAAGGGCAAAAGATCATCGTCACAACGAACCGCATGCCCGCGCATGCGAAAGTTAAATCGCCGGAGAGCCAGCTTCTCGAAGGTCAAGATGTGCGAGTGCCAGACATTCTGGATATCGGGAAAAGATATCAAGCGATCGGCAACCGCTACCGAGAGATATTTCCCGGCGCACGATAAACCCCTCCTTCATCCTCCCCCGCGCTGCGCCGGGAGGAAAGCATGTCCTGAGCAGCGTCGAAGGGAGGTGGGGGCCGACTGGAACGATTTGAACCCGACTTGTTAATGATATGGCAACGAAAGGAGTAAACACATGTTCACCAAACCGCGCATCACCCTTGGTCTCCCCGACCATCCCCGTTGTCGCGCTCTCATCGATGGCAAAGTCGGCGTGGAAGGCTATGAACTTGACATCGACCCAGAGTTTGTCTCCTCCGGTGAACGCCACTACAAATTTCTCCACGGCCGGTGGGATGTCGGCGAATGCTCCGCAGCGAGTCTGCTACGCGCTATTGAAAAGGGCCAACAGCTCCTTGCCATCCCCGTTTTCTTCGAGCGCGGGCCGCGGCAAAGAAATATTTACCACTGCGAGAGCAAGTTGAAGCACCCGTCTGAACTCAAAGGAAAGAAATTCGGTTGTTTCCGTTACGGCGCCACGGCGGTGGTGTGGGCGCGCGGGTTCCTCCTCGACGCCCACGATATTAAGACAAGGGATATGCAATGGTTTGTTTCCGGCAGAGAAGTTTTCATCGGCCACGAGCTTCCGGTAAAAGTTGAGAGAATCGATCCACCCCCTCCCTTCGGAGAAGAGAAACTCCAGCTTTCCAAGATGCTAAGCGAAGGTTCACTTCATGGCGCCGTCGTACCGGGCGATTCGGGCTACCTGGGACTATTCGGCGGCGGCTCAACTCCGCCGATGATGGCCACGTATCCCGGTGTGAAACCGCTGTTCGAGAACAACGAGGAAATCATTCGTTACACAAAGCAAACCGGCATCAACCCCATTATGCATGTGCTGGCGCTGCGTCGGGAAATCGTAGAACGCTATCCCGACTTTCCCAGCAAATTGACGAGGGCCTTCAGGGAAGCAAAAGAAGCGGCGTCGCCTTACATGGATGGCGATGAGATTGCCGGCTACGAGAAGGAGCGTAACGTGCTCGGCGAAGACCCTTACGCCTACGTCATGGGAGAAAATGAAAAACGGTCCATGCGGGCCCTCAACCGCTATCAGATCGAACAAGGGCTGATGCACAAAGAGTTGTCCCTCGACGATCTGTTCGTCGGCCATGCCTAACTGAATCGGCTGGTCTCATTGATTTACGGCGAAGAGACGCGGACGATCTTCGGCGCGCGTTGACAATTTGAACCATTTGAACGTTGTGAACCGTTTGAACTATTCAACCTAACAAAACACTAGTGATAACCATGAATCTCTTCCCCGCACAACGCACCACCCCACTCCCCGGCGGTTACATGGGCAAACTCTTGCGGGTCGACCTCACCAATGGCTCGATGCGCGACGAGAATTTGCCTGAAGAGCCAGTCTTAAAGAAATTCATCGGCGGGCAATCTCTAGCTTCTTACATCCTGCTCAAAGAATTGTCGCTCGACGCAAAGCCGTTCGGACCGGAAAATATCGTCGTCATGATGACGGGCCCGCTCACCGGCAATGGCTTCACCCCCGGGGGCACCAAAATGACGGCCGTATATCTAAGCCCTCTCACCAGCACTACGCTTGGACGAGGAGCGACCAGCGGCTACTGGGGAACGTATCTAAAAGCGACCGGCTATGATGGCATCATCCTGAACGGCGCTTCGCCGAGACCCGTTTACCTCTACATCAACGACGGCAAGCCCGAACTACGTGATGCCGGCAAGGTCTGGGGCTTGGGCACGCGCGCTACTGAAGATCGACTGCGTGAAGCGGTGAAGCACCGCGAAGCAAGGGTGCTGTGCATCGGACCTGCGGGTGAAAATCTCAATCGGGCCGCGATGCTTGCCAACGATTATAATCATTTTGCGGCCCATAGCGGCGGTGCGGTTTTGGGCTCCAAGAGGCTCAAAGCGATCGTTGTCCATGGCAGCGCACGCCCGCCCTTCCGTGATAAGGCGGCCTTGGTCGATGCCGGTTGGCGCTGGCGCAGCACGCTCGAACAACATGACGTCAAGAAAAAGAAAACCAAGTACGGCCACGGGGAAGCCTGGGGAGTGCTGAACAATTTGAACTGGCGCAGCACCGAGTTGTCACCCGCGCACATTCACGGCTTCGGTGAAAACGACGTCGTGCTCCGCCCCTGCTTCCAGTGCGCTCGACTCTGCCCCTGGGATGCGAAGCTCGGCCAAGGTGAATTCAAAGGAACCGTGGTTCACTTCAACGCTGGCGGTGAGTGGCTCGATACGTTTTTCAATCTCGGCATCAAAGGCAACGCGGTTTTGTATCTGGCGGAGAAGATCAACAATCTAGGCATCGAATGCAGCCATTTTTCCTGCGGCGCCGGCGTCGCTTTCGAAGCTTGGGAAAAGGGACTCCTCGGTCCGGATAAAACCAACGGGTTGAAGCTCGAATGGGGCAATGTTGAAGCGGTCGAAAAACTTTTGGACATGGCGGCGCGGCGCGAAGGGTGGCTTGGCAATTTGCTTGCAGAAGGTCCCAAACAACTCGCTGAGGCTATCGGAGGCGACGCCCCGAAGTGGGCGGTGCACACGAAAGGCGGCACGCCGGCGATGCATGAGTGGCGACCCATGCTGGGCCAGATGCTGCGCGAGCTGGTGGCCAGCGGCGGGATGAAACCGCAGGGCGGCGGCTCGACTAAACCTCCCCCCGATTTGCGCTATCGTGAAGACTGGGGCCCGCTCAGCGCCGATAGCCCCGATGGCTGGGCCTGGTCGCATGTGCTCTCGGAGCAATATCGCCAGTTTACCGGCGTCTTCGGCGGTTGTTGGTTTGCGCAGATGAACCAGAAGGCTGACGGGCTGAACAGCATCGTCGACGCATTCAATGCCATCACCGGTTGGAATTTTACGATGGATGAAGCCCTCCAAGCCGGTCACCGCAGCATGATTCTTCAAAGCCTGTTCGGCACGCAACGCGGCTGGATCGCCGACCTCGACTGGAAAGACGTCGGGCCAAGATTCCTAGAGCCCATCCCCGACGGAAAATATAAAGGCTTCACGGTTGCCAAGTGGCTGCCTGACTTGATTTTTGAATACTACCGTCTCTCGGGCCGCCACGAGAGAACCGGCCGTCCGTTCAAAGAAACGCTGGATCGGCTGGGGCTGGAAGAATTCAAGGAGTGGAGCCAACTTGATTAATACACTTCATTAGCTCATCTATTGCTCCTAGTTGCGGCATCACGCCGGACTTAGCCGGAGCCTTTTAGCGCAATATTATTGACGCGTGCAAAAGGGAAGTGATAAGACATGTGACCCTGGAAAGGATGCGGCATGGCTAACAATGCAACCCAAACATTGGCGGAGCAATACGGCAATCTCGTTCCCACGGCCCGGCTCAAAGACGGCAAGCCCCGCAGCATTCTTTTCGACGCGACGAAATGTATTGGCTGCCGCCATTGCGTGCAGGCTTGCAAAGATTGGAACGATCATGACCGCACGAGCCTTTACGAGATCTCTAGCACGAACTGGATCACCATGGAGCCGCCAATGTTGGAAGGCCTTTCGCCGCTTTGGGCGCGCAACAGCTGCATGCACTGCGACTTTCCAGCCTGCGCCGCGGTCTGTCCGGTGGAAGCGATTACTAAATACGAAGAAGGTCCCGTCGTCATCAACCAGGAAACCTGCATTGGCTGCGAATACTGCATCCACGCTTGCCCTTGGGAAGTAATTACCAAGAACGACATTACGAGCAAAGCCAGTAAGTGCACGATGTGCAGTGATCGGGTCAGCGAAGGTAAGCAACCCTTCTGCGTTCAGGCCTGCCCCGTTAGCGCTCTAGACTTCGGTTTTACTGAAGAAATTGCCGACAAAGCCAAAAAGCAAGCCGAAGCGGTTGGCGGCTACACCTATGGCGAAAAGGAAGCCGGAGGAGGCAATGTTGTCTACGTGCTCAAAGAGAGCAAAGAGAAGTACGGCGTGCGCGATATTGGGGGACAGAAGTTTCCAAAACACAAAATTCCGCTTGGCTTGATGCTCAAAGATCTATTTACGCCGCGCTGCGGCATCCCTGGCAAGCTACGCGCCTTGTATCTTGCCATCATTCATCCGAAGCGGCTCATTTACCGCTACTTCTCGTGACTAGCAATAAACGAAGACATTTCGCCAGAGGAGAACTAATCGATGATTTCTGAGAACGATTTACGCGAACAGCTGGCGATTTGCACGCGCATTTTCGCGATGCAAGGGATGATCGGCGTGTTCGGCCATGTCAGCGCTTATCAACCGGAAACAAAACGGGTCTTCATCACACCGGGAATGGGTTCAGACAAAGGCAGCCTTCGCCCTGAGAACATGGTTTCCACGGACCTTGATGGCAAACCTCTCGAAGGGAAAGAAGGCCCGCCGGTGGAGTGGCCTATTCACACGGCGCTTCATCGTGCTCGTGAAGATGCTCTCGCCGTCGCCCATTTGCATACACCCTACGCAACGCTCTTCGCCATCGCCAAGCGCGAATTCCAACCGGTGACACTGCAAGGCGCGATTTTCAGCGACGGAGTTCCCCTCTATCCACAAGCCCAGCTGATTACAAATCCGGAACGTGGTGAGAGTTTGTTGAAAGTCATCGGTGACAAACGCGCCGCTCTGTTGCGCGGTCACGGCATCGTCGTTGTCGGGAAGAATCTCCAGGAAGTTCTCTTCGCCGCGCTGGTGCTCGAAGATGACGCGAAGAAGACCATGCAGGCCGCAACACTGGGCGAGATCGGCACGATCAGTCAGGAAGAATGCCGCACCTTCGGCGCGGAGATCGCGCTGGAGCGGCGCGCGCAAAGAGCATGGAATTATTTTTGTAGTCTCGAGGCGCGTTGGGATCGCCAACCCGCCACCGGTAAGAGCGAGCTGTTTCCGTAAACTATGATTGAACACGTTCCAGTCGTTCAAGCCGTTCAAGCCCCCACTTTTATTCTCCGCCGCGTCGCGGGGGAGAGTCAGAGATGAGATTTGAACGGAGCGCAGCGGTTGAACTGCTTGAACGGTTTAAACAAGCATCTTTGGTCGAGACACGATCATGAGCAATCCTGACTACGCCAACTTTTTTCCGTCCGTCCGTAAAACCCGTTTGCCTGGCGGCTACATGGGGAAGATTCTCCGCGTCGATCTGAGCACCGATAAATTTGTCGATTTGAATCTCCCCGAAGAGCCTCTCCTGCGCAAATATTGGGGCGGTCAGCTTTTCGCCGAATACGTGCTTCTCAACGAGCTACCGACCGCCATCGATCCGTATGATTCGAAAAGCGTTATCGTCGGCATGACCGGTCCGGTTACCGGAACAGGCTTTACTCCGGGTGGAACTAAGATGTGCTTTGTCTACCTGAGTCCGGCGACACGCTATACCCTTGGCCGTGCGGCCACCAGCGGTTACTTCGGGACATCGCTGAAAGCCGCTGGTTATGATGGCGTCATCGTCACGGGCGCGGCTTCAGCGCCGACCTATCTTTACGTCGGTGAAGACAAAGTCGAACTGCGCGATGCCAGCCGAGTTTGGGGCAAAGGCGTCAGAAATACCGAAGAAATATTGCGCGCAGAGTCGGGCCACCAAGACGCGCGCGTGGGTTGCATCGGCCCGGCCGGTGAGAATCTGATTCGCGCCGCCATGTTCGTCAACGACTATAACCACACGGCCGCGCATGGGCTGGGCGCGGTCATGGGCTCAAAAAAATTGAAGGCCATTGTCGCCTGGGGCACCAAGCATCCGAAAGTTTTCAACAAATACACGCTCATCGATGCCGGTCTGCGCTGGAGGAAAACATTGCAGCCTCGCGTTTACAGTGTGGCGCAAAAGAAAAAAAGCGTGGGTCACGGAGAGTCCTGGGGTGCCATCACCAAGCTGAATTGGCGCAGCACGATCATCACCGACGAAGCGCGCGGCTACGACCAAAACCGCGTCGTTCTTCGTCCCTGTTTCCAGTGCCCGCGCATGTGTCCCTGGGACGTGGAGATCGGCGAAGGACGGCACGCAGGAAAGATCGGTCACTTCAACGCCGGCAGCGAGTGGCAAGATACCTTTTACAATCTCGGCTTCAAAGGCAACGATGTTCTGTATCTCTCCGAGCGCATCAATGATCTCGGTATCGAGTGCAGCCACTACGCCTGCGGCGCGGGATTGGCGTTCGAGGCCTGGGAAAAAGGCGTGCTCGGTCCGGATCGCACCGACGGACTCAACTTAGAATGGGGTAATCTCGAAGCGGCGGAGACTTTATTGGAGCGTTGCGCGCGGCGCGAGACTTGGCTGGGTAATATCCTCGCCGACGGGCCTAAGGAGCTCGCGGAAGTTCTCGGCGGTGAAGCAAAAAAATGGGTCGTCCATACGAAGGGCGGCACTCCGGCGCAGCACGAATGGCGGCCGCTGCTCAGTCAGATGCTGCGCGAATTGGTCGCCAGTGGCGGCATGAAGCCCCAGGGCGCCGGCGGAGCAGAACCGCCGCCTGATCTTGCTTATCGCGAGAAATGGGGACCGCTTGATATGCAGAACCCTGATGGCTGGACGCAGTCGCATCTTCTGACTGAAAGATTTCGCCAGGCCTGCGGCATGATGGGCGCCTGCTGGTTCGCGCTAAACGATAAAATGCCCGACGCGCTCAAGAGCATGATCGACTCGTTGAACGCAACGACCGGATGGGATGTGAGCCTCGACGAGATGTTGGAAGCCGGACACCGCTCCATGATTTTGCAGAGTGTCTTCGGCACTCAGCGGGGTTGGATTGCCGAGCATGACTGGCAGGATGTCGGACCGAGATTTTTGGAACCAATCCCCGACGGCAAATACAAGGGGTTCACCATTGCGAAATGGTTGCCCGGACTGGTCTACGAGTATTACCGTCTCTCGGGCCGGCACGAAAAAACCGGCAGGCCTTACATGGACACGCTGACGCGATTGGGGCTTGAAGAGTTTAAAGAGTGGAGTCAGTTGGACTGATAGTGGTGCGCCGGTCGAACATTGTGAAGCGCTTCCGTCATATCCGCGAAAGCGGGCAGTTGTTTAGTAAAGGTCCCCACATGCGAACCTAGATTCCCGCGTGCGCGGGAATGACGAGAAACGGAGATCGTGATGCGAAACGTACTGATGGGCTGCTTGCTATTGAGCCTTTCGACGGCCGGACCTTTCCTGCCAAATTCTCTCCACGCCCAAACCCTCAAGAAAGTCCGCATGGGCAGCTCGTCGACGAACGTTTCCTTTCTGGCGTTGTATACCGCTCTCCATCGAGGTTTCTTCAAGGACGAAGGCATCGATCTCGAGATTATTTATATGCCTGCCAATCTCGCCAGCACGGCGGTGCAAAACGGAGACATTGACTACAATGGCGCGGTGACCGGAACCATCGGCGCCGCTGTCCGCGGGCAACCGATGAAGGTCTTGCTCTTCACCGTCGCCAAACCCTTCTTGTTTCTGGTGAGCAAGAAAGACATTAAAGACGTCAAGCAACTCAAAGGGAAAAAGATCGCCGGCAGTTCACCGGGAGGATCGGCAACCCTTATCGCGGAAAAAGTCCTGAAGCACTACGGTCTGGAGCCGGGACGGGATGTTTCACTTCTTCCTATGGGCGGCTCGGCGGCGGGCCGGTACGCGGTTCTTGAAACCGGTGTCGTCGACGCCTCGTTTCTATCGGTCCCGGAGAATATCATCGCCCTCGAAAAAGGATACAACGAACTGGTTTTTGCCGGGGACGTTGTGGAATTTCCGCAGAATGGCTTCGGCACCTCGGAAAAAAAGATCCGTGAGAACGCCGACGAGGTGTATCGAATGGTACGCGCCACCCTGCGCGGGCTTCAGTTCGTCTGGGATAAGAGCAATCAAGAAGCCGTGACGAGCATTGTCATGAAGCAGTGGAGAATAAACGATCCCAGGATGGCCGCCGAAATATTTAAACAAGTAACCCGGGTTCTAACCAAAGACGCCTATGTAAAACCCGAGTCCGTGCAGGTGCTGATCGACCTGGCGCGCGAGAGCGCCAAGGTCACGAAACCCGTCACAACCGCAGAGGTCGTCGACTACAGTTTTCTCGACAAAGCAAGGAAAGAGTTGGGAATCACCAGATAAGTTTCGGGTTCCGAGTCTCGTGTCTCGAGTTGTTTAACTCGAAATTCGGAACCCGGGACTCGAAACCCGGAACTTGAAACTGATTCATATCAGCGGATCGATAATGATTTTGATCGAGTCCTGGCCGCTAGCGGTGAGCTGAAACCCCAGACCCGCTTTAGCCAGAGGCAAGCGGTGGGTAACCATGTCAGCAACTCGAACATCGCGCGCACGAATAAGTTCCATCGATTCGAAAAGATCCTCCCCGCTCCCTGCGTAAGACGTCACAACAGAAATCTCGTCTCGCCAGAAATCGAAGAGCGGTATCGCCACGTCAACTCCTGCCGCTGTGGGCGCAAAAAAGAGCAACGTTCCACCGCGATCGATCGATTTGACGGCCTGCACCATGGCGGGCATTGCGCCAGTGCAGACGATCACCAGATCGGCCAGGCGACCGTCATTCAACTCACGCACGCGCGCGGGTAGGTCTTCGCCACTGTGAATCGTCGCATCCGCGCCACGCTCAATCGCGCTTTTAAGACGAAACTCGTTAACATCGGTTGCGATGATTCTAGCGGCTCCTCGCGCCCGGGCAAGCTGAATATGCAGTAAGCCGGAAATACCACTCCCAATGACGAACACCGTTTGCCCGGCTGAAAGTCGCGCAAAACGCTGCGCGCGCACCACACAAGCCAGCGGCTCGATAAAAGACCCTTCATCGAACGTTATTTCGTCAGGCAGGCGAAACGTTCCCAACTCGACGTTAATCTTGGGTACACGGATGTATTCGGCAAACCCTCCGGGATCAAAATGCGTTGTGCGCAACATATCGCAGACCGATTGATGACCCGCGAGGCAGTAGCGGCATTTGCCGCACGGCACATGATGCGAAGCAAAAACCCGGTCGCCAACGCTGAAATCCTTGACGCCTTCACCGATTTCTACAACTTCACCCGTGATTTCATGACCTAACACGAGCGGCGCTTTCTTAATGCGGTACCACTCCATCAAGTCGCTGCCGCAGATGCCGCTTGCGCGAATGCGCACCAGCAGCTCGCCGGCGCCAATTCGAGGGACGGCCATCTCCTCGAGGCGTACGTCCCGGTTGTTATAGTACATCGCGACGCGCATCGGTTCACTGCCGTTTCGAGTCCCGGGTCTCGCGTCCAGCGTTGGGTTCAAGCCGTTTGCTGTTACTTTGTCTTCTGGTAGATGTCTTATACTTTGGACCTCTAAGATCTGATTGACATAGATAGCTCATCAGTCCACCGATCTTGCGACCGGTGTCACGCGCTATTTGTTCTAAGCGGCGAAACTCCTCGTGGTTGATGTACCCCTGATCTAATGCAACGTATAGATGCGAGATCACTTCGCCGGCGGAACCTTTGGCGATAGCCAGGAACTGTTGAAACTCTCCAGAACCGCTTCTTTCGAATCCCTCGGCAATAGTCGCCATAATTGAAACACTCGCATCTCGGATCTGTTTTTGAAGACCAAAGTCTCTCGCGAAAGAGGACTTCTTCGAAGCGTCATAGATCTCAAAACTGAGTCGCCTGGCCATCTGCCAGCCCTCGATTTCCTCAAATGTCTGAAACGTTGCCACGAACAATCCTCAGTTTCACACCGCCTTCCTACACGAGACCCGAAACACAAGACCCGAGACAACCCTATCCCACCGCACGCTTCGCCCCCGTTCCCTTCTCACTCTCATAAATCTTGATGGCTTCCTTGACTGAAACGTTTTCGTGCACAATAGCTCTGACGGCCTTGATCATGCCCACGGGGGAATCGGACTGAAAGATATTGCGGCCCATGTCTACCCCGACGGCGCCCCCTTTAACTGCATTGTGCGTCAATTCCAACGCTTCCATCTCGGGCGTCTTTTTCCCGCCGGCGACGATGACAGGAATCGGGCAGCTCTCGATAAGCTGTTCAAAATCATCGCAGTAGTAAGTTTTGACGATATGCGCGCCGAGTTCGGCTGCGATGCGACAAGCGAGCCCCAGATAGCGAACATCTCGCGCCATGTCTTTGCCGACAGCCGTCACCGCAAGCACGGGAATTCCGTACTTCTCGCCCTCGTCCACGAGTTTAGCTAGGCTGACGAGGGTCTCCTTTTCGAACTCTGATCCAACGAAAATCGAAAGAGCCATCGCCGAAACGTTGAGGCGAATACAATCATCGATAGATACCGTAATGTCCTCATTGGAAAGCTCTTTGAGGATGCTCGTGCCGCCGGAGACACGAAGGACCACCGGCTTGTCAGCTCTAGGATCGACGGAAGTTCGCAGCACACCGCGAGTCAGCATGATCGAATCCGCAAGCGGCAGCAGGGGCTCGATGGTCTTGCGCGGATCTTCTAGGCCGCTTGTGGGCCCAAGAAAATAGCCGTGATCAACGGCGAGCATAACGGCGCGGCCATCTTCTGGTTTAATGATTCTCGCTAAACGATTAGCCATTCCCCAGTTCATAGACATTTTATCCTCCTGAATTTTGTGTTTCGGATTTCTCAAGACTTATCATAAAACCCGCCAGGAATCTAAAGCGATTCACGACTAGGTAGCAGCTCGTTTTAGAACCCCAGCGTGCTCAACCTCAAAAAAGATTTCTCGCTTTCGCTCAGAATGACAGACTCGGCAGCTTGTCATCCCGAACGGAGTGAGGGATCTTCTTCGAGCTCAACTACTACCCCCACGACTAAACTGCGAATTTGACAGAGCTGGTCAAGGGTTGATAAGGTTTAGCAGCATCGACCCAATGGAGGAACCATGGCAATCGAAGTGATGGACTTGGTCAAGCTCGCCCAAGAAGGCAAGAGAAAAGTAATCTTCAACACCAAAAAAGTTCACGCCTGGGTTCATGTCTATCCCAAGCCCGGCGATAAAGACGACATGCACTGCCATAACGCTGACCAG
>Ga0335082_10005985_pt1 | contig 13279 bp, 9 predicted proteins | sample Lox_Sample_41_FD_206718 | JGI IMG/M metagenome (GOLD analysis project Ga0335082, IMG submission 206718) | Soil microbial communities from Loxahatchee National Wildlife Refuge, Florida, United States - Lox_Sample_4.1 | ecosystem: Environmental > Terrestrial > Soil > Wetlands | place: USA: Florida... | reverse complement strand
AGAACGCCATCACGTCGCGCATCAAGGTGATGGCGGCGCTCGACATCGCCGAACGGCGGCTGCCGCAGGACGGACGCATCAAGCTGAAGTTCGGGCCCGGGCAGGACATGGACTTTCGCGTCTCGGTGCTGCCGACGATCTTCGGCGAGAAGATCGTGCTCCGCCTGCTCGACAAGTCCAATCTGCAGCTCGACATGACCAAGCTCGGCTTCGAGGAGCTGGCGCTGAAGGACTTCAAGGACGCGATCTACAGGCCGTTCGGGATGGTGCTAGTCACCGGCCCGACCGGCAGCGGGAAGACCACGACCCTCTACTCGGCGCTCTCCGAGCTCAACAAGATCGCCTCGAACATCTCCACCGCCGAGGACCCGGTCGAATACAATCTGGTCGGGATCAACCAGGTCCAGATCAACGAGGACATCGGGCTCAACTTCGCCAACGCGCTGCGCGCCTTTCTGCGCCAGGACCCGGACATCATCATGGTCGGCGAGGTCCGCGACTTCGAAACGGCGGAGATCGCGATCAAGGCCGCCCTCACCGGGCACTTGGTGCTGAGCACGCTACACACCAACGACGCGCCGTCGACCATCAACCGCCTGCTCAACATGGGGGTCGAGCCGTTCCTGGTCGCGTCGTCGGTCAACCTCGTCCTCGCCCAGCGCCTGGCCCGCCTGATCTGCGGCGGCTGCAAGGAGCCGGTCGAGGTGCCCCTGCAGGCGCTGGTCGAGATGGGGGTCGAAGCCGAGGAGGCGCGCACGGTGACTTGCTTCCACGGTACCGGGTGCCCGCAGTGCAGCGGCACCGGCTACCGCGGCCGCGTCGCCCTCTACGAAGTGATGCCGATGAGCGAAGAGCTGCGCGAGCACGTGCTCGCCGGCGCGTCGGCGAACGAGATCAAACGCACCGCGATCGGCGTCGGGATGATGACCCTGCGCCAGAGCGGCTTGCTCAAGCTCAAGCAGGGCATGACGACCATGGAAGAGGTCATCCGCGTCACCATGGCGGATTGAACGAGGCCATGACAGCCCAGCAACGGACGTGGCGGGGAGGTGCGGCGGCTCGATCGGCCGTCATCCGTTTGCGACCTCGCCCGCTGGAGGGTCGCCATGGCTGATGCCGCAGAAGCCGCCGAGACCTCGATCGCCGGCGCGCCCACGGTGCAGGATTTCCTGCGCCTGGTTGCCGAGAAGGACGGGACCGACCTGCACATCACCGCCGACAGCCCGCCGGTGATGCGCATCAACGGCGAGCTCCGGCCGCTGCCGTTCCCACCCCTGTCGGCCAACGACACCAAGACCCTCTGCTACAGCGTGCTCACGGAAACGCAGAAGCACCGTTTCGAGGAGGAGCAGGAGCTCGACTTCTCGTTCGGGATCCGCGGCCTCAGCCGCTTCCGCGGCAACCTGTTCATGCAGCGCGGCGCGGTGGGCGGCGCGTTCCGCACCATCCCCTACTCGGCGCGCCCGCTCGCCGACCTCGGCCTGCCGCCGGTCGTCGCCGAGCTCGCGAAGCTGCCCCGCGGCTTGGTGCTGGTCACCGGTCCGACCGGCAGCGGCAAGTCGACCACCCTGGCGGCGATGATCGACAAGATCAACAACGAGCGTCACGAGCACATCGTCACCCTCGAGGATCCGATCGAGTTCGTCCACCAGCACAAGGGCTGCGTGGTCAACCAGCGCGAGGTGTTCGCCGACACGCACAGCTTCGCCGAGGCCTTGCGCCACGTACTGCGCCAGGATCCCGACGTCGTGCTGATCGGCGAAATGCGCGACCTCGAAACGGTGATGTCGGCGCTCACCGTGGCGGAAACCGGTCACCTGGTCCTCTCGACCTTGCACACCAACTCGGCCGTCCAGACCATCAACCGCATCATCGACATCTTTCCCGAACAGCAGCAGCCGCAGGTGCGCGCCCAGCTCTCGCTCATCCTACAAGCCGTCGTCTCGCAGCAGCTCATCCCGCGCGCCGACGGGCGCGGGCGGGTGCTGGCGGTCGAGGTGATGATCCCCAACCCCGCCATCCGCAACCTGATCCGCGAGAACAAGATTCACCAGCTGTATTCCCAGCTGCAGGTCGGCCAGAGCAAGTTCGGCATGCAGACCATGACCCAGTCGCTGCTCGACCTGTACACCCGCCGCCTCATCTCGTACGATGAGGCGATGGGCCACGCCACCGAGCCCGACGAGTTGCGCCCGATGCTGGGCGCGCCGCGCCGCTCGGCCTGAGGAGCGGGCGCGCCGCGCCCGCGTTCGACGTTCACCGTTCGGCGTTCGGTCGGCGCACTGCTCCGCCCCGGGGCAGAGCGTCTGCACTCGGCGTTCTGCTCACGCGGGCTGCGACCCCGGCAGCGCGGGCGCGCGCGAAGTACGGCGCCTACAGAACGCCGAACGCCAAACGCCGAACGTGAGGGGACCCGCACCATCGGTGCGGGTCCCCTCACCTCCGACCCAACATCGTTCCCCTCCAAACAACACTCCGCATTTGACACGGCATGCGCCCTGACCGGGAGGGTGGTCGACGCCGGCACTCGGCCTGGCACAGCGCGTGCTGCATTACCGGTTGGCGCGAACTCGAAGGGTGAAAAGTGCTGGATCTACAAGGCCTCTGTAGACGCGCTCGGGGTTAAAAAAATGGCGGTATTTCGTTGGCAAGGGGTCTCCCCGCGCGGGGAGACGATCAGTGGGGAGATGGAAGCGGCCACGCGCGATGCGGTCCTGGCGCGCCTGCGCGCCCAGCGCATTCAGCCGATTCCAGCCAAGATCCGCGAGCGGGGCAAGGGGCTCGACAAGGACATCTCGATCCCCGGGTTTGGCGAGAGCATCAAGACCAAGGACGTCGTGGTGTTCACCCGTCAGCTCGGCACCATGATCGATGCCGGTCTGCCGATCGTGCAGTGCCTCGACATTCTCGCCTCGCAGACCGACAACAAGAAATTTCGCGGTGTCATCCGCATCCTCAAGGACGACGTCGAGGCCGGCTCCACCTTCACGGAGGCGCTGCGCAAGCACAGCAAGATCTTCGACGACCTGTTCGTCAACATGATCTCCGCCGGCGAGATCGGCGGTATCCTCGACACCATTCTGCAGCGCCTGTCGGTCTACATGGAGAAATCCATGAAGCTGAAGGCGAAGATCAAAGGCGCGATGATCTATCCGGCCACCATCGTCACGGTGGCGATGGGCGTCACCACGGTGTTGCTGATCTGGGTGATCCCGGTCTTCGCCGAGCTGTTCTCCAGCTTCGGCCAGGCGCTGCCGGCACCGACCCAGTTCGTCATCAACCTGTCCAACTTCACCATCGCGTATTTCCCCTACATCCTCGCCGTATTCATCGCGGCCGGCGTGCTGCTGCGCCAGACCTACAAGACCGAACAGGGGCGCCTCGCGATGGACAAGGCGCTGCTCCAGGCGCCGGTGTTCGGCGACTTGATCCGCAAGTCCTCGATCGCGCGCTTCACGCGCACGCTCAGCACGCTGGTGTCGTCGGGTGTGCCGATTCTCGACGCCCTCCTCATCACCGCCAAGACCTCCGGCAACAAGGTCGTCGAGCGAGCCATCTTGGCCACCCGCCTGAGCATCAGCGAGGGCAACTCCATCTCCGAGCCGCTGGTACAGAGCAAGGTCTTCCCGCCCATGGTCTGCCAGATGATCTCGGTCGGCGAGTCGACCGGCGCGCTCGACGCAATGCTGCAGAAGATCGCCGAGTTCTACGAAGACGAGGTCGACAACATGGTGGCCAACCTCACCACGTTGATGGAGCCGCTGGTCATCCTGTTCCTCGGCATCATCATCGGCGGCTTGGTCATCTCGATGTACCTGCCGATCTTCAAGCTCGGCTCGGTGATCAGCTGACATGTGGTCCGCCGACGCGTTGGCCTCCGACGAGCTGCGCGGCCGCCTCAAGTGGTTCCTCCTCGGTCGCATCGGCGTGATTTCCGGCTTCCTCGGGATGGTGGCGATCGCCTACCTCCCGAGCGCGCGCGAGCGCTTCGACGTGCCGGTCAGCAACCTGCTGTTCGTCGTCGCGACCACCTACGCGGTCTCGGCCCTGTCGGCGATCTTGCTGCCGCACCTGCGGCGCCTCGGCGGGTTCACCTACGCCCAGATCGCCTTCGACGTCCTGCTCGTCACCGGGGTCATTTACCTGACCGGCGGCGTCGATAGCCCCTTCGCCTTCCTCTACACCCTGCCGATCATCAACAGTGCCGTACTGCTGTTCGGCGGCGGCGCCGCCTTCGCCGCCGTCTGGTCGGCGGTGTGCTACGACGGCCTGCTCTTCGTGCTCGCCCGCAACATGACGGCGCTGCCGATGCCGGAGCTCTCCGACCCGCACATCGGCATGCGGGTGATAAGCACCAACGTCACCTTCGCGCTCATCGCCTTTCTGGCCAGCATCCTCACCCGCCGCCTGCACGAGGCCGAACGCATGCTGCGCGAGAAGCAGGCCGAGCGCGACCACTTCGCGCTCCTCCAGGACACCCTGGCCCGCACGATCGGCAGCGGCCTCATCACCACCGACCCCGAGGGGCGGATCACGTCGATCGACGTCACGGCCGAGCAGTTGGTTGGCCGCGCGCAGGCCGACCTGGTCGGCGAGGACATCGGCGCGATCTTCGGGCCGCTGCGGCTCACCCCGAGCGCCCGCCTGCGCTTCCTGCAGTCGTCCGGCGCCGTCGAGCCGGTCGAGTTCGCCCATCAGGGCCCGGACGGGAACGACTGCCAGCTGCGCTGCGTCGGCGCGCCGCTGACCAGTACCTTCGGGCATCCGATCGGCGCGCTCTACGTGCTGCAGAACGTCACCACGCTCAAGCAACTCGAGGCGGAGCCGGTCGAGCCCGCCGCCCTCGAGGAACTGTGTCGGGTCGAGCTCGACGCCGCCGCCGAGGTCGCCGAGGCGGCCGACGGCTTGTACGGCGTCAGCCCTGGCATCGCGCGGATCCGCAGCATGATCGATCGCATCGCGCATTCCGACGCGACCGTCCTGGTCACCGGCGAGAGCGGCACCGGCAAGGAGGTCGTCGCGCGCGCCGTGCACGCCCGCGGCGCGCGCCGGGACAAGCGCTTCGTCGCCATCAACTGCGGCGCCATCCCGGAGAACCTGATCGAGAGCGAGCTGTTCGGCCACGTGCGCGGCGCGTTCACCGGCGCGGTTGCCGACCGTCCGGGGTGCTTTCGCGCCGCGGACAGCGGCACGCTCTTCCTCGACGAGATCGGCGAGCTGCCGTTGCACCTCCAGGTGAAGCTCCTGCGCGTGCTGCAGGAGCGCACCTTCCGGCCGGTCGGCAGCGAGACCACCGTGGCGGTCGACGTCCGCATCATCGCCGCCACCAACCGCGATCTCACCGCCAAGGTGAAGGAGGGGACCTTCCGGGAGGATCTGTTCTACCGGCTCAACGTCATCACCCTGGACCTGCCGCCGCTGCGCGACCGCCGCGAGGACATCCCCCTGCTCATCCGTCACTTCCTGCGCCAGTTCTCCGATATGCATGAGCGGCGAGTCGCCCGCTTCTCGGTCGCCGCCGGTCGCCTGCTGCTCCAGCACCACTACCCCGGGAACATCCGTGAGCTCGAGAACATCGTCGAGCACGCCGTCGCGCTGTGTGAGAGCGACACGGCCACGGAAGAGCATCTGCCCCCGTACCTGTTGGGGGAGCCACATGCGAAGGCATCTGCCGTGGCAGAGTCGCCGGCGCGGCTCACCAGCGCGCTGGACTCCATCGCCACGAACGCCGAGGCGTTCGGTGCGGCCCGAGAACGGCGCCCCTTCGGTGCCGGATCCGAGCGGCCGGGAGACGGACGCTCGTTCATCGAAGGGCACCCCGTATCGACGTCTTGGCCGGCGCCACCAATGCGGGTGCCGACCCCGGCCGACCCAGTCGACCTCGAGCACGACCTCGCCGAGTACGAGAAGGCCATCCTGCTGCGGGCACTCGACCAGGCAGGTGGTGTGAAGAAACGAGCCGCCGAGCTGCTCGGCATCAACTACCGATCGCTGCGCCACCGCCTACAGAAGTACGGGCTCGGCGACGGCGAAGACTCGGTCGTGCAGTAATGAGCCCGCGCGTCAAAAAGCCAGCGGAAATCCCGACCGCCGATGCCGCAGAACGTCACCGGGCCACCTCTGAGCGGCCATACGCACGTCTGAACGGCCGGATCTCAGCCGCCACCCGGCCGGCAACCACCTTGGTATACGCCTTGCACTTTCGAAAGCCCGTGATCGGCAACAGCGGAGAGGCAAACGGCCCACATCGGGGCCCAGCAAGAGCGCAGACTTCGGATCTGGGAGGAGACAAGGAGGCGGCCATGAAACGAGCGCACGCCCCGCCTTGAGCGGAGCTGACGGGTGACACGGAGAGGCATCCCCAAGTTACGCAACCAAAACCTGGTCTACGGACCAAACGCAGGAGGAAAAATGAAGGCACTGAAAGAGAGCAAGGGTTTCACGTTGATCGAGCTGCTGGTGGTCGTGGCGATCATCGGCATCTTGGCCGCGATCGCGATTCCGCAGTTCGCGTCGTACCGGCAGCGCGGCTTCGACGCCCGCGCCAACTCGGACCTGCGCAATGCGGCGACCTCGGAAGAGGCGTACTTCGCGAGCAATCAGTCGTACCTTTCCTGCTCGCAGCCCTGCTCGACCCTGCCGGGCTTCGCGGTCTCCGGCACGGTCAACCTGACCATGACGGGCGCTGGTGGCACGAACCCGTCCTTCACCGGGACGTCGAACTCGACCAGCGGCTCCGGCAAGACCTTCAACTACAACAGCGCCGCCGGCGGCATGCAGTAAGCGTCCGCCTCGGACATGCGAGGGGGAGGGCGTCCCGCCCTCCCCTTTTTTTCGCCCTGCACATGCGCACATCGCACACCACTTGGCGGGCTTCGCTCCCTCACTCCTGCTGTTGCATCGCCGATGAGCGCATCGGCACAGCGAGGACGGTCAGGCCGCAGGAGCCAGGCGAAAGACGCCGAGTCGTGGCCCGCCTCCCTGGCCGCCGATCGATTCGAGGGAGAGGCGTCATTCCTCCCCGACACACTGCGTGTGCAATGCCACCGGCCGTTTCACCTGCCATGCGGCCTGGTGTCTGGAGTCCGCCGGCGCGCGATCACCAGTACCGACACCGGTTCGACGGCGACCGCGCGGATTGACGGCGGCGTCAAAATCGAGCGGCGAATTGCCAAGGAATGTCATCCGACTGTCTCAACTTTTGCCGCACCGACGTACCGGTATGCGCTTTGCAGTTCCAAGTGCGTCTCGGCCTCGAATGACAGACCTCACGACAGTCAGCAGCCCGACCGATCGGGAGCGAAGCTGGGAGGAACGGCGAGGCGAAGCCATCGAACGGGAGCACGCCCCGCCCTGGGAAGAATCGAACGGACGAACGCCAGGCATCCAAACCCAACCAACCCAACCCACAACCGGTCTTCGGACCACCTCGGGAGGAAACATGAAGAGATTGAAGGACGACCAAGGATTCACGTTGATCGAGCTGCTCGTGGTCGTGGCGATCATCGGCATTCTGGCCGCGATCGCGATCCCGCAGTTCGCGTCGTACCGGCAGCGGGGTTTCGACGCCCGCGCCAACTCGGATCTGCGCAACGCCGCGACATCGGAAGAGGCCTACTTCGCCACCAACCAGGCATACCTGTCCTGCTCGCAGCCCTGCGCGACACTGCCCGGCTTCCAGGTGTCGGGCACCGTCAACCTCACGATGACGGGCGCTGGCGGTGCGAACCCGTCGTTCACCGGAACGTCGAACTCGACCAGCGGTTCCGGCAAGACCTTCAACTACGACAGCGCCAACGGCGGCATGCAGTAAGCGCCGTTCTTGAACGATTTTTGGGGGAGGGCTCGGCCCTCCCCCTTTTTTCGCGCCTCGCGATGCGCATGTCGCACACCACCAGCCCCCGCAGATCGGCGCCGCCAACTCGGTCGGCATGCGCGGCGCGGTGCGACCGGTCACGGCCCGACAGGGCGGCACGCAGATGAATTCTCCGTCGACGACCATACCGAGGCTCGCTAATCTCTTTGCGGCCATGGACGTTGGAGCGGCAATCCGCGGCGTGGCTCTGGCCGCCGCGCTCGGCGGGCTCATAGTGGTGGTGGCGGTGAGCGGGACGCGTCTCGATGCGAGCATGGGCGCGGCGACACGGACGGACGAGCCGGTGTATCTGCCGCGCGCCGAGTATCTGCGTCCGATGTCGCTGGGTTGGCAGAACGTCCTCGCCGACGTCCTCTGGTTCCGCACCATCAGCTACTTCGGCGAGCACTACCGCAGCGACCACACCTATCCCTGGCTGGCGGCCATGTGCGACCTGGTCACCGACCTCGACCCGCGCGCCGAGCACGTCTACCGCTTCGCCGGCGCCGTCCTCTCCTGGGAGGCCAACCAGACCGATGCCGGGATCCGCATGCTCGAGAAGGGCGCCCGCCAGTTCCCGGACTCGTGGACGCTCGAGTACTATCTCGGCTTCCACTACTTCTTCTTCAAGAACGACTACGCACAGGCGCTCGCCCACCTGCGCCGCGCCATGCAGCTGCCCGGCGCGCACCCCGAGGTAGCCCATCTCGCCACGGTGCTGGCCGCCGAGCAGTACGGGCCGGAAACGACCCTCGCGTTCCTCGCCGAGCTCGAGCGCAACGTCGACTCGCCGGACATGCGCGAGGTCGTTCGCGAACAGATGCGGGACACCCAGCTGGCCGCTGCCCTCCAGATCCTCGACACCGCGGTCGACATCTACCAAACCCAAACGGGCCATCCGCCGCTGACCGTCGAGGAGCTGGTCACCATGGGAGTGCTGTCGGGCGTGCCGGTCGACCCGTACGGCGGGACCTTCGTCGTCGATCCGCTCACCGGCAAGGTGCGGTCGTCGACCTACCGCGAGCCCTCACGTCTTCACCAGAGCGCCATCCGGGAGAAAGTCCTGCAGGCCGAGGCGCCCTCCCGGGACCGGGAGTGACCATGACCGCGATCCTCGAAATCCGATCGCTCACCAAAGACTTCCATCACAACTGGACCATGCGGCGATTCGTCGCGCTCAACGGGCTCACCCTCGAGGTCCGTCAGGGCGAGATCTTCGGGCTCATTGGCCCCAACGGGGCCGGAAAGACGACGACGTTCAAAGTGGTGCTCGGCCTGCTCCGCGCCACCAGCGGAGCGGTCGTCTTCCGCGGCGAACCGCTCACCACCGCCGGCCGCGCCGCCATCGGGTTCCTCCCCGAGCAGCCCTACTTCTACGACTACCTGACCGTGCAGGAGATCCTCACCATGTACGGCCGGCTCTACGGGCTGTCCGGCGGAGCGCTGGGGCGGCGCGTGGCGGAAGTCATCGAGCAAGTGCAGCTCGGCCACAAGCGCCGCGCCGCGCTGCGCTCGCTCTCCAAGGGGACCCTGCAGCGGGTGGGCATCGCCCAGGCGATCCTCAATCAGCCACAGCTCCTGATCCTCGACGAGCCTATGTCCGGCCTCGACCCCACCGGCCGGCATGCAATGCGCGAGCTCATCCGCGCCCGGCATGCCGCCGGCACTTCGGTCATCTTTTCGTCGCACATCCTCCCCGACGCCGAGGCCCTCTGCGACCGCGTCGCCATCCTCACTCAGGGAACGCTGCGCGAGGTGATCGACCTGCGCACGGTCAGTGAGCACGGGCAGCTCTATCAGCTCACCGTCAGTTGCGTGGGCGCCGACACCCTCGCCGCGCTCGCCAAGCTCGCCGGCGGCGAGCCCTCGCGCAACGGGACCGGGTGGCGTCTGCGCCTGCCGAGCTCCGCCGCCGTCGGCCCGGCCCTCGACCTCGTGCGCGGCGCGGCCGGTTCGGTCGAGAGCCTGGTGCCCGTCCATCCGTCGCTCGAGGAGCGCTTCCTCGCCCATGTCGGCCATGCCTCGAGCCTCGATTGATCGGCGCGCCGCTCTGCGGACCGCGTTCGTCGCGGTTGCGGTCGCGCTCGCGGCTGCGCTGCCCTACCTGAACAGTCTGGGCGCCGACTTCACCTTCGACGACGCCGGCGTGATCCGCGACAACGCAGCCGTGCAGGTTCTGCCCGCCGTCGATCTCCTGCACTACGTCTACCGACCCGGCGAGCTGTACCGGCCGCTCACCATGTTGACCTACGCGGCCAACGCCGCGATCAGTCCGGCGCCGTTCGGATTTCACCTCGTCAACGTCGCGCTGCACGTCCTGATATCGCTCTGCGTCTTCTTTCTCGCCCGGCGGCTGCTGCGCACTCTTGCCGGCGCCGCGTGCGCGGCGCTGCTGTTCGCCGCACACCCGATCCACACCGAGGCCGTGACCAACGTCGTCGGTCGGGCCGAGCTGTTGGCCGCCCTGGGCGTCCTCATCGCCCTGCTGGCCTGTGCCCGCGCCATCGGCAGCAGCGGCCATCGGCGGCACGCGTGGCTGATCGTCTCGCTGCTCGCCTTCGCCGCCGGCATGCTCGCCAAGGAGAGCGCGTTCACTGCCCTGCCGCTGTTCGCGGTCGTGCACGTCTGGCTCGATCGAAAGGCCGCTCCGCGCGAGCGCGCCGGCCTGTTGTGGCCGTACGCCGTCGTGGCCGTCGCCTACTTGGCGCTCCGCCTGGCGGTCGTCGGCGCGTTGGTTCTGCCCGAGCCGCCCGGGGCGCTCGACAACCCGCTCGCTCACGTCGACGCGGCCGCGCGTATTCGTACCGCCATCATCGTCCTGTGGGAGTACGCAGCGCTGCTGGCCGTGCCGATGCATCTGGTGGCCGACTATTCGTACAACGCGGTTCCGGTCGCACTGTCCTGGGGCGATCCGCGGTTCCTCGCCACCGCCGCGCTGCTCGCTTGCAGCGCCGTCCTCGTCGTGAGCGCGGGGCGCCGCGCACCGGTCGTCCCGCTCGCGGCCGCCTTCGCGTGTATCCCGCTCGTGCTCACCGCGAACCTGCTGTTCCCCATCGGCACCATCAAGGCCGAGCGGCTGCTCTACCTGCCGTCGGTCGGATGGGTGCTCGCCTGCGGGTGGCTGGCGGCCGAAGCGCTGCGGCGGCGCTCACCGCGCTGGGCGCTCGCGCTAGCGCTCCTCGTCGCCGTGTTCGGAGCGCGGACGTGGCTGCGCAACGCCGATTGGCAGGACGATGCGACGCTGTTCCGCGTGACGCTGGCCGACGCCCCGTGTAGCGCCAAGGCGCACTACAACGGCGCCGTGGCGCTGCAGCAGGCCGGGCAGCTCGACGACGCGATGGCCCAGTATCGCCGCGCGCTCGAGATCTATCCGCCCTACGCCGCCGCCGCGTTCGGGATCGGCCACATCTACGGCCTGAAGGGCTCCGACGCCGGTGCCCTGGGGTGGTACGAAGAGGCGCTCCGGCGCGACCCGAAGTTTACCAAGGCGCACCTCCAGATCGGGCTCCTGCGACAGCGCCGTGGCGAGTACGACGCCGCCGAAGCGGCCCTGCTGACCGGGCTGGCGAGCGACCCCAACGATCCGATGCTGCTGGTGAACCTCGGTGCGGTTCGCCTGTCGCAGGGGAATCGCTGGGAGGCGCAGACCGCGCTGGCGCAGCTCGACGGCATCGGCACCGTCGATCACCGCGAGAACGAGATCGTCGCCGCGGCGCGACGCGAGATCGAGGTGGCTCTGCAATGACCTCGACCGTCGAGGTATCGCTCTCGGCCCGCGCAACGGCTGCCGTCGCCGGCCCAGCCGGCGCCGTGGGCGACCAAACGCCGCCGATGGCCGCTCGGCCCGATCGCGCGGCACCCGCGGACGCCGCATCGATCCCCGCTGCTGGCGCGCTCGCCGCCGGCGCAGCCACCGCGGTGGCACGGGTCGACTGGTGGGTGCTCGGCGTCGTCGCGGCGAACATCGCCCAGGTGGCGGGCTTTGCGTGGGTGTATCCCCATCATCGCCTCGACCCCGACCTGCTCGCCTACCTGACGTACTTCCGCAACTGGCTCGCCGACGACCGGACCCTGCACGGCATCGCCTACTTCACCGCCCCCAAGACGCTGCTGGTCTTCACGCTCGGTGCTCTCGGCAGCGCCTCGAACGCCCTGGTCTTCACGGCCCTCGCGTCGGCACTGCTGGGCACGGCGGTGTACCTCATCGCCCGCGACGCGTTCGGTCGCGGGGCCGCACTGGCCGCCTCATTCCTGCTGCTCCTCGACCCCTCGAAGGCGATCCTGACGCTCAAGTCGAGCGCCGACCTGTACCTGGCGCTGTTCGTCCTGTTGGCGATCCTCCTGGCCGATCGCGGCCGCCTGCTCGGCGCGTCGATGTGCCTGTTGCTATCGGCGCTGGTGAAACCCGTCACGCTGCCCTGCGCCGCCTGTTTCCTCGTCGCCCCAGGAACCCGGATGCGGCGCTGGAGCGCCGCGCTCATCCCGTTGCTCGCCGTGCCCTTGATGCTCCTCGCGCATCGCGCGTTGCTCGGCGGCGCGTTCGAAGGCTCGCGGTTCTTCGACGAGTTCGCGTCGATGACCGGCGGCGAGCCGATCGGGCCCGGCGAGGTGTTTCACTATGCGATCTGGTCGCAGCTGATCCGGATCCGCTTCGCCAGCACCGCGTCGTGGGGGATTCTCGGGCTGCTGCTCTGGGTGTCCGACGACCGGACCCGTCTGACACGCGCGCTGCTACTGATGCCACTGCTGTTCGTGCTCGGCTACGTCGGATTGAGCGCCGTGGCGCCGTACCCACCCTACTTCCGCTACTTCTGGCTGCTCGAGGTCTGGTTCCTGATGTTCCTCGCCTACGGCGCGTTGGACGGCGCTCGTCGCCTCGCACCCGAGGCGCCGCGCCTGCGGCAGGCCGTCGCCGGGGTGGTCTTGGTCCTGCTCGCCGACGGCATGATCGGACGGCAGCTGGACTACCGACGGGACTACGCGGAGCCGCTCGAGCAGTCCATGTCGTTTGCCGACGGCGCGACCGGGCTGCTCAAGGCGCGATGGCAGACCGGCGACACGGTGGTCGCGCCGCTCGGCCTCCTCCCGTACATGATGTGGGAAATGCCCGATGCGGGGCGGGCCGGTGGCGTCGACACCGCCGAGCGCATCGCGCGCGAGCACGCCACCCCGCAGCCCGACTGGATTCTCGACGTCCCGCGCATGTACGCGACCGACGCTACCCGCCAGTGGATGGGCGACCTGGTTCGCAACGGCTCGTACGAAGTGCTCGTCACCGCCGGCCACCCAGCGCTGATGGGCCGCGCCGGGGACCGGCCTGCACTCGCAGTGAGCGGCCGATGATCATGGCCGCCCGAGAGGTACACGGATGAAAACCCTCGCCCTCGCGCTCAACACCGCTCGCGAAGCGGTGCGCAACCGGAT
>Ga0335082_10005984_pt1 | contig 13279 bp, 13 predicted proteins | sample Lox_Sample_41_FD_206718 | JGI IMG/M metagenome (GOLD analysis project Ga0335082, IMG submission 206718) | Soil microbial communities from Loxahatchee National Wildlife Refuge, Florida, United States - Lox_Sample_4.1 | ecosystem: Environmental > Terrestrial > Soil > Wetlands | place: USA... | reverse complement strand
GCGCCGCGCCCTTCAGCGCGGCCCCGATCACCTCGCGCTCGGCCGCTTCGCAGCGCTTCAGCGCGAGGAGGAGCGGAAGCGTCACCTTGCCCTCGCGCAGATCGGTGTAGCGCGGCTTGCCGAGCACCTCGGCACCGGCCTCGTAATCGAGCGCGTCGTCGCGGATCTGGAAGGCGAGCCCGAGCTCGTGGCCGAACTCCGCCACGCGCCGCCGCTCGGCGCGCGTCACGCCGCCGAGGATCGCCCCGGCCTCGCAGGCGGCGCGCAGCAGCGCGGCGCTCTTGCGGTCGATCACCGCGTAGTAATGCGCCTCCGTGACGCTCGGGTCGAAGCTGCGCTGGAGCTGCAGGATCTCGCCCTCCGCCATCAGGCGGATCGTGTTCGAGAACACCCAGAGCACGTCGAGGTCGCCGTCCTCGACGATCATCGACGATGCGCGCGCGTAGAAGAAGTCGCCGGCCAGCACCGCGCGGCGATTGCCCCAGAGCGCCATCGCCGAGGGCCGCCCGCGGCGCAGCGGCGAGAGGTCGACGACGTCGTCGTGGAGCAGCGTCGCCGTGTGCAGGAGCTCGACCGCCGCGGCGACCTGCACCCGACGCGGCCCCGTGTAGCCGCAGAGCTCCGCGGCCAGGAGCAGGAGCGCGGGCCGCACGCGCTTGCCGCCCGACGAGAGCACGTGATCGCCGACCGCGGCGATCACCTCGCTCTCGCTGGCGAGCTGCTCGCGCATGGCGCGCTCAACCAGCTCGAGGGGGCCGGCGATGCGCTCGAGCGCGAAGGCGAAGGAAGCGGCCGCCATCGCGCGCGAGCCTAGCCACGTGGGGATTGGCTGTCAAAGCCGTGAACCGACGGAAACGCCCGTCTCACAAAGGGAATCAGCGACTCCACGCATCTGGGTCGGGGCTCCGGGCCAAAGTCCCCTCGGCGCGCAGCCACGCCATCGCGTCGTCGAGATCGGCGACCGCGATCGCGTCCGCGCCCGCGGCGCGCGGGCCGAGCTCGCTGCCGCGCGGCACGAGCACGCGGCGGAAGCCGAGCCGCGTCGCCTCGACCACGCGCGGCTCGATGCGCCCGACGCGCCGCACCTCGCCGCCGAGACCGAGCTCCCCGATCGCCGCGACGTCCGGCGGCAGCGCGCGGTCGAGCCGGCTCGAGGCGATCGCGAGCACCGCCGCGAGATCGGCGGCGGGCTCGCCGGCGCGGACGCCGCCCGTCACGTTCACGTACACGTCGAGTCCAAGCACGTCGACGCCGCCGCGGCGCGCGAGCACCGCGAGGAGCAGCGCGAGCCGCCCGTCGTCGAACCCGATCGCGGTGCGCCGCGCGGTGCCGTAGCTCGCCGGCGCGACGAGCGCCTGGACCTCGAGCAGCAGGGGCCGAGTGCCCTCGAGAAGCGGCACCACGCAGGAGCCGGACGCGCCGGCGCGTCGTTCGGCGAGGAAGAGCTCGCTCGGGTTCGCGACCGGCTCGAGCCCACCCTCGGCCATCGCGAAGACGCCGATCTCCTGCGTCGAGCCGTAGCGGTTCTTCTGCGCGCGCAGCACGCGATACGCGTGGCCGCGATCGCCTTCGAACGCGAGCACGACGTCGACCAGGTGCTCGAGCACGCGCGGGCCCGCGAGCGTTCCCTCCTTGGTGACGTGTCCGACGAGCAGCAGCGCCGCGCCCGACGACTTGGCGGCCGCTGCGAGCTCGGCAGCCGACTCGCGCACCTGCGCGACCGAGCCCGCCGCCGACTCCACGCGCTCGCAAGCGAGCGTCTGGATCGAGTCGACGAGAACGAGCGCCGGGCCGAGCTCCTCGCACATCGAGAGGATCGCCTCGACGGACGTCTCCGCGGCGACGAGGAGGTCGGGGGCGAGCTCCGCCAGGCGCTCGGCGCGCAGCCGGATCTGCTCGGCGCTCTCCTCGCCGGTCACGTAGAGCACCTTCGGCCCGGCGGCGCGCACGCGCGCCGCCGCCTGGAGCGCGAGCGTCGACTTCCCGATCCCCGGCTCGCCACCGAGCAGCACGACCGATCCGGGGACGAGCCCGCCGCCGAGGACGCGATCGAGCTCGCCGATCCCCGTCGCGAGCCGCGCCCCGCGGTGCACCGAGACGTCGCGGAGGGCGACGGGACGCGCGGCGCACCGCTCGGAGCGCCGCGCTCCCGGCGGCGGAGTGGCGGCCTCCTCGACGAGGCTCGACCAGGCGCCGCAGGCGGGGCAGCGGCCGAGCCAGCGCGGCGCCTGCGCGCCGCACGCGGTGCAGGCGAAGACCGAGCGGGGCTTCGGCATCAAGCGGGATTCTACCTGCGCCCCCGTCAACCGAGGCCGCGAATCTTGGTTGACAGCACGGGCGGGTTGCGGGACCGTGCTCGAACCGAGAGGAGGCCGCCGTGCTCGACCGCTACGACCGGCTCGCGACCCGCGCGCTCGCCGACGAGCCGCCCACCCGCGACGAGGCGCGCTGGATCCTCGGCGGCGCCGACGCCGCGCTGCTCCCGCTCCTGCACGCGGCGTACGTTCCGCGCGAGCGCCACTTCGGCCGGCGCGTGCAGGTGCACATCCTGAACAACGTGCAGAACGGGCTCTGCCCGGAGGACTGCGGCTATTGCTCGCAGTCGCGCGACTCGACGGCGTCGATCCGGAAGTATCCGATCAAGGACGAGGCGGAGATCCTCGCCGGCGCCGAGCAGGCCGCGCGCGCGGGCGCCACGCGCTACTGCATGGTGCTCTCGGGCCGCGGCCCCACGCTCGAGCGCGCGCGCCAGCTCGCCGCGATCGTGCGCAAGGTGAAGGAGCGCTTCCCGATCGAGGTGTGCCTCTCGTGCGGGCTCCTCGACGAGGATCACGCGCGCGTCCTGGCCGAGGCCGGCCTCGACCGGCTGAACCACAACCTCAACACCAGCGAGCGCCACTACCCCACGATCTGCAGCACGCACGCCTACGCCGACCGCGTGCGCACGCTCGCCGCCGCCAGGAAGTGCGGGATCGAGACCTGCAGCGGGATGATCCTCGGCATGGGCGAGGCGGACGACGACGTGATCGAGGTCGCCTTCGCGCTGCGCGAGCTCGAGGTGCCCTCGATCCCCGTGAACTTCCTGATCCCGATCGACGGCAATCCGGTGCGCAGCGACGGCAGCCTGACCCCCGAGCGCTGCCTGCGCGCGCTGGCGCTGATGCGGCTCGTGAATCCGCGCGCCGAGGTCCGCGCGGCGGGCGGGCGCGAGGGCCACCTGCGCTCGCTCGGGGCGCTCCTGCTCTGGCCGGCGAGCTCGCTCTTCGTCGAGGGCTACCTGACGACGCGCGGCGACGCGGTCGCCGAAACCTACCGGATGATCCGCGACGCCGGCTTCGAGGTGGAGGGCAATCCGCTCTACGACCGCGAGGAGCGCGCGGCGGAGGGTGGCTTCGCGCTCACCGGGGGCGGCGACGTGCTCCGAGCCAACGTCGCGGCGCCGGTTCGAGGGCCCGCGCCGCGACCGGCATGAGCCTCGACGCGCTCGCGAGCGAGCGTCTCGACGCGCTGCGCGCACGCGGCACCCACCGGCGCATGCGCGTCCTCGACGGCGCGCAGGGCCCGCGCATGGGCGTCGACGGCCGCGAAGTCCTGCTCTTTGCGGGCAGCAACTACCTCGATCTGGCGTCCCACCCCGAGCTCGCCGAGGCCGCGGCGCGGGCGGCGCGCGACCTCGGCTGCGCGGCCGGAGGCTCGCGCCTGATCAGCGGAAACCTTGCGCTCCACGAGCAGCTCGAGGACGAGCTCGCCGACTTCCTCGGCGCGCCGGCTGCGCTCGCCTTCGGCACCGGCTACATGGCCAACGCCGGCGTGATCCCCGCCCTCGTCGAAGCCGGCGACGCGATCGTCTCCGACGCGCTGAACCACGCCTCGATCATCGACGGCTGCCGGCTCTCGCGGGCGAGTGTCCACGTCTTCGCGCACGGCGACCCGGACGCCGCCGCGGCCGTCCTGCGCGAGGTCGCGCCCGCGCACCGCCGCGTGCTGCTCGTGCTCGACGGGGTCTACAGCATGGACGGCGACGTGGCGCCGCTTCGCGAGCTGGTAGCCGCCGCCCGCGCGGTCGACGCGATCGTGATGCTCGACGACGCGCACGGGACCGGGACGCTCGGGAAGTGCGGGCGCGGGACGGCGGAGGCGCTCGGCGTCGGCGTCGCGTGCGAGGGCGGCATCGACGTGCTGACCGGGACGCTCGGCAAGGCGCTCGGCTCCTTCGGCGCCTTCGCGGCGGGCTCGCGGCGGCTGCGCGAGCTCCTCGTCAACACCGCGCGCTCCTTCATCTTCTCCTGCGCGCTGGCACCGCCGCAGTTGGCCGCGGCGCGCGCCTCGCTGCGCGTGATCGGGCGCGAGCCCTGGCGCCGCGAGCGGCTCGCCGCCAACGCAGCCCGCCTGCGCGAGGCGCTCGCCGCGCGCGGCGTCTCGAGCGCGCCGAGCGCGACGCACATCGTCCCGGTGCGGGTGGGCGGGAACGCGGCGGCGATGGCGGTGGCCGAGCGCCTGCTCGCCCGCGGCTTCTACGCGCAGGGCATCCGCTGGCCCTCGGTCCCCGAAGGCACCGCGCGGCTGCGACTGACCCCGATGGCGACCCACCGCGAGGAGGAGATCGACGCCCTGGCGGAGGCCGTCGCCGAAGAGGTCGCGTGAAGGGCCTCTTCGTCACCGGCACCGACACGGGCGTGGGCAAGACGCTCGTCGGCTGCGCAATCGCCGCGGCGCTGCGCGCGCGCGGCGTCGACGTCGGCGTGATGAAGCCGGTCGAAACCGGCGTCGGGGAGCGGGGCCCGCTCGACGCCCTCGCCCTCGCAGAGGCGTCGGGCAGCGGGGATCCGATCGAGCTCGTGTGCCCGCAGCGCTTCGCGCTCGCGGCCGCGCCGAGCGTCGCCGCGGCGGGCGAGGGGCGTGTCGTGGACCTGCGCGCGATCCGGAGCGCCTGGGCTCGCCTGCGCGAGCGCCACGCCTTCGCGCTCGTGGAGGGCGCCGGCGGCCTCCTCGTCCCCCTCCGCGACGACTACGCGATGGCCGACCTCGCGCGCGCGATCGGCCTTCCCCTCCTCGTGGTGGCGCGCGGGGCGCTCGGCACCATCAACCACACGCTGCTCACGCTCGAGGTCGCGGAGCGGCGCGGGCTCGCGGTCGCCGGAGTGGTGGTCTCGTGCGGGCCGGCGCCGCTCGCGGATGCCGACGTCGCGAACCTCGCGGCGCTTCGCCGCGCGCTCGGCACGCTCCTTCGCGGGGTGATCCCGACTCTCGCACCCGGCGCGCGGACGGACCCGAAGGCGATCGACCTCGACGGCCTCCTCGCCGCCCACGCGGAGGCCGCAGAGCAGGGCGAATCAAGGGACGCCTAACGGCGCTCCAGCCGGTCGCCCCGAAGCGCGCCATGGGCGAGCCTTCCCTCCACCCAGGTCGCGAGCACCGCTCCCGAGTCATCGAAGGCCACGAGATCCGCCCGTGCCCCGACCCGGAGCGTCCCGCGCTCGGCCTCGATGCCGAGGAGGCGCGCCGGCCGGAGGGTGCAGGCGGCCACCGCGTCGAGAAGCGTCATGACGCGCCAGCGGACCACGTTGTCGATCGCGTCATCGAGCGCGAGATGGCTTCCGGCGAGGCGGCCGTCGGGCAGCCTCCACGCCGATCCGTCGCTGCGAATCGAACCCGAGCCGAAGCCCCCGCCTTCGGCGCCCGGGGCGCCGATCTGGTCCGTGATCAGGAGGAGCCTCTCGCCCTTGGCGCGCGCCGCGGTGCGCAGCCAGTCCGGATGAACGTGTGCGCCGTCCGCGATCACGTCGCAGCTCAGCCGGTCCTCGGCGAGGAGCGCGCCAGCGACCCCGGGCCCGCGTTGGTGGATCCCCCCCATCGCGTTGAAGAGGTGCGTCACGTGGCGCGCGCCGGCGCGGACGGCCTCGTCGATCGCGGCCCCGTCGGCGAGCGTGTGTCCGAGCGCGATCGCGATGTCGCGTCGCGCGAGCTCGTCGATGAGCTGGCCTGCGCGCGGCAGCTCGGGCGCTAGCGTCACCATGCGGATCGCGACCCCGCCGCGCTCCAGGAGCGACGCCGCCTCCGCCGCGTCATACGGCCGAATCCCGCTCGACGGCTGGGCCCCGGCGGCCTCGGCCCGGATCCACGGGCCCTCGAGATGCAGCCCGATTGGAATCGCACCCGGCCAGGCGCCGGACTCGAGCGCCTCTGCGAGCCGCTCGACGCGGGCGGCGAGCTCCGGGGCCGGCCACGCCATCGTCGTGGGCAGGAAGCCCGTCACTCCATGACGCACCATTGACGCGGATGCCGCGCGCAGGGCGTCCGGTGCGTCATCGGGAGCGCGCAGCACCGCGTCGCCGTGGTGGTGCAGGTCGAGGAGACCCGGTGCGAGCCGGGCCCCGCCGAGGTCGATCCTCGCCGCGCCGTCGGGCGCTGCCGCGTCGGGCGGCCAGGTCGCCGCGATGCGGCCGCCCTCGACGAGCAGCCCGCGCGGCGCGATGCCCGTCTCGGGATCGATCGACACGCAGTTGTGGAGCAGCGCGCGCGCAACCATCGCGCGAATTCTATCGATCTCCTCAAGGCGGCGCGGCGGCGGACCGATCCGAGCGGCGTGGCGGACTCCACCCAGAACACCACCGCGATCGCCGAAGAGCTCGGCGTCCTCGACAACAAGCTGAAGCAGCTGAAGTTCGAGTACGAGCAGTACTTCATCGGCTTCCGGCCGCGCGAGCCCGTCCTGCTGCGCGGCGACGTCAACAAGATCGTCGCGCGCTACTCCAACACGGGCATCCAGAACACGGCGCTGCGCTTCCGCTTCAACAACCTGTGCGCGCGCTTCTACGCCCTCCGGCGCCAGTGGGACGCGATCCTCCGCCAGATCGAGGAAGGCACCTATCAGCGCCATGTCTTCAAGGCCAAGCTCCACGAGCGCGAGCGCCGCCCCGCCGACCAACCGGCCGCTTCCCCTGCCGGGCCGGCAGATCTCTTCGAAGCCTACCTGGCCGCTCGACAGAGCTGCGGAGAGGACGTGAAGGGCCTGACGCGCGAGCGCCTCGACCAGCTCGTGGCCCAGCAGCGCAGCGCGATCCAGCAACGCTACGGCTGCGAGGAGGTGCGCTTTCGAGTCGTGGTCGAGGACGGGCGCACCAAGCTCAAGGCATCGCCGGTCAAGGCCCGCGCCTAGCTGGTGACTTCGCTCGCCTTCGGCTCGCTGCGCGCGCCCGCGCCGCGGGCGCTGGCCGATGATACAGGCGTTGAGGCTGCTGCCTCGCTCGGCTCGGAAGACTCCGCCTCCGCTGCGTGCTAGCGGCTCTTCGCGGCGACCTGGAGCCGGATCAGCGCGCGCTGGAGCGCGCCCTCCTCGAGCTTGTAGGTGCGCTCCTCGTGCGCGCGCTCGCGCAAGAGCTGGATCTCGCGCTCGGCGCGGGCGCGGGCGCGCTCCGCGCGGGCGGTGTCGATGTCGGGGCCGAACTCGCAGCTGTCGGCCATCACCACGACCTCGTCGCCGCCGACCTCGACGAAGCCGTCGCTCACCGCCGCGAAGAGGCGCCTCTGGTCCGGCATCTCGATGTCCAGCTCGCCGACGCGCACGGGCGAGAGGAAGCGCTCGTGGCCGGGGAGCACCCCGAAGTCTCCCTCCGAGCCCGGGATCACCACGCGGGCCACCGCGTCGTCGAAGCGGACGCCGTCCGGGGTCACGATCTCGAGGTGGATCGGCATCAGACGAGCCGCTTCCCCTTCTCGACTGCCTCTTCGATCGTGCCGACCATGAAGAACGCCTGCTCGGGCAGCGCGTCGTGCTTCCCCTCGAGGATCTCGCGGAATCCGCTGATCGTCTGCTCGAGCTGCACGTAGCGGCCCGGCGTGCCGGTGAACTGCTCGGCGACGCTAAAGGGCTGCGACAGGAAGTTCCGCAGCTTGCGGGCGCGCGCGACCGTGATCTTGTCCTCCTCGGAGAGCTCGTCCATGCCCAGGATCGCGATGATGTCCTGGAGGTCCTTGTAGCGCTGCAGGACCTGCTGCACGCCGCGCGCGACGTTGTAGTGCTCCTCGCCGACCGTCTGCGGGTCGAGCATGCGGCTGGTCGAGTCGAGCGGATCGACGGCCGGGTAGATGCCGAGCTCCGCGATCTGCCGCGAGAGCACGGTGGTCGCGTCGAGGTGGGCGAACGCCGTGGCGGGCGCCGGATCGGTCAAGTCGTCGGCCGGCACGTAGATGGCCTGCACCGAGGTGATTGAGCCCTTCTTCGTCGACGTGATGCGCTCCTGCAGCTCGCCCATGTCGGTCGAGAGGGTCGGCTGGTAGCCCACCGCCGACGGGATGCGGCCGAGCAGCGCCGAGACCTCCGAGCCCGCCTGCGTGAAGCGGAAGATGTTGTCGATGAAGAGCAGCACGTCCTTGCCCTCGGCGTCGCGGAAGTACTCGGCGACGGTAAGGGCCGAGAGCCCGACGCGGGCGCGCGCCCCCGGCGGCTCGTTCATCTGGCCGAACACGAGAGCCGCCTTCTGCAGCACCGTCGTGCCGTCGGAGAGCTTGGCGTCGGCCATCTCGTGCCACAGGTCGTTGCCCTCGCGGGTGCGCTCGCCGACGCCTCCGAACACCGAGAAGCCGCCGTGCTGCTTCGCGATGTTGTTGATCAGCTCGAGGATCACGACGGTCTTGCCCACGCCGGCGCCGCCGAAGAGCCCGATCTTGCCCCCCTTCGGATAGGGGGCGATCAGGTCCACCACCTTGATGCCGGTCTCGAGCGTCTCGACCGAGGTCGCCTGGTCGACGAACTCCGGCGCCGGGCGGTGGATCGGCAGGCTCGCGGTCGCGCGGATCGGCCCGAGCTCGTCGACCGGCTCGCCGATCACGTTCATGATGCGGCCGAGCGTCTCGGGCCCCACCGGCATGCGGATCCCGTCGCCGGTGTTGAGGACCGGCGCGCCGCGCATCAGCCCGTCCGTGGTGTCCATCGCGATGCAGCGCACCGTGTTCTCGCCGAGGTGCTGGGCGACCTCGATCACGAGGTTGTTCTCGGCGTCGCTGATCGCCTTGTTGGTCAGGCGCAGCGCCGTGTAGACCTCGGGCAGCTCGCCCGGCGGAAACTCCACGTCCACGACCGGACCCAACACTTGCACGACTCGACCGTTCGCCGCCATCGCTCCTCCCCGCTACAGCGCTTCCGCGCCCGACACGATCTCGACCAGCTCTTTGGTGATGGCGGCCTGGCGCGCCCGATTGTATTGGAGCGTCAGCCTGCCGATCATCTCGTCGGTGTTGCGCGTCGCGCTCTCCATCGCCGTCATGCGCGCCGCGTGCTCGCCGGCTTGATTCTCGAGCAGGGCGCGATAGATCTCCACCTCGAGGGCCTTCGGCACGAGAACCGCGAGCAGCGAGTCGACGTCGGGCTCGACGCTGAAGGGCGCCTGGTCCGCGGCCTCGGACGCGTGGTCGGGCGCGAACGGGAGGAGGCGCACCACGCGCGGCCGCTGGGTCATCGTGTTCACGAACTCGTTGTGGACGAGGACGACCTCGTCGGCCTCCCCCTTGAGGAAGCGCTCGCTCACGATCCCCGCCACCGCGACCGCGTGGCTGTAGTCGACGCGCGCCACGCCGGGGTGCGTCCGCACCACCTGACGGCTGCGCCGCCGGTTGAAGAACTCCGTGCCCTTGCGCCCGACGATCAAGAGCCCCGTCGACTCGGCGGCGGCCGCGCGGGCCGCGATCTCGGCCTCGGCGCGTTTGGCGACGCTCGAGTTGAACGCTCCGCAGAGCCCGCGGTCCGAGGTCACGATCAGGAAGTCGACCTTGCGGACGGACTCCCGCGCGGCGAGCAGCGGATGCGAGGCGAGCCCGCGCTGGCTCACGGCGATCTCGATCAGCGTCGCGCGCATGCGCTCGGCGTAGGGGCGGGCCGCCTCGATCGCCTCTTCCGCGCGGCGCAACTTGGCGGCCGAGACCATGCGCATGGCGCGCGTGATCTGCTGCGTCTTCTTGACGGTTCCGATCCGGCGCCGGATGTCCTTGAGGCTCGGCATTCCTACGCGGACTGCGCCTGCGCCTGGTGCTGTTGCTGCTTGGCCGCGGGCTCGGCGTGGGCCTGCTTCGACGGCTCGAAGATTCCAGTGAAGGCGTCGAGCGCGGCGTCGAGCTTGGCGCGCACGTCGTCCTCCAGCTTTCCGCTGCCCGCGATCGAGGCGAGGATCTCCGGATTCTGGGCCTTCAGGTAGGCCAGCATCTCGCGCTCGTAGCGCCCGATGTCCTCGACCGGATAGCCGCGCACCCACGACGGGCGGGTGTCGGCCGGCGTGGCCGCGTAGATCGATACGACCTGCTCCGCGGCGGGCATCGGGTTGTACTGCGGCTGCTTCAGCATCTCGGTGAGCCGCTCGCCGTTGGCGAGCTGCTCCTGTGTGGCCTTGTCGAGGTCCGAGCCGAACTGGGCGAACGCCGCCATCTCCCGGTACTGCGCGAGCGAGAGCTTGAGCTTGCCGGCGACGCTCTTCATCGCCTTGGTCTGCGCCGCGCCGCCCACGCGCGACACCGAGATGCCGACGTTCACGGCCGGCCGGATCCCCGAGTTGAAGAGATCGGTCTCGAGGAAGATCTGGCCGTCCGTGATCGAGATCACGTTCGTGGGGATATAGGCCGAGACGTCGCCCGCCTGGGTCTCGATGATCGGCAGCGCGGTTAGGCTGCCGCCGCCGAACTCGTCGCTCATCTTGGCGGCGCGCTCGAGCAGGCGCGAGTGGAGGTAGAAGACGTCGCCCGGGTACGCCTCGCGGCCCGGCGGGCGCCGCAGCAGGAGCGACAGCTGCCGATACGCGACGGCCTGCTTCGAGAGGTCGTCGTAGATGATCAGCGCGTGCTTCCCGTTGTCGCGGAACCACTCGCCCATCGTGCAGCCGGTGTAGGGCGAGAGAAACTGGAGCGGCGCCGGCTCGCTGGCCGTCGCGGCCACCACGATCGTGTACTCCATCGCGCCGAATTGGTTGAGCTTCTCCACCACCTGCGCGACGGTCGACTGCTTCTGCCCGGTGGCGACGTAGATGCAGTGCACGTCGCCGCCCTTCTGGTTGATGATCGTGTCGATCGCGATCGCCGTCTTCCCGGTCTGCCGATCGCCGATGATCAGCTCGCGCTGGCCGCGCCCGATCGGCGTCATCGCGTCGATCGCCTTGATGCCGGTCTGGAGCGGCTGGTTCACCGACTTGCGCGCGACGATGCCGGGGGCCTTCAGCTCGACGCGCCGCGTCTCGCGGCTGTCGATCGGCGGCTTGCCGTCGATCGGGTTGCCGAGCGCGTCGACCACGCGGCCGAGCAGGCCCATGCCGACGGGCACCTCGACGATGCGGCTCGTGCGTCGCACCACGTCGCCCTCGCGCACGTGCTCGTAGTCGCCCATGATCGCGATGCCGACGTTGTCCTCCTCGAGGTTCAACACCATCCCGTGGACGCCGCCCGGGAACTCGACGAGCTCGCCGGCCATCGCCTTGTCGAGCCCGTAGACGCGCGCGATCCCGTCGCCGACCGAGAGCACGGTGCCGGTCTCGGCCACGTCGATCTCGCGGCCGTACTCCTTGATCTCGCGCTTCAGGATGTCGGTGATCTCGGCCGGCTTGATGTCCAGGGGCATCGCTCATCCTTCTCCGGTGCGGTGTCCGGTGAGTTGGGTACGGAGCTGCGCGAGCTGGCTGCGCAGGCTGCCGTCGAAGACGAGGTCGCCGACGCGGGCGACCAGGCCCCCGAGCAGGGCGGGATCGACCCGGACGGCGAGATCGAGCTCGCGGCCGGTGCGGCGCGCGAGCGCGGTGCGGATGCGGTCGAGCTGCTCCGGAGCGAGCGGCGAAGCAGAGACGACCTCGCCGCGCACCCGGCCCGCCGCTTCCTCGGCGAGCCGCTCGTACTCGTCGCGGATCGCCGCGAGGTCGCGCGTGCGGCGCTGGTCGATCAGAAAGGACAGGAAGTGGGCGAGCAGCGGCGAGAGTCCGAGCGGTCCGATGAGCCGCTGCACCGCGGCGCGGCGCTGCGGGGCGGGATAGATCGGATGCACGAGCACATCCCCGAGCGTCGGCACCGCGGCGATCGCATCGAGGAGCCGGGCGAGCTCGGCGCGCACCGTCTCGACCGTGCCGCCCTCCTGCGCGAGCGCGAAGAGCGCCTTCGCGTAGCGCAGCGCGGCCGAGCGACGGCTCGCCACGGCCTAGCTCCGCGGCGCCGAGCGCGGTGGCTCGGCCTCGATGCGCTGCACGAACTCGTCGACGAGCCGCGAGCGGTCGTCGTTCGTGACCTGGCGGGAGAGGAGCTCGCCCGCGAGTCGGACCGACAGCTCGGCGGCCTCCGCACGCAGCCGCCCCCGCGCGGCGCGCGCCTCCTGCTCCACCGCCGCCTGCGCGTCGCGCCCGATCCGCTCGGCGGCGGCGCGCGCCTCGGCCAGGAGCCGATCCCGCTCGGCCTCCGCCTGCGCGCGCACGGCGCCGCGGATCCCCTCGAGCTCGCCGTCGAGCGAGGCGATGCGCTCGCGGCACTCGGCAAGCCGGCGCTCGGCGGCGGCCAGCTCGGCGCGCGCGCCCTCGATGCCCTCCTCGATCTTCCCGCGTCGCTCGGCCAGGAAGGCGCGGACGGGATTGCGCGCGAAGTAGCCGATCACCGCGAGGAGCGCGAGCAGGTTCACGCAGTGCCAGACGAGCGTCGACGCGCTCTCGTGCTCCTCGGCGAGCGCGACCCCCGGCGCCAGGGCGATCAGCGCGGCGAGGAACAACGCCGAGGTGCGTCGCGTCAAGCGAGCCTCCGCCCGAGCAGGCGCTCGGCGACGTCGCGCGCGAGCGGCTCTGCCTCCGCGCGGAGCTCCGCGCGGGCCGCCTCGACGGCGGCCGCGACCTGCCGCCGCGCGCCGGCGATCTCGTGCACGGCGGCGTCGCGCGCGTCGCGAACGGCGGCCTGGTGGGCGCGGCGCGCCTCGTCGATGGCGCGGGCCCGCTCGGCTTGCGCGGCCTCGCGCGCCTCGCGCACCGCGGCGTCGTGCTGCGCCACCAGGTCGGCCGCCTGCCCGGCGAGCGCCGCGGCCTGCGCGCGCGCGCCGGCGATGCGCCTCTCGCGCTCGTCCAGAACCCCGAGGACCGGGCGGAAGACCAGGCCGTTCAGCACCGGGATCAGGACCAGGAAGAGGGCGAGCAGGACCAGGACCTTGCCCGGCTCGGGGATGATGTTGAGGCCGCCCTCGGCGCGCGCCGAGGCGCCGACGAGCGACAGAACGACGGCGGCGGGGAGTGCTCGAAACAGGCGGGTCATCGGCCTTCCACTGAGTCCTGCGGACCGG
>Ga0335082_10005981_pt1 | contig 13284 bp, 13 predicted proteins | sample Lox_Sample_41_FD_206718 | JGI IMG/M metagenome (GOLD analysis project Ga0335082, IMG submission 206718) | Soil microbial communities from Loxahatchee National Wildlife Refuge, Florida, United States - Lox_Sample_4.1 | ecosystem: Environmental > Terrestrial > Soil > Wetlands | place: USA... | reverse complement strand
GGAACAGGAGTACTTCTCCGAAGGGCTCGCCGAGGAGCTGCTCAACTCGCTTTCCCAGATCAGTAATCTGCAGGTGGCCGCCCGCACCTCATCTTTTTCCTTCGATGAGCACTCGGACATCGGCACCGTGGCACGCAAGCTCAATGTGGCTGCGGTGCTCGAGGGAAGCGTACGCCGCTCAGCCAACACCGTGCGAGTGACGACGCAACTCATCAATACAGTCACAGGATTTCACCTCTGGTCCAAGACCTATGACCGCGATCTGGGGGATGTGTTAAAGCTCCAGACTGAGATCGCTACTGCCGTCGCCGAGACACTCAAGGTCACGTTGCTCGGCGATGTGGCCGCACGCATCGCACTTGGCGGCACGCGAAATCCGGCTGCCTTTGACGCTTATCTGCGTGCCTCCAGGGCTTTTGCGACGTATAACGGTCCCGCGGACCTGCAGGCGGTTATCGCCGGCTTTTCCGAGGCCATTCGCCAGGATCCGGGTTACGCCCTCGCAATCGCCGGCCGGTCCGTGGCCTTCGCCTCCTACGCGAGAAACTTTGCAACGGGAAGTGCCATCCGGGAGAACTACGTCAAGGCACAGGCCGATGCACGCGAAGCAATCGCATTAGCACCTGACCTCGCCGAGGCGCATCTTTCGTTGGCGAGCGTTCTGCGCGATTCACTCGAGTTCACCCGCGCAGCTGAGGAATACCAGCGCGCCGTGATGCTGGCTCCCGGCAATGCGCGGGTTTTGGGAGACTACGGCGTCTTCGCCGTCGAGATCGGACAAACCGAGGCGGGCCTGACCGCAGTGCGTCACGCGCTGGTGCTGGACCCACTGAGTCCGGATGCGCATGGCTCGCTCGGCTGGGCTCTCCTGGCCGCCCATCGTTACCCGGAGGCGGTTCAGGCACTAACCCAGGCTAGGGCGCTCAGTCCCAGCGCCGGATTCACTAACGCCTGGCTCGGCTTTGCCTACTATTCGGCTGGCGATTACGCAAACGCGCGCCTGGCCTGCCAAGGTGCCGATGAGTCCAATAAGGCTATTTGCTTTGCACTGGCATATGAGAAATTGGGAAGGCATTCCGATGCACAGCAAGCGCTGTCGCAATACCGCGCCAGGTACGGGGAAAGCGCCGCGGTCTTCTACTCCATGATCTATGCCCAGTGGGGCGACAAATCGCAAGCGCTGCACTGGCTCGAGGTCGCGATGCGGCAACGCGATCCTTACCTGATCAAGGTGAAAATGAACGGCAACTTCGATCCGCTGCGAGGCGAGCCGCGCTTTCAAGCGATCGAGCGGGAGCTGAAGTTCCCGGACTAGAGGGCTATCTGCGCGGATGGATTTATATTACCTGCGCATTCCCCAACGCGGTCCAGCCGGCTCAAGCACGCTCGCGGCTGCCCTGAACGGCGGGCCCGCGCACCTTTCTGCGGTCGGGCCCATTCCGGGTGCAATCGCCGGGACCCAACTCTGCGTGAACACGTTGCAATCGGCGAGGACGCCCAGCGTGGCTATAAGCAGCTCGCGCTCTTTGCCTCGGGCGATTTCGACATCGTGCCGAAGGCCTTGACGATGAGCGTTGGTATGCGTCGCTACCATTACGACGACTTCGAGAACGGTTCGCAGTACTATAGTCAGACCACGGACGCCAGCATTCTTAACCACCCGGATGGCGCCTGCACGATGATTGGGTTGGGCGTGTGGGTGGCCAATCAACCTTGCCAAGAGCGAGAGCGGCTTCGTAGGTCGCGCCAACCCGTGAACAGTTCATAGCCGCTGGAGCCTCGAGATGTCAGACAAGATATCGAGACTGGTGACGCCGGATCCGTCCGGCACCAGCGATCTGCGCCGCGTGGGCGTGCATCCGGATTACTGGTATCCGGTCGCCTGGTGCGATGAGCTGAAGGCGGGAAGGACCTTGGCGCGTCGCTTCGCCGGTGAACCGATCGTCCTCTACCGCGGCAGGAGCGGCAAGGTTTTCGCACTGGAAGATCGTTGTGCGCACCGGCAGGTCCCGCTGCACCTCGGAGTGGTTAATGGTGATGAACTCAAGTGCCATTATCACGGTTGGACCTATAACTGCACCGGCAAGTGCGTGTCGATCCCCTATAAGTTGCCGGTTCGACTGCTCGGCGGCGTGAGGGCTTACCCGGCCTGCGAGATCGACGGCCTCATCTTCGTTTTTCCCGGCGATCCCGCCTTCGCCGAGAGCCGCCTGCCGAACAGCCTAGGCGCATCGCAGCGCAAGGATTACAAGACACGACGACTGAATCGCGAAGTGGCCTGCCACTACACCTTCATGCACGAGAATCTCTTCGACATGAACCACCAATTCATGCATCGCAAGCAGATGGGATCCATCCGGGCGCAGTGCCTCGGCTCCAACCACGGTGAGAACTGGGCAGAGGTCGAGTACAGCTTCAGTCGCGCCGCGGGCAAGTCCTCGATCGGCGAGCAGGTGATCGTGGATCTGATGCGCCCGCGTGTTGCTACGAAGAAGGACTTCTCCGATCACATGCGTATCCGCACTGATTACCCGCACCAGAACCTGAAGGTCTGGGTCGGGCGGGACATTCAGCAATCCAGCGACCCGGTACTGGATGTGTGGCTCGGCTACACCCCCCTGGATGCCGAGCAGCGAACCAATCGCACGTACGGCTACCTCTCCGTCAAGAAGCCGCGAATCCCCGGCCTCATCCACGCGGTGTGGCCATTCGTCACCTGGTTTACGGAGAACATCTTTCGCGAGGACAAGGACATCGTTGAGCACGAGCAGCGGGCGCATGATGCGCAGGGGGCGGACTGGAACAATGAGGTGTTTCCGCCGCTACGGGAACTGCGGGCGGTGCTCGCACGCTGCGGTGTGCCGCTGAAGGCCGCCGACGCAATTAACGCCGGTCCGGACTCGGTGCCGCTCGGACGATGACATCAGGGAGCCGACGCCCTCACGCGCGACCAGTGAAGGCCTAGCCCACAGTCTCAGTGAAGCGCAACGGCGTGTGCCGTGGTCCCGTCGCGGCTGAAGTCGAATCGAACCTGCATCAGACGGCCGGAGTGGCTATCCAGGGGTGGGAATGTCCACTTCTTGGCCGCCTCGAGTGAAATTCTCTCGAAGTAGCGACTCGGTCCAGCTCGATCCACGACTGCTGCGGACACTGCGCCGGCCTGGTCGACGGTAACTCGCACCCATACCTTGATGTGTCCGTGGATGCTGCGGCGAGCGCTCGGCGAAACATCCGGGTCCTCCTGGTGCGTTGGTGACGAGGAGGTACCGGCACCGCTCGGAGCGGGACTCGCGGACGATGGCCGCGGCACAGGCCTGCCAGCCTGGGTCGGCGTGGTGGGCAAGGCGGCGCTCGCAGTCTGCGACGGCGACTCTTCGGGAGATTGGAAGGTAGCTGCTGGCGTGACCGGAGCCTGATGACTGCGGATCAAGCGCACCCCCATCCAAACCAGAGTAAAAATCACGGCCACCGCGAGCATCGTGGCGAGCAAAGTTCGCGATTTCGGCAAACCGGCCGCGGCGGGCGCAACTTGCGGCGCCGCGGGTTCGACCTGTGGTAACACCAACGGTGCCGGCTCGGCTGTTCTCGGGGCCGACGATGCGGGCGCCGCGAGCTGGTGGCTTGCCGCTGCGTTCGCCGCCGTTTGTGGATCGGCCCACGCCCTGAGTTCCGTGACGCCTGGACGATCCTGCGGCTTAGGACTCAGGCAGCGGGTCACGACATCGCGGAACGTTTGGGAGAAATCGGCCGGTAGCGTCGCGCCTTCCCTGGAGTTGCCCAAGGTCGATGACGGGCGGCGAGTGAGCGCTTCAAAGAGCGTCAGGCCGAGCGCCCGGACGTCAGCCGCAGCGGAGTCCTGCCCGTGCGGGGAGAAATCGGAGATGGCTGGGCTGCTTGTCTTGCCTGCGTCGACGCGGCGGATCGTGTCGCTCGCCAGCTTCAGCTGATCTCCCACCACCATGATGTTGGCGGGCTTCAGAGCGCCATGCACCAACCCCCGGGCGTGCAGGAACTCCAGGGCATCCAAAGTCGGCAACAGCATCTCGCGCGCCTCGTCGGCCGTCAGGGCACGATGCAGCAACAGCTGTGCGAGGGTCTGGTCGGCGTACTCCATGACGACGTAAAGATAGGGCGAGCCCTCGAGCTGGCAGCCACCCCACTCAAGCATGCGAAGGAGGTGCCGATGAGCGAGGTTGCCGGCCTTCTTCCATCGTGGTAGCTGCAATTCCGCCAGGGCACGGTCGGCCGGGACCAGCTTGATCGCGACCTCGGAGGAGCCGTGCTCCGCGGACCTGGTCAGGAATACGCCGCTGTGATCCGAGCAACCGAGGTAGCGCCCCAGGGGGTATACGCGGTTGATGACGTGTCCCTGCCACCGGGTCCAGACCTCGGTCGACAATTCACTTGCTTCCACGCTCATCTTGGCCCCCGAGCGCAGCTGACATCCGCCACTCTCACTCCCCACGACCTGCACGCCGCAGCCGAGCACCGCGACAGGGCTGAACCATACTCCGTGCCGGCCTCGGTGTAATGAGTGGCAGCACTCGGAATCTGTAACCGGATTCAGGCTAGGCGCTTCGCATAAAAGCTCATTAAGCTCGGACGGGTGGATCCAGGATCGTGAACGGACGGCGTCGAAAAAAAGCGACACCGGGAGAGCGTTCAACCGCCTGCAGTCTCGACAGCCCAGAGATGCCATTCGGACGGGACAGGGAGGATGGCGTCCAGCCGACACCAGCCGGCCGACCATGGCACGTGCAAAGGGCGTTCGGTCACGTATTCGCGCGCCGCTCGGCTACCCACTGACGACTTTGAGGCGCCATGACCACTAGACATATGCTCGTCCAGCGGCCATGCTTACGCACGGTCCGATCTTGAGACGGGACGCTTCTGCGAGCTGCGAATTCGGCTGCGAAGCGGACAGTCCTGAGACCGAGCCAGGCACCGAAAAGGGCAAACCCGTTCGAAAGACGGGGACGCAAAGCCACCGGTCTAAGGGCGCAGGAGCCTAAGACAGCGGGGTTGCCACTCCACTCCCGGGTGTGAGCGTGCAAGCTCGCCTTCATTAATTCTGCCGCTCCCGACCGTGACTTGAACGTTCGTTTCAGGGAGCGCCTATGACAGCAACGTTGGCAAAGACCACTGGCTCGTCGAACCCCAATCCAGCGCATCGGGAGCGGGCGGGTACTGGCCATTTCATGCTTACGCTGTGCGAGCTGGCTGCGCCGGTGTCCATCCGGCCGCCCCAAGCACCGCAGCTGAAGTCCTTCACCTTCTTCATGAGTCGGGCGCGTCAGCCAGATGGCAGTGAGCGTTGCTACCTCCACATGGGGTACTTCGAGACGCTCGCGAATGCCGACAGGTGGGTGGATGCCGTACGGCGAATTTATCCTAACGCGTTCGCAACCATAGCGCCGATCGAGCTGTTCCGGTCGAGCGGTTCCGAGGCTGCGTTGCCTCGAGCGGCTTCTCAACCGGGGCTTCCGCAGGCCGCCGATCCGGCGCCGGTGAAACATGAATCGTTGACCGATACGCAGGTCCTGAAGATTCTGGAGGAGCGGCGGGTTTCCGTGATTCTGGAGGAGGGTGATGACAGCAACTGCGATCAGGTGGCGCTGCTTCGTCCCGACGACACAGGCACGCGGCAGGCCTTAAAGGAAGCTGTCGTTCAGGGTGAGCCGGTTTCCTTTGCTGTGCAGCTCCAGTGGTCGGCGCAGCCGATCGACCTCAGCCGCGTGCCGTCGCACGCTGTGTTCAAGGGATATACGCTCTACGCGATGGAGAGCCGGCGTAAGGGACGGTCCAGCCACTTTCTTCGAGTGGGTTTCTTCGCAGACCCGATCTCTGCAAAGCAGGTCGCTGTTCAAGTACGCTCACTCTTCGTATCCGCGGCTGTCGTGCCGGTTGTTGAGGCCGAGGTCATACGCGCACGCGAAGCCACCAAGGGCACCTCTACGATCGCCTATCTCGCCGAGCAACGAGTCGAACAGGCGATTGGCTCCAGCGGTACGCCAGCAACGCCGAGGCGATCAGAGCCAATGAGCGCACCGCGCCGGGTGTCGCGAGGCGCCGTGACAATCGATCGGCGGCTCGAGCCGCTTTCGGAGCGGGAGATCTGGAATGACCCGGATCCACTGAGCGCGAGTGGTGTGCGCCACTTGCGAGTCGAGGTGCAGGAGCACTTATCAGGCCGTTGGAAACGCATTCGCCTCGACGTCACGCCGGCGGATACCGTGCGTGCCCACCCCTGGGCGGACTGAAATACAGAGAAGCGGCGGTCGTTGACGCCCAGTTAATGAGCAATAGCCGACATCGCACTGAGCGGGTGGCAATCCCGCCACCGCGGGCTTGGGGCGTCGCCAACCGCTATTGTCATCAATTCTCTTCGGCCAGATACGAGCGGGCAAGCGTGCCCTTGCTAGTCGCGATCGGCAGCAGCGTGGGATAGAACTGAACGAATGTTGTATCAGTCGCGCCGTGGGTTGCGTGACAGGAATAGCAGTCCGCTGTGCGCGGGAGCTGTTTGCCAACCGAAGTGCCATCAAATGCGAAGAATGCCCATCTGTCAGGGAATCGCGTTCCATCCTTAAGATGCACCTCAAGGCTCATGACCTTGCCACCTTGATAGTTACCAGCGCGATTGATGGAGCCGCGGCCCCGCGCGTCGCGCACTTCCAGGACGAGCATCGTTTTGTCCGGCCAAGTGGCAGTTTCGAGGAACACCCGGTAGCTATCAGGATCGACGAACACGTTGTCGAACACGTGGTGTCCCTTTTGCATCGCGGGCCGATAGCTCATATCAAATCCGCTGCTCAAGTACACCCATTCGCGGTAGTGCTCCGGAAACTTCAGCCCGCCATCGAGCGTGTAGGCGGGAACGGCCGAAGGCTGTGCCTGGCTCCATACGGTCGAGGTCAGCGTGCAAAGCGCGGCCGCCGCAACGGTGTTTTTATTGATGCCCTTCATACTTTAGAGGCTAGCTCTTCCGCAACCCGCATCCGCCGGGCTATGAGGCGAATCGCGTTCGCACACCTCAGTGAGGCACCAGCGGCGCGGCAGGAGTTCGAAATGGCAGAGGCACCTCGGTACCGAATTGCAGTTGCGCGCGCAACATTGGTGTGACCGCCTGAGATTGGAAGTGGATCCGGTACATCTGCACATCGCGGAAGTAGCGCTGCAGCCGGTCCCCGCTCTTCGCCCCCGATGCCCCGGCGCTGTGAAATAGCATCTCCACGCATTCGCAAGCAGCCCGACAACCCTCGCGCGCCGTTCCCCAGACTCGCAAGGTGTCTGCGGCAGTGATTGGCTGCCGCTCGTTCATCCACCGGTCGCATTGCTCAGTGTAAAGGCGGGTCGCACTCAAGGTCAGTGCCTCCGCGGCATCAGCGCGACATAGCGCCTCGCCGAAAATCCGCTGCAACTCTGGATCGTGCATCCGGGCACGGTGCGGGTCGAACAACATTGGTTTCGCCCGCAGCATCCGCTCGTACTCCTCCAGCGCTGCACGCGCGGCGCCTGTGAAGATGGCGCCGAACTCACAGCTGAACCACCCAAAGATTATGCCGAGGAAGACTCCTTCGCCGTGCAGGCGGGTACCGGGCGTACCTTCGGGCAGACTGTCGGTACTCAACAACCCGACCGGCGACGGAATGATATGACGGTCGGGAATGAACACTCCATTCAGTCGCACGCTATTGGAACCGCTCGCCTGCATGCCCATAGCTGCATCGCCGCCCCAGTCCGGCAAGACTTCGACGCTCGAGCGCGACACGACGAAGGCAACCGGCGCGGGCGCACCGTTGACACCGGGAATGAAGGCTCCGCCCAGGAAATGTGTCGACACGGGAATGCCCGACGCGAATGCCCACAAGCCACTTACGCGGTAGCCTCCGTCGCGCCGTTCGAAGGTTGGGATTCCTACCGGCCCGGCTGCGAATGCGGCTCGAAAGTCTCCGGCCGAGCCAAACAGCTCACGCTGCACTTCCTCCGCGAAATGCGCGCCTAAAACTAAGGCATGAGATGAGGCGAGGGCGTAGCACCAGCCGCTTCCTGGATGTCCCCGGGAAAGCTCAAGGATCACCCGAATATAGGTTTCGCAGTCGCCCCCGCCGCCGTTGAACATGCGTGGCTGCAGGATTCGATAAAAGCCACCTTCCAGGAGCTCCCGGTGTATCTCATCGGAGTAGCAGCCGCGCGCATCACTCTGATCCTGTTGCGCGCGAAGCTTCCCGCCGATCTGTCTCGCGCGTGCGATGAGCTGTGACGCAAGGGGGTGGCGGGTGGAGGCGTAGCTGGAAGGCATGGCTGATTGTAAGCCCATTACCGAAGCCAAGCCTCGATGCCACCCATTAGCCGCCTCGGCCTGAATGGAACCAACCTGTTGAGGCTTCGCAGCTTAGATTTGCTCGCGACGATGCTTCTTGAGTACGCCGAACTGCCGGACGATTTCTGCGCCCTCTGCATCCTTGGGCAACCCTAGATCTCCACACATGTCGCCCAGATCGAGTGCGATGTCCCAGTCAAAGCCGGCGGCCGATTCCGACTGACGCAATGCCCTCGCCAGGCTCTCGATGCCGTATTGTTTGTCGCGGGCCACGTGCGCGTCGGAGAACACCCAGACGCGGAAGGTCTTGGCAGCCCCATTGTCGATCGGCGCAGCTACGGCTCGCCCACGCAGCAGGCCGGCGGGGACTAGAGCTGCAAGCGCTGACCCAGCCAGCGTCCTGAGAAGTTCACGGCGTCCAGGCAAATCTCGATTCACCACGTCGTTCCTCCGTCCTAGGCGTCGAAAATTCGAAGATGGGATCGGCGCCACACTGCTTCGAGCGGACTATCATCTCACTCGTCGCGTGGCATCGACGCCGCGGCTACGGAACCTGGATCATACAACTGGCGCCGAGGAGCGATTCGCGCATGACGGTGAGTACTTCTTGTGTCCGGTTAGTCACGCGCCAAAGCCGCCGCCAGTCGCCGCTCTTGGTCAACATACATGTCATCGGCGATGTCGAAAATGACCTTAGATCCTTGTTCCGCCGACTTTTATGAATGGGGTGCGGTACTGGGATCGAACCACTGGCCCCTGCAGTGTGAAAGCAATATCAGGGGGGAGGGCGTGTCCATGGGCGTCCACACATGTCGCTGAAATACTTATTTTTTTATCATAGCGCTGATGGCCTCGATACAAAACGCGGTCGGGATGGACTCAAGCCGCGTCGCGAACCTTACTGGTACAAGTTATCGCGAGATCGACACCTTGGACTGCGCAAATTGAGTCAAGAGAGTTCTGGTGCGTGGATCGCCCGCTTTCGAGATGAGGCCCGAACGCGCCACTACAAGGCGCTTGGCGAGTGTTGCGACTCTCTTGACTTTGACGCCGCAAAAGTTGCCGCAGAACTTTGGTTTCGCGATCGGGAGCAAGGAGTGCGGGAGCGCCGCGAGGAGGGCCCGGCAACCGTGGCGATGGCGTGCCGCGACTATGTTCGATCTCTTGTCGCCGAGGAGCGCCCGGAAAGTGCGCGCGACGCTCACATGCGATTCCGGCGTACCGTCTACGGCGACTCACATGACGTGGAATTCAATCCTCACCGAAGTCCCGCGGAGGGGCCGAGCGACCCGGAAAAGCCTGTCGCAGCGCCAAAGCCCCACGCATGTACGACCAAACGACGCAACCCTACAGCGCATCCAATCGCGACGCTTCCGTTGTCCAGGGTTCGCTCCCCGAGGCTGAAGAAGTGGCACGTTGATCTGGTGACTGCCGGACTGTCGAAAGCAAGCGCCAATCGCACGCTTACGGCGCTCAAAGCTGCGTTGAACCTCGCTGTCAAGAACCGCTTGGTGGGTGCAGCCGCTGCGCAGGAATGGGCAGAAGTTGCGCCTCTGAAGGGCGCCTCGCGCCGACGAGATCTGTTCTTGGATGTGATGCAGCGCCGCGCACTTCTCGCGAATTCTCGAGATGCCGTGCATCAATTAATGAAAGCGGTCATCTACACGGGCTGTCGCGCTGGTGAGTTGACGAGCGCGCGTCGGTCGGCGTTTGACGCTCGCACAAAATCTCTAACTGTTACCGGAAAGACAGGCACGCGCATCATTCCACTAGCGCCAGGCGCGGTCGATTTCTTCGCTCAAGTCAGCAAGGACAAACTGCCTAATGCATCACTACTGACGCGAGACGATGGTAAACCCTGGGGTCATAGTGATTGGGATGAGGATGTGAAGGCGGCAGCGAGGCGAGCCGCTCTGCCGGCGCAAACATGCTTGTACACATTGCGCCATAGCTTTATTACGCAGGCGCTATTGGATGGTGTCAGTACGCTCGAAGTGTCGAAAATCGTGGGGACTTCGCTCGCAATGCTTGCAATGCTTGAAAAGCACTACGGTCACTTGGTTCACGACACGGCGCGAGAGCGCTTGGCCAAGGTGCAGTTGGCATGAAGCGGTAGCCAGTTTTCGCTGCGTGCTTAGTGAGCCGGCACACCGGCTGGAGGTGATTACGCGCTCCGGCCGATCGCAAGCGCGACCGGCCGGAGCGTTCTTTACGGGACATCGACCTTGATCTTGCGCGTGCGGAACTTGACCCGTTTTGGGATACGCACCGTGAGCAGGCCGTCCTTAAGCGTTGCCGCAATGTGCTCCCTCCGCTCGCCCCGTACTGCTTATCGAGGAATCCAATGATCGCCCATGAGCGACGCGACCACGCCGGCTGACGAACTGCGCCTCTCGGCAGGAAGTTATGACACATCACACCGAGGTCGGTGTGACGGAAACCGTCCCGCCTCGCGCGAGGGATAGTGGGCGATACAGGGCGCGTTTTTTGTACTGATGCGCCTCCATCTTGCGAATGATATCCGCCAGCAGACGGTTCGCGGTGGCGATGTAGGGTCCTTTGTTCAGCATCACGCACTCGGCGCGCATGGACATCGCCGCATCGGTGACCTCCGCGCGCGTCGGCAAACCGGTGTGTGCGACGGTTTCCAGCACCTGCGTCGCCCACACGACCGGCAGGTGACACGCCTCGCCGAACCACAACAACTCCTCCTGCATCTCCGCGAGTCGTCCGAATCCCACATCGATCGCCAGATCGCCCCGAGCAATCATGAGACCCACGTGGTCGTATTTCAGCGCTTCAAAAAGAATCGAGGGTAAGTTCCGCAGCGCACCCCGCGTTTCGACTTTCAGGATCATTCCGAATTCACTCTTTCCTGCCGCGCGGATGCGCGTTCCGACGCGCGCGACATCGATCGAGCTGTTCACGAACGAGACGCCGACGGCATCGGCGAACTCCAGCGCAAAGGCGAGGGCCTCCTCATCCGCAGCCCCGAGGGCATCGAGGACGAGCTCCGAGTCAGGGAACGCGATTCCTTTGCCGCTCCGCAGTCGTACGCTCGGCTTTACGAGCGAAGTGACTCGGCAGCGCAAGCCATCCTTTCCATTCGCTTCGGCGACGGCGATGATCCGCCCATCATCGATGATGACGCGCTCGCCTGGCTTCACCGCGGCAATGAGCGCCGGCTCCTCCAGCGCCAAAGCAAACTGCCGGGAATCGCTTGGCCTCCCGCTTTCGGTTACGAGAAAGTGATCTCCCAGCGCAAGGATCACGCGCCGCGGTTGATCGGGGATTAGCCCTACCGCGCCTTCGGCACGCACCGCGCCGTCTCGTTCCCAGAGCAGCTTCGAGCCACTCGCTGCGTAGACCGAGTGACTGCACGTCGCGACGAGTCCGAGCGCGCGCACGCGCCTGACCTTCAGCCGGTGCTCGCGTCCACTCGGCTCCGTCAGCCGCAGCAGATCGCCGCTTTGAAGCTCGCTCAGCCATTCCAGCGGAATGGGCAGTTGGTCTTCGCCAGCACTACTGGCAACGAGCCGAAGAATTGCGGGATGAGTCGTACGGCCAAGTGCATCCTTGCGACGACGCACATGGAGGACGCCGGGCTCCTCCTGGCGGATGCTCGTCCGCAGTTTAGGTCCTGGAAGATCGACCACGACCCGAACGGGCACACCGAGGACTTGCGCGCGCCCGCGAAAAGTCCCAATGATCTGTCGCCACTCGCGCGCTGAGTCGTGAGCTGCGTTGATGCGCAGGACGTTCGCACCCGCGCCTATCAGGCTGTCTGCCCATTTGTCGGTCGCTTCGGTCACCTCGGGTGCGGTCACCATGATGTAGACGTGCCGATCCCGCGGACGCGGCCCGAACAGCCCGCGTGTATTCGCGTGCAACAGACGCTCTGCTTCCGCGGCATCTGGATAATCGCGCCTAATACCCTCGCTGTTCGGGCGAGCACCCGACAGCCAGACTTCGAGCCAGTCGAGGGTGTTCCGAACGTGACCTTCACAGCGCCCGAGAGAGGACAAGCCGTGCGCCGCGAGCTCTAATTGAAGCTTGCGGACATCCTGGCAGCGAAGCCCCAAGTAGTGCGCCAGATTGAGCGCGCTCGAGCGGTGCTGCGGAAGCACCGCTTCGATGCTCGAACGGCGCTTCACGGCCTCTTCATCTAGTAGACGCGCGAGTCTCGACACGCTCTGTAGCAACGACTCGATCTCGGGTGCCGCTGCCACGTTTGCACTCGATGCTCGCTCGCCTTCAGCCACTCGCGGCACGCTCATACCGGTTCAGTCGCTCGTGGGGTTGATGCTAGGCAGCTTGCGCCTCACGTCTCGCCAACTCCAATAGGTAGAGTGCACCTTCGCGTGGCCTCCAACGGTAAGGGGGAAACACGGCGATTTACGGAGCGGCGAGAACACTTCGTTAAAGAAACTGACACAAAACCTTCATGATTTGGGTTGCCGTAGCTGCACAGCTGAGGCTCTGGCAAGAGAGCTACCCGTGACATCATCGACTGCGCAGGCAGGTGCGCCAGGGAGCGCGTTCAGCAAACGCAACAGTTGCAGCGCTCGCAAACAGTTGGGGATTGCGGCGGAGGTGGTAAGAGACCTCTACGATGAGGAGGTTGCGCAGCTACAATCAAACGCCGCGGTAAAGAATTTCAGCGAGATCATAGTCGGCCTCCGAGTGAAGGCCAAACTAAAGAACAAGTTGAATTCGCGCGTCGTCTCCTAGCCTTCGCCATCCTGGCGCTCACACGCTCACCTCACTAGCTGCGTCCCGGCCTGGTCCGACACCGTTGGACCTTAGCGCACGTCAGCGACTCACTGCTCGTATCGCTCATGCGGCTCGAAAAGTCGCACGGTGACAACGCCAAAGATGAAACCCCCGACATGTGCAGCGTACGCCACCCCGCTGCTTGCCTGTTCGCTGACCGCGCCGAGATTCACGAACTGGATCAGAAA
>Ga0335082_10005980_pt1 | contig 13285 bp, 16 predicted proteins | sample Lox_Sample_41_FD_206718 | JGI IMG/M metagenome (GOLD analysis project Ga0335082, IMG submission 206718) | Soil microbial communities from Loxahatchee National Wildlife Refuge, Florida, United States - Lox_Sample_4.1 | ecosystem: Environmental > Terrestrial > Soil > Wetlands | place: USA... | reverse complement strand
AATCCGCCTCGCTGCCCTCCACCACGCGGTACTGCACCGCGACCAGCACCTTGACGAACACGTTGTCGAGCGTCTTGGTCTCGACCTCGACCAGGAGCTGCTGCACGCGCAGCGACACGCGCTGGGCGATGTGCTCGATGAAGGGGAGCTTGAAGCGCAGGCCGGGCTTGGCGGTGCGCACGTAGCGCCCGAAGCGCTCGACGATGGCCCGGGTCTGCTGCTGCACGGTGAAGAAGCTGCCGAGGAAGGTCGACAGCGCGAAGAACGCCACGACGACGAGAAAGATGGCGATGAAGACGTCCATGTTAATCCTCCAAATTCCCGGCTACAGCCGGAACGAAAGCAAGGCGGTGTAGACGACGATGACGACGACGCTGAACGGCGCCAGGAACCAGTGGAACCAGCGCGCCCGCGTGATCGCGGCGATGACCGACAGCGTGAAGTAGAACTCCAGGAAATACGCGTTCCATTCGGAACTGATGCGGCCGATGGTTATGAGGTCCTTCGTGAAGGTGGCGGCCACGGTAAGGGCAAGCATACCGAAGAACCACCGGCTGTGCGCGAAATAGGCCTTGCGCATGTCGTGGACGCCTTCGGCCGGAACGTCCGGTACGGCAATGCCCACCATCAGGTACATCGCGGTGATCTGAAACACCACGCTGGCATATTTTGCGAAGTTCCATTCGCGAAGATCGCGCATGCCGAACATGCCCCACCATGCCTGGGCCACGACCAGGATCAGAAGCACCGCCCAGATCAGGGCCGGCCAGTAGATGATCACCCGCGATCGCGCCAGCATCAAAGCGCGCAAACCTTGCAGGATTTGGGTCAGCGCCAGGCCCATGATGACCGAGAACAGGACGGTGAGGTAGTCGAAGGTGCTCATCGCTCTTTAGAGCCGCCTCAGCCCATCTGTCCCCGGTGCCGCAGCGCGTGATCGGTGAGGACGAGCGCCATCATGGCTTCGCCGACCGGCACGGCGCGGATGCCGACGCAGGGGTCGTGGCGGCCCTTGGTCGATATATCGGTATCGTTGCCGGCGATATCAATGGTCCGGCGCGGGATCAGGATGGACGAGGTCGGCTTCACCGCGAAGCGCACGACGATGGGTTGGCCGGAGGATATCCCGCCCAGGATGCCGCCGGCGTGGTTGGAGAGGAACTTCGGCTTGCCGCGCCCGGCCCGCTGGCCGCGCCCGGCCGCCCTCCCGGCCCGCATCTCGTCGGCGTTTTCCTCGCCCGCCATCGCCGCGGTGGCGAAGCCGTCGCCGATCTCCACGCCCTTGACCGCATTGATGCTCATCATCGCTGCGGCCAGCTCGGCGTCGAGCTTGCCGTAGAGGGGCGCGCCGAGCCCGGCGGGAATGCCGTCCGCCACCACTTCCACGATCGCGCCGCAGGAGGAGCCGCGCTTGCGCACGCCTTCCAGATATTCCGTCCACGGAGCAACCGCTTCGGCGTCGGGGCAGAAGAAGGAATTGCGCCCGACTTCCCCCCAGCTCCAGCGCCGGCGCTCGATCCTCTGCGTTCCCATCTGGATCAGCGCGCCGCGCACCTTGGCGCCGCGCCAGAAGCTGGCCAGCACCTTGCGGGCGATGGCGCCCGCCGCCACCCGGGCCGCGGTCTCGCGCGCGCTGGCGCGGCCCGAGCCGCGCCAATCCCGCACGCCGTACTTGGCCCAGTAGGTATAGTCCGCGTGGCCGGGGCGGAACTTGTCGCGGATGTCGGCATAGTCCTTCGAGCGGGCGTCGACGTTTTCGATCAGCAGCGCGATCGGCGTGCCGGTCGTGACCTGCTCCTTCATCCGCTCGTCCCGGAACACGCCGGAGAGGATGCGCACGCGGTCCGGCTCGCGCCGCTGGCTGGTGAATTTGGATTGCCCGGGCCGGCGGCGGTCGAGCTCGGCCTGGATGTCGGCTTCGGCGAGCGGGATGCCGGGCGGGCAGCCGTCGACGACGCAGCCCAGCGCCGGGCCGTGGCTTTCGCCGAAGGTCGTGACGCGGAACAGATGGCCGAACGTGTTGTGGGACATCGCGCCCTCATGCCGAGTTCATCGCCGCATGAGGGATGCCGCCGTCAGTCCTTGCCGGCCACCAGGTCGGGGGCGTCGGGCGCCTTCATGCCGACGATATGATACCCCGAGTCGACGTGCAGGCATTCGCCGGTGACGGCCTTGCCGAGATCGGACAGCAAAAAGAGCGCCGCGCCGCCCACTTCGCCGATGGTCACGGTGCGCCGCAGCGGGGCGTTGTATTCGTTCCATTTGAGGATATAGCGGAAATCGCCCACGCCGGAGGCGGCCAGCGTTTTGATCGGGCCGGCCGAGATGGCGTTGACGCGGATGGCCTTCTTGCCCAGGTCCTCGGCGATGTAGCGCACCGAGGCCTCCAGCGCCGCCTTGGCCACGCCCATCACGTTGTAGTGCGGCATCACCTTTTCGGCGCCGTAATAGCTGAGGGTGACAAGGCTGCCGCCGTTCGCCATCAGCTTCTCGGCGCGCTGCGCCACCGCCGTGAACGAGAAGCACGAGATATTCATCGTCATGGCGAAGTTCTCGGCCGTGGTGTCGACGTAGCGGCCCTTGAGCTGGTCCTTGTCGGAGAAGGCGACGGCGTGGACGACGAAATCGAGTCCCCCCCAGGCCTTTTCCACCGCCGCGAAGGCGGCGTCGAGCGAGGCATGGTCGGTCACGTCGCAATCGACCACGGTCGCCGGCTTGATCGGTTCGACGAGGGGCACCACGCGCTTCCTGAAGGCCTCGCCCTGATAGGTGAAAGCCAGCTCGGCACCGGCGCCGTGCAGCGCCTGGGCGATCCCCCAGGCGATCGATCGATCGTTGGCCACGCCCATGATGAGGCCGCGTTTGCCCGCCATCAGGCCGTCGAGCGCCATGGATTTCCTCCGATTCCGTCAAGGTTCCTCAGATGCCTAGAAACGCGCCGCAAAAGCAAGAAAGCCGGCGCGGCGCGGAATTCACAACTTTTGGATGTATCTTTTCCGAGGACAACGGGCGCGGGGACGGCCAAGGGCCGCGGGCGCAGGCACAGCTAATGGTTGCTTAAGCGGTTGCCGGCGAGAATGCCGGGCGGGCGAGCAGAAGGGCCATGGCGATCTCAACCTCGCATCGAATGGACAATCTGGTCCAAAGCGGCCGCATGGGTCATCTGGGCGGCTCGCTGCTGGCGGTGGCGGTGATGCTGCTGGCGGCGGCGGCGGTGCTGCTCGGCGTCGACATTTCGCGGCAGCAGCGGATGTTCAACGGGGTGCAGGAATGCGATCAGGAGCTGATCCGCATCGACGAGGTCGAGCGGCACCTGCTCGCTGTCGAGTTGACCGTGCGCGGCTTCGCGCTGACCGACGATCCCCAATTCGTGGCCTATTACCGCAACGAGGTCGGGCAGATGCAGGCGGCGCTGGCGACGCTGGCGAGCGATTTCGCCGACGATCCGGCGCCGATCAGGGAGCGCTTTGCGCGGCTGCAGGAGCTGACCAGGCAGCGGCTCGATCTGTTCGCGGGACTGATGGCGCTGGGCCCCGGTCACGCCGCCGCGGTGGCGGATGCGATCCGCGATCCGCACGTCCGGGCGACGATGCGCGCCGCGCGCAGCAAGCTGGGCGAATTGCGCCAGTTGGAGCTGGACGAGCTCGGCGATTTGCAGGCCAAGGCCGAGCGGCAGGTCGCCTGGACATACTTGCAGGCCTCCGTGATCGTGATCGGCGCGTTCGCCCTCGGCGCCTGCGGCATGGTCCTTTTGAGGTTGAAGCAGCCGTGAAGACCATGATGTTCCGCATCCGCGGATGGATGAGCGCTTCGGCGCGCGGCCGTGTGCGCGGGCTCGGCGCGCCGGTGCTGATGGGCGCCGCCGTTCTGTTCGCGTCGGCGGTGCTGCTGCTCGGCGTCAACGTTGCGGCGATGAGGAGCAATCTCGGCTGGATCGAGCATACCCAGAGGACGCTGGGCGCGATTTCGGCGGCGGAGGCCGGCGTGGTCGGCATCGAATTGACCGTCCGCAGCTATGCCCTGACCGGCGATCCGCGTTTCCTGTTGTTTCAGCGCAACGAGCGCGTGAAGCTCGAGACGGCGATGAACGAGCTGGCCGGCCTCGCCGCGGCCGATCCGCAGCTGGCGCAGCGTTTCGGCCGGATCCGCCAGCTGGTCGGCGGGCACCTCGCCGTTTATGCCCGATTGACGGGCCTGGGGCCCGACCGCGCGCGGGAGGTGGGCCTGGCCATCAACGACAATACGAAGCGCAAGGTCACCAGCCTGGCGCGCACCGCGCTCGCCGATCTGCGGCTCGACGAGGTGCAGGTTCTCGGCGAGCGGCAGGCGGCGCTGACGCAGCAGATTTCGCGCGCCTTCGTCCTCGGCGTCGGGATCATCGTGGCGGCGATGGTGCTGGGCGGGCTCGGCCTGCTGGTGACGCGGTTCGGCTTCGCGTCCGGCCACTGAACCCGGATCACCGTTCGCCCGGCGCCGCTACTTGATCGGCGCCCGCGGGTCGTAGTCGGCGCGCCAGGTCTCGGCGAATTTCTGCAGCTCGGCGTCCGGCCTGGCGGGCAGGGTCACCACCAGCCGCACATAGAGATCGCCGGTGCGCTCGTTGCCGTGGCCGGGGATGCCCTTGCCGCGCAGCCTGAGCACCTTGCCGGAATTGGAACCCGGCGGGATCGACAGCGCCACCGTGCCCGCCATCGTCTGCACCGGCACCTTGCCGCCCAGCACCGCCTCCTTCAGCGTCACCGGCAGGTCGATCTTGAGGTCGCGGCCGTCGCGCGTGAAATAGGGATGCGGCGCCACCGTCACGTGGATCATCACGTCGCCGGGCGCTCCGCCGGCCCGACCGGCGCCGCCGCGGCCCTTGAGCCGGATCTGCTGGCCGTCCTTGAGGCCCGGCGGAATCTTCACGTCGATCTGTTCGCCGTTGGGCAGCACCACGCGCCGCGTGCCGCCGCCCACGGCTTCTTCGAAGCTGACGGTCGTCTCCACGTCGAAATCCTGGCCGGCGCGCGGCTGGGCGCGGCCGCGGCCGCCCAGTCCGCCCAGCAGATCGGCGAACAGGTCTTCGGGGCGGAAGCCCTCGGCGGTTTCGCCCGGACGATCGCCGCGTCCCGACCAGGTGAAATGGAAGCCACCGGGGCCGCCCTCGGCCTGGCCGGATGGATTGCCCCCGAAGCCGTGGGCGCGCGGATCGAAGCCGCGCGGATTGCCCTGGGCGTCGATCTGGCCGGCGTCGTATTTGGCGCGCTTGTCCTTGTCGCCCACGATGTCGTAGGCGCCGCTGATCTCCTGGAAGCGCTTCTGGGCGGAGGTGTCGCCGCCCTTGGCATCGGGATGGAATTTCTTGGCGAGGTTGCGGAACGCCTTTTTGATCTCCGCTTCGCTGGCGGTCTTCGAGACGCCGAGAATTTCGTAGGGATCGCGCATGCCTGCTCCGGCCGCCCGAGTCGTGGACGGCAGCCATTATATAGGTGCCGCTTCAAGACTTGCCTAATGCCTGAGCTCCGGCGTCGTCGGCGGCGGCGCGGCGGCGGTGCCCGGCGGTTCCGGCGGCAGGGCGGCGAGGCGCTTGGCGGCCTCCTCCAAGCCGGCCGCCGCGGCGATCTTGTAGAGGCTGCGTGCGGTATCGAGGTTGCGCGCCACGCCGTCGCCGTTGGCGTAAAGCTCGGCGAGTTCGAAGGCGGCGACGGGATGGCCCGCCTGGGCGGCGAGCGCCAGCCACGGGATCGCGGCCTTGGGATCGGGCTGGTCGGCTTCGCCCTTGAGCAGCATGTCGCCGAGATCGGCCTGGGCGGTGACGAGGCCGGCTTCCGCCGCCTCGGCCATCTTGCGCTCGGCGGCCTTGGGGTCCTTGGCGACGCCTTTGCCGGCGCGCAGCATCAGCGCCACGTTGCGCATCGCCGCCAGGTCGACGCCGTCGATGGTCGTCCAGATGGCGTAGGCGGTCTTGTAGTCGCCCGCGTCGTAGGCCCTGAGCCCGGCGTCGAAGGTCGCCTTCATCGTGTCGTGGGAACCGCCGGGAGAGGCGGCGCAGGCCGCCGCGATCAAGAGGCACGCCGGGACCAACGGACGCAAGTACGCTCGCATGCCGCCACGCTAGCAGACCCCGGCTCCGCAATGCAAAGGACCGGAGCTTTCCCGGGCAAATCGAAGGTGATATGCGGACGCCATGAGCCAACCCGGTCCCGGCGACGACGACGGAATTGCGACGGTTCGCGATCCGCTGGAGCTGTTCGCCAAGTGGATGAAGGAGGCGGAGCGGACCGAGCCCAACGAGGCCAACGCGATGGCGCTCGCCACGGTCGACGCCGAAGGCCGGCCGAACCTGCGCATGGTGCTGCTCAAGGCGATCGACGCGCGCGGCTTCGTCTTCTACACCAACACCGAGGGCACCAAGGGCCGCGAGCTGGCGGCGCATCCCTTCGCGGCGCTCAATTTCCATTGGAAGACGATCCGCCGGCAGGTGCGGGTGCGCGGGCCGGTGTCGGCGGTGGGCGAGGCGGAAGCCGACGCTTATTTCGCCACCCGCGCCCGGGACAGCCAGATCGGCGCCTGGGCCTCGGCGCAGTCGCGCCCGATGGAGGGCCGCTGGGTGTTCGAGAAGGAGATCGCCAGGTTCGCGCTCAAATACGGGCTGGCGAAGGTGCCGCGGCCGCCGTACTGGTCGGGCTATCGCGTTTTTCCGCTCGAGATCGAGTTCTGGCGCGACCGGCCGTTCCGCCTGCACGACCGGCTGGTGTATCGTCGCGCCTCCGGCGAGGTGCCCTGGAGCACCGAACGGCTCTATCCATGACGGCGACCGTCTCCCAGTTCGACCGCACCGTCGCGCAGCACGAAACGCTGATGCGCCGCACCGCCATGGCCGCGGTCGTGACGGGGTGCGTCCTGGTCGCGGTCAAGACCGTCGCCTACATCCTCACCGGCTCCATCGCAATGATGGCGTCGCTGGTGGATTCCGCCATGGACATCATCGTCTCGTCCGTGAATCTCCTCGCCGTCCGGCACGCCTTGACGCCCGCCGACCGCGAGCACCGTTTCGGGCACAGCAAGGCCGAACCGCTCGCCGGGCTGCTGCAGGGCGCGTTCATCGCCGGTTCGACGCTGCTGCTGGTGACGGAGTCGGTGAAGCGCCTGATCACGCCGCAGCCCGTGGAGCACGGCCTGTTCGGCATCGTCGTCATCGCCGTTTCGACGGCGGCATGCGTTGCGCTCGTGATCCAGCAGCACCGCGTGGTCAGACGCACCGGCTCCATCGCCATCAGGGCGGATTTCCTGCACTACCTGGCGGACATCCTGATCAACCTCGGCGTGGTCCTGGCGATCGTGCTGGCGACCGGCTTCGGCTGGCTGATCGCCGACCCGGTCATGGGGTTGATCGTCGCGGCGGCCCTGATCTGGAGCGTCGTGAGCATCTTGCGCCAGAGCTACGACCAGCTGATGGACCGCGAGCTGCCGGACGGCGACCGCGAGCGCATCAAGACCATCGTCATGACCCATCCGGGCGTGTTCGACATGCACGACCTGCGCACCCGCGCGGCGGGCGTCCGCTCGTTCATCCAGCTGCACATCGAGCTCGATCCGGCGCTCAGCCTCTATCGCGCCCACGCCATCGCCGACGAGGTGGAAGCGGGCATCGGCGCGGCGTTCCCCCACGCCGAGATCATCATCCACCAGGACCCCGAGGGCTTCGAGAAGCCGGGGCCGCTGGCCAAGTCGTGACCGTGACGATGGAAAGGATCCGCCCATGAAGATGAGCTTCCGCTGGTACGGCGAATCCGATCCCGTGCCGCTCGCCTACATCCGCCAGATTCCGGGCATCCACGGCATCGTCTCGGCGGTCTACGACGTGAAGGTGGGCGAGGTCTGGCCGGTCGAGAACATCCTGGCGCTCAAGCGCAAGATCGAGGCGCACGGGCTTGCCTTCGAGGTGATCGAGAGCGTGCCGGTGCACGAGGACATCAAGCTCGGCCGGCCCGCCGCCGCGCGGCTGATCGCCAACTACGCCGAGACCCTGCGCAACCTCGGCAAATGCGGCCTCAAGGTGGTCTGCTACAATTTCATGCCGGTGTTCGACTGGACCCGCACCATCCTCGACCTGAAGCTCGACGACGGGTCCACCGCGCTGGGCTTCGACGCCGGCATCGTGGGCAAGATCGATCCCGAGCAGGGCATCGACCTGCCGGGCTGGGACGCCAGCTACCAGCCCGCCGAGCTCAAGGCGCTGCTCGCCGAATACCGCGGCATCGGCGAGGAGCGGCTGTGGACCAACCTCGAGACCTTCCTCGAGGGCGTGATCCCGGCGGCGCGCGAGGCGGGCGTCAAGCTGGCGATCCATCCCGACGATCCGCCGCGGCCGATCTTCGGCCTGCCGCGCATCGTCAAGAACGTGCGGGACCTGCGCCGGCTGCTGGCCGTCGTCGACGTGCCGGAGAACGGGCTGACGCTGTGCGCCGGCTCGCTCGGCGCCGACCTCGGCAACGACATCGTCGCCATGGTGCGCGAGTTCTCGGGGCGCGGCCGCATCCATTTCGCCCACATCCGCAACGTCAAGGTGGACGCCGAGGGCAATTTCCACGAGACGGCGCACAAATCCGATTGCGGCTCGCTCGACATCGCCGGCATCGTCAAGGCCTATTACGACACCGGCTTTGCCGGCTATGTGCGGCCCGACCACGGCCGCATGATCTGGGGCGAGACCGGCAAGCCCGGCTACGGCCTCTACGATCGCGCCCTCGGCGCGGTCTACCTCAACGGCCTGTGGGAAGGGATCGCCAAGGAGGCCGCCCGCTGACGCGGCCTGTCGTGCGAAGCCGCGCCGCGGCGGAGGCGGAAGGCATCGCCAAGCGCAAAGCAGATCAGATGGGGCACGACCGGCGCACGCTCGCGATCTTCACGGCAGTAATGGCCGCGGTGATCGCGTTCGGCTCGCTCTATCCCTTCGCCTTTCAGGTCCCCGCCGGTCCCGGCCCGCTGCATGCGCTGTGGCGCAGCCGCTTCGATCCGCTGTGGCAGCCGGATTTCCTCTCCAACATCCTGTTCTACATGCCGCTCGGCTATTTCCTGGTGGGAACGCTGCTCCGCTGCGGCGCGGGGCGGCTGGCGCTGCCGGCCGCCGTGGTGGGCGGCGTTTGCTTCAGCACCGCGATGGAGCTGCTGCAATACTACGATGCAGGGCGCGAAACGGCGGTGTCGGACATCGAGGCCAACACGCTGGGCGCCGCCGCCGGCGCCTTGCTCGGCCTCGCGCTGGAGAGCGGCATCCGCCGGCCGGTGCTGCGCCAGATCGCGGCGGGCCGCATTCCGGCTCTGCTGGTCGCCGTCTTCCTGCTTTACCGCCTCTATCCCTACGTGCCGCTGCTCGATCCGCACAAATACTGGCAGGCGCTGCAGCCTTTCCTCCACCCGATGGCTTTCAGCTTCTACGGCCTGATCCGGCTGCTGCTGCCGTGGCTGGCGCTCGCCGCGCTGCTGGCGGCGATTGCCGGTGACCGGCGCGCGCCCGCGGTGTGGCTCCTGGTCGCCGCCCTTGTGTTCGCCGGCTCGGTGACGCTCGAGAACCGGGCGCTCCGGGCGCCGGATGTTGCCGGCGCCGCGCTCGCCATCGGCCTGTGGCTGGCGCTGGCGCGGGTGCCGCGGTGGCGGCTGCCGGTCGTGACGGTGCTGCTCGGCCTCGGCATCCTGGCGTGGCGGCTGGCGCCGTTCGAGTTCGTCGCCGCGGCGCAGCCGTTCCATTGGCGGCCGTTCCACAGCCTGGTGTTCGACGCCGCGCCGGCCGACATGCTGGCGTTCCTGCAGAAGTTCTATCTCTTTGGCAGCCTGATCTGGCTGATGACGCGCCTCGGCCTGCGCCTTGCCGCCGGCACCGTCGGGCTCGCCGCCGTGCTGTTCGCCACCGCCCTGATCGAAACGCACATCGCCGGCCGGTCCGCCGATATCACCGACGCGGTCCTCGCCCTCCTCCTCGGCATCACCTTCGCGCTGCTCGATCCGGCTAAGTTTGCGAGGGCGCAGGGCGCTCCACCCCCAGCCGCATGATCCATCTTCCCTCTCCCCTGTGGGAGAGGGCGGTTTGCCTTGTCGTCCGCGAAGCGAACGGCTTAGGCAAACCGGGTGAGGGGTGACGCGCGCCAGCGCGCTGTTTTCTGCCCCCGCTTTCTTGTCCGGCGTAGCCTTAGCGAAGCCGGAAGCGGGGGACGTGGCGAGCGTAGCGAGCCGCGGGCGCGCGCGGCGCGTTCGGGGAGATGGCTCGTTCATCGCGTGCCGAATAGGAGGTGATTTGCTATCCCTCCAAAATTAGTAACGCGAGGCATGGAACAGGGCGTGGTGCGCCGGATGGCTTTTACCGCCAGCACGTGAAAGACTGTGGTCAATCTGCACTCCGCCCTTGCAGGAGAGGTTGTTCATACGCAACCATCGCTAGATGCGGAGTCGACAACTTCAGTTACCTGGAATCCCTCGGTTCCTTGAGAAATCGGATTATGATGAGCCCAGTATCTTTTACGAGTTTGACAGGGCAATTGATCGGCTCACTCGGTTGTATTCGTTCGGATATGGGCTTCTTCCTCACGATTGGGGTGAGCTTTGTGACCGCGCAGAACGGCTCGCCAAAGATGACTTACTGAACCTCGCCATTCACTCACGCCGATTTCTAACACTCGCCAAGGCGGAATGCCTCGCCAGGAATGTAGAAGTTCCTATCTGCAAATTCACGAATGACGAGTCGGGAGTAAAGGCATTAGCCGTGCGTCCAGGCGAGACGATCTGGCGCATAATCAACACCATCGTGCATCACGACAATCTTACGATTGTGGATTCGTCGTCCACCGTAAAAATTCAGGTATACCGGCGACCAATTTGGGAGGTGCTATCATCAGGAATCGAAGCCATGTACCCGGTTGTTATCGTGAGTTCTGACCAAGTTCCAGGAATTGGCTTCGAGCTGAGGTACTTCGTGCTACGCCTCTACTTTAGAGTTTTTGAGCCTGTAATCGAGACACTTTCCAATAGCGGAATCTACCTTGAGGCTGATTTGAGGGACTTATGAAACAGTTCTTTTCTTACACCGCCCGCGCCACCGTCTCCATCGCGATGAACAGCGTCCGCGGCTCGCCCGGAAACGGGCGGAAGCCGAAGCTCGCGTAGAAGGCCGCCGCTTCGTCGTCCAGCGCGTGCACGATGACAGCCCGCGCGCCGATGCTCCGCGAGGCGGCAAGCGCCCGCGCCAGCGCGTCCTTCAAGAGTCCCTTGCCCATGCCGAGGCCCTGGTGCGCCTTGTCCACCGCCAGCCGGCCGAGCACCAGCACCGGCGTCGGGTTCGGCAGGTTGGCGCGCAGCGCCCGCGGCACACGCTGTGCCCGCGGGGCTCGTCCCGCCGCGTCGTGCATCACCGCGCCCGCCGCCAGGCAGCAAAAGCCCACCACCGCACGCCCCTCGCACACCACGTAGCAGCGCGCCGAGCGGCCTTCGCTCTTTGCCGCCTTCGAGCACAGCCAGTCGTTCAGCACATCCTTGCCGCAATCGAAACGGCCGAGGTCGTGCGCAGCCGCCAGCGGCTCGGGCGCGGAGAGGAGAGCTATTTTTCCCACGGCGATTTCGCCGCCATCAGCTTCTTCAGCCGCCCGTTGGGCGGGGCGGGCGAATCGAGCGCCTTGAGGAACGCCGCGTAGCGCGCGCCGGCGAGGGCGAACAGCCGCCGGTCGAGCAGCACGTCCACGGCGTTCTTGCGCGCGCTCTCCAGGATGAAATCCGTCCGCGTCTTGCCCAGCAGGCTGGCGGCGCTGTCGATCTCATCGCGCACGGCGCGTGAGACGCGCAGATTGATCACCGTGTCGGGGCGCGGGCGGGCGATCCGGCTGCGTGCGTCCAAGGCGGAGGTCTCCATCGGGTCCTCCTCTCATATATACGCTGTATATACAGAACGCCAGCCGGGCTTGCAAGAACGAAACATGTACATTATTGTCGCGGGCAAAGCCAGGGAGAGGATCATGCCCGCCTACACCGGTTCCTGTTTTTGCGGCGCGGTGCGCTATCGTCTCGAATCCGCGCCGATGTTCGTGCATTGCTGCCACTGTACCGATTGCCGGAAGCAGACCGGCTCGGCCTTCGCCATCAACGCGCTGATCGAGGCGGACCGGATCACGTTGCTCGACGCAGCCGGCCAACCGATCGGCCGAAGCCCGACGGGCGAAGGCGGACCCGAGCCCGTCGCGATGAACACGGATTCCGGCCGCCCGCACGACATCTACCGCTGCCCCGCCTGCAAGTCGGCGCTGTGGAGCGATTACGGCCGCCGCCGCGTGATGCTGTTCGTGCGCGTCGCCACGCTCGACGATCCCTCGGCGCTCGCCCCCGACGTGCACATCTACACGCGCTCGAAGCTCGCCTGGGTGGTGCTGCCGCCCGGCGTGCGCGCCTTCGCGGAGTATTACGACATGGCGAAGGAGTGGCCGGCCGAGAGCCTGGCCCGGCGCGAGGCGCTGCTCGGCAAGGGGCGCTGACCGCTCGGGCATCTCGCCGCTGGGCCCTTGACGAATGAGAATCCGCTCCTACATGCGCGAACAGGCGAAGCCTGTGCGAAAACGCCCGTGTTTTTGCAAATGCCCCGCCGATGACGGTCGTGTTTTTGCAGATGCCCTGCCGATAGCGGAAGGAGGTGATGGCGCGGAAGCGAGGCGAATATGATGGCGAAACAGCAGGTTGTCGCCGAAAGCCCGTATTTGAATTCGAGTTTTCTCGATTCGCAACGGGGGAGGGGGCCCCGGAAGCGAAGGTTCAATTGGGCGGCCGGCGGCCGGGCTTGGCGGCGCGGGCCGGGCGGTGGGCGGCGAACAGATCGGCGATGGCGTCCTTGCCTTCGTCGCTGTGGATCCAGCCTTCGGCGGCCTGCAGCGTCGGGAAATGCCCGGCGATGCGGTGCGGCTTGACGCGGTCGGGCACCGGCACGAGCACCTCGAAGGTTCCGGCGTGACGCTGGTCCTTGGTGGGGGCGGCATAGGCCTGAGGCTTCGGGTATCGCTTCATGGCGGGAGCCTCCGGGAATGCGGCTGCTTCCTACCCATGCCGGCGGTGCGGCGCAAGGTTAAAGCACGGGCGCGAGCCGCCCGCCGCGCGCGCTATCCGGCGGAGCGTTTCTTGCGGCCGATGCCGAGCTGTTCGCGCCAGATGCGCGCCGGGATTTCCTCCACTGCGCCGGGCGCGAGCTGGCCCAGATGGAACGGTCCGAACTGCACGCGGATCAGCCGCGCCACTTTGAGACCGAGGCTTTCCATCACGCGCTTGACCTCGCGGT
>Ga0335082_10005979_pt1 | contig 13287 bp, 12 predicted proteins | sample Lox_Sample_41_FD_206718 | JGI IMG/M metagenome (GOLD analysis project Ga0335082, IMG submission 206718) | Soil microbial communities from Loxahatchee National Wildlife Refuge, Florida, United States - Lox_Sample_4.1 | ecosystem: Environmental > Terrestrial > Soil > Wetlands | place: USA... | reverse complement strand
CGGCTTCGGCGGATAGGCGGGATCGCCGGCGAGGCCGCTCACGCCCATGGCGGCGTCGTTCAGGTCGTAATAGGGCTCGAGATCGAAATAGCCGAATGGCCAGTCGTCGCCGACGCCGTCGAGCGTCCGCGTCTTGAAGTCCGAGGGATGCAGGCGCGGAAAATGCGCGGCCCAGTTGACGGTAGAGCCGCCGACGCCGCTCCACATCAGCGGCTTGAAGGGCGAGCCGCTGTCGTCGATCGGGTAGTCGGCCGAGGGGGAGCGGCTCGGCGCCTTCAGCCGCAGGTTGGGCGAGCTGGCCCACTCGTTGATGGTCGCGCGTTGCCAGTCGCGCCGCCAGGCCGGCATGGCCGCGGTGTCGACCCAGCCGCCGCGCTCCAGGCAGACGATGCGCAGCTTGGGCGCCCGCTCGGAGAGGCGCGCGCAGAAGGCCGCTCCGCCCATGCCGGCGCCGATGACGACGACGTCGACGGGGTCGAGCCTAGCGGGCATGGAGGACCGACATGACGGCACGCGCGCGCATGGTTGCGGGCGGCAACCTGCCACGGCCGGGCGGAAATGGGAAATGCCCCGTCGGGTCTAGAGATTGCCGTCGAAGGCGTGGCCTTCGGCTTCGCGGTAGCTGCGGGCGAGATCGGAGGCGCGGCCGGCGGCGGGGCCGAGCGCGTGCAGAGGAGCGTCCGGACCGTAGCGCAGGAGCAGCGCGCGCGCCTGGCCGTAGCTCAGGCGGACCGGCAGGCGCTCGGCCAGCGGATCATAGTCCTTGCGGGCGAGGAAGGCGGCGTAACCGAAGGCGACGTACTGGGCGTCGAGGTGCAGCACCTCGATGCCGCGCCGGATCTGCGCCGGCGTGTAGGCCGACGCAGCGCCAAAGGACTCCGCCAGCCACGGACCCAGCTTGGTCGCGTAGGCGCGGGCGGCGCGCCGCTGACGCCAGTCGGAGAGAAATCCCATCGCCTCTCTCGCGATGACAGTTTCGCTACAGTTCCACGATACGCGAGAGATATGGCGTTACGGTTAAAGGTAGCGCCCGTTTGTCCGTCGACGGGACTTATCTTGCGCACGCTTCACGCTTCATTAACCTTAACGGCTCCGCGTGCGCAGGCAAGGGGCGACCGGAACGGGTCGCCCCTGCGTATTTGTCATGCCGCCAAGGCCGAGGCAGCCTGTCCGGCCGCCTCACCGTCGAGCGTGGCGGCGACGGCATGCACGACCGACGCGATGCGCACGGCCGCCTGCACCTGCTCCGCCGTCAGGCCGTGCCCGCGCACGACCTTCTCGTGGGAGTCGATGCACAGGCCGCAGCCGTTGATGGCCGAGACCGCCAGCGACCACAGCTCGAAGTCGACCTTGTCCACGCCTGGCTTGGCGATGACGTTCATGCGGAGCTTCGCGGGCAAAGTCTTGTAGTCGGCCGACGAAGCCAGATGGGTGAAGCGGTAGTAGATGTTGTTCATCGCCATGATGGAGGCGGCGGCCTTGGCCGCGGTCAGCGCTTCCGGCGACAGCCTGGGCGCGAACTCGGCGATGAGCGCCTCGCTCACCGCCGAGTTGCGCGCCGCCAGTGCGCTGGCGACGAACGCGCCGGCCTTCTGCTGTTCCGTCAGGACGGTCTCGGCCGCGAGACTGGATAGGTTGAGCTTCAGATCCTTGGCGTATTCAGGCAGTTGGGCTTTCAGGAATTCGATCGACATCTGGTCCTCCAAGAGGGTGAGGGCGGGCGCAACGCCAGCCCCCGGTTGCGCGTTGCTCAAGCCGCCTTCAGGACGTCGTCGCCCTTCTGCCAGTTGCAGGGGCAGAGCTCGTCGGTCTGGAGCGCGTCGAGCACGCGCAGGACCTCCTGGGGGTTGCGGCCGACGCTGAGGTCGTTCACCGACACGAAGCGGATCACGCCCTCGGGATCGACGATGAAGGTCGCGCGCAAGGCCACGCCTTCCTGCTTGTCGAGCACGCCGAGCGCCGTCGACAGCTCGCGCTTGATATCCGCGAGCATCGGGAACGGCAGGGTCTTCAGGTCAGCGTGATTCTGCCGCCAGGCCAAGTGCACGAACTCGCTGTCGGTGGAGACGCCGTAGACCACGGCATCGCGGTCGTTGAAGTCGCTATTCAGCTTGCCGAAGGCCGCGATCTCGGTCGGACAGACGAAGGTGAAGTCCTTGGGCCAGAAGAAGACGACCTTCCACTTGCCCTCGTCGGACTTGTCGTTGATCTCTGTGAAGGCCTTCTTCGGGTCGGTGGAGACCACCGCCTTGAGGTCGAAGGCCGGGAACTTGTCGCCGATCGTCAGCATGGTTGGTCGCTCCTTGGGGTAAAGGGTTGTTGGCTGCCTCAGGGGTTGGCCCCTGGTGGTTGGCTTGACTTCCAAGGGGATAGTCCCCAGCTTATAATCGTTCAAATTTATAATTCCGGTCGAATTGATCGATGAAAACGATGGCAGCCCTGCCCACCCTGAAGCAGCTCCGCCACCTCGTCGCGTTGGCGGATAACCGCCATTTCGGCAAGGCGGCAAAGGCCTGCCTGGTGACCCAGTCCACGCTCTCCGCCAGCCTCAAGGAGCTGGAGGACATCCTGCAGGCGCCGCTGGTCGACCGCACCAACCGGCGGGTCGCCTTCACGCCCCTGGGCGAAGCCACGGTCGAGCGCGCCCGCCGGCTGCTGGAGGAGGCGCAGGCGCTCGTGTTGGCCGCGCAAGGCGAGCGGGCGCCGCTCACCGGCACGATCCGCCTCGGTGTGATCCCCACCATCGGCCCGTTCCTGCTGCCGCGCATTTTGCCGGCGCTGCGCGAGGCCTGGCCGAAGCTGAAGCTCTACCTGCGCGAGGACCAGACCGACGCGCTGCTGGAGCAGCTTCATGCCGGGCGGCTCGACGCCCTCGTGCTGGCGCTGCCCTACGACTGCGGCAACGTCGAGACCGCCCTTCTCTTCAAGGACCGCTTCAGCCTGGCGCTGCGGCGCGATCATCCCCTGGCGCGCGCCAAGCGGGTCGATCCTGCCAAGGTGGAGTCCGAGACTCTGCTGCTGCTCCAGGAGGGGCATTGCCTGCGCGGCCACGCGCTCTCCGCCTGCCGCATCGGCGACAAGGCCCACGCCGACGCCTTCGAGGCCACCAGCCTGCCGACCCTGGTGCAGATGGTCGACAACGGTCTCGGCGTCACCCTGCTGCCGCAGCTGGCGCTCGACGCCGGCGTGCTCAAGGGCACGGAGATGGTCGCCCGCCCGGTCGACGTCGACCATCCCGAGCGCGACATCGCCCTGATTTGGAGGAAGGGCACGGGCCGCAAGGAGGAATTCCAGCTTCTGGCGCGGGAGATCGCCCGGCTGGCGAAGTGATCCTCAGATTCTGCGGCAAACCGGCCGTGCGTCCTTGGACAGGCCCAGGATGAGGGTCAATCTTGGCGGCACGCGGAATCCCCCTCATCCTGAGCTTGTCGAAGGACGCACCTCGCCGATCCGAGTCTCCCGAAGGCGATCCGCGCTCCGTTAGGGGTTCGCTGGGCCCGCGCTCGCCGTCAGCGGCGTGAAGGTGTTGACCATCGATTCGCGTGTGATCGGACCCTCGCCGGCCCTCAGCTCCATGCGGTAGACCGAGGCGCCGATCACGTGCCGGATGGCGCCGCTCTCATCCGCGAGCGGCAGCACGAGGCGCTCGCCGACCTCCGAGCGGTCGGAAGCCAGATAGATGTTGCCGGCGCAGTGCATGATCGACGGGTCCTCGACGACGCGCCGGTAGCGCTGCATGACGTCGGGGAGCAGAGTCGGCGTGATGATCTCCTCGAACATGCAGTTCGTCACGTTGCGGCCGTAGAGCCGATTGATGTCCTCGCCCACCAGCCGCATGCGGAAGCGACGCTCCTCCGGCAGGTAGTCGCACATCCACACGCTCGAAAGGATCGGGCCGATGGCGGTTGGATCGACCGCCGACCGCTTGGGTACAAACCCATCGCCGCGGCGCTCCATCCAATGCCGCAAGAGCCGACGCAGCCGCTCGTCCTTGACGTGGGCGAAGGCGTCCAACTCGACAGGGCGTCTGCCAACGGGGGTTGCCGACACGCCGACAGGATAACCGAGGAGCGCGCCGCCACTCCATCGCAATCCTCTGCAATTTGCCGCAAATTGCCGCCTTGAGCTTTCTCGGTCCGTCCGGCATTGTGCGCCCGCCAAACAGGGGCCAGCGGAACCGAATCGCTCATGAAGATCGGCATACCCAAGGAGCGCCGGCCGAACGAGGCGCGCGTGGCGGTGTCGCCGGACACCGTCAAGAAGCTGGTGGCGCTCGGCGCCGAGGTCATGATCGAGACCGGCGCCGGCGCCGGCGCGGCCGTCCCCGACGGCGCCTATGCCGCCGCCGGCGCCCGCATCGCCGTCGACGAGGCGGACAGCCTGCGCGATGCCGATATTGTCCTGAAGGTGCAGCGCCCGCTGACTGCGGCCGAAGGGGGGCCTGACGAGCTGGCGCTGCTGAAATCCGGCGCCATGCTCATCGGCATCCTGGCACCCTATGCGGCCAAGGAGCAGGTCGCCGCCTATGCCGCCCAGGGCGTCAACGCCTTTGCCATGGAATTCCTGCCGCGCATCACCCGCGCGCAGACCATGGACGTGCTGTCCTCGCAGGCTAACCTCGCGGGCTACCGCGCGGTGATCGAGGCGGCTACCGTCTTCGGCCGCGCCTTTCCGATGATGATGACGGCGGCGGGCACCGTGCCGGCAGCGCGCGTCATGGTGATGGGCGCCGGCGTCGCCGGCCTGCAGGCGATCGCGACGTCGCGGCGGTTGGGTGCGGTGGTATCCGCGACCGACGTGCGCCCGGCGGCCAAGGAGCAGGTGCAGAGTCTCGGCGCCACCTTCGTCGCCGTCGAGGACGAGGAATTCAAGCAGGCCGAGACCGCCGCCGGCTACGCCAAGGAGATGAGCGACTCCTACAAGGCCAAGCAGGCCGTGCTGACAGCCGAGACCATCAAGAAGCAGGATATCGTGATCACGACCGCGCTCATTCCGGGCCGCCCGGCGCCTGTTCTCGTGAGCGAGGAGATGGTGAAGAGCATGAAGCCGGGGTCGGTGATCGTCGACCTGGCGGTGGAGCAGGGCGGCAACTGCCCGCTCTCGGAGCCCGGCAAGGTCGTGGTCAAGAACGGCGTCACCCTCGTCGGCCTGCTCAACATCCCCAGCCGCATCGCCGTCGATTCCAGCGCACTCTACGCCCGCAACCTGCTGGCCTTCCTGACGCTGCTGTTCGACAAGGAGACGAAGGCGCTGAAGATCAACTGGGACGACGAGATCATCAAGGCGACGGCGCTGACCCGCGACGGCCAGGTCGTCCACCCGGCCTTTGTGCCGAAGTGAGCGGCTAGAAAAGCGAGAACCATCCGATGGACCCGACACAGCTTCACCAGCGCGTCCGCGATCTGGCCGATCTGCTGCAGGGCGCGGCCGACCAAGCCAACACCCTCGCGGGCCAGATCGCGCCGGAGGGCGGCAGTGCGGTCGCGCATCAGCCGTTCGTCGTGCTGTTCTCCGTGTTCGTGCTGGCCTGCTTCGTCGGCTACCACGTGGTGTGGCGGGTGACGCCGGCGCTGCACTCGCCGCTGATGGCCGTCACCAACGCCATCTCCAGCGTCATCATCGTGGGCGCGCTGATCGCCGCCGGCACCGGCATGGCGGGCTTCTCCGAGACCATGGGCTTCATCGCCATCGCGCTCGCGTCGGTGAACATCTTCGGCGGCTTCCTGGTGACGCACCGCATGCTCTCCATGTTCAAGAAGAAGCAGCGCTAGGCGGGCGGGAGCGCAATTGTGAGCCAGGATCTCGCCGGCCTTCTCTATCTCGCCGCCTCCGTCTGCTTCATCATGGCGCTGAAGGGCCTGTCGTCGCCGCAGACCTCGCGCGCGGGCAACCTCTTCGGCATGGCCGGCATGGTGATCGCGATCGTCACCACGCTGATCGTGTCCGTGACGCCGAGCGCGCTCAGCTACGGCACGATCATCGCCGGTATCGTGATCGGCGGCGGCATCGGCACGTTCATCGCGCAGCGCATCCAGATGACGGCGCTGCCGCAGCTGGTGGCAGCCTTCCACAGCCTGGTCGGCCTCGCCGCCGTGCTGGTGGCGGCGGCCGCCTTCTACGCCCCGGCCGCCTACGGCATCGGCACCGCCGACAACATCCACACCTCCAGCCTGATCGAGATGGGCATCGGCATCGGCGTCGGCGGCATCACCTTCACCGGCTCGATCATCGCCTTCGCCAAGCTGCAGGCGCTGATGAGCGGCGCGCCCATCACCTTCCCGTTCCAGCACCAGCTGAACGCCGCGCTCGGCATCGCCATCGCGCTGCTGATCGCCTGGCTCGTGATCGACGAGAGCCAGACCGCCTTCTGGCTCCTCGTCGGCGTGTCGCTGGCGCTCGGCTTCCTCCTCATTATCCCCATCGGCGGGGCCGACATGCCGGTGGTCGTGTCGATGCTGAACTCCTATTCCGGCTGGGCCGCCTGCGGCATCGGCTTCACCCTCTCCAACAGCCTGCTGATCGTGACGGGTGCGCTCGTGGGCTCCTCGGGTGCGATCCTCAGCTACATCATGTGCAAGGGCATGAACCGCTCGATCATCAACGTGATCGCCGGCGGCTTCGGCACCGACACCAGCGCGCCCGGCACCGCCAAGGCGGCGACCGATCGTCCCGTGAAGTCCGGCAGCGCCGACGACGCGGCGTTCCTGATGAAGAACGCGAGCTCCGTCATCATCGTGCCGGGCTACGGCATGGCCGTGGCGCAGGCCCAGCACGCGCTGCGCGAGATGGCGGACGTCCTGAAGAAGGAAGGGGTGAAGGTCAGCTACGCCATCCATCCGGTCGCCGGCCGCATGCCCGGCCATATGAACGTGCTGCTGGCCGAGGCCAACGTGCCCTACGACGAGGTGTTCGAGCTCGAGGACATCAACCGGGAGTTCTCCTCGACCGACGTCGCCTTCGTCATCGGCGCCAACGACGTCACCAACCCGGCGGCCAAGACCGATCCCAAGAGCCCGATCTACGGCATGCCGATCCTCGACGTCGAGAACGCCAAGACCGTCCTGTTCGTGAAGCGCTCGATGGCTTCGGGCTACGCCGGCGTCGACAACGAGCTGTTCTTCCGCGACAACACCATGATGCTCTTCGGCGACGCCAAGAAGGTCACCGAAGACATCGTGAAGGCCTTCGGGCACTAATCGGCACCTGTAGGGGCGGGCTGTGCCCGCCCGTGTTTGACCAACACGCCGTCGATTGCCGCCGTGGAAGCACGGGCTACACCTGCGCGCGCAAGAGGCGGATAGTTCGATCAGCGCCGAACTGCTAACCGCTCATCTCTGTGCTAGCATGTGGCGTCGTGCTCGAGTACGGAAGCTGGTGACGACATCATGGAACTGCTCACCGACACGGTGAAATCGCCGATCGGCGACGTCCTGCTGGCGGCGGCCGACGGCAAGCTGATCGCGTTGGAGTTCGCGCAGGTGCGCGAACGCTTCGATGGCGATCTCAGAGCGCGTTTCGGCGACTGCACGCTGAAGCCGGCACGCGATCCCTTCGGCATCGGCGGCCGCATCCGCGCCTATTTCCGCGGCGACCTCTCGGCCCTCGACGACATTCCCGTCGACGGCGGCGGCACGGCCTTTCAGCGGAAGGTATGGAACGCGCTGCGCGACATTCCCGCCGGCGCCACCAAGAGCTACAGCGATCTGGCCAAGGCCGTCGGCCGCCCGAATGCGGTGCGCGCCGTCGGCATGATCAACGGCCGCAACCCGATCTCGATCGTCGTGCCTTGCCACCGCGTCATCGGCAAGGACGGCTCGCTCACCGGCTACGGCGGCGGCCTGGACCGCAAGCGCTGGCTCCTGCAGCACGAGGGCGCGCTGCTCGTCTGAAGCGCACGCGGCGCGGCCATTGGTTGCGGCGGCGGCTTGTTCTAAGCTGGTCACTGATCCGCCGCCACAGCCCGACCGCGCCTCATGTCGCCCCATCGCCGCTCGACCCCGTTGATCGCGCTCGAAGCGATCGCGCTCGACACGGAGACGACCGGCCTGGATGCGCGCGTCGCGCGGATCGTCGAGATCGCGACTGTGAAGCTCTGGGGCGAGCGTATCGTCGCCGGCGAGTCCTTCCAGCGGCTCGTCAATCCAGGCATCGCCGTCCCGCCGACCGCCGCGGCGATCCACGGCCTCACCGACGCTGACCTGCAGGGTGCCGCGCGCTTCCCCGACATCGCGGCCGAACTGGACGGCATCCTCGGCGGCGCGACCGTCATCGGCCACAACATCGGCTACGATCTCACCATCCTCGCCCGCGAATATGCGTTGGCCGGCAAAGCCTGGCGCATGCCGCGCGCTCTCGATGTCGGCCCGCTCTCCCGCGTCGCCATGCCGACCCTCGCCCGCTATTCGCTCGATGCGCTGTGCGACTGGCAGGAGATCCGCATCGAGCGGCGGCATCGGGCGCTGCCCGATGCCAGGGCCGCGGCCGAGCTGTTCATCAAGCTGATCCCGCTGCTGCGCGCGCGCAATGTGCGCACGTTGGCGGAGGCGGAAGCCGCCTGCGCCGTCATTCTGGAGCAGATGCCGCGGCGGCTGCTCACGGGATGGATTCCCGTCGACCGGGAATCAGAAGCCGCCGATTCCACGCCGGCGCTGGCGCGCCTCGACAGCTTTCCCTATCGCCATCGCGTGCGCGACGTCATGAGCGCGCCCGCCGTAACGGTGGCCGGCAGCCTGACCCCCCGCGACGTCCTCGCGATCCTGCTGGAGAAGCGCATCAGCTCGGTGCTGGTCAGTGCGTCCGGCGGCCGGGTCGGCATCGTGACCGAGCGCGATCTGCTGCGGGCGTTGCGCGACGAGGCGCCGGACCGGCCGGCGGCGCGCCTCGAAGACCTCATGAGCCACCCCCTCAAGACCGTGCCGGAGGAGGCCTTCGTCTATCGCGCCATCGGGCGCCTCGACCGGCTGAGCGTGCGGCATCTGGCGGTGGACAACCGGCGGAACGAGATCGTCGGCATCGTCACGCCCCGAGATCTGCTGCGGCAACGCGCGACTGCGGCCATCGCGCTCGGCGACGAGATCGACAGCGCGCCCAACGTGGCTGCCCTGGGATCGGCCTGGGCCAAGCTTCCCTGGGTGGCGCGCAGCCTGCTCGACGAGGGTGCCGATCCCGAGAACATCACGCAGGTGATCAGCGCCGAGATCTGCGCCCTGACGGCGCGGGCGGCGCACCTGTCGGAGCAACGCATGACCGCGGACGGCCGCGGCGCGCCGCCCGTGCCCTACGCGGTGATGGTGCTGGGCTCGGCCGGCCGCGGCGAGAGCCTGCTCGCCGCCGACCAGGACAACGCCATCGTCTACGCCAGCGGAGCCCCCGGCGGCCCCGAGGACCGCTGGTTCGAGGAACTCGCCGTCCACATGTGCGACATCCTCGATCAGATCGGCGTACCCTATTGCCGTGGCGGGGTGATGGCGAAGACCGCCGCCTGCCGCCGCAGCGCGGAACACTGGAGAAAATCGATCGATGACTGGATCGAGCGGTCCGAGCCGGTCGATCTTCTGAATGTCGACATTTTCTTCGACGGGGTGCCCGTCCACGGCGACCTGGCGCTGGCCGACGCCCTGTTCGGGTACGCCTATGCGCAAGGGCACGGCAAGCCGCGTTTCATCGCGCTGCTGTCGTCGCTGGCGCGCGAGTGGCGGCCGCCGCTCACCGTCTTCGGCGGCTTCAAGAAGGACGATCTGGGACGCGTCGATTTCAAGAAGGGCGGCCTGCTGCCGATCGTGACGGGCGCGCGGGCGCTGGCGATCCGGCACGGCGTCAAGGAACGCACGACGGCTGCCCGGTTGCGGGAAGTCAGCGCGGCCGCTCCGACCATCGCGCCTCCCGAGCATGTCGAGTCCATCATCGGCGCGCACCGCCTGCTGTTGCGCGCGGTGCTCGAGCAGCAGCTCCTGGACCGGGAGCGCGGCCTGCCGCTCTCGAACGCCGTCGAGATCAAGCGCCTGTCGTCGGCGCGCCAGCGCGAGCTGCGCGGCGCGCTCGGCGTGGTGAACCTGCTGGCGCTGATCCTCAGCTAGGGCGCGTCCATATGAATTCGCAGATCGAAGATCCGATTTCGGAGGCGAACCGGAGACAATTGATCATTCCGAGACTTACCAGTCGTGACCCGGAGCGACGTTCGGAGCACGGGTCATGGCGTCCCCAGCACGAGGGACGGGCTTCGCTCGCGCACAGCGGCGATGGGCAGCTCGTCGTCATGAACGCAGATGATCTTCCAATACTCGCCGCTTCCCGGCCGAATCGCCAAGCCCGCCAGCGTCGTCATGCTGTCACGCAGGCATGCCAATTCGTTGTCGGCATCCGACATCCGTATTGCGTCGATTGCCGTCGCAGGCGTGCATTCGCTGCGTACGAGGGTAGCGGCGCACAGCAGCGCATAAACAGAAACCATTCTAACGCCCCACACGTCTTTGCGTCTCTTGTTGTTCGGCTTGGCTGCGTCCCGCCACCAAGACCGAGGGAGCCCTCCGGCCGGCCTTGCCCACGTCAGTTTGATTGACCGCGAGCGGTCGCTAACGCCGGAGACATCGCCCGCACCACGATGATCTCCGGCGACCATCTGCGCGTTGCAGTTCCTTGATTCAGTGGACCCCGCTCACGCAGCTGGAGCGCCGCCTTGTGCGCCTCATTGCGGTCGGGCGGCGGTCTGTAGATGCTCGGCTAGCTGCAGTTCCACGAGGTGACCCCTGTCGCCCTGCGTCACCAGCAGCGTCGCTGCCCCCTCGCCGCAGGTGAAATTGAGCGAGCGACCCTCCTCGCTGTCGAGACCGGCGGTCTCACCGGGAGGCAGAATCAGCCGAACGCGCGTGGGCGACAGCTGTAGCGCGTTCGGGTCCCGGTTCTCGGTGAGCATCAGGACGACGAAGCAGGCGCCATCTTGCTGCGCGAAGTACCCACGCGTCGATTTCGAGCCGAAATCATAGCTGATGCTCTGAATGGGGACGTATCGGACTTGGTCTTCGATCGTCGCTGGTGAACTGCCTGAGGCAGCCGGTATCCAAGCCGACACGCCCAACGCAACGCTCGCGAGGGCGCTCTTCTTCCTTGTCGACATCTGGTCTCTCCTCCTCCGCCAGGATACAGAAACCGTACCTGCTGGCGCGCCAGAGGTCTTTGAGATACCCTTGAGAAGTCCCTGTGAAGTCGCTGATTTGGGCCAAGCGCCGGAATGGGGCCGCGCCGCGGAGCCAACGGAGTGATCTACCGATTCGCCGGCTACTCTCTTGACCCGGGCTTGCGGGAACTGCGGCGCGGCGCCGATCTCGTCACCGTTGAACCTCAGGTTTTCGACCTGCTGCAGCATCTCATTCGCAACCGGGAGCGCGTGGTCAGCAAGGATGACCTCATCACGGCCATATGGAACGGCCGAATCGTATCGGAATCGGCACTAACCAGCAGGCTCACGGCCGTTCGCCACGCGATCGGCGACAACGGCGAAGACCAGCGCCTGATCCGCACTCTGCCCCGCAAGGGGTTTCGTTTCGTGGGCACGGTCCGCGAAGAGCCATCAGTGGCGACGGCAGCGGCGGGGTCGGCGATGGAAATGCCGATACCCGACAAGCCTTCAATCGCGGTCCTGCCCTTCACCAACATGAGCGGCGATCCCGAACAGGAATATTTCAGTGACGGCATCACCGAGGACATCATTACCGATCTGTCCAAGGTCTCCACGCTCAGCGTCCTCTCCCGCAACACGACGTTTGCCTTCAAGGGCAAGGCCGTCGGCATCGGCCAGATAGCCCAGCGGCTGAAGGTCGGATATGTTCTCGAAGGCAGCGTGCGCAAGGCCGCCGGGCGCGTGCGCATCACGGCGCAGCTGATCGACGCGCGCAAGGACAGTCACGTTTGGGGCGACCGTTACGATCGTGACCTGAACGACATTTTCGCGCTCCAGGACGAGATCGCTGAGGCTATCGTCGCAGCGCTGAAGATCAGGTTGCTGCCCGTCGAGAAGAAGGCAATCGAGAGCCGCTCGACTCTAGACGCCAAAGCCTATCAGACCTATCTCCTGGCTCGGTACTACCGGAGGCAGAATGGAGCAAGAAGCCTAGAGATAGCCCTTCGGTTCTGCCAGAGCGCTTTAGAGATTGACCCCCGCTACGCCCGCGCTTGGGCAATAGTCGCCCATTGCCAGGCTCGGCTGCATCGCAGGGGGAGGTCGGAGGAGACAGGCCTATCAGCCGCCGAAAAGGCGCTCGCGCTCGATCCGGGTTTGGCCGAGGCTCACTCCGCCAGAGGGGCGGTGCTGACCGAACTGGGCCGCTACGACGAAGCCCTCGCGGCGCATGAGGAAGCGCTGCGCCTGGAACCGGATTCCTTCGAAGTGCGGCACAACCTGGGCATGACCTGCTTGTACCTCGGCCGTTATCAAGACGCGGGTGAGCACTACGAACATGCCGGCCAGCTTTTCGAGACGGGCTATAGCTCTCTCGCCTTTGCGGCTACGTCCTATAGATTGCTGGGCCGTCACGACGCATTCAAGGCGGCAGCACGCCGAGCTCTGGATCGCATCGAAAAGGAGATCGCGCTACACCCCGACAACGCGCATGCGCTCGTTTTCGGTGTCTACGTGCTGGCTCAACTCGGGGAGAAGGAACGGGCCGACGACTGGGCGTCGCGTGCGCTGATTATCGAGCCGGACGATCCAACCAACCACTACAATCTGGCTTGCGCTTTTGCGTTCATGGGCGAGCCCGACTATGCACTCGATCGATTGGAAAGCTACCTCCGGAAAGCATCCTCCAAGACTCTCCCAGGGCTCAAGCGAGATGCCGATCTGGCTCCGCTGCACGGCCATCCCCGATACCAGGCCCTGATCGCGCGCGAAGAAGCGAGGTTGACGGCGGCTCCAACCGGCGAGGCGAACGAGTCACATTGACGACCGCTCGTCCAATCCCGACCTAAAAGTCTCAACGTCAGCATTTGGCACCACGCGGGCCTGCTGAAGTGTCCGCCGTGTGGTCGCCATCGGGGGAAAGGCGGATCTGGGCAAGCCCAGCTTTTGGCGCCACCCAACGCCAAAAGCCGCATGGGAACCATGCGGCTCAACGTTCGTCTGCTCGGTTGTGAGATCTCTCGGGCCGGCCGAGGGAACGAAAGAACGGGCTAGTAGCCCTCGCGGTCCATGCGCTTGCGCATCAGCTTGCGGTAGCGCCGCACGGCCTCGGCCTTCTCGCGCGCGCGCCGCTCCGACGGCTTCTCGTAGTTGCGGCGCAGCTTCATTTCGCG
>Ga0335082_10005977_pt1 | contig 13290 bp, 10 predicted proteins | sample Lox_Sample_41_FD_206718 | JGI IMG/M metagenome (GOLD analysis project Ga0335082, IMG submission 206718) | Soil microbial communities from Loxahatchee National Wildlife Refuge, Florida, United States - Lox_Sample_4.1 | ecosystem: Environmental > Terrestrial > Soil > Wetlands | place: USA... | reverse complement strand
CTTCTCCGGGTGCGTCAGCCGCGCCAGCGTGAGCAGCGCCTGATCGTGGCTCACCGGCGCGTGCCGGAGCTCGCGCGTCGCGCGAAGGAGGACGTCGCTCACGGCGAGCCTCCTCGCGCCCGCTCGAGCAGCGCGCGCAGCTTCTTCTTCGCGTGGAACACACGCGCGCGGATCGTCCCGTCGGTCTCGCCCAACATCTGCGCAACCTCCACGCTCGTTCGCTCCTCGACTTCGCACAGCACGAACGCGATCCGTTGATCCGCCGGGAGCTCGTCGAGCGCCATCGCGAGGAGCCGGCCGAGCTCGCCCGACTCGAAGTCGGCGTCGGGGCCGGGGCCGCTCTGGACGCGCGGCTCGAGCGCGAGCTTCCGCTCGGCGGCGCGGCGCCGCGTGACGGCGCGGATGTGCTGCTGCGCGTGCTTCACCGTGACCGCGATCACGAACGTCCGCATCGCGCAGTCGCCGCGGAAGCGCGCGAGCGCGCGCGGGAGCGCGACGAAGACGTCGTGGACCAAGTCCTCCGCCGCCGCCGGACATCCGAGGAGGCGCTGCGCGAACGCGCGGACGTGCGCGTGGTGCGCGCGATAGAGATCGACGAGGCTCGGCGCCTCGGGCTCGGCGGCCTCCGCGGCTTCGAGCGCGACCACCTGGCTCACAGCTCGACCCCCGCGAAGAGCTCGGGCATCAGCGACACGGCGAGGTTGCGCCCGTCGTCGTAGATGCGCGCTTCGACGGCCGCGCCCGCGCCGCCGAAGAGCGAGAAGTGCTGCGCGAGCCGCACGCCGGCGATGGCGCGGAGCTTCGGGTAGAAGAGGACGACGTTGGTCGAGACGCCGTTGACGACGCCGGGGCGCGGGCCGGCGAGCGCGGTCAGCCCGGCGTCGAAGTCGAGGTAGAAGGTGCGCCCGATCGGCGCGTGTCCGCCGAGCGTGAAGCCCGCGCCGTAGACGTCCGTGCCGTACGCCCAGCTCGCGTGGGCGCTGAGCATCGTGTACGTGTGGCGCGTCGCGAATTTGACGCCGACGTTGCCGTAGGTCGTGCTGCTCGCCCACGCCACGGCGTGCACGCCGCCTTTCTTCGTCACGCTGACGAGACCGATGGGCGCGCCCTCGACGTCGTCGGCGACGTTGATCAATCCGATCTGCGTCCCGCGCACGCGACCGCCCGCGACGTTGATCAATCCGATTTGCGCGCCGTCGACGTCGCCGGACGCGTGGTTGGCGACGCCGCCGATCTGGATCCCCTCGACGTGGTCGGCCGACGTGAAGAGGCCGCCGATCTGGAGGCCGCGCATCGCGCCGCTCGAGCCGTCCGCCTTCGCCACGACCGACGCGAGGCCGATCTGCGCGCCGTCGACCTCGCCGTAGCGACCGTAGAGGACGTTCAGATCGAAGTAGGTGCGCGCGCCCGGCTGACCGAAGTTCGCCGCGAGCGGATAGAAGAACGATGCGCTCGCGGGGAACGTGAACGTGCGCGGGCGGTCGGGCGCGAGCGGCGGCGGCGCGAGGACGTGCACGACGGGCGGCGGAGCGGGCGGCGGCGGAGGCGCGGGCGGCGGCGGGGGAAGCGGCGCGAGGTCGAGCCCCATCGCGAGCGACGCGGCGAGCAGCGACGCGTCGTCGACGACGGCGTCTTCGCCGGGCGGCGCGGTGACCACGCGCGTGACGCTCCCGTGGCTCGAGTCGAAGGAGACGACGAGCTCCCCGGTCGCGCGGAGCGTGATCGTGACGCGGTCGTCCGCGGCCGTTCCTTCGTCCACGACCACCGGCCGCCGCGTGTCACGCGCGAGCGCCGCGCGCACGGCCTCGGCGGACAGCTCGCCGCGCACGGTGACGTGCAGCGGGGCCCCGTCGGCGTGAACGGCCGTCGACACGGCGAGGGTGACCGCGCCGAGGCACGGACCCCAAAATCGCCGCGAAAACGCCGTGAGAGCCGACATTCACGGAGTTCGTTGCCAGAGCCGGGCCGACCGTTAAAATTCCCTCACGAGGCCATCGTCGCGTCCACGCTGTGGAGCTGCATCGACGTCGCGCTGGCGACCGCCGCGACGCGCGCGCGGAGCGCGGGAAACTCCGGGTCCTCCCGCACGGCGGCGAGGAGCGGGCAGTGGTCCATCCAGACGATGTCGAAGAGGCCGTCCTCCACCGCGCGGCGGACGTCGTCGAGAGGGCGCTCGCCGACGAACCCGCGGAGCTCGGCGCTGAGCTGGCTCCAGAAGACTCGCATGCGGCGCGTGATGACGGTCGACGTCGTTCGAGTCTCGAACATGGCGCGCACCGAGTCGTCGAGCTTTCGCGTCGCGACGAGATCCGCGAGCGTGGCGATCATCGGCATCGCCGACACATTCGCCTTCACGATGCGGTCGGCGAGCTCCGACGTCAGCGCCGAGTCGTTCGCCCAGAGCATCATGCGCCCGATCATGATCCAGTAGACGCTGCCCGTGTCCACGTCCTCGGGCGGCGTGCCGTAGTCGTTCGGATCGAACTCGCCGAGGACGAAGCGAGCGCGCGCTTGGACGTCGTAGCGGAGGTGCACCATGCGCGGCTCGAGCTGCATCGCGCGCTCGGCGGTCTCGATCGCTTCGCGCGGCGGGCCGATCTCGGCGAGGAGGCGCGCGCGGAGCTCGTGCGCGTCGGAGAGGAGCGGCGAGAGCGCGAGCGCGCGCGTCACGCCCGCGGCGACGCCGACCGGGTCCGGGTCGTGGAGCTTCACGTGGGCGAGCGCGAGGTGCGCCTCGGCGAGACGCGGCGCGCGCCGCACGGCCTCCTCGGCCACGGTGCGCGCGTTCTCGTTGCGCGTCGCCGCGTCGGACATGCCGAACTGCCGCGCGAGCGCCGCGGCGTAGCCCGCCATGATGAGCGGGTCCTCCGGCGCGCGCGCGTGGGCCTTCGCGAAGAGCTCGATCGCCCGCTCGTTCGCCGTGCGCCAGAACTTGAAGAACTCGTGGCGCCCGCGGAGGTAGAGGTCGATCGCCTCCGGGTCGGTCGCGATCGCGGCGCGCGTCGGCTTTCGCACGGTGAGCGCGTCCGCGATCGCGCGCGCGGCTTCGTCGCCGATGCGGAGCACGTCGGCGCGCTTGCCGTCGAAGCGCTTGGCCCAGATCTGGAACCCGTCCTCGACCGAGAGCACGCGCGCGTTCACGCGGATCGCGTCGCCCGCCGCGCGCACGCTCCCTTCGACCACGACTTGCACGCCGAGCGCTCGCGCGAGCTCGCGCGGGTCGGCGTTCGTTCGCTTGTGCTGCATCACGACGCCGCGCGGTCGCACACGCAAGCCCGGCGTCATCGAGAGGCCGTCGATGATGTCGTCGGTGAGGCCGTCCACGAGGTACTCGTCGTCCGTCGAGGTGGCGCCGCGAAACGGGAGCACGGCGACCGTCTTGTCCGCGCCGAGCGCGACCGACTCCGACGCGGGGGCGATGCGCGCCGACTCCGCCGTCGGCAGCGTCAGGGCGGCGAGACGCGCGGCCACCTCGCGCGCGCTCGCGGGTCGGTCCTCGGGCTTTCGCGCCATGCACCGATGCACGAGCAGCGCGAGCGACTCCGGGATTTCGGGCCGCACCTCGCGCGGATCGGGCGGCGGCCGCGTGAGGCGCATCGCCGCCACGGCGAAGACCGAGTCGGCCTCGAACGGAAGTCGCCCCGTGAGGAGCTCGAACGTCATCGCGCCGAGCGCGTAGAGATCCGCGCGCGCGTCGATGTTCGGCGCGGCCTCGACTTGCTCCGGCGCCATGTACGCGGGCGTCCCGATCGGGATCGCCGTCGCCGACGCTTCACCGGGATCCTGCGCGCGCGCGATGCCGAAGTCGGTGATGACGATCCGCGAGCGCGCGAGCAGCACGTTGTCCGGCTTGAGATCGCGGTGCACGACGCCGGCGGCGTGCGCGGCGGCGAGGCCTTCGCAAATCCCGGACACGATCGCGACCACCTCCGCGATCGGCAGCCGCCCCTCGCGCGCGACGCGCGTCGCGAGCGACTCGCCCTCGACGAGCTCCATCGTCAGGAATCGCTCGCCGCCGTGCTCGCCGAGATCGAACGTGCGCGCGACGTTCGGGTGCGTCACGCGCCGCGCGAGCTTCACCTCGCGCCGGAACCGCTCGAGGATGCCCGGCGTCCGCGCGATCTCGCGCTTGAGCATCTTCAGCGCGACCACCTCGTCGAGCTCGCGATCGAAGACCTTGTAGACTGCACCCATTCCGCCCACGCCGAGGAGGGCGATCACCTCGTATCGGCCGGCGACGATTTGCGGAGCGTTGTCGAGCGACGGAGTCGAGTCGCCTTCCATCTCGTCTCGCGGTCAGAAGGGCAGCCAGCCGCCCTGGTTCTTGCACATGCGCGAGAGGTTCAACCACACGCGGCGCGGCGCGCCCTGATCGTGCGCCTGCTGCGCCGAGCGGCAGACCGGCGGCTGATTGGGCGGCGGGTTGTACGTGGGCGGCGGCGGCGGGTTGTAAGGCTGCGTCGCGGTCGGTTGCGTCGTCGTGTACGTGACCTGCGGCGTCGTCGCGGTCGCGGTCGCCGTGGTGTGCGTCGCGGCCGCCGTGGTCGCGGGCTTCTGCGTCACGACCGGCGCGGCGCTGTGCGAGGCGACGGCGAGCGGCGCGAGCGTCGTGTCGACGGGCGTCGTGGTGAGCGTCGCCGCCGTCGCCGCGACCGTCTCCGTCGCGGGCGCGGTCGCCGCGACCGTCGGCGCGTCGGTCTTCTGGCTCTTCCAGTAGGCGAGGCCCGCGAACGCTCCGCCGCCGAGGAGGATGAGGAGCCCGAGGATCGCGATGACGATCCCCGCGCCGCCGCCCTTCTTCGGCGGCGGCTGCATCACCGGCGCGGGCGTCATCATCTGCGGGAAGGGCTGCGGCGTGTACGTGTGGCTGCCTTGCGGCGGCGTGCCGTACGAAGGCTGCGGCCCCGTCGGATACGGCGCCGGCTGCGGCCCCGTCGGATACGGCGCGACCGCCATCGGCACCGGCGCGCCCGGCTGCGTCGGCACGGGCCCGTACGCGCTCGGCGCGGGTGCGTCGCCGCCGGCGCCGAACGCGCTCATGAACTCGGTCACCGTCGGGAAGCGGTTGTTCGGATCCTTCTCGAGCGCGCGCAGGATCGCGCCCTTCATCGACGCCGGAATGCGCGAGCTCACCGGGTACGTCTCGAGCGGGCGCGGCTGCGCGGTCATGTGCGCCGTCGCCCACTCCCACGCGGTGTTGCCGTTGAAGGGCAGACCGCCGGTGAGCATCTCGTACGCCATCACCGCGAGCGAGTAGATGTCGCTTCGCCGATCGACCGGCTTCCCCGTGAACTGCTCGGGGCTCATGTACGGCGGCGTGCCGAGCACCATGCCTTGCTGCGTGAGCTTCTGTTCGCGCTCGTCGACTTCGCTCGAGCGCTTGGCGATGCCGAAGTCGAGCACCTCGACCCAGTCGTGCTGGCCGGCCTTGTCGCAGAGCACGATGTTGTCCGGCTTGAGATCGCGGTGGACGATGCCGAGCCCGTGCGCCTCTTCGAGCGAGCCGCACACTTGCTTGATGATGTTGTGCACGCGCGCCGGGAGCATCGGCCCTTCGGTCTCGATGACCGACGCGACGCTCTTTCCCTCGACGAACTCCATCACGATGTAGAGCGTGCCGTCGTCCATCTTGCCGAAGTCGAAGACTTGGATGGTGTTCGGGTGCTGGAGGCCGGCGACCGTGCCGACTTCGCGCTCGAAGCGCGCGAGGATCTGCGGGTCGTGCGACAGGTGCTCGTGCAGCGTCTTGATCGCGACCTTGCGGATCGTCTGGCCGAGCTTCTGCTCGCCTTGGTAGACGCAGCCCATCCCGCCCTCGCCGAGGACACGGACGATCTTGTACTTCCCGCCGATCTCGACGCCCACGAGTCGGTCGGGTCCCACCGTATCGCTCATTTGGTCCTCAGCTTATCCCGTTGGACGGCCCGCCGCACCTTTCGATCCACTGCCGGCTGAGGCGCGGGCCTGATGACCGTTTCGTGACCGAAGCGTGATGCCAGCCGGACAGCGCGTACGCGATAAAGCGGGCGTGATCATCGCGATTTTCTTCGTCCTCCACTGGCAGCTCTCGGTCTTCTTCCAGAGCTTTTTCCTGCACCGGTACGGGGCCCACAAGCAGTTCACGATGAGCCGCAGGTGGGAGCGTGTGTTTCACCTCACGACCTACCTCGTGCAGGGACCGAGCTTCCTCTCGGCGCGCGCGTACGCGGTCTTGCATCGCATGCACCACGCGTTCAGCGACACGGACAAGGATCCGCACTCGCCCGAGAACCACGCGAACGCGCTCGCGATGATGCTCGCGACGAAGAAGACCTACGACGACTACGCCTACCGCCGCGTGGAGCCCGAGGCGCGCTTCGACGGCGGCATCCCGGACTGGCCCGCGCTCGATCGACTGAGCCAGTCGTGGCCGGCGCGCATCGGGTGGGGCGCGCTCTACACGCTCTTCTACGTGAAGTTCGCGACGAGCCCGTGGATGTTCGCGCTCCTGCCGCTCCACTTCGTGATGGGCCCGATCCACGGCGCGATCGTGAACTGGTGCGGGCACCGCTACGGCTATCGCAACTTCGAAAACGACGACGTGTCGCGCAACACGCTCGTGTTCGACTTCGTCACGGCCGGCGAGCTCTTCCAGAACAACCACCACAAATTCGCGATGAGCCCGAACTTCGCCGCGCGCTGGTTCGAGCTCGACCCGACGTATCAGGTCGTGCGCGTGCTCGCGTTCCTCGGCGTCATCGACACGTCGCGCGCGCAGACGATGCGATACCGCGACGTGGTACGTTCCCACGCATGAGGTGGTTGAACATCGCGCTCGTCGCGGTCGTCGGGTGCAGCGGAGGATCGAGCAACACGAACGACGCGGGCTCGGACGGCGCGCCGCCCGCGGACGCCGGGCTCGAGAGCGCTCCACCGGGCGATGCGGGCGTCGACGCGGACGGAGGCGCCCCGACGGCGCAAACGCTCACCCTCGGACCGCTCACGTTCGGCACCGGCGTCGAAAAGACGCAGTGCGCGACGATGCGACTCGGCAACGTCGGCGTGATGCACGCGGGCGCGATCCACACGGTGGTGACGGGCGCTTGGCACGAGCTCGTCATCTATCGCTCGACCGACACGGCCGAGAGCGGCCCGGCGGACTGCAATCCGCTCGTCGGCATCGGCGCCGACGGTGCGGACGCCCTGACGGTCACGCGGCGCGCCGACGAGACGCTCCAGCTCCCGTCCGGCGACGGTTTCACGCTCCAGGATCATCAGATGATCCGACTCGAGCTCCACGCGGTCGACTCGGGCTCCGGCGTCGGCGCGACGGTGACCTTCGACCCGATGACGGACGCCTTCCAGCGCGAGACCGGGATGATCTTCGTCGGCCTGATCGACATCTCCATCCCGCCTGGCGCGACGAACGCGCAGCTCCACCAAGTCGCCGCGGCGCCTCCCATCGCGATCGGCGCCGACCTCCTCGTCATGAGCGGCCACGCGCACGAGCTTTCGACCGATCTCCTCGTACGTACCGTCGTCGACGGAGGCGCGCCCACGGATCTCTACGAGAGCACCTCGTTCGACAATCCGCCGGTCACGACGCTCGCGCCGGCTCTCGCCGTCACCGCGGGCACCGCGTTCGACATCACGTGCACGTGGAACAACACCACGCAAACGAAGGCGGGCTTCGGCATGGCGGAGCACGACGAGCAGTGCTTTTTCCGTGGCCACTACGCGCCGAGCACCGGCTCGCGCGTGTGCATAAACAGCGACCAGTACCACGCCGACGCGTGCTGCCCGGGTAATGCGCTTTGCGCGCAGTTCCTCGGGAACTGAGTCATCGCGAAATCTGGCGGAGCCGCGCCTCGACCTCGCGACCGAGCCCGGGCACCTGATCGGGGACCGCGTAGTTTCTCGGCGGTCCGGACATGCGATCCTGCGACGGGTTGCACCCGACTGGCGTCTGGAGCGGCGTGTACGTGAAGGGCGTGTAGTCGGGCGTGCTCGTGAACGCGTCGAACGGGATCGCGGCGCTCGCGACGCTCTCGCTCTGGTACGGCTTCGCGAAGACGTTCGCGAGGAGCTTGTGGATCGACGCGGTGCCGAGCGCGGTGTGGCTCACGTAGCCGCGCTTGATCCACGGTGACGCCATGAAGAGCGGCGTGCGGTGCGCGTCGACGTGGTCCTCGCCGGTCTGCGGATCGTCTTCGGACACGATGACGTGCGTCGACGGCCAGAGCGGCGAGTGCGAGATGCCGTCGAGGAGCAAGCCGGTCGCGACGTCGTTCACCGCGATCATGAGCTCGGGCGTCGGCTTGCCGGGATCGGTGCCGTACGTGTGATCGTTCGGGAGGACGACGTAGCTGAGCGCCTTGAGATCGCAGAGCGCGCGGGCGCGCGCGGCGATGTAACAGGCCTTCTCCGTGTCGGGCACGACCTGGCTGTAGACGAGGCCCGGGTACTCGACGTCGAAGCCCGCCGCGCCGATGCCGACGACCTCGCCCATGTCGTCGTACGGAATCGAATTGCGATCGGCCCAGACGAAGATCGAGCCCTCCGCCGGTGAGCCGAAGTTGATGTCGATGCCCGCGCGCGGCGTGCGCACGTTGCGGCCCCACGTCGAGCTCCAGACGCGCTCGATGTAATCGGTGCTGCGACCGTACGACGTCCAGATGTGGCCTTGGAGCGACTGCTCGGCGTCGATGCCGTAGTCGTCGAAGTTGGTGAACGCCTTCGCGATGGCGCGCGTGTTGGCCCAGATCTCGTCCATGCGGCCCGGCGAGAGCACGTCGTTCGGATCGCCGTTCACGCCCGGCATGTCGCCGAAGATCGAGTCGAAGGTCTTGTTCTCGCGCACGACGTAGACGACGTGTTGGATCTTCGTGCTCGGCGCGCCCGCGTTCGAGATCGGCACCGGGAAGTCGTACGGTTTTCCGTTGCAGGTGACGCTCGGGTAGCCGTTCGTGGTGCTGGTCGCGCGCGAGGCGACGACGGTCGCGCTCATGCCGACGAGATCGTCGAGCGTGGGCGGCGGGATGACCGCGACCGCGCCGCGCGTGAGGTCCGGCGTCGTGAGCGTGCCGGTCGCGGGGCCGGTGCCGTGTCCCTTCGCCGAGGCGACGACGAGGCTTCCGTCCGCGCGGAGCCGGAGCGCGGTCGGCCACCACGAAGTCGGGACGCGGCCGAGCGGCGAGAGCGGCTTCGCGGCCTGCGGATTGTAGGCGTAGACGTCGATGGCGTTGATGCCCGAGAGCGTCGCGTACACGCGCGAGAGCGTCGGGTCGTACGCGAGCACGCTCGGCTGCGCGCCGGTGAGGCCGTCGCTCCCGACGCCGAGCGTCTGGTCGACGTTGCCGCTCGTCGGGTCGTAGACGGTGATCGTGTCGTCGTCGCTGTTGGCGACCATGACGTGCGAGGGCGTGACGAGGATGCCTTCGGGGTTCTTGCCGGTCGGGTAGCGCGCGGTGACCGTGCCGCTCGACGCGTCGAGGCGGAGGAGCTGGCGCGAGTCGTAGCTCGTCAGGAAGTAGCCGTGCTGCGCGGCGTCGTTCGGGTCGGGGAAGATGCCGAAGAACTCGGTCGACGGCGACGCGTCGATGCCCGTCCAAGTTTTTTTCGTGAGGTCGACGATGCGCACTTGGCTCTCTTGCGTCGACGGCGCGACGATCAAGAGGTTCGGGTCGGCCGTGGTCGCGAGGCCGCCGGAGTACCAGCGGCTCGGCGCGCCCGACTCGCTCGCCTCGCCGAGGTCGACGTCTTTCGTCGGATCCCGCGCGAGCGCGCCGGACGTGAGATCGATCGTGAACGCGTAGAGCATGCCGTTTCCGGCGCCCGACGCGTAGATCTCGTTCGGCGCGACGAAGGCGACGCCGTAGTCGAGCTCGCTCGGCGCGGGGAACCGCGCGTCGGAGACGAGCGCGGGCGCGTCCGCGGCGAGCGCGTCGAGGTCGACCGAGTAGAGCGCGTTGTCCTCGACGCCGCCGTCGACGAGCACCGCGAAGCGCGTGCCCGGGACGAGGAGCTCGTCGACGAGGAACGCGCTCGCGACGTCGCTCCCGTGGATGATCTGATCGTGGCCCGCCGGCTGGATGAAGTGCCCGTCGGGCAAGTGCCATCGCCCCGCCACCTTCGGGTCGAGGCCGGTGAAGAGGAGCGCCGCGTCGGTGGGCGCGGTGCCGACGCACGCCCCCTGCACGACGTCGGGCGTCGTCGTTCCGTCGAAGTCGCCGCACGCGTCGCCGTGGGTCATCGCCGCCCACGGCTGCATCGCGGGGCAGTCGTACGGCTTGCCCGGCTCGGTGCACGTGCAGCTCGGATCGTAGACGCACGACTGGAACTCGTCGCACTCTTTGATCGCGTCGACGTACCCCTGCGGCGTGCTGAAGTCGGCGCACGATTCGGGCGGTCCGCCCGCGTCGAAGTCGTCCGGGTTGGTCTCGGGACACGCCGCGAGGAGCGGGACGAGCGCCGCGAGAAAGAGGAAGGAACGAGACATCAGGGGCCGCAGGCTAGCGCAACTCGCGGGGGGCGCGGAATGCGCCTCGTTTGGCCCCGCGGGGCGCCGTGCGCGGGCGGGGGCGTGGGCGGAGCGGCGTGCGCGCGGAGGCGGACTGCGGGCGCGTGCGTGCGCGGTGGGGGATGTGCACGCGGAAGCGGACGCGTGGGCGTTCCGCGTAGGCGCGTGCGTGCCGTGCGCGTAGTCGTGCGCGCGCGCGTCGGCGTGGGCGTCCGCGTGGTCGTGCGCGTGGTCGTGCGCGCAGGCGCGGGCGTGCGCGTGCGCGTCGGGCGTGCGCGCGGGCGTCGGGCGTGCGCGTGGGCGTCGGGCGTGGGCGTGCGCGGAGACAGAGACGGACTCGGCGCGCGCGGAGGCGGACGCGTGGGCGTCGGCGTGCACGGGCGCCGTGGGGTGCGCGGACAGAGACGTAGTCGGCGCGGGTGGAGGCCGCGGAGGCGGACGCGCGGGTGGAGGCGGACCCGGGGCGGGGGCCGCAGGCGCACGCGTGGGCGGAAGCGGTGACGGCGACGGACGTGCGCCCGTGGGCCGCCGCGGGCGGATGCGTGGGCGTGGGCGCGCGCGGGGAGACGGACGTACGCGGACGGCGTGGCGGGCTCCGACGCGGCGCGTGAAAATCGGGCGACACGCCTTGACGGACGAGCTCGGAGACCTAACATATATGCCAAATCAATGCGGCGGCGTTCGGCACGGCAACTCGAGCTTCGATTGCATCCGCGGGGTGGGCGGCGGAGGAACGCCGGGAGAAAGCCAGCCGGCGAGAAAGCGGGCGTGTCGCATCTCCAGAGGCCCCAGTTCGGGCGGCTTCTGCCGGTGCACGTCACGTTGCGCGTGGCGGCGCACGTGTACAACTTGCGGAGCCGGCGGGCGTTCTCCGTGGTTGGACGTGCAATCGCCTTGACGGCGGAGCGGTTCGGGGTGACGGTCGTGCAGTTCTCCGTCCAGGGGAACCACGTGCACCTCGTCATCGAGGCGCCGAGCACGACGGCGATGTCGCGCGCCATGCAGGGGTTTTCCGTTCGCGTGGCGAAGGGGCTCAACCGGATGATGGGGCGGCGCGGGCGGGTGCTGGCGGATCGCTATCATGCGCACGTCCTTCGGACGCCCACGGAGGCGCGGCGGGCGGTCGCGTACGTGCGGAACAATCATCGGCAGCACGTCCCGGGTGCGCCGGCGCGCGACGCGTACGCGTCGGAGCACGCGGGCGTCGTCTTGCCGAGCCCGCGCTCGTGGCTCCTCGCGCGTGGCCTCGCGCTTGCACCGCCGTGACGCATGATCCACTTCTGATTCCCGCGCTGCTGCTCGTGTCGTGCGGAAAGAAGGAGTCTGCGGCGTCGAAGGCCGGCGCCGGTGAGTTTTCGCCCGGGCGGATGCTCTACTTCGAGGCGCGCCTCTCGAAGAATCACGACGTGTCTTGCAACACGTGTCACCGGCTCGACCGCTTCGGGGTCGACGGGCTGCCGACGAGCGAAGGACACGGCAAGCAGCACGGCACGCGCAACGCGCCGACCGTGCTCGACGCGGCGATTCACTTCCGGCAGTTCTGGGACGGGCGCGCCGCCGACGTCGAAGAGCAAGCGACGATGCCCATCGTGAACCCGCTCGAGATGGCGTCGGACGAAAAGCGCGTCGTCGCGACGCTCTCGTCGATGCCGGAGTACGAGAGCGCGTTCGGGCGCGCGTTCCCCGGCGAGGCCGCGCCCATCACGCTGAAGAACGTCGGCGTCGCGATCGGCGCGTTCGAGCGCAAGCTCCTCACGCCCGCGCCCATCGACGCGTACCTCGCGGGTGATCACGCGGCGCTCACGCCCGAACAGCTCGCGGGCGCCGCCGTGTTCGCGCGCACGGGCTGCCCGTCGTGTCACATGGGCGCCGGGATCGGCGGCGCGATCTATCAGAAAGCCGGATTCGTCGAGCCGTGGCCGTCGCAGAAGGATCAAGGTCGCTTCGAGGTCACGAAGGTCGACGGCGATCGCATGCAGTTCAAGGTGCCGAGCCTGCGGAACGTCACGAGGACCGCGCCGTACTTCCACGACGGCTCGGCGACGACGACGTGAAGAGCATCGTCGCGTTCCTCGGCGCGCTCGAGGCCGGGCCGCCCGCCGACCTCGTCCCGCCGCCCGCGCTCCCGAAGAGCACCGACTCGACGCCCAAGCCCGACCCGGCGAAGTGATCACCGCGCGCGGGCAGCCAGCCACGCGACAATGGCTTCGTGACGGCGCGCGTCGAGCGCGTGCGGGCCCGGCGTGCGCAGGTGCTCGAGTGCGGCGCCGAACGCCGGGCGAGCGCGCGCAACGAGATCCTCGGCGTCGGCGGCGTACGGATCCTCGGTGGAAGAGACGATGAACGTCGGGCGCGGCGCGATGCAGCGGAGGAGGTCGTCGAAGTCGAAGCGCGACGCGAAGCCGGGGATGACGAGCGCCATCTCGAGCCCGGTGCCCGCAGCGATTTTGTGGCGGTACGAGCACGCCGCGCCGCTCGCGCACGCGAAGGAGACCCGCTCGTCGAGCGCGGCCGCGAAGAGCGTCACGTTGCCGCCGTACGAGTGCCCCGCGAGCCCGACGCGCGCGGCGCCGAGCTCGCCGAGCGCGGTCACCGCGGCGGCGACGTCGGCGAGGAGCTTCGTCATGAGGAGCTCGCCGCGCACGAGGCGGTGCATCGCGTGGTTGAAGTACTGGAGCCAGTCGTCGCCGGGCCCGCGGCGGGTCTCGAAGCCGACCGCGTCGGGCGCGAGCACGAGGACGCCCGCGCGCGCGAGCGCGGGCCCGAACGCCTGGAGCGGATCGCCGCCGAAC
>Ga0335082_10005976_pt1 | contig 13290 bp, 8 predicted proteins | sample Lox_Sample_41_FD_206718 | JGI IMG/M metagenome (GOLD analysis project Ga0335082, IMG submission 206718) | Soil microbial communities from Loxahatchee National Wildlife Refuge, Florida, United States - Lox_Sample_4.1 | ecosystem: Environmental > Terrestrial > Soil > Wetlands | place: USA: Florida... | reverse complement strand
AGCTGCCTCCTACCTTAGTTCTAACATCGTGAGGGCTGGGACTGGCAGAAGTAGCAGTGTTCGCGTCGCATTGCATGAGGGAGACTCTGATTAAGTCCTCCCTTTCGACGAAGGCTTGTCGACCTGCAGATCTCTGTAAAGCACAAACTTCATCCTTCTCTTGGCTTCTGTCTTAATTACTAGTTCCTGGTATTGTGGCTGTCCTTTATGGTTGATGGGGAGTTCGTCGGCGGTCTCACTGTCTCAGCAAGGATTGGCGCGATGAGCGCAGGACAGCACCAGAAGGAGAACAGATATGCCAGAGATGTGTAGATTTCTCCGTAGCGCCCTAATGGTCTGCCTCTTCCCCTGTTTGGCGGGCGTCGGTACCATAGTCCAAGCTCAGGGCCGCATGACGATTCAAGCGACCGCAATGGGGACGAGCACTCAAATGGGCAAAATGTTCAGCATCAATATCTATATCGAACAGTTTTCTACGCCCGACGATCGAAAGGCCCTCGTAGACGCCTTCGCGCGCTCAGGCCAGGACGGTCTTGTGGGTGTCCTCGAAGACATGAAGTCCAAGGGGCGTGTTAGATTCGCCAGTGGGGGCGTAGGCAACGACGTGAAGTACATCATCGAATTGCCTTCCGAGAACGGGCGCCGATTGCGTCTCGTTACCGATCGCAACATTGCCTTCGGGGAGCTGTACCGGGGAACACGTTCAAGGGACTATAGCGTCGGCGCCATCGAGTTGGTCCTTACGCCGGACGGCAAGGGCTCGGGCACGGTGCTGCCGGCATGCAAGCTGACCGTGGACAAGAAGAAGCAACAGATCGAGATCGAGACTTATCAGAACCCTTGGAAGCTCACAAACTTCATGATCTCCAACGATTGAGTCAGGTCTGGCCGGGGCAAGGACAAAGGTGCGTCCCTGAGGCGCCGCCTCAAAACACCAGGGCGCAAGTGAAATCTTCCCATCCCCGCGTGGCGCGGGACGGCATATCGACCAGGAAATTAGAGCACCCCAGGTGCCTTCTCTGATATGGTGCTTTACCCGAGTGGGGATTCAGAGGGCACTCGCCTTGCCGCAGCAACCGATGCTCGGCCGCGTCCAGTTCGAAGGTCCAAACTGATAACGCGATGCCCCTATGTTCAATCGGTGCTTTCGGTCCACTCGCGGCTGCCCAATGCCGCATCGTTACTCCCTGCGCCGGAAAACACCGGCTTTGTTCCGTCCCATTGCGATAGCAGCTTTTCGCCTTCTCTTTGGATCTCCTCGATCGTTCGTGGCCGCAAATTGCCGGAACCGGGAAACAACACATACAGAATTCCGTCAGCGGCACCTCCACGGCGCGCATCGGACCAGATTCCCAAGGCGTCGGCAAGAGCGATCGAGCCTTCACCCAAGGTCCCAATGTCCGCATAAATCGCGAAGGACGATTTGCCGTTCCGGAGGTTCATGACGACTGCAAAATCCCCCAACCGTGCGCCCGTACGCTTTGCGACGTCATCGGGTAACACTACATAAGGAATCTTCGATGCGTCCACGTATCTGGTTGGGTCAGTGAACTCTTTGGTTTCGTCTGCAAGCGACGTGCACGAGATATAGTAACCGGGGAAAGGATCGCTCTCTTGCTGAATCAACGGACTTCCTTTTCGATCAGTAATGACGCCGTTCCAATGACCTGGCGCTCCGGCGTTCGCCAATTCATCAAGTCCCGTGTCGTCCAGGTTGTAAGCATTCGGAGCGCCGTCGGCATCGATCGCCATACCGGAGACGAAGAAGAAGGCTTCGCTGTACGGCAACTGCCAGACCGGCACATCAAAATGCTGCCCGTCTCGATCCCAAGCCACGATGTCCAGGAGCGTCGATCTCATACTGGCACAACTGCTCGACAGCTGCCGCGTCCGCAGCTCACCCATGCTCCGTTCGAAAACGTTAAGCGCAAATACTGGTCCGCACAGAAACCCGGAGAGTATCATCGAATGTATAGTCCGTTTCCTCACCAAACCCCTCCTCCAGAAATAAGGCAAGATCCTCGAAATCACCACAAGACGATCTAAATGCCTAGCCTATCTTGGTCCTGCCAATAGCTGATCTGGAAAAAGTTACAGGGGGCCGTCAAAAACGCAGGCCGATCGAACCGTTGGAACGGAGAAGAAGTGCTGATCTTGTCTACCAGTGACGACAAGGCGCCATATTCACTCATTGATCCCGGACGCGGTTGTCAGTGCCAATTGCCCTGTCCTTGACAATTATGTGTCAGAATGAGCAGAAACCCAAGGCCACCAGGATGACGTTTGTGCAAATCCCAACGCGATTTGTAATTGGGATGGCCCTTGTTTGGCTGCCATTCTTGCCGTTTAGGCGGTCACTCTTTCTCCGAATGTTTGAACAGAGAGCGTCGAACCTCATTACTCCGAAGTGGCTTATCGCTTGCTTAACCTCGTTGAGGTTCTGGGTATAGAAATCCTGAAAGGTATGCTATCTCGCCAGCATGCGGCATTCTCATTCGCGTTGATTCTCTAGATTTTGTGCGCTGGTTTAATGGTTCTCATCTTGGGAGTCGGATTTCTGATGTAGGGTCACCGAAATGTCAACAAGCGGCGGAGGCGTCATGACGGATCCTAGCCCTGCAAATGTTCCCGATGCTGCCGTAGAATTACAGTCCCCCCTGCCATGAGAACCGTTCCAATCTGTAAAGACTAGCCGAGAAAATATCGGCTTTTCTTTCTTTAAGAGCCATAGGAGACATGCGCTAGTCCTTGCACATATTGGGCAGATTGGACTGTAAGTTTTGACAGTTCACGCCAGCGGCCATTCTAGTTATCTTTCGGAGGCTAGACACTCCCAGTGACGAGATGCGCTAGCTGCTGAGACGGACAGCTAACGCGGCAGGAGCCGGGAAGTCAACTCCGCTTAATCCACCACTCTCGGTTCCTGCTTTATCTTTACCGGATGGCTTACCATGAATCGGAGTCACAATTGAGCCCGGAGCAAAAGTCCGACCTTTGCAAGACTATCAAGCGTCTAGGCTATACCAAGGACCACCAAGTAGAACTCTACGGCCGAGTATTTGAAATAACTTCCGATCCAGTGTGCTTGGGAGAACACCTTGTTTTTGTCGATGCACGAGAGCCAAACTCGCGTCATACCACTCGTGTCCGCATACCGATGAACATTGTGCAAAAGGCCCAGCAAAGTCGTCACGACGCGTGATTGGAAGACAATTAGCTCCGTTTTAGCCTTCTCTCCGAGCACCCGAATGACCCCAGAATGTCGGCACTTTCCCGGCTAACCAGATGGAAGATTGGATGTGGCCGTTATGGGATCAGGAGAGTTTGTCGAGGTGTATCTCGCCAACGCACCGTCGGAAGCTCGGAGTTTTGACACGGTGCCGCTCTGGAAGTTGGAAACCCAAATGTTGCCTCCATCAAACGCCAAATTGGTGGGTTCAGAGCCGACTGTAAAGGCTGCGACAGTCACACCATCCCTTGGTCGTATTTTGAAGACTGCGTTGCCGCCAGCTTTCGTTACCCAGACACAATTGCCGTCGAACATGACCCCATGGGTTTGCCCATCCACAATACGAGTGCCGAGCAGAGAGCCGTCGCTCGCCCGCGGCTTCAGGCGCATGCCGTCCACGATGGAAGCGTGCACCAACCGGTCAGCGATCATCATAAGAGCTTTAACTGCATCTCGGTGGACGGGGACACATCCACCAACGACACCGTCCTGCTGCTTGCCTCGGGTCGAAGTGGATCCCGGCTGCAAGATGCGGGGGTTGGCAGGAAATTCGCAACCACCCTGCGGAACCTTTGTCACTCTCTCGCCGAGCAGATTGTTGCGGACGGCGAGGGGGTGCAACATGTCGTGCGGCTCTGGGTTGAGCAGGCCAAGAGCCGGGCCGAAGCACTGCGTGTGGCCAGAACCATTGCTCACTCCCTCTTGGTGAAGACGGCCTGGGCAGGGGCCGATCCGAACTGGGGGCGTATCCTGGCCGCGGTTGGCCGCAGCGGCGTGGCCCTGGATCCGTATCGTGTGAGCATCTTGATCGGCGAGCAGATAGTTTGCAAGGATGGCGTAAGCCACCCCTTTAATCAAGCCGAAGCTCACCATGCGCTAAGTCAACCGAACTGTGACATCCGTGTGCGCCTCGGCCGCGGGCGTAGCAACATTCCGTTCCTGACTTCAGACCTGACCGGGGAATACGTTCGCATCAACGCCGACTACTCAACTTAGGACGGACTCCCGGCAGGCTTCTTGGAAGTGCCTGGCCACCAACGACATGTGTTGTGGACGGACAGGCACCAGCGCCTGCCGACTCGGCGAGAGAGAAAACTTGTTTCGCAAGAAGCCAAAGGCATTCCCTTGACTCCGACCGGCCTCTTCATGGAAGGCGACTACGCTCACGCCGCGGTGTGCCCAACACTTTGCTCTTGACACGGCCCCGAACCGAAAGTAAAAGTATGTAAACGTAAGTAAACGCAACTACGTAGATTCCTGATCCCGGGAGGTCCGTCATGAAGTGCGCGGGCTTTGCGTTATCGTCTCCAGGTCTCCGTCTTCTCCTTATCGTGGTCGTTCTCACTTCGTTATCGCCCCGACTCTTCGGGCAGGCCAGTTACCAGGCACAAATTCGCGGAACTGTGTTTGACGCCTCCGGAGCGGTCCTCCCGGGTGCGAAGGTGACCATCACCGAGGTCGGCACCAACCTGTCCCAAACCACCGAAACCGACCGCTATGGTAACTACATTCTTCGCGCTCTGCGACCTTCCACGTACTCCTTAAAGGTCGAGGCGGGAAATTTCCAGACAGTGGAGAAGAAAAACGTGGTACTGGCAGTGGACCAGGAGACGAGTTTGAACTTTACTCTGCGTCCGGCTGGGACCTCGACCGAAGTCATGGTGACGGAATCGGCGCCCTTGCTGGACACGCAAAGTTCGTCCCTGGGGACCGACGTGACGAATGAATATGTAAAACAAATTCCGCTGCTCAACCGCAACTTCTTCGGACTGGTCTTTCTGAACGCCGGAGTGAGCGAAACGGCAGGCTCCGGGACCGCGGACAGCAACTATCCCACCGGCACAAACTTTGTCTCCAACGGGCAACGCAACGCCACCGCCGAAGTCCGCATGGATGGGGCCTTGCTGAGCGCGCCCGAGGAAGGGGAAGGCGGAAACTCGAACCTCTTCTATGAGCCGTCGGTCGAGGCAGTGCAGGAGTTCAAGGTCCAGAATAACGCCTTTTCGGCGGAGTTCGGCAGCAACGGCGGAACTGTAGTCAACATGGCCTTGAAGAGCGGGACCAACGCCTATCACGGCAGCGGCTGGTGGTTCGGACAGCGCGACGCGTTTGATGCCAACGATTTCTTCAGCAACCAGGCCGGGCTGCCCAAGCCAGCCCACTCCCGTGATCAATATGGAGTTGCGATCGGTGGGCCCATTCGCAAGAACAGGACCTTTTTCTTTGTCGATATCGAGCGCGTTGTCGAATCCAACCCGATCAACATCGTGGGTACTGTGCCCACCGTGGACGAGCGCAAGGGAGACTTTTCCAAGGCCTTGATCACCGATCCGGACACCGGGGCGGTGGTGCCTAACCTTATTTACAACCCCTTCAGCGTCACCAACGGTACGCGCCCCCAGTTTCCCGGCAACAGAATTCCGTCGGACCTATGGGACGGCGTCGGCCAAAACATTCTCAACCTGTATCCCCTGCCGAACCAGCCGGGAAGCGCCGACGGGACCAACAACTTTCGCGCCAACACCAATCTGAACAACAAGGGATTGCAGTTCGATGTCAAGGTCGATGAGCAGCTCAGCAACAGCATGCACCTGGCCGGCCGCTACAGCCGTGGGCATTCCGCGCAAAATGCTCCCGCGATTCTGGCGGACGGGGACCCGTTTAACGATGGCATCAACTACGTGACCACGGTCAACAACGGCGGATTGCAGTTTGATTGGACGCTGCGCCCAACCCTGCTTGCGACCGCGCGATTCGCCGTCGATATAGTTCATGCTCCCGGCTTCACCAAGTATCCGAGTGCAACCTCAGTCGGATTTCCGCCCATCCTCGACAACGCGAACCCCGGCATCTCACGCATCCCCGCCATCATTGTGGATTCTCCCTGGACTTCGATCTACGACCAGTGCTGCGTCGACACCAAGCTCGACCACACGTTGTACGCCTACTCCTCCGCCCTGGCGTGGGCAGAAGGCAAGCACAACATCAAGTTCGGATTCGAGCAGCGGCAATTCTTCAACAACTTTCAGGAACCAAACTATGCGACCGGGTACTTCCACTTTGCTCAAACCGTGACGGAACAGACAATCGGCGGCTTCAGCCCGATCCAGGGAAATCCGTTTGCCGACATACTCCTGGGCGTGGGCGATTACGGAGGGATCGGGGTGGATCCGATGGCGCTGAACAAATCGAAGGAAACGTCACTTTATATTCAGGATGACTGGCGGGTGACGCCGAAGCTGACCCTGAACCTTGGTTTGCGATATGAGTGGAGTACTCCTTACACCGAGCGCTTCAACCACATCGAGTTCAGCGATTTTACCGGCGACAGTGGAATCACGCTGGACTTAAGCAGCGGGGACCCAGCCTTACAGGCCCTGGGACTGGGGCCAACGCGCTTGAAGGGGATCACTCAGTTTCCGACCTCGTCACATCGCAATGTCCCGGTGGACCGCAACAACTGGGCGCCGCGACTGGGTTTTGCCTACCAACTTACTCCGAATACTGTGGTGCGCGGCGGCGCCGGGATTTACTACGGGATGAACGTTGCCACCAATTATCAGTATGTCGGCACAGCCTTCCGCAAAGACGGGAACATATATTTCACCAAGAACGATCTCAACTGTTCCACGGGCAAACGTCAAGATTGTCAGTACGCAACCTTTGAGAATCCTTTTCCTGCCGGACTGCCAGAGCCTCAAGGCACCAAGTACGGAGCGTTAGCGGAGTGGGGCTTTGCCAACCAGAACGACTTGGGCACGACTGAGGCCCGCAACGCGGATATTTATCAATGGAGCCTCGGCGTACAGCGATTGCTCCCGGGCCAGCTGGTCGTTTCGGTGGATTACTCGGCGAACCGGAGCACCCACCTTCCCTGGGGCGGAGCCTCCGGCGCTACCACCCGCAATCGTGACTTCATCTCCTCTGCCGTACGCCGCAGGTTTAGCCAGGATGGGCAATGCAACGACGATGGAACGGTCGATTTTTCCCAGTTGTACAGCTACAACAATCTGCATTGTCTCGTGACCAATCCTTTTTATTCCATGTTCCAGGGGCCGAATGCCGTATTCAATGAGCCCGACTCGCTTTACAACGATCCGCAGATTCCGCTCATCAACCTCCTGCGTCCTTACCCCCAGTTCGATGGATACTTCGAGGGCCTGCCGCTGTTGGCGGCCTCTTCCTTCTACAACGCGATGCAAGTCCGCTTCCAGAAACGCATGAGCCACTACATCTCGTTCGAGGGCGGGTACACTCTCTCCAAGTCAACCGACAACTCTTCGTCTGGGCGAAATGCCTGGGTAGGTGGGCTTGTCTTTGACAACCCCCAGGAACTGGACAACCTGAAGGCAGAACACTCCATCAGCGCCAACGACGCGACCCACCGCTTAGCGATGGCCATCATCGCCGATTCCCCAGTCGGACGCGGGCGCTGGATTGGCCACGACATGAACCGCATTCTGGATGCAGTGGCCGGCGGCTGGACGATCTCCACGATTGTCACCTTCCAATCAGGGACGCCTCTTGACTTCGGCATGTCGGCGCCGACGCTCGACGACGGCAACCAACGCCCCAACGTCGTGTGTAATCCGAACAGCGGGGTCGGAGCGCATCGTTCTGCCCTGACGGGATTGAGCACATTCAATGCCAACTGCTTTGCCGACCCTGGGCTGGAGCAACCCGGCAACGCACCGCGATTCCTGTCCAATGTCCGATCGGACGGAATCCACAACATTGACCTGGCCATCTCCAAGGAATTCATTCCGCGGGAGGGTATGCGATTAGAGGTACGCGGGGAATTTTTCAATCTCTTCAACACCCCGCGGTTTGCACCCCCCGACACGCTTTACGGGGATTCAAGCTTCGGACAGGTCACCTCGACCGTGCCGGGCAGCATCCCGCGCCACGGACAAGTGGGAGTGCGGTTTGAATTCTGAAGAGGCCTGGATCACGAGAAACGGAGCTGCAGCTTCGTGAGAAGACGCACTTTCTTAAAAGCCGGCGGAGCCGCCGCGTTTCTAGCCAACGTGACCCCACCGGCTTCGTGGGCTCGGATACCGGTTCACAACTTCGATCGGTATCCCTTCGGGGATGGGCCGCCAATTACCGACCGGTTATACCAGGGACCTTTCTCCGCGGATGACTATCCCAGCTGGAACGTCGTGATGGCGACCACGCCATCCGACGACGTCGTGCCCAATTACGGCATGGGAATGATCGCGTACGCGATTGATGAAGTTGGGCCCGCCCGGAAAGAGGACGAAAGTCTGGAAACCTCGATCGAGAACATCGTCAAGTTGCCACTGGCTTCCAAGGTTTATGTTCGCGTGAACTGGAAGGACGTGCAACAGAAGCCCGGTCGGCTGGAGTTCTACGAGCCATGGAAGCTGGTTTTCGCCATGGCCCGCCAGTATCAGAAGCGGATCGGGTTTCGGGTGATGATCAGCAATCCCGACATTCCCGGGCCCACCCTGCCCGATTTTCTGCAAGAGAAGATTCCGATGGTAAAGCTGGGCGAGTGGAAGGGCCGCCCCCGATACGAACCGCGCTACGACCATCCGGCGTTTCAAGCGGCATTCCGCGAAGTCGTTGACTTACTCGCCGCAGAGTACGACGGCCACGCCGATGTGGAGTACGTGGATACGTTCATGTACGGTTTTTGGGGAGAAGGCCATACCTGGCCGCTGGAGACGAACCCGTTTCCGGATGCGGTGACCGCAGAAAGCACTTTCGTGGAAATGTTCCATTACCAGGTGGAGCGCTGGAAGAAGACTCCGTTGGTGACGAATACCCAACCGGATTTCAGCAAGGTAGGCAATTCGGAATTGCTCGATCGGACGGTTCGCAGCTTCAACTGGCTGCGTACCGACACGATCTTCATCGAAAACGAACAGATTGAGGAGTTGAGCAATCGTCCTCCGTGGATCGGCGTCTCAGTCGAAGTGGGAATGTCGGACGGATCCCAGGCGAGTCTCAAAACCGATGAAGGGGTTTCCTACACCGACAACGTGATGCACCACGCGCAGGATGTTGGGCCGTGCTACTTCTCGCTGTGGAACTGGCACCGTATTCAGGCCGACAGAATCTTGAACTACCACCGGCAATTCCCTGCTGCGATCGACCAACTGTCGCGCAAAATCGGATATCGGGTGCGGCCTTCCTGGGTATGGACCTACGAAGAGCAGGGTTATCCAGGACTCATTATCGGCTTTGTCAATGATGGGATAGCTGGTGTCCCCGGCGCATTGCGCATAACGGTTGTGCAGGAAGACGGCAGAGTTCTGGCGAACGGCTGCCTTGATCCCGGCTACCCGCTGCCGGGTAAAGTTCGCCAGGCGAAGTTCCCCCTGCCCCGTGGCACGCGTTGGCAGGGGTTGAAATTGAAAGGTGAGATCGAAGTCAAGGGTCAGCGCTACCCGGTGCGCTGGTCAAGCCGTCAGAGAATGAATGCGGATGGAAGCTTAACGCTTCGACCGACCGTCGGACTGGGGCAGAACGATGAGAGCGGAGGGATGCCCGACTAGGGGCGCAAGTCTTCCCGGTTAACCATGCAGTGATCCATGGAGTTCCCATGAAAAGCAACAATGTCATTGCAGTCCTCTCACTGGTCTTTGTCCTGAGTTTCCTGGGTGCTTCGTTTCCCCCCGGCCAGGATTGGACGAACTACGTACGCATTGCGGCTTACGGTTTGCAGAGCGGGAATGTAGACAAGATCGTCCAGAGCGCACAGGAGGACGGAGTTTTTGGCATCGAGGTGGACAACGACATCCCCGGACGTTATGAGAGCTTCCGCAACCCGGAAGGAAAGCTAAAGGCGATTCGGGCGTTGGCTGACAAGGCCCATGCTGTGGGGAATCGGGCTTTTGTGTATGTGGCCGGCACGGAGTGCATCACCGCCAATGCCGACCAGACTCCGCACACGCTGGCGAAAGAACATCCTGATTGGCTGCAGAGAAAGATCACTGGCCAGCCTGCGGTGTTTGGTGGAGGCGCAGCTTTTTGGATCCGTAAAGGAGATGAAGACGTGTGGATAAGTCCCTTCGCTCCCGAGTGGCGCAAGACTTACATGGAGCGCATCCGGCAGATCGCGGGAACAGGCATCGATGGCATTTACGTCGACATTCCGTACTGGATGACCCATTTCGAAGGTTGGGAAGACAGCTGGGCCAGCTTCGACGACTACACCATCGCAGCTTTTAAGCAGCAGACTGGCCTGAATGCGAAAAGGGACCTGCAACTGGGAAACTTCTCTGATGCGAACTTTCGCAAGTGGGTGGACTTCCGGATTCAGGCGATTACGGATTTCGTCCGCGAAATTGATCAGACCGCGAAGTCGGTGAATCCCGAGATCAAAACCGTTCCCGAAATCTACCCGGGAATCGAAGAGGAGGCGGTCCGCGTGGGGTCCGACGTGTATAGCCTGTACCCGATTGCTGGCGCCATCGCCCACGAGTACGAGTTTGGCGAGGGCGACCACATGGCCTCGTCGAGAACTCCGCTGGACTGGTTTCGTTATCAGGTGGGAATGCATTCCTTCCGCGCCTTCGCCCAAGGCAAGGCCACCTGGATCTTGAACTACTCGTGGGATGGAGATAAGAAGGTCGATGCCCGCGAGGCAATGCTGAATCTGGCGATGTCGCAGGTGATGGCCGGCGCCAACTTCTGGGATGCCCCCGGTCATTCCATGGCAGGGTCCAACGATCCGCCGACTCGGAGAAGGATCTTCTCCTGGATTAAGGCCCATGAGAAAACGTTTTACTCGCCCAGGACTGCCATGCATCCAGTAGGCGTGTACTTCTCTCCCGCTACTCGCAACTACTATGGGGAAGACTTTATCTCTTCTTATCGCGGCATCGTGATTCTGCTGATGCAGGAGCACTGGGAGTTCCAGGTGGTCACGCCGCGAACACTGGCAGAATTTCATGGATCTTCGTTGATTCTTCCGGACGTGCGAGTGTTGAGCAGTGAAGAGAAGGCTGAGTTGCAAAACTATGTCGAAAAGGGCAACCAATTGCTGGTCACAGGAGAGGATGTGACCGGCATTGAACATCCCCCCGCTAACGTGCTGCTCATCAGCAAGTGTCCGGGCAAGGAGTACAACGCGGCGCTAGAGAAAGATTTTGCTGCCACGGTCCCCGACAAGGAACAGGAATTCCTGCAGAGTATGAAGAGTGGATCAATCGTTACGGTAGCCGCCTCGCCACAAATCGCGACCTCGATCGCGGAGGTGGACGGCAAGCCGCATGTGTTTTTCGCGAATTTTGCCGGCCTGCAGGGCAGAGTCAATCCCCGGCAGACCGTGCAGCGCGGCGTTCAGGTCACGATCTCTGGCGCCACCCAGGGCGACGGATTCTTCTTACCGTATCTCGGCGATGTGCAACACCTCGATGGCAAGATCAGCGCGCAGGGCGAAACATTCGACCTTCCGCACATCGAAAAAGGAGCCGTGTTTTGGTTTTCGCGCTAGCTGCGGGCGTGCCGAGAGTAAACGCTGTTTGCGGCCCCTCTAATCTGCCGCTGCGCTCTTAAGAACGGTTCGTCCTCCGATCTACTTAAGCCGCCACACGGACATAGAATGTCTCGGTCCGTTCCTTGCATGAAATGTCGAGCTGCGCGAGTTCGTTCAGCACCGGATTGTATATGTTCGGGGTTACCGGACGTAGGACGCCGGTCGCGGTAATCCGGCCGCTGAGAATCATGTCCACCGCAATCGCAGCCGGCAGCGAGACCGTTCGCGACATCGATGAATCGCCGCCCGGGATCCCGTAGTCGATGAGTTGGGAGACGGTCCATTCCGTTGCGCCATTGGGGAATTCCGCCCGGAAGTCGTGGAATAGAACGAGCATGTCGCGCTCCCCGGGACGGAATGCCAGCTTTTCGTACATCAGATTGCCCATCGCATCCAAGGGGCTGATCCGCTCGGCACCCAGCTTTTGGGCAGAGAACATCCCCAGCCACTCAAGATTCCGGATCGGGGAAGACTCCCTCGGGATCCCGAGTTTCCTGGCTGTCGCGGCTACCGGGTCCTCACTTCCGGAAGCGCCCGCCAGGTTCCGCATCAGGTCGGCATAGGTCTTTCCACGCGCATCGATTTCATCCAGTGAGAGAAGGCCCAGCTTCCCGAAGTTATACAGGCAATCGCACCAGCCCATGTTGCGAAGGGTCCCGCGGTAGATCGTCTGGATACCTTGCAGGCCATAAACCTCGATGTAGCTGATCGAATCGCGATTCGGATAGGCTTCATAATCCCCTTGGCCCGGGATCGACAGGATATGCATATCGTGGAAGAGACGGTGCGGGGGGACCTCAACCTTGCGGCCGTCCAAAAGGTACGTCCCGCTGTTTCGGCAGGCCAGCAGGACGCCTCGGGGAGCCCACGAGAATTTATAGCCAAACGGGTTATCGTTGGCTTCCGGTGCTGGAAGGCCCCCACAATAAGACCTGAAGGAAACGATCCGTCCGCCGCGGGCACGAACGCTGTCGATAATCCGCATCGCTGACATGTGATCAATGCCGGGGTCGACGCCGATTTCATTCAAAATTGTGACTCCTGCTTCCTGCGCAGCGTCATTTTGTTCCTGCATCGCGGCTGAAACATAGGAGGTTGTGACCATGTGTTTCCTGTTGGCGATGCAGTGCTTGGCCACCACTGGATGGAATGTATAGGGAACGAGGCTGACCGCGAGGTCGCACTCCTTTATTAACGACGCCAGCACAGTCTCATCCTGAACGTTGAGAGCGAGCGCCTTCCCTGCCGGATGACCGGCAATCATAGCTTCAGCCTTGCTAGCGGTACGGCTCGCCACAGTGACCTGATAGCCCTTTTCCAACAGATACCGTACCAACGGCTTGGCTACCAACCCGGCGCCTAACACCAGAACACGTTTCATATGCGGCTCCTGGATTACAGGAAGGCGCACAACTGAACCCATCCGCATTGTTTCGAATCTCATCTGCGGCTTGGGGCGCGCCTCCAGATGTTCTTGAATGTATTGATAGTCAGGGGTCAGACGCCCCTGATGCACGATCACGGCCCGCTTTAAATAAGGCGGTAAGTCGAG
>Ga0335082_10005975_pt1 | contig 13291 bp, 12 predicted proteins | sample Lox_Sample_41_FD_206718 | JGI IMG/M metagenome (GOLD analysis project Ga0335082, IMG submission 206718) | Soil microbial communities from Loxahatchee National Wildlife Refuge, Florida, United States - Lox_Sample_4.1 | ecosystem: Environmental > Terrestrial > Soil > Wetlands | place: USA... | reverse complement strand
TCTACGCGCGCCATCTTGGCGGGATCGAGGTCACCCACCGCGCCGATCTGGTGCGGCTCCCGCTGACGCGCAAGGAGCATCTGCGTGACGCCAGCCCCTACGGCATGCTGATCGTGCCGCCGGAGACGGTATGGCACTATCACGAGACCAGCGGAACGACGGGCGAGCCCATCGCCACCTGGTGCGGCTTGCCGGAGGTGCAGCAGATGGGTGCGGTGGTGCACGCGATGGTACCGGAGCTCTCGACGCCGACGCTGTTGCTCAATCGCTTCCCGTTGTTCGCACCGGTGTCGTTCGTGTTCGAAGAAGCGCTGCGGCACGCCGGCGCCTGCCACATCGCCGCCGGCAATCTGAGTTGGGACGTGCCGTTCACACGGGTGCTCGAGTTCATCAAGCGGCTGAAGGTGACGGCGCTGAGCAGCTTGCCATTCGAGCCGATGCTGCTGCGCGAGTTGGCACGCGTCGAAGGCTTGGACCTGCGGCGCGACCTGGGCTCGCTCCAGGTCGTGTTCGCCGGTGGCGCCATTCTCCCGCCGGCGATGCGCCGGCTCATCGAGCAGGACTGGGGCGCGCGTGTCGTCGAGATCTACGGCTCCAACGAGACCCTTCTGATGGGGGTCGGATGTACGGCCGGCCGCTTGCACTTGTGTCACGAGCTCTTGGAGTTCGAGGTCCTCGACCCGCAATCGCTGCAGCCGGTGCCGGCGGGCCACTGTGGTGTGCTGACCGTGACGAGCCTGGTGCACACCGCCGCGCCGCTTGTGCGCTATGTCACCGAGGACTTGGTGCGTGTCTGCACCGAGCCATGCACCTGCGGCCGCGGCGGCTGGACGGCCGAGTGCCTCGGCCGTGCCGGTGAGACGATCGAATACGGCGGCGCCTCGACCACGCCGTACGAGCTGCTGGATGCCGCGTATGAGTTCGCCGAGCAGCTCGGGACCCGCGTGTTCTTCATCGTGCTGCTGCAGCGTGGCGTGCGCTTGCTCATCGAAGTCGACGACCCGGCGCGTCGGCGCGGGGCAGCGCCCGAGCGGCGGCTCGCCGAGCGGGTGCGCGTGCCGATCGCGGTCGAGTACCTGCGGGAGAACGATGTGCTCGATCGCAGCGCCTTGTTCCGCAGCCCGAAGGTCTACAAGCCGAGTCAAATCAGCGACTGGCGGGCGAATGCGCGCAAGACCATCACGGTCATGGAAGCCCTCCTCGAGTGGCCGCGCTTCGATGCGCGCACTGTCTTTCACATCCTCCAGCGGCAGGCGCGCAACGGCCTGCGACGGCGCCGCTTCCTGAAGGAAGACAGCGGCGGTCGCCAGCCGTAGGCCTAGTAGGCCGCCGGTGGCAGGAAGTTCTCGATCACCGCATCCGAGCGCAGGTGATCGCGCAGGACTTGCTCGAACGGCCGCTGATCGATGACTTCGAACTGGCTGGTCTCCAGCGGAAAGCGGGCACCGGCATCGGTGTAGGGCGCCACGGCGGCGGAGCCGGCGGACAACACCGTGATGATTGGCACCAGGCGGCGTTGAATCGCCGCGCTCTCGCGCGTGGTGATGACGATCTTGCAGCTCGGCAACCCGAGAGACAGCAGCGACACCAGGCGGATGAACTGCGCGTCGCTGGCGCCCCGCTGGGCGCGACTGCCGGCGATCTGACGCAAGCGCGGCACCGAGAGATAGACCTCCATCCCCTTGGCAAGCAAGTGTTGCGCGTGCAACGCCAGCGCGGCCATCTCGAAAGCGAGGTCCGGGTTGAGTCCGACCAGGATACCGGGATTGGCGACGCGCATGCCGGCACGGTGAGCGCGGTCGAAGTTGACCAGACGGCGATCGAAGTCGGCACGCGGGTTGTCCGCGTCGGTGCCCATGAACTTGGCGTAGGACTCGCGCGCGTAGGTTTCCTGAAACGTGCACATCGTCAGCTTCGACCGTAGCGACCCGTCAGAGTGGCGCGCCATGCCGTCGAGCAGCGTGGCGTATTCCGTATCGTCGATCGACCCGACGTTGACCAGCACGTGGTTGAAACGCAGCGCCATCGTGGCATGCAACGCTTCATTCACGTAGCGCAGGGCGGCGGCGCGATTGTCGCGGCGGTATTCGCCGGTGAGCAGAGCGACGGCATGCATGCCGCGTTGGTTCAGGAGCCGCAGTTGTCCGACGACCGTGGCGAGCGCGGCCGTTTCGCGCTGCAGGGCGGCGTTGTTGCGGCGCATGCCACACATCCGGCATTCGGCGTCGCAGGTATTGGTCATGTACAGTGGCGAGAAGGTCTCCAGCGGCCGCGGGCAGGCGCGGCGCGCCGCGCACGCAACAGCGTAGATGCTGTCGCTGTCGACGTGATCGGCGTACCACAGCACGGCGAGTTGATCGACACTGAGACCCTCGCCACGAATCGCGGCGCTCAATACGGAGGCGACACCGCCGCTGCGCGCTTGCTGGCGTGCCCACTGGAGGCGCTCTTCCAACGCCCGTGCATCTAGAGAAAAATCCGACATACCATCCACTCCGCAGCGCGGCTGATGAATCCTATAGAGCACCGCCACCGTAATGGTCAACCAAATGTGTACGCGGCAACAACACCCGATGGCGCGGCGGTTGCACGTTGACGCGTGATGCGGCAGACAGGAAACGCATGAGAGTGGATCAGTCGGCCGTCGGGCCGATGGAAAGGGCGTGCGGACGTGCGGCACGCATTCAGCGTCGACGTCGAAGACTGGTACCATGACGGCGCACTGAACGCCGACGGGGCAGAGAGCCGTGTCGAGCGCAACACCATGCGCTTGCTGGAGCTGTTGGCGGCGCGCGGCATCCACGCAACGTTCTTCTTCCTCGGCGAGGTGGCGCAGCGGTTTCCGCAGCTGGCGCGGGAAGTGGTCGCGGCAGGGCACGAAGTGGGCAGCCACGGCCATCAACACCGCGCCGTGATGCGGCTGACGCGCGGTGAGTTCCGCAATGACGTCGCCCGTTCCCTGCGTGTCATTGCGGATGTCACGGGGCAGCCGGTCTGGGGCTATCGCGCCCCATACTTCTCCATCAAGGCTGGTGTCCGCTGGCCGATCGAGATCCTCGGGGAGTTGGGCGTGCGCTACGATGCCAGCATCCTCGCCATCGATCGTCCGCCCGGGTTGGAGCTGGTCTGTCCGCGGACGCCGTTCCGGCACCCCAACGGCGTGTGGGAGGTACCGGTGGCGGTGCTGCAGTTCCTCCACTTCTGGCATCTCCCGCTGGCTGGCGGCAGCGGCTTGCGGTTGTTGCCGCCCCGTTTGCTGCGCCGCTGGGTGCGTCGCTTCGAACACGACGTGGGTGCCGGCGTGTTTTACCTGCATCCCTGGGAGCTCGATATGGACTCGCCGGTAGCTCCCGGAGTCGGCCGCTGGCTCCTGCGGGTTGGCCGTCGGCGTCTGGCCGAGCGGCTCGACGGGCTCCTGCGAGAGGTACGCTTCGCGCCGATCAGCCAAGTGTTCCAGCAGGTGACGCAGTGAACATGGTGCGTCGTCGAGCCCACTCATGAACGACGCTCGCAACGCGCTCGGCTCACAGCGGCTGCTGCGCGGGGTGGCGTTGGCCGCCGGCGGCGGCGCCGTCGCGCTGCTTGGTTGGCGCTTCGGCTGGCGCGACTTGGCACACGCCTTCGAGCACGTGCGACCGATATACCTCGCGGCCTATGTGCTCTGCGGTTGCCTGGTGCGCGGCGGCTATGGACTGCGTTGGTATCTGGTGACCCGGCGCCTCGGTGCGGCGCCGCCCGCGTCGCGCTTCGTCGCCGCGCGTCTTTCCGGTGACGCGGTGGGCTCGCTGCTGCCGGGGGGGCGGATTGGCGGCGATCCGCTGCGCGCGGCGTTGGTGTACGGCGACGGCGTCGGTGGCACGCGGGCAGGCGCGGGGGTGGCCATCGACCGGATCATGGAGATGCTGGGCAATACCCTTTGCGCCATCGCCTACGTCAGCGTCTTCGCCGTCACCCATACGTTCGACGCGGCCCCGCGTGCGGTGCCCGTTTTGATCGGCAGCTTGGGTGCGCTGCTCGTCGGTCTCGCGGTTCCGTTGGCATTGCTGCGGCGTGGAATCCGGCCATTGGAGCCATTCTACCGCGCCATTGCTCGCGCCGGGCCGGATCGCGCGCCGCGATGGGTCGCGCCGCTGCAACGCATGGAGGATCACCTGATTCGCTTCGTGGCGAACGATCCCGCCGCGTGCGTCTGGGGCGTCCTCGGCTCGCTCGCGATCGAGGCGCTGGTGATCGTCGAGATGCGCCTGCTGTTTACGGCCTTCGGCGTGCTGGTTGATCTCCCGACGTTGCTGATGGCCCTGGTGGCCACCGGGCTGGCGCGCGCGGTGCCGACGCCGGCGGGATTGGGTGCGCTGGAGGCCGGGCAGGTGGTGGTGCTCGGCATGGCGATGGGGCGGCCGGACATCGGTTTCGTTGCCGGAATCCTGCTGCGCCTCCACGAGACCTGGTGGACCGTCGTGGGCTTCCTGTGCCTATCGGTGCGTGGTGTGTCGATGGCGCGGCTGCGGCTGCTCGTGACGCCGCACAAGGTGCCCGTGTGACGGTTCTCGGGGCCACACTGGCGGCAGCCTTCACGTGCGGCTGGCTGCCGATGTATGCCTTCCGCGCCGAGTCCTTGTCCGATGCGCTGCCGAGCTACGCCGGCAGCGAGCGTCTGTGGGTCTGTGTGACGCCGGTGGTGTTGAGCCTGCACATGGCCGCGGGCTGTGTGCTGCTGACGCTCGCCCCGCGCATCCCGGCGGCGTCGGCGCTGCTCGGCGTCGGCACGTTTGCCGGAGCCCTGGCGTTCTGGTTCTGGGGCCGCGCCTCGATCGGGCCGCTGCGCCGGCGCCGGCTGCCGGATGCGCCGCCGGAGCGGTTTTGCCGCGACGGTGCCTTCGGAATCGTGCGCCACCCGTTGTACTTCGGCTATCTGTTGGCGGCGAGTGCGCCGCTCTTCGTCGTGCCACACCCAACGCTTGCAGCGACGTTCGCGTCGTGTGCCGTTGCGCTGGCGATCCGTGCACTGCAGGAGGAGCGGCGGCTGCGGCGCCACCTGGGTGCGTCGTACGACGCGTATTGTCGCACCGTCAAGCGCTTGCTTCCCTTTGTGTGGTAACGCCCGCAGAAGCCCTTGCCCGTTGGGGAAGCTCTGATATAGCTGCGCGCATGGTCGAGGCGATGCCGGGGGGTGCGGTCGAGCGCCGCAAGACGCTGGTCTTCTGTGAGCCGCCGTTCCTCTTTTGGGACCGCAGTATGGATCGCCTGCGGCAGGGGGAGGAGACGATTCCCGGCATGGGGGTCCTCGTCCTCGCTGCGGTGGCGCGCGCCCATGGCTACCGCGTGCATCTCGTCGATGCCAAGCAGCAGGGTGCTTCGATCGACGCGGTCAGCCGCCAGATCGTTGCGTTGCAGCCGGACTACCTGGGATTGTCGGCCACCACCATCTCGGTCACCAACGGCGCGCGGATTGCCGAATGCGTCAAGGCGTCGCTACCCGATGTCGTGACGATCCTCGGTGGCTCGCATGTGAGCGCCATCCCCGAACGCACACTGCAAACATTCCCGGGCATCGACTTCGGTATCGTCGGCGAAGGCGAACATTCCCTCTTCGATTTGTTGAGCCGTCTGGAGACCAACGCACCGATCGACGACGTCCGTGGCCTGGCCTACCGGCGTGACGGTGGCGTCCACGCCAATCCGCGCGCCCCGTACATCGACGACCTCGACGAGTTGCCGATGCCGGCTTGGGATCTGCTGCCGGACTTCCCGCACCGCTTTCAGCCGTCGCTCTTCAGCTACCCGCGCACGCCGGTGGCGTCACTGATCACCTCGCGGGGGTGTCCCTTCTCGTGCTCGTTCTGTGATCGCTCCACCTCCGGCCGCAAGGGTCGGATGCACAGCGTCGAGTACATCGTCGGCCTCTGCCGCCATCTCGTCGACCTCGGGGTGCGGCACATCATCTTCGTCGACGACCTGTTCACCGTGCGCAAGCAGCGCGTCGTCGATCTGTGCCACGCCTTCCTCGACAATCGCTTCACGTTCTCGTGGAGCTGCAACAGCCATCCGAACCTGCTGGACCTGCAGACCATGAGGCTGATGAAGCAGGCCGGCTGCTGGCAAATCGCCTACGGCATCGAATCCGGCTCGCAGCGCATCCTCGACGTGGTCAAGCACGAGGTGCGCATCCCACGGATGCGCGAGACCCTGCGCCTGACGCGTGCCGCTGGCATTCGCGCCAAGGGCTACGTCATGATCGGCCACCCGACCGAAGGGCTCGACAGCCTGGCCGAGACCGCGGCGTTCTTGAAGGTCGTCGAGCTCGACTTCTGCCAGATCACCAAGTTCACGCCGTATCCGGGCACGCCCGCCTATCCGAGCGTGCGCGACTACGGCGCCTTCACGGAAGACTGGGATGAGATGAACGCGATGAACTTCGTGTTTGTTCCCACCGGGCTGACGGAAGACCTGTTGGAAGCCTACTTCGACCACCTCTACCGAACCTTTTACCACCGCCCCGACGTGTTGCTGGGCATTGGTCGGTTGCTGGTGGAGCAGCCGCGCTATCTGAAGCGCTTCGCGGCGGCGGCGCTGGTGTTCATCCAGAGCAAGTTTGCCACCGGTCGTTACCGTATCGGCCGGCTGCCCGAACGCTATCGTGTCGGCGCGCCGTCGGAAGCCGGTCGCTGAGCTGCGGATCAAAGGTGGTGGGCCACGCGAGGCAGGTATGAGACGGCGCGACACATCGATCTGTGGTTTGGCCCTGCTGCTATGTGGTTGCGTGATGGGGCGGGTCTACCGCGAGCATCCACTGGATGAGCAGAAGATCGCCACGATCGAACGCGGTGTGACCACCAAGAGCGAGATCCTCGATCGCTTCGGTCCGCCGCAGGAGATCGATGCGCGCGAGCTCACCGCCATCGGCGTCCCCTTCGAACCCTTCCTGAGCCGGCGGGGCGACAAGCCGCCGGTCGAACGCGTCGTGGCGGCGCGCTGGTTTCGCTACACCTACTCGCGCGGCAACGCGCTGGCGATCATCCTGATCCTGTTCAACTACGGCGAGTTCGACCAGAAGAACGACAACCTGGTGATCTTCTTCGACGGCGACAACAAGGTGGAGGACTACGCCTTTGGAAAGGACACCCCGTTGCTGCCGCGCTACGGCTTCTGGTCGCGGTGAGTGCGGCGGGTGAGGCGCAGCGTGAGCAGATCGCGGGTAGCCGCCGCCGGGCTCGGCGCGGCGATGGCACTACTGGTCGCCGGGTGCACCATCGGGCGGGTCTACTACGGCTCGCCGCTGCGCGCCACGCCGGCGGATCTGGCGGAGGGGCAATCGACGCGGCACGACGTGCTGCGCTTGTTCGGACCGCCGACGGAGATCATGCACCAGACCGACGGCGACGCCTTCGTATACACCTACCAGCGCTACAACTACTCGTCGTTCCACCTCCAGGACCCGATCACCGGCATCAACTGGTTCACCTACAGCCGCGAGTTGGAGAACCGCGATCGCCTGGTGGTGTTCTTCGATTTCACCGGCGTCGTGCGCAGCGTCGCCATCGACCACCACGCCGACACGCTGCCGACGCTGTAAGACGCGCGGCCGGTTTCCCACCGTCCTTGCGTCTTGGAATTTCGTGATGATAAGGAGACGACGCACGGAGGGATCGGACATGCGGACAACACGGCGGTTGCGCACCGGTGGCCTCGCGCTCCTTCTCGCAGCGGCGCTCCCGTCGACCCCCGCCCGGGCGGCGTCGACCATCTTCAAGTGCGTCGATGGCAACCCGCAGTCACTGACCGTGATCGGTGTCCCTCAACCGGACCCTACTCAAATGGTCTGCGACGGCGACGGTGCGCGGAACGGCTCGTGCACGTTCCTGGCGATGTGTCCGCTGTGCGCGGAAGCGACGCCGCCGTGCCGCATCGCGTGCTTCGATACCCCGCGCTACGAGTGGAGTGTCGCCCCCGTGGGACACGCGCGCGCGGTGCGCGTCGGCCACCGCACGTTCTTGTTCCGCTGCGACCGACCGCGGCACCTGCCACGCCACTAATCGCCTTAGGTCGTAGCGGCGACGACGGCGCGCTGGATCGTTTCATCCTCAACCATCGCGCCGATCGCATCGACGTCGTCGGCCACCGGTCGGTCTTCGAGCAGCGGCGCGCTGCGGGCGCGGATAACGTCGTAGGCGGCGCGCGTCCCGGCACCCGCGGCGTGCGCGCCGCGCAGATCCAGCGCCTGCGCGACGCACAGCAGCTCGATCGCCACCACGCGCGCCACGTTGTCGAGGACATGCCGGGCCTGGCGTGCGGCCACCATCCCCATGCTGACCACGTCTTGATTGCCCGCGTTGGTCGGCACCGAGTGCACGCTGGCCGGCATCGCCAGAACGGCATTGTCCGCGGCCATCGAGCTGGCGCAATACTGCAACCCCATGAAGCCACTGCGTAGCCCGGCCCCGTCGCGGATCAAGAACGGCGGCAAGCCACTGAGCGTGGCGTCCAGCAACCGCGCCAGACGGCGCTCGGTGAGCACACCCAACTCCACCAGCGCCATCTTGAGGTGATCGAGCGCCATCGCAACCGGCTGGCCGTGAAAGTTGCCGCCGTGCACCACGCGTTCCTCATCGACCAGGAAGAGCGGATTGTCGCTGACGGCCTGGAGCTCGAGCTCCACCGTGGTCCCGGCGGTGGCCAGGATGTCCAGCACGGTGCCGAGCACTTGCGGAATGCAGCGCAGGGTGTAGGCGTCTTGCGTCGCCGCGGACGCCGGATCGCGCCGCAGCAGGGTGCTTCCGGCGGTGAGCCGGCGCAGCGTGGCGGCCACACGTACCTGACCTGGATGCGGCCGCGCCGCGTGCAAGGCAGGGTCAAGGGCTTCAGCCGCCCCGTGCAGGGCTTCCAGGCTCATCGCGGCGGCAATCTGCGCCGCCTCGGCCACGCGCGCGGCCCGCGCCAGCAGCAGCGCCGCCGCGGCGCTGTGGAAGGAGGTGCCGTTCATCAACGCCAGCCCTTCACGGAAGCGCGGCACGAGCGGCGCGTGGTCGATGTCGCGCAGCGCCTGTGCCGCCGAGAACGTGCCGCCGCCCACCTCGACGCTGCCTTCGCCCAGCACGGCGAGAGCGAGCTGCGCCAACTCGACCAGGTCGCCGCTGGCGCCGACGGACCCGACCTCGCGCACGACCGGGTGGATGCCGCCATTCAGCATGGCGGCCACGAGCTCGACGCAATACGGATCGACGCCGGAGTGCCCGCGCGCCAACACGTGGGCGCGCAAGGCCATGGCGGCGCGCACATACGGCGTCGGATGCGGCGCCCCTAGGCTCGCCGCGTGGCTGCGCACCAGGTTGCGCTGGAACTCCTCGCGGCGCTCCGGCGGGATGGGCTCCGATGCCAGCGGCCCGCAGCCGGTGGTGAGGCCGTAGACGGGAACCCCCGTGTCGGCCAGGCGCTGCAGGAAGCCATAGCAGCGCTCCATCCGCGCGCGTGCCGCGTCGCTCAGGTGCACGCGGGCTCGCTGCCGTGCCACCGCGTCGAGCTGCGCGATGCGCAGCACAGCACCACCGAGCTCTACGCTGCGCGCTGTGTCCATCGTATGGCGACCGGCCGGACCGGATCACCGCCGCCTTAGCCAGCGCCGGCTGGAGCGTCAAGGACTCTCCGTGGTCGTGTTGACGGTCTGGGAGGCTTCTGGTACCGAGCACTGCTCTCTCGTGGAGGAGGTTCGAATGAAAGGCTTGAGTCTCGTCGCCGCCGCGATCGCCGTGCTCGGCGGCTGTCACCCCGGTGTGTCGCCGCAGGTGCTGCAGCAGTACCAGAGCCGCACGTTGTTCACGTGCTGCAACATCCACTACGAAAGCAACGACATCAACGACGCCAACTACTACGTCGGCAGCACCGTGCCAGCGGGCACGTCGGTCACGGTGCAAACGATGCGTGGCGACTCGGTGACGTTCCTCGCCGGCGGCACACAACTCAAGCTCGAGCAGCGCTACGGTAACAAGCAGGAGTCGTTTCAGCAGTACCTCGACAAGATCTTCGTGACCGCGGACCCACGCCAGCGCCTCGCCGGCTACCCGCAGGCCGTGCAGGCGGCCATCCGCGATGGGCGGGTGGAGCGCGGGATGACGCGCGAGCAGGTGCTGATGTCGATCGGGTATCCCCCGGCGCACCGCACCGCATCGCTGAACGATTCCGAGTGGACGTACTGGTACAATCGCTGGGTGACCTACAAGGTGCAGTTCGGTCCGGATGGACGCGTCGCCAGCGTCATCGGCCGCCCGGCGCCGACGCAGGACCAGCCGATCCCGGCCGAGGAGGCCAAGCCGAAGGCCGCCCCCAAGCCGCCGGCGAGCAAGAAGAAGCGGTAGGGACGGCACGGCGCCGGGCAGCGCCACGTACATTGCTCCTCTGCCGGTCAGCTGTTACGAGATCAACAATGCGTCACGTACCGGCCGCAGCAGCGCGCCTCGCCCAAAGCCTGCGCTTCGATGGGCTGTGGTGGCGGAAGTTCGCCTACCTCGGTTGCGTGTACGGCCCCGAGTGGTGGAAGCAGTACTCGCCACCGGCGATTGCCGCGATCATCTTCGCGTTGGTTGCTCACAACCGCCGCGGCGCCACGGCGAACCTGCAGCGCATTCTGGGACTCGCCAGCCGGCGGCACGCCACGCGCGCCGCGTTACGCATGTTCGCCGAGTTCGCGCACTGCATGACCGAGACGATGGAGTATTACGGGCCGCGCCCGCGACCCATCCAGCTCGACCCTCCGGAGCATGACACTTTGGCAGAGGCGCTGGACGCTGGGGCCGGTGCCGTCGTCGTGAGCGGCCACTTCGGCAACTGGGACATCGCCGCGAAGCGCCTGCGCGAGTACGGCCGACCGATCAACCTGGTCATCGCCAGCGAGGTCAACGCCACGACGCACGAGTACGTCCGTGCCGCCCGCGAACGCGCCGGGGTGCGCATGATCTACTCCGACAGCTCGGTGTTCTCGTCGCTCAACATGGTCCGCGCGTTGCGGCGCAACGAGGTGCTGGCCATTCAGCTCGACCGCACCGAGGGCGCGGGACGCACGCGTCTGGTGCCCTTCTTCGGCGCCCCGGCGCCGTTTCCCTCCGGTCCGTTCGTGCTCGCCCGCGTCGCCGGCGCGCCGCTGATCCCGGTGTTCATTCCACGCCTGGGTACCCGGCACTATGCGATCTGTGCCGGCAAGCGATTCCACCTGAGTCGCGACGGGCGTGATGCGCGCAGCTTGGACCGAGTCATGGGTGAGGTGGTGGCCAGCTTCGAAGCCACCGTGCGCGAGTTCCCCTCCCAATGGTTTCAGTTCTCACCCTTCTGGCCGACAGCTGCTGCAGCACCCCCGTGTGTGGCTGCGTCGGCCGACGAACCACTGGTGCGGCGCGCCCGCCGCTGACCCCGTGCAACGCGTCGATGTCATCGTGATCGGCGGCGGGCCGGCCGGGAGCACCGCCGCCGGCTTCCTGGCACAAGCGGGTGCCAACGTCCGGCTGTTCGAGAGGGATCGCTTCCCGCGCTACCACATCGGCGAGTCGTTGCTGTCGGCAACCTTGCCGATCCTCGAAGCCCTGGGTGTAGGCCCGGCGATCGAGAACGCCGGCTTCATCCGCAAACCGGGCGGCACGTTCGTGTGGGGCAGCCGCGCCGAACCGTGGAGCTTCTTCTTCCGCGAAGATCCGGGCGGACGGCCGTATGCCTATCACGTGCTGCGCTCGCAGTTCGACGAGATTCTGCTGCGGCACGCCGCCGCGCTCGGCGTCGACGTCCGCGAGGGGCATTGCGTCGAGGCCGTGCAGCACAACGGCACCACGCGTGTCGTCGCTCGCGACGAGCACGGCGCGCGTGTCGAAGTGGAGGCACGTTACGTCATCGATGCCAGCGGCCAGCAAGCGCTGCTCGGGCGCCGCGACCGGTTGCGCGAGTTCAACCCCTTCTTCAAGAACCTGGCCGTGTTCGGTTACTTCGCCGAGGCGGAGCGCCTCGCCGGTGCGGTCGACGGCAACATCCTCTCGGCCGCGTTCGGGGACGGCTGGTTCTGGTTCATTCCCTTGCATGACGGCACGACGAGCGTCGGCGCGGTGGTCGACGCGCACCGCTTCGCGGGTGCCGCGGCGGGAGATCCGGCGGCGCTCTATACGCGGCTGATCGCGGCCTGCGCCCCGGTGGCCGAGCGCCTGCGCGTCGCCCGGCTGGTATCGCCGGTGCGGGTCATTCGCGACTACTCGTACTGCAGCCGTCGTTTCTACGGACCGGGATATCTCCTCGCCGGCGACGCGGCGTGCTTCATCGACCCGGTCTTTTCCACCGGTGTCCACCTGGCATGCCTGTCGGGCTACCTGGCGTCGCAGGCCGTCGGCGCCATCTTGCGCGGCGGGCCGGAGGCCGCCGAGCAAGCACGCTACGACGCTCGCTACCGCGCCGGGTTCGAGCGCTATCTGAACTTCCTGTACTTCTTTTACGACCACCACAGCGATCCGGACTCGTACTTCTGGACGGCGCGCAAGATTCTCAGCCCGGATGTTCCGCTCGATGCGCGCACCGCGTTCGTGCGCCTGCTGTCCGGTGGCGGCGATCTACTGCATGGCGATGCGACGCTCGAACAGGAGCTGGCGGCGCGCCACGCGCGCATGACGGCGGCTACCGGCGGCAACCGCTTCGCCGCCGTACCGGGCTCTGACCTGTTCCGCGTCCGCGCCACGATCCGCGAGATCCAAGGCGACGTGGAGCCCTCCCCAGCCGACGACGATGCAGCGACGCGGCGCGGGAAGCCTTCGGATTCCTGAGCGCTCCGGCGACCTACGAGATGGTCGCCCAGGCGTTTTCGTGGCTGCGCAGGTAGCGGTTCACTTTCAGGTTCGCCACCAGGTACGCCAGCGTCTCGACGTAGCTCCCACCCGGGGGCGGCAGCAGCCGCTTGGCAATGGCCCGGGTGGTGTAGAAGCCTTCGTACACGTACTTGAACCCGGCCATCATCTCGTCCGTCGTCATCTGCGCCGGCCGAATCAGCGGACTGCCATAGTCGTAGCGGCCCCAGTCCTGGACGGTGATGCGGCCGGCCTGGGCCATATCGTCGTAGTACTTGGTGCCCGGGTAGGGGCACGGCGTGAAGAGCTTGAGGAACGACACCTTGTTGTCGATGAGGAACTCGAGCGAGCGGCGGAAGGTGTCCGTGCTGTCGCCGTCGAGGCCGACCATCAGCAGGGCGATCACCTGAATGCCCTTGGCGCGGATCGCCGCCAGGTCGCCGCTGAAGCGCCGCGGCAGGTTGAAGCCCTTGCGCACCGACTCGAGG
>Ga0335082_10005974_pt1 | contig 13292 bp, 14 predicted proteins | sample Lox_Sample_41_FD_206718 | JGI IMG/M metagenome (GOLD analysis project Ga0335082, IMG submission 206718) | Soil microbial communities from Loxahatchee National Wildlife Refuge, Florida, United States - Lox_Sample_4.1 | ecosystem: Environmental > Terrestrial > Soil > Wetlands | place: USA... | reverse complement strand
CCTGCGCGACTGGCTGGCGCTGTTCGAGAGTGCGAGTGACCGCGTGCGGCGCATGTTCGATGAGCGCTTCGTGCGCATGTGGCGGCTGTACCTCGCCGGCTCGATGGCCGCCTTCACGACCGGCACGCTGCAGCTGTTCCAGGTGGTGTTCGCCCCGGGCGACTGCAACGAGATCCCGTGGACGCGCGCGCACCTGTACGCGCCCTGACCCAAGCCGCATGCGCAGCGTCGAAGTCCTGATCGTCGGCGGCGGACCGGCCGGCGCGAGTGCGGCGTGGCAGCTGCGTCGCGCCGGGCGCGACGTGCTGATCCTCGACCGCGAGCGTTTCCCGCGCCTGAAGCTGTGCGCCGGCTGGATCACCCCCGAGGTGGTGGCCGAGCTCGGCATGGACGTCAACACCTATCCCTACAGCCTCATCAGCTACCCGCGGCTGCGCATGCAGTTCGGGCGCTGGCGGGTGCCGGTGCCGTGCGTGCAGCATTCGATCCGCCGCTTCGAGTTCGATGCCTGGCTGCTCGAGCGCTCCGGCGCCGAGGTGCTCGAGCACAACGTGCGCCACATCGTCGCCGACGGCGCGGGCTACGTCATCGACGATGCCTTTCGCTGCCGCTACCTGATCGGCGCCGGCGGCACGCGCTGCCCGGTGTACCGCACGCTGTTCAAGGAGCTCAATCCGCGCGCCAGCGAGCTGCAGATCGTGACCCTCGAGCACGAGATCCGCTACGACTGGCGCGAGCGCGACTGCTACCTGTGGTTCTTCGGGCACGGGCTGCCGGGCTACTCCTGGTACGTGCCCAAGGAGCGCGGCTGGCTGAACGTCGGCGTCGGCGCCATCGCCGGACGGCTGAAGGCGAGCGGCCACGACATCCGCGATCACTGGGGTTTTCTTACCTCGATGCTCGAGGAGCGTCTGGCGCCTGGTGCGCAGTACGATCCGAGCGGCTACAGCTATTACCTGCGCGGCAACGTCGAGGTCGTGCAGCGCGGCAACGCCTTCATCACCGGCGATGCGGCGGGGCTGGCGACGCGCGACATGGGCGAGGGCATCGGGCCGGCCGTGCGCAGCGGGCTGCGTGCCGCGCAGACGATCATCGATGGCAGTGCGTATCGGCTCGGTGACGTCACCGGGCTTTCCTTCGGCAGCATCGCGCGCAGCATGTTCGACCGCGCTTCGCGCGGGCGCGCGCTCGCCGGACAGCGGGGCCACGTCCCCGGCTAGGACGGCGCCAGGAGCTCCCATGGCCTATGTCACCGTGATCAACGAGCACGCCCACCTGCAGCAGGTGGTCTCCGGGCATCATCACCTCACCGCCGATGAGCCCGTGGCTGCCGGCGGCAGCGATGCCGGTTTCGCGGCGCGCGAGCTGCTCCTGGCGAGCCTCGGGGCCTGTACTGCAGTGGCGCTGCGCCGCCACGCGGCACAGCAGGAGTGGCAGCTCGGCAAGATCACCGTCGGGGTGCGCTGGTCGAAGGATGCGCTCGGCGCTGAGCACATCGAGCGCAAGCTGTCCTTTGCCAGGCCGCTGTCGGCGGCGCAGAAGGCGGCGCTGCTGCAGGCGGCCGAGGAGTCGCCGGTCTCGGTGGTCCTCAAGCGCGGGCTCGCGGTGCAGTCGAGCGTCGTTGACTGAGGACAGCGGACGCCGCCCGGCGGACTATTTCAGGCGCAACGCGCCGATATCAACCTCGGTGCGATCGCGCGTCGTGACCTCCACCTCGCGCCGGCCGGCATCCCCGAGCGTCCAGGGCAGCGGCAGGTTGTCGCCCTGCACCGTGATCACGTGGTGGCCGGCCACCACGGCCGGGAAGTCGTAGCGCCCGTTGCTGTCGGTGCGCACCGAGAAGCGCCCGTCGAGGATCACCGTGACGTTGGCGGCGCCGGATTCGCCGGCATCGAAGCGCCCGTTCTCGTTGGCATCCAGGTAGATGACCCCGCTCAGGCGCCCCGCGCCCGCCCCGGCGATACCGCCGAGGGGTACGAAGTGCGCGCCGCGCGCCTCCTCGAAGCGCACGGTGAGGAACAGGCCGCGTTCCCCCTGGGTCGGCTGGGGCTGCGGGGTGGGCGGGGCGAGGGGTGAGGTGATGACGAGCGGCGTCCAGGCACCGACGCGGTTCTCGTAGTAGCTGAACAGCAATCCCCAGTTGCGCGCGATCTGGTAGGTGAGCGTGAGGTCCGCCGAGGTCGAGGGGGCCGCGCGCCCGGAGAGTGCCGTGGCCCACATGAGGCTGCCGTCGAGGGACAGGCGGGCCGTGAGGTCCCCGCCGCCGTAGGCGGCGAGGCGCAGCAGCGTGCTGTCCTGCTGCGGCAGCCCGGGCAGCTCGCCCGAGTGCACGCGGTCGACCGCGACCGAAGTCGCGAGGCGGCTGCCGGGCCGGGTGTTCCAGCTCTGCTGCAGCGTGGCGCTCGCGTCCTGGGTGGTCGAGTCGGTGGCGTAGTCAAGCTGCACGCGCCCGGTGCCGTAGCCATTGAGGTCGTCGAGGTAGCCCTCGAGCGACCAGGCGGTGTTGTGCGAGCCGTCGCTGGTCATGAGCACGTTGGCGACGCCGCCGACGCCGGTGTCGCGCGAGAGCTGGTAGCGCGCATCGCCGTTGAGGAAGGTGCTCTCGGCGCCGTGGCCGGAGACCGACACCACCTCGTCGATGCCGAGGTCCGCGGTCCAGCGCCGGCTCTGGTAGCCGAGGCGGTAGTAGCCGCCCTGCACGTCGCTGGTGATCAGCTGGTTGCCCCAGGCCAGGTTCGGGTCGATGCGGAACACCCCGAAGCTCTGCGTGTAGGCGCCGCGCGTATGGGCGGCATCCGCCCAGATGCCGAAGGCGTTGTTGTTGCCGTCGAGGGTGCCGTCGATGAGGTTGAATTGGGCGCGCGTGCCGCCCTGCTGCCAGGCGGCGCTGACGATGGCGGTGTTCGCCGAGATGCGCTGGTTGGAGACCTCCGGCGGCAGCAGCTGCCCGTCCGGCGGCTGGTAGTAGATGTTGGCGTCGCGCGCGCCGGCGTACTGCGCGCCGAGGCTCCACTGCGGCGTCGGCGACCACTGGCCGCCGAGCATCACGGTCGAGCCGCCGAGGGTGTCGAAGGTCGGCACGCGGATGCCGTCGTAGACGCCCGGCTCGCCGCCGCCGGCGATCAGCTGCACGCCCGCGGGGCCGCGCCACTCGGTGCTGAAGCCGAGCATCGAGCCGGAGCTGAGCAGAAAGCGCGGCTGGGCGCGCTCGAGATTGATCAGCGGCGCACCGAGGTCGCCGAGGGTGTTGTCCGCCTGCCAGCCGTCATCGAAGGGCATGGCGCGCTGGTGCACCACGAAGGAGTAGTGCTCGTTGCCGCTGCCGCCGAGGCGCTCGTCGTCACTGCCGATGCGCACCGCCCCGTCCGCGGACCAGGCGCCGTAGCCGCCGGTCTCCCACTGGGTGTCGAACACGATGCCGTTCTCGTGCAGCGTCGGTGCGGCGTTCGGCCCGTACTGGTCGAGCATGCTGGCCACCGCGTCGATGCGCACCGAGCGCGCGAGCCCGGAGGTGTCGGCGGTGCTCAGGTAGTCCCCGAGGGAGACGTCCGGTGCGAGCGTGCCGCCATTGATCAGGCGGTCCTCGTAGGCAGGGGGCGGCGGGGGACCGGGACCGGGACTGGACTGGGCGTGCGCCGCGGGGCCCGCCAGACCCAACACCCCGATACCGCACAGCCACGCCGCCCCGGCAAGAGCGTGCGCTGCGCGCGCCATCATTTGAAGCGCTCGTCGAGCTGCGCGCTCTGGTTGGCCCACTCCAGGGTGCCCTGCACGGAAACCGGGAAGGTGAGGATCGGGTTCGGGTTCTCGGTGGTCGAAGGCGTGAGGAACACCTCGCGGATCTCCCCGGGCAGGATCGGGAAATCCGAGGGTGTGAAGTCGTAAGTGCGGCCGGTCGCATCCTTGCCGGTGAGGAAGCCGCTCATGCGCGTGTGCGCGGTGCCGGAGTTGTGCACGCGCAGCGCCGGCACCTGCCGACCGTTGAGGGTGACGACCTCCGGACCGAACATCTCGATCTGCGGCTGCGCATCACCGATGGTGACGTAGACGATGACGCCGATGCGTCCAGTGACCGGCAGCTGCATCTGGCCGGCACGGGCCAGCGAGGGCTCGTCGCCCTCGATCATGATCGCGAAGCGGCACTCGCCGGGCTCGGCATCCGCGGGCACCTGCACCTCGAAGCGGTAGCGGATGGTGCCGCCGCCGGGCAGCGTCACCGTCGGTCGCTCGATCGCCACCCAGGGGCGGCAGCTCCCCGGCACCAGCTCATCGTGGAAGGCGACGCCGTAGTCGGCGCCGAGCACGAAGTCGGAGGTGTGGATGTGGTAGCGGCCCGCGGTGCTGGCGCGGTTGCTGATCTCGATCACCTGGCGCACCGTGGCGCCGGGCTTGCTTGTGAGCTCGAAGCGCGGCGGCGAGACCAGCGCCGCGAAGCCCTGGGCGCGCGCCTGGGCCGCGCCGAGTGCGGCAAGGAGAAGGGCAGCGGTAACGGTGAGCTGTCGCACGGGATCAGTCCTCGTCTATCTCGAAGCGGAAGTTGACGGGGTAGGTTTGCAACATGCGCCGGCCATCGACGGTGATGGTCAGCTGCACGACGTCCTCGATGAACGGCGTGGTGATCGGTCCGGAATAGACCAGCGTGCGCCCGCCGCTGGTGACGGTGCCGGGCAGCAGCCGCCCCTGCGTGGTCCAGGACGCACTCATCGCGCCGGGTTGCTGCGCTGGCAGCACGAGGTAGATGCGTCCCACGCGCCGCTGCCAGGGGGCGACGTTCAGGTGCAGGCGCAGCTGCAGCGAGCCCACCATGAGGTTGGCGCGCGGTCCGCGTGGCTGCTGCTCCTGCCAGCGCATGGCGAGTGCCGGGTTGCTCGGCAGGCTGCCGGAGTCGTCGATGACGCTCGCGCCGGCGAGTGCGCTGCAGCTGAGCGCCAGCCAGATTATGCAGAATGACGGAACGGCGAAGCGGCGCATGACGCTGCCTGACGCTGCGGCCTAGGGCGCCGTCAGCGTGTACAGCACGCGACCCGTGTAGGTGCCCGCGGCCGGTACGACGGTGTTCTTGTAGGAAAACGTCCAGCAGCTCTCGGCCCACTGGTTCTGGGCGATGCTGCCGACGTTGACCGTGGTGCCGGTGAAGCTGCCGGCGGGGAAGGGCTCAGCGCCCGTGTCGCTGTTGCCGCCGCTGGTCCAGCTGATCTGCGAGAACGGGATCGTGTCGCCGGCGCCGTCGGTGAGCGAGGCCGGCACGGTGGCGATCACGTTGATCGTGCCGGTGCCGGTGCCGGTGGTGCGGTAGAAGCCGCCGATGTACAGCTGCTGCGGCGTGTTGCAGAAGGCGAAGCCGTCGAAGAAGCTCGTCGCCTGGGTGCTGTCGGTGGTCATGGCCTGGGCGGTGCCGTTGCCCACCGCATTCGCGGCGACGCTGACGCTCACCTTGTTGATGGTCGTGTTGGTTCCGGGCGCAGCCCCGGCGGCCTTCGTGATCGGCGGGTTGTAGCTGCAGTTGTTGCCGCAGTACGTGCCGGTAAAGGTGCCCAGCCCGATCTGCAGGTAGATCGTCTTCGGCGAGGCCGGCGCCAGCGTGATGGTGTAGGCGTGCGTGGCGCCCGCGAGCAGCGCCAGGCACAGGGCCGGAGCGCTCGCGCGCGCGAGGCCGGCGACCGTCTCAGGCCCCCGGGGGCGCTTGTGCATGTCGCGCCTCCCGGGGGACATGGTGCACCGCGTGACTGACTGCCGCCGGCGTCGCTTACGGCACCGAGGCGGTGTACGTAACGCGACCACCGTTGGTGTTGACACCACCGTAGGTGCCCGCGGGCGGGGTGGTGTTGTTCGCGTACGTGTACGCCCACTTGGCGTCCTGCTGCACGATCTTGCCGACCGCGGTCAGGGTGAGCGTGGTGGTGGCGCCGTCGGCCAGCGCCGGCGCGGCGAGCGTCGTGCCGGTGGTGTTGGCGGTGGCGGTGGTCGTGATCTTGGCGTAGCTGATCGTGTCGCCGCCGCCATCGTTCAGCGGGCCAGTGGTGGTGGAGCTGAAGGTGACGTTGCCGTTGTTGGCGACCACCACGGCGGTCTCGACGCCGCCGGTGAGGTCACCGCCCGTGCCGGCGAGCGCCGTGCCGTTGCCCACCTGCGCCGCGGTCGGCGCCCAGGTGATGAGGTCGATCGCGGCGTTGGTGGCGAAGCCGCCCGCGGCCGTGCCGGTGCCGGTGCCGACGCGCAGGAACAGGAACTTCGGGATGGTGATCTGGAAGTCGACGTGGGCGGTCGCCGTCAGGCCGGCGGCACCGGTCTGAAAATTCGACTCGGCGTTGCCGACCAGCGGTGCCCCCACGGCCGCGACGGCCAGGAGAGTCTTGATGACAGTAGCGGTGCGCATGGACATTCCTAACTCAAGGGTGGAAAACGAAGACGGTTGAGAAAACTTGAGATCAAGTTTACGGAGGAGCTGCCGAACCCCCCGTGCTTATGTCACGCTTTGCGCGCACGCGCGGCGGGGTGCGGGGCGGTAATCTCACTGCAACGCTGCAAGTTGGGACACAGCCCACACTTTCGATTTGTAACGGAATTCACAGAATGGCCGGCACGCGCTGCCGGCCGCGGGGGCGGCGATGAATGCTGTTGGATGGGCCGGGCGCTACGGTCCGGCGGCGCTGGTGTTAGGTGGCTCCGAGGGTATTGGTCGGCAGTTTGCCGAGGAGCTCGCGGCGCGCGGTCTCGACCTGTTGCTGGTGGCGCGCGGTGCGGCGTCGCTCGAGAGCGCGGCCGCGGAGCTGCGCGCGCGGCACGCGGTCACGGTGACGACGCGCGCCCACGATCTGGCGGGCGATGGTCTCGAGGCACTCGCGGCCGAGCTCGCCGGCAGCCACGACATCGGACTCGTAGTGTGCAACGCCGGTGCCACCCACGGCGTCGGCCCGTTCCTCGATGAGCCGCTCGCGCAGCCGCTCGGCCTGGTGCGCCTCAACTGCCTCGCGCCGCTCACCTTCGCGCACGAGCTGCTGCGCCGGCGGCGCGGCCGCGGCGGCGGGCTGATCGTCGTGTCCTCCATGTCCGGCCTGTGTGGCAGCGGCCTCGTGGCGACCTACGCCGCCGCCAAGGCCTTCCAGATCACGCTGTGCGAGGGGCTCAACTGGGAGCTCGCGCGCGAGGGCCTCGACGTGCTGTGCGCCGTCGCCGGGCTCACCGACACGCCGGCGATGCGCCGCTCGGGCCTGTCGTTCACTGCCGCGCAGGAGAAGGGCTACGTGCCGATGCAGGCCGCGGCCGTGGCGCGTGGCGCGCTGGCGCAGCTCGGCCAGGCTGCCGTGTGGTACGCGGTCGGGGAGCAGGCGGCGGCGGCGCTGCGCGCCATGCCCCGCGCGCAGCTGATCCCGGTGATGAGCGAGGCTTCGGCCGCTCTCTACGGGGTGACGCTGCGCTGAAGTGCGCCGTGCGGCTCAGCGCGCGAACAGCTGCCCGAGCTCGGCGAAGGCCTTGAACTCGAGCGCGTTGCCCGAAGGGTCCAGCACGAACAGCGTCGACTGCTCGCCCGGCTGGCCGGCGAAGCGCACGCACGGCTCGATCACCCACTCCACCTCGTTACGGCGCAGGCGTGCCGCCAGCTCGCGCCATTGCGCGGGGGCGAGCACCACGCCGCAGTGCGGCACGGGCACCCCGTGACCGTCCACGGGGTTGAAGTGCGCGCCGATGCGCCCGGTGCGACCCAGGTGCGGATTCAGGTGGCAGACGAACTGGTGGCCGTACATGTCGAAGTCGATCCACTGCGGGGCGCTGCGGCCCTCGGCGCAGCCGAGGATCGTGCCGTAGAAGTGACGTGCCTCCGCGAGGTCACGGACCTGGACGGCGATGTGAAAAGGCGTCAGCGGGGAAGCGGAGCTGGGCGGCGTCACCGGATGAGCATAGCAGCGCTCCTTATATTAGGGGCGCGCGGCCCCTGACGAGCTGATCAGCGCAGCGTCCAGGGTTCCCCGACCGGGTCGGTTCCCTGGGAGAAGTGCTCGGCGAGGAAGGCCTCGCCGCTCTCGAGCACGAAGTAGCGAAACGCCTCCGCCGCCGGCGAGAGCGTCTTGGCGAGGTTGTTGACCACGTGCCAGCGGCGCATTACCGGCAGGCCCTCGGTCTCCGGCGCAGCGATGAGGTGATGATCGAGCTCGAGTCCGACGGTGTGCAGCGACAAGAGTGCGACACCCATGCCGGCCATCACCGCCTGTTTGATCGCCTCGTTGCTCGACATCTGCATCACGATCTGCGGGCGCATCTGGTAGGCGTCCATGTACTCATCGAGCGCTGCGCGCGTGCCAGAGCCCGGCTCGCGCACGATGAAGCCCTCGTTCATGAGCGCGCGGGCCGCGACCTTCTCGGCGCGCGCGAAGGGATGCTCGATCGAGGTCACCAGCACGTGCGGGTGCATGGCGAAGGGCTCGGCGCGCGCCGGCCAGTTCTTCGGCGGCCGGCCCATGATCGCGAGCTCGACGACTCCCTCGCGCATGAAGTTGACCACCTCGTCGCGATTGTTGGCGACCTGCAGGCGGATCTCGATGCCGGGGTGCTCGTGGCGGAAGCGCGCCAGCAGCCGCGGCAGGAAATACTTCGCCGTGCTCACCATCGCGACGTCGAGCACGCCGGTCTTCAGCCCCCGGAAGCGCGCGACCATGTCCTCGGCGTCGCGCATGGCCGCGAGCACCCGCTGGGTGTAGGCGAGCACGTACTCCCCGACCATCGTGAGGGAGACCTTGCGGCTCGAGCGGTCAAAGAGCGGCAGACCCACCTCGGTTTCCAGCTCCTTGATCTGCATGGAGACCGCGGGGGCGGTGAGCCCCAGCTCCTCCGCCGCCCGCACGAAGCTCAGGTGGCGGGCGACGGCGGAGAACACCCGCAGCTGTCTCAGGGTAGCGTTCTTCATTAAGTGATTCTTATCTTGTCGGTAACTTAAAGTGACTTCACTGAATGATATCCCCCGTCTAGAGTCAGCCTCAAGGTCAACTACGCACTACCAAGGGGCAGCTGATGGACACGGGGACCGGCGGCAGGAACGAGGGCTCGGCACCGACGGCGATCAGGGACGCCAAGAAGCGCTACCGCGCCGGGGTCCTGAAGTACCGCCAGATGGGGTACTGGGAGCCGGATTACGTCCCCAAGGCCACCGACACGGTGTGCCTGTTCCGGATCACCCCGCAGGAGGGTGTGGACCCCATCGAGGCCGCCGCGGCGGTTGCCGGTGAGTCGAGCACCGCGACCTGGACGGTCGTGTGGACCGACCGGCTGACGGCCTGCGACAGCTACCGCGCCAAGGCCTTCAAGGTCGAGCCGGTGCCGAATGCGCCGGGCCAGTACTTCGCCTGGGTCGCCTACGACATCATCCTCTTCGAGGAGGGCTCGATCGCCAACATGACGGCGAGCCTCATCGGCAACGTCTTCAGCTTCAAGCCCCTGAAGGCCGCGCGCCTCGAGGACATCCAGATCCCGCCGGCCTACGTGAAGACCTTCAAGGGCCCGCCGACCGGGCTCATCGTCGAGCGCGAGCGCCTCGACAAGTTCGGCCGCCCGCTGCTCGGGGCGACCACCAAGCCCAAGCTCGGCCTGTCGGGGCGCAACTACGGACGCGTCATCTACGAGGGCCTCAAGGGAGGGCTGGACTTCATGAAGGACGACGAGAACATCAACTCGCAGCCCTTCATGCACTGGCGCGACCGCTTCCTGTATGTCATGGACGCGGTCAACAAGGCGAGTGCGGCCAGCGGCGAGGTCAAGGGCTCCTACCTCAACGTCACCGCCGGGACGATGGAGGACATGTACGAGCGCGCCGAGTTCGCCAAGGAGCTCGGCTCGGTGATCGTGATGATCGACCTCGTGGTCGGCTGGAGCGCCATCCAGAGCATGTCCAACTGGGCGCGGCGCAACGACATGATCCTGCACATGCATCGTGCCGGCCACGGCACCTATACGCGCCAGAAGAGCCACGGGGTCAGCTTCCGCGTCATCGCCAAGTGGCTGCGCCTCGCCGGCGTCGATCACCTGCACGCCGGCACCGCGGTCGGCAAGCTCGAGGGCGACCCGCTGACCGTGCAGGGCTACTACAACGTGCTGCGCGACAGCTACACGCGCGCGGATTTGCCGCGGGGAGTGTTCTTCGACCAGGACTGGTGCGACATCAAGAAGGTCATGCCGGTCGCCTCCGGCGGCATCCATGCCGGACAGATGCACCAGCTGCTCGACCTGTTCGGCGATGACGTGTGCCTGCAGTTCGGCGGGGGCACCATCGGCCACCCGGGCGGCATCCAGGCCGGCGCGGTGGCGAACCGCGTGGCGCTCGAGGCGATGGTGAAGGCCCGCAACGAGGGGCGCGACATCCGCAGCGAGGGCCCGGAGATCCTGCGTGCCGCGGCGCGCTTCTGCAGCCCGCTGCAGCAGGCGCTCGATACCTGGGGCGACATCACCTTCAACTACACCCCGACCGATGCCTCGGACTTCCTGCCGACGGCCGCGGTCGCGCACTGAGACCTGCGGAGCGCACCCCCATGATGACCAATCCCACCGGGCGCCTGACGCAGGGGCAGTTCAGCTTCCTGCCCGAGCTGACCGACGCGGAGATCGCACTGCAGATCGAGTACGGCCTGAAGAAGGGCTACGCCTGGAGCGTCGAGTACACCGACGATCCGCACCCGCGCAACACCTACTGGGAGATGTTCGGCATGCCGATGTTCGACCTGCGCGATGCGGCGGGCGTGCTCATGGAGCTGCAGCAGTGCCGCAAGAGCTTCCCGCAGCACTACATCCGCCTCATGGCCTTCGACTCGACCCGCGGCATCGAGAGCATCGCCATGAGCTTCATCGTCAACCGCCCCGCGCGCGAGCCCGGGTTTGCACTCGAGCGCCAGGATAGCCACGGCCGCACCTTGCGCTACAGCGTGCGCAGCTACGCCACCGATCGCCCCGAGGGCGAGCGCAGCAACGGCGCGGGCTGAGGGCCGCCGCGGGGAGGAGGGATGTCATGCAGCTGAGGGTTCCATCGGTCCCGTCCGCGCCTCCCGCACGCCTGGACGGCGCAGCACGCCACGGCGCCTGAACCCATGGGCACTCCTCTTTATTCGATCCCCGGCGGCACCCCGCCGGCGAGCGAGCCGGCGACCGACCCCCTGCCGCCGGCCGCGCCGGCGGGGTGCGGCGCGCGCACCGTGAGCGAGGTGCTGGCCCAGAGCCAGGCGGGCACCGTGATCGAGGAACTCGACCGCGATCTCATCGGGCTCGCCCCGATCAAGGCACGCATCCGCGACATCGCCGCGTTGCTGGTGATCGACAAACTGCGCATGAACCTCGGGCTGCAGGCGCAGGCCCCGAGTCTGCACATGTGCTTCACCGGCAATCCCGGCACCGGCAAGACCACCGTGGCGCTGCGCATGGCGCAGATCCTGTTTCGCCTCGGCTACGTGCGCAAGGGCCACCTGGTCGCGGTCACCCGCGATGACCTCGTCGGCCAGTACATCGGCCACACCGCGCCGAAGACCAAGGAGGTGCTCAAGCGGGCGATGGGCGGGGTGCTGTTCATCGACGAGGCCTACTACCTGTACCGCCCGGAGAACGAGCGCGACTACGGGCAGGAGGCGATCGAGATCCTGCTGCAGGTGATGGAGAACCAGCGCGACGACCTGGTGGTGATCCTCGCCGGCTACAAGGACCGCATGGACACCTTCTTCCGCTCCAATCCCGGCATGAGCTCGCGCATCGCCCACCACCTGGACTTTCCCGACTACGGCGCGGCGGATCTGATGCGCATCGCCGAGAAGCTGCTGACACAGCAGAACTACCACTTTGCGCCGGCGGCGCGGGCCGCGTTTGCCGAGTACCTGGCGCACCGCCTGCGCCAGCCGCACTTCGCCAACGCCCGCAGCGTGCGCAATGCGCTCGAACGCGCGCGCCTCAGGCAGGCGAGCCGCCTGTTCGCCGAGTCGCAGCGCGAGTTCACCGCCGAGGACCTCACCACGATCGCGGCCGAGGACATCCGTGCCAGCCGGGTGTTCCAGGCCGCCGGCGCACCGCCCACCTGACCGAAGGAGTCCGCCAATGCTGCTCGGGCGCACGACCCTTTCCAAGTTCCTCATCCAGCAACTGAACGGCATCGCCGGCTCGCAGGACCTGGGAGCGCTCCTGATCGACGTCGCCGCGGCCGTCAAGGCCATCTCCGCCATGACCGCCAAGGGCGCCCTCGGCGGCTACCTCGGCGAGCAGGGTGCGCGCAACGTGCAGGGCGAGATGCAGCAGAAACTCGACGTGCTGGCGCACGAGGTGATGGTGCGCAGCTGCGAGTGGGGCGGGCTGCTCGCCGGTATGGTGTCCGAGGAGCTCGAGGGGCCGTATGAGCTGCCGCCCGAGTTCTCGCGCGGCCGCTACCTGCTGATCTTCGACCCCCTCGATGGCTCCTCCAACACCGACGTCAACGTCTCGGTGGGCACCATCTTCTCGGTGCTGCGCCACGAGAAGAGCGAGCCACCGGGCGCCGGCGACTATCTGCAGCCGGGACTCAGGCAGGTCGCCGCCGGCTACGCCATCTACGGCCCGGCCACCATGCTGGTGATCACCGTCGGCAAGGGCACCCACGGCTTCACGCTCGACCGCGAGATCGGCAACTTCATCCTCACGCACCCGGACCTAAAGATCCCCGCCGAGACGAGCGAGTTCGCCATCAACACCAGCAACGCGCGCTTCTGGGAGCCGCCGGTGCACCGCTACGTGAGTGAGTGCCAGGCCGGCAAGAGCGGCGTGCGCAGCCGCGACTTCAACATGCGCTGGATCGCGTCCCTGGTGGCCGAGGTGCACCGCATCCTGATGCGCGGCGGCGTCTTCTTGTACCCCAAGGACACCCGTGACCGCAGCAAGCCCGGGCGGCTGCGCCTGCTGTACGAGGCCAACCCGATCAGCCTGCTGGTCGAGCAGGCCGGCGGCGCGGCGAGCACCGGCAGCGAGCGCCTGATGGAGCTGCAGCCGCAGTCGCTGCACCAGCGCATCCCGCTGATCCTCGGCTCGCGCCACGAGGTCGAGCGCATCGAGCGCTATCACGCCGAGTGGCGCTGCGGGGCCGACCGCCCGTTCAGCTCGCCGCTCTTCAACGAGCGCTCATTGTTTCGGCCCGAGGCGCGGCTGTGAGCCCGCCACCGCCGCCATGACCTGAGGGGAAGCAGCCGCATGTCGACCCGGCATCCGATCATCGCCGTCACCGGTTCCTCCGGCGCCGGCACCACCACGGTCATGAAGAGCTTCGCGCACATCTTCCGGCGCGAGGGCATCAAGGCGCAGGT
>Ga0335082_10005973_pt1 | contig 13294 bp, 9 predicted proteins | sample Lox_Sample_41_FD_206718 | JGI IMG/M metagenome (GOLD analysis project Ga0335082, IMG submission 206718) | Soil microbial communities from Loxahatchee National Wildlife Refuge, Florida, United States - Lox_Sample_4.1 | ecosystem: Environmental > Terrestrial > Soil > Wetlands | place: USA: Florida... | reverse complement strand
CGGCGGACGGCTGAGCTGCCGCGCCGCGGCCCGATGTCCGGCGACCACCGCTCGCCGCAGCGTCGCCGGGCGGTGACGGTCGGCGCGGGCGCTGGCGAGCCACGATGCGAGGAAGCCGGCATCGAATGCGTCCCCGGCACCGGTCGTGTCGGCGGCCGCCAGGTGCCTGGTGGCGACCTCGAGGCGGAGTGGCGGGCCGCTGTCACCGACCTGCCGATGGAGAAGCGTCGCTCCCTTCCCGCCCCGCTTGACGACGACGACCGGGGCGAGCGCGACGAGACCGTCCGAGGGCGCTCCACCGAGGATGGCCGACGCCTCCGACTCGGTCGCGAACAGGAGGTCCGGCGCGACCGACCCGATGAGCTCGACCGCCGCCGAGCGACCGGCGGCCAGCAGCGGCCCGCTCGAGGCGAGGTCGACCGACACGACGGCTCCGGCCGCCCGGCCGAGCTCGACCGCTCGGCGCCCGGCTCCTCCGAGCGGTTCGCCGATGAGCGAATACGCCGGCAGGTGGACCCCGTCGGCGCCGGCGAACCAGCGGGCGCGGAGGTCGCCGGCGGCGAGCAGGTCGGCCGCACCGCGGTCGGCCACGAACGAGCGCTCCCCGTCGGGCGCCACGACGACGCCGATCCGGGCAGTCGGCCGACCGGCCGTTCGGAGCGCATGGACGACGACCTGGTCGCCGCGGAGGCGGGCCGTGAGCGCCCGCCCGATCGCGTCCCGACCGACGGCGGTGACGAACGTCGAGCCCGCCCCGAGCCGGCCGAGCCAGCGGGCCGTCGTCGCCGCCGAGCCGCCCTGGCGGAGCATGACCCGGCCGGGCACATCGGTCGCACGCTCGAGCGGACGGGCGGGCAGGAGGACGATATCGAGGGTCAGATCACCGACAACGACGATCGACGGATGCGGTCGGCGGAGGCGTCGGACGGGCGGGACCCGCCGGACGCGGACCATGGTCGACATCGCCGCAGCATACGGGCCGCGCTCGGCGGGCGACCGCTCCCGACCGACACGGAGCTGTGACGTCGGTCGCGTGTCCGAACGCGACCGACGCAAAGGCGCGACCTACAATCGACCGAGACCCGCCCGGCGACCGCTCGATCCCGCGGCGCCTCGGTCGGCTGCCCAGCGGAGCCGCGAACGACATGACCGCCACCATCGAGAGCCTCGATCTGCTCGCCATCGACACGATCCGGACCCTCTCGATCGACGGGGTCCAGCAGGCCAACTCGGGTCATCCCGGCGCGCCCATGGGGGCGGCCCCGATGGCCTACACCCTGTGGACGCGGTTCCTCCGCCACGCCCCGCACGATCCCTCGTGGCCCGACCGGGACCGGTTCGTCCTCTCGGCCGGCCACGCGAGCATGCTCCTCTATTCGCTCCTCCACCTCACCGGATACTCGGTCTCACTCGACGATCTCGAGCACTTCCGGCAGTGGGGCTCGCGGACGCCCGGCCACCCGGAATACGGCCTGACGCCCGGCGTCGAGGCGACGACCGGTCCGCTCGGCCAGGGCTTCGCCAACGCGGTCGGCATGGCCATCGCGGAGCGCCGCCTGGCGGCCGAGTTCGATCGCCCCGGCCACCGGATCGTCGACCATCGGGTGTTCGGGATCTGCTCCGATGGCGACCTCCAGGAGGGGATCGCGTCCGAGGCCGCCAGCCTGGCCGGCCACCTCCGTCTCGGCAAGCTCGTGTTCCTCTACGACGACAACCACATCCAGCTGGACGGTCCGACGTCGATGGCCTGGGACGAGGATGTCCTCGCCCGATTCGACGCGTACCGCTGGCACACCCAGCGAGTGTCCGATGGCAACGACATCGTCGCCATCGGAGCGGCCATCGAGGCCGCCATCGCGGACGAGCGGCCCTCGATCGTCGCGATCCGGACCCACATCGGCTACGGCAGCCCGAACAAGCATGACTCCCAGAAGGCCCACGGGGCGCCGCTCGGGCCCGACGAGGTCCGCCTCACGAAGCTCTCCTACGGCTGGGATCCCGACCGGACCTTCTACGTCCCCGACGAGGTCCGTCGCTCCATGGGTACGGCCGTCGACCATGGCCGCGAGCTCGTCGCCGAGTGGGAGAGCCGGTTCGACCGCTACGCGGCGTCCTACCCCGGCGAGGCGGCCGAGCTCCGCCGGCGATGGTCCGGTGAGCAGCGCCCGGGCTGGGATGCCGCCCTGAAGACGTATGCGGTCGGCGAGGACTTCGCGACACGCCAGGTGAGCCAGCAGTCGATAAACGCGCTGGCCGGCCCGCTCCCCGAGCTGTTCGGCGGCGCGGCCGACCTGTCGGAGAGCAACCTCACCGACATCAAGGACGGCGGCGACTTCAGCGCCGACGAGGCCGGTCGGAACCTCCGCTTCGGTGTCCGCGAGCACGGCATGGGCGGGATCACGAACGGGATCGCCCTGCATGGAGGCTTCCTGCCCTATTGCGCGACCTTCCTCCAGTTCAGCGACTACATGCGGGGGTCGGTGCGGCTCGCCGCCCTGTCCGGGCTCCATGTCACCTACGTCTGGACCCACGATTCGGTCGGGCTCGGCGAGGACGGCCCGACCCACCAGCCGATCGAGCACTACGCCGCCCTCCGGGCCATCCCGAACCTGTGGTTCATCCGGCCGGGTGACGCGAACGAGGCGGCAGCCGCCTGGGCCGTCGCCGTCGAGCGGCGGGGCGGGCCGGTGGCCCTCGCCCTCACCCGCCAGAAGCTCACGACTTTCGCCGAGACGGCCGAGCTGGCCCGCGACGGCGTGCGTCGCGGTGGCTACATCGTCCGCGAGTCGTCGGCAGGCGCCGGGGCGATCGACATCCTCATCCTGGCGACAGGCTCCGAGCTCGGACTCGCGATGGGCGCGGCCTCGAACCTCGAGGCAGAAGGAACGCGGACGCGGGTCGTATCGCTCCCCTGCTGGGAGGCATTCGACGCCCAGGACGCCGCCTACCGCGATTCGGTCATCCCGCCGGCGGTGACCCGCCGGCTTTCGATCGAGGCCGGGGTCAGCCTCGGCTGGGATCGCTGGGTCGGACCGGCCGGCGCGATCATGGCCATCGACGGGTTCGGGGCGTCGTCGCCGGCGGCGACGATCTTCGAGCACTTCGGGTTCACCGTCGATCACGTGACCGAGGTCGCCCGCGGGGTCGTGGCCGGGTCGGTCGTCGGGCGGGTCCCGCTCGTCGATCCCGGCCATCAGCCGCCGGGTCTGCGCAGCTCCATCGCCGGCCACGGGACGGCCGGCGGCCACTGAGCGGAGGACGGACGATGCATGTCGCCCTCGCGGCCGACCACGGCGGCGCCGAGCTCAAGGCCGAGCTCCTGCGGACGCTGCGGAGCGTCGCCACGGAGCACGAGTTCATCGACCTCGGCGGCGACGGGACGGACCCGACCGACGATTATCCCGAGTTCAGCGTCCGTGTCGGCCGGGCGATCCAGGACGGTGCCGCGGACCGGGCGATCCTCATCTGCGGGAGCGGGGTCGGGGCGTCGGTAGCGGCCACGAAGATGCGCGGCGTCCGGGCCGCCGTCTGCCACGACACGTACTCGGCCCGCCAAGGGGTGGAGCACGACGACCTCAATGTCCTCTGCCTCGGAGCCCGGGTCATCGGCGTGGAGCTCGCCCTCGAGCTGTGCCGAGCCTTCCTCGGCGCCCAGTTCTCCGGCGCGCCGCGCCATGTCCGCCGCCTCAACGAGGTCCGGGAGATCGAGCGGGTCGAGGCCGAGCGGGCCGACTGACCTCGACGGGAGTTCGGCCCGGCCCGGGCACCCGTCAGTCTGGCACCAGTCGGACGCGACGGGCTCCGGGCGGCGCTACGATGCACGGGCCAGCCATGACGACGACCAAGGAACCCGCTGCCTCTGCGGCGCCGCCAAGAGACCCCGCCGCGGCGCCCGCGCCCGAGGCACCGACGACGGCCCGACCGGCGAGGGACGGTCCCCGGACCATCCGTTCGCTCCGCCTCGCCCGCCTCGCCAAGAAGCGGGAGCGGAAGGAGTCGAAGGCACTGGTCAACCCGCTCCGCGAAGGCCTCCGCCTCGAGCGGATGCCCGATCCGTTCGCGTTCGTCCTCTTCGGCGGCACCGGCGACCTCGCCCACCGCAAGGTCGTGCCGGCCCTCTACCAGCTCTGGCGGACGAACCTCCTGCCCCACGAATTCATGCTTGTCGCCATCGGCCGGCGGCCGTACGACGACGAGTCGTTCCGAGCCGAGATCCGGACCGCCCTCGACAAGTACAGCCGGGTCCTGCCGGTGGACGAGCAGGTCTGGGCGGCCTTTCGCGAACGGATCGTGTACCAGCACGGCGACTTCAACGACCCGGCGATGTACCAGGCGTTGACGACCCGCCTCGAGGGCTGCGACGCGGAACAGGGCACCCGCGGCAACCGCCTCTACTACCTGGCGACACACGCCTCGTCGTTTCCGGACATCGTCGGCGAGCTCGGTCGGGCCGGCCTCGACCACGAGATGCACGGCGGCGGTTGGCGCCGGGTCGTCATCGAGAAGCCGTTCGGGCGCGACTACGACTCCGCGGTCCGCCTCAACCGCGAGGTGGGCAAGGTCTTCCGGGAGTCGCAGGTCTATCGGATCGACCACTACCTCGGCAAGGAGACCGTCCGGAACCTCCTCGTCTTCCGCTTCGGCAACGGGATCTTCGAGCCGATCTGGAATCGCCGCTACGTGGACCATGTCCAGATCACCGTCGCCGAGTCGATCGGGATCGAGGGCCGGGGCTCGTTCTACGAGGAGACCGGGGCGAGTCGCGACTTCCTCCAGAACCACCTCATGCAGCTCCTGAGCCTCGTGGCGATGGAGCCGCCGGCGAGTTTCGACGCCGACGCCCTCCGCGACGAGAAGGTCAAGGTCATCCGGGCGATCGCTCCGATGACTCCCGAGCAGATCGGCCGGGAGGTCGTCCGCGGCCAGTACGGCCGGGGCTGGGTCGCGGCCGAGGAGGTCCCGGCCTACCGCGAGGAGCCCGACGTCGACCCCGAGTCGGAGACCGAGACGTTCGTCGCCGCCCGGTTCGAGATCGACGACTGGCGCTGGGCCGGCGTCCCGTTCTACCTCCGGATGGGCAAGCGGCTGCCCAAGCGGGCGAGCGAGATCGCCATCCAGTTCCGGGCCGTCCCCCACCGCCTCTTCACCGACGCCGGAGCGGACCCGGAGCCGAACCTCCTCGCGATGCGCATCCAGCCCGATGAGGGCATCCTCCTCCGCTTCGGGGCCAAGGTCCCCGGCCTCGGCATCGACGTGCGGGCGGTGAACATGGACTTCACCTACGGGTCGGCCTTCAATGTCGATTCGCCGGACGCGTACGAGACGCTCATCCTCGACGCCCTTCTCGGCGACGCCTCGCTGTTCACCCGGGCGGACGAGGTCGAGCAGGCGTGGAGCGTCGTCACCCCGATCATCGATGCGTGGGCCGACGGCCCGCCGGCCGAATTCCCGGATTACGAGGCCGGGTCATGGGGCCCGAAGGCGGCCGACGAGCTGCTCGCTCGCGATGGGATCCGCTGGCGGCGGATCTGATGGCTCCTCCTGCCGCCACCCCGGCCCCGGCGTCGGCCGCCGACTCGTTCACCGCCGGACTCGTCCCGCGCGACGCGATGCCGGTCCCGGGCGAGCCGGCCCTCCACTGGTCGTCCCGCGTCCATTCGATCCCGGACATCGAGATCGAGCTCGCCAGGATCTGGGCCATCCCCAAGCGGACGGCCACGATCGAGGGCCACGAGGAACACCACATCGCCGCCCGGACGAGCGTGATGAACCTCGTCGTCGTCGCCCGGCGACAGGAGATCGGCGAACACGCAGCGGCGATCATCCAGCAGCTCACCGGGCGCCACCCGTCGCGGACGATGATCATCACCTCGGCCGACCCCGAGGGCCGGTCGTGGCTCGACGCGAGCGTCCAGGCGTACTGCGTCCTGCCGCGGGCCGATGCGGCCGAGACATGCGCCGAGCAGATCTACATCCGGGCCGGCGGTGCGGCCGGCCGGCATCTCGGGGCGATCGTCGCTCCCCTTCTCGTCCACGATCTGCCGGTGACCCTGTGGTGGCCCGGCGAGCCGCCGTTCGAGTCGGCCGTCGCCCGCGACCTCCTCGGGATGGCCGACCGCCTCGTCGTGGACGGATCGACCTGGGGCGGCGACGGCCTCGCCCGTCTCCGCGAGATGTCGGCCGCTATGGACCGCGACCGCCTGTCGGTGAGCGACTTCGCCCTGACACGCCAGAGCCGCTGGCGGGAGGCGATCGCCTCGGTCTTCGACCTGCCCGAGTTCACCCAGTTCCTGCCGGCGATCAGGCGGGTCGCGGTGACCTACGGGACGCACGACGAGACCGGTGCGCCCGGCACGACCAATGTCGTCAAGCCCGTCTACCACGTCGCCTGGCTCGCCTCGCGTCTCGGCATGTCGGTCGTCCGCCCTCTCGTGCCGGTCGAAGGAGCACGACCGGGCGCGCGGCCGGCGGTCAGGGCAGCAGGGCGCCCGGGCAGCGGCGGACCGCTCCATCGGGGCCTCGCCGGGCAGCTCAAGGCGGCGAAGTCGGAGGTCGCGGTGGTCGTCCGGCCGATCGTCTCGCCGATGCCCTCCGGGACGACACTGCGGGTCGAGATCCTCGCCGATCGGCGTGGTTCGGAGCTTCGGGCCGACGTCACCGCCGAGGCCGAGACCGTCCATGTCCACGTCTGGCTCGACGGGGTCGAGGCGCTCGACCGGTCGTTCCTCGCCCCGCGGAGGACCGAGATCGACCTCCTCGCCGACAGCCTCGAAGCCGGCGGCCCCGACCCGATCGCCCGCGAGACGATCCGGATGGCCGCCCGCCTGACCGGCTCGTGACGACGGGCTCCCGATCGTGACCGCAAGCGGCGGTGCGTCGGTCGTCGTCCTGGCGGATGCGGAGGCCGTGTCCCTCGCTGCGGCCGAGGACATCGCGGTGGCGCTTGCCACGGCGGTCGCGGAGCGCGGCCGGGCCCACCTCGGGGCGACGGGTGGCTCGACGCCGGCCGGCTTCTACCGCCACCTCGCCTCGTCCCCGCTCCGGGAGACGGTGCCGTGGGACGCCGTCGACATCTGGTTCGGGGACGATCGCTTCGTTCCCCGCGACCACCCGCTGTCGAACGCCCTGATCGTCGATCAGGTCCTCGTCCGGGCGGCGGCCTACTCCGGCCAGTCGGGCGGTGGCGACTCGGGCGTCGACATCGAGCGCGGCTCCGATCCCGGTGTCGTCATCCCGGCCGGGGCCATCCACCCGTTCCCTTGCGGGATCGCCATCGGCGAGGGCCGGGGAGCGGCGTGGTGCGCCGAGACGTACGCCGAGGAGATCCGTGCCGCGATGCCGCTCGACTCGTCGGGCTGGCCGGTCTTCGACCACCTGTTCCTCGGCATCGGTCCGGACGGGCATCTCCTCTCGGTCTTCCCCGGCAGCCCGGCCATCGGCTCGCCCGACCTCGCCCTCGCCATCCCGGCGCCGACCCATGTCGAGCCGCACGTCGAACGGGTCACCCTCAACCCGGCGGTCATCGCGGCGGCCCGGCGGGTCCTCGTCGTCGTCCACGGCGCCTCGAAGGCGACCGTCCTCGCCGAGATCTTCGGCGGGGCGCACGATCCGTCGCGCTGGCCCGCCCAGCTCGCCCTCCGTCCCGGCGCGACATGGCTCCTCGACAGGGAGGCTGCGGCAAGGCTCCCGGCGGATGCCCGACCGGTCTGACCGTTCCGTGCCGGCCGAGTCCCCGACCGGGGCGACGGCCCGGGTGCGGCGAGCGGCCCCGGCCGATGCGATCGCCATCGCCGACGTGTATCTCGCCTCGTTCCGCGCTCGCTACGCCTTCCCGCTCGCGCACGGCGATGCCGAGGTACGGGCCTGGATCCATGAGCAGGTCGAGTCCTCGAAGGAGACCTGGGTCGCGGACATCGATGGGGTGGTCATCGGGATGATGGTCCTCGATCGCGGCGAGCTCGAGCAGCTCTACGTCCATCCGGACTGGTGGCAGCAGGGGATCGGCAGCCGACTGCTGGATGTCGCGAAGGACCGGCGACCGGACGGGCTCGCGCTCTACACGTTCCAGGAGAACCTCGGGGCACGGGCCTTCTACGAGCGGCACGGCTTCGGGGCGGTCGCCTTCGGTGACGGTTCCGGGAACGAGGAGCGGCAGCCGGACGTCCGATACGCCTGGCGCCCCCCGTCGTAGGGCCGCACGCGATGCCCGCGACGGACATCTGGTCGCCGCTGCATGCCGTCGCGCCCTCCGGGCACGCAGTAGCGGCCGACGGCACCTCCATCTCCTGGTTCGAGGCCGGCGGGCCTGCTGGTCCACCGCTTCTTCTCATCCATGGCGCCGGTTCGGACCACACGACGTTCCGTGTCGTGGGCCCGCGATTTGCCGCTCGGCGGGTCGTCTATGCGATGGACCGTCGCGGCCGGGGGGCGAGCGGCGATGGACCGTCGTATTCGATCGAGCGCGAGGCTGAGGACGTCGCCGCGGTCGTCGACGCGATCGCCGGGCGGGAGGATGGTCCGGTCGACGTCGTGGGGCACTCGTACGGCGGGCGGGTCGCCCTGTCCGCTGCGCCGCTGGCCGGCGAACGCCTTCGTCGGCTCGTCACGTACGAGAGCGCCCCGGCTCCGCCGGGGATGACCTTCGAGGAGCCCGACCTCGTCGCCGAACTGACGGCGGCCGAGGCGCGCGACGACCGGCCGGCGATCCTCCGCCTCTTCATGCGCCAGGTGGCCGGCATGTCCGAGCCGGACCTCGCCGCCTTCGAGGAGTCGCCCCTCTGGCCGGTCCGGGTCGCGATCGCCGGCACGATCCTGCGCGAGCTGACCGCCGACCGGGCCGACGGAGACGCGGCCGCCATCGGGCGTCTCGGGGCCGCCGTGCGGCAGCCCGTCCTCCAGCTCCTCGGCGGGGCGAGCGCGCCGATATTCGCCCTCGGGACGGCCGCCCTCGACGGGGCCCTTCCACAGGGCCGGGTCGTCGTCCTGCCGGGCCAGCGCCACAACGCCCATCATGCCGATCCGGATCGCTTCGTGGCCGAGATCGAGCGGTTCCTCGACGGCGAGCCATCCGCGGGCGCCGGGGGTCGATGAGGGCTACCATCGGGACATGACCGACGCCGCCGGCTCGACCTCCTCCGCCACCACCCCCCGAACCTCCGGCGCGACGGCGACCCTGACCCCGCCCTCCGACGAGCGGCCGTACTCGCCCGGCCTCGAGGGCGTCATCGGGGCCGAGAGCTCGATCGGCCTCGTCGACGGCGCGAACGGCCGCCTTCTCTACCGCGGCTACCCGATCGGCCAGCTCGTCGAGCACGGGACGTACGCCGCCGTTGCGAACCTCCTCTGGACCGGCGACTGGGATCCGGCCGCGACCCTCGCGCCCGAGCCGGTCCCGCCGGCGGTCATGACCGCCCTCCGTGAGCTGCCCCGCGACGCCGCCCCGATGGACGCCCTCCGGACCGCGGTCTCCGTCTGGGGCGCGACGCAACGGCTGACGTGGCCACCGACGCCCGAGCAGGCCCGGGCGCTGACGGCGTTCTCACCGTCGGCCCTGGCCGCGTTCGGCCGCCTCCGCCGCGGCCTCGAACCGGTCGAGCCGGACACCTCGCTCGGTCTTGCCGCCGCGTTCCTCCAGCAGCTGAACGACGCGACGCCCGATCCGGCCGCCGCCCGGGCCCTCGACGCGTATTTCATCGTCGGTGCGGAGCATGGTCTCAACGCTTCGACGTTCACCGCCCGGGTCATCACCTCGACCCGGAGCGACCTCGCCTCGGCGGTCTGCGGCGCGATCGGCGCCCTCAAGGGACCGCTCCACGGCGGGGCGCCGTCGGAGGTCGTCAACCAGCTCCATGAGATCGGCTCGCCGGAACGGGCCGAAGCATGGGTCCGCGACGCGGTCGCCCGGGGCGAGCGGATCATGGGCTTCGGCCACCGCGTCTACCGGGCCTACGACCCGCGGGCGACGGCTCTTCGCTCCGTGGCCGAGCAGATGGGCACGAACGCCGCCTGGCTCGAGCTCGCCGTCCAGGTCGAGGACATCGTCCTCCGCGTCCTGGCCGAGCTGAAGCCCGGCCGGGTGATCAAGACCAACGTCGAGTACTACGCCGCGGCCGTCCTCCAGGGCGTCGGCCTGCCGCCCGAGCTCTTCCCGTCGGTCTTCGCCCTGGCCCGCCACGCCGGCTGGACCGCCCACTCGATCGAGCAGGTCGGGGCCGCCAAGCTCATCAGACCGGACATGCGCTACACGGGCCCCGCGGAGCGCGACCTGCCCGCCTGAGCCCGGGCACGCGGGCGTCGCCGGTCTCCGGTCGAGCTTGCCGGCCGACGTTCAGGCGATCGCCTCGCGGAGATCGGCTCGCAGCCGCGACCGGGCCCGGCAGATGAGGGTACGGGTGGCTCCCTCGCTTCGACCGATGAGGGCGGCGATCTCGCTACCTCCGAACCCACGCGCGGCGAGGACGATCGCCCGCCGCTGGATCGGCTCGAGGGCCGTCAGGGCCTCGCGCAGGATCGCGTCGCGCTCCGTGACGATCGCCGCGGTCTCGGGGGTCTCGTATGAGGCGGCAGTCGATCGGAGGCGCGGCTCGCACCGTTCGGCGACCGCCGTCCGTCGCGCGCCGCTGATGATGAGATTGAGGGCCACGCGCTGAAGCCACGGCAGCGGCTCGCGGGGAGCCCGTCCCGCCTGCGTCTCCTGGAGCAGGCGCAGGAAGGCCTCGTGGGCGATATCGGCCGCCAGGTCGGCGTCCCTCGTGCGGGCAGTGATGTAGCGGAGGAGCGCCGCCTCGTAGCGGATGAACGAGTCCTCCACGATGTCGTCGATCAGGGCGGTGCTCTCAGGCGCACCGGGTCGGTACGGGTCCATGACGGTCCTGGCTCCTTCGTGCCGGGCCGGGCGGAGTGCTCGCCGGCTCCGACATCCACCGTGGGCGCGACGGAGAGGTCGGCCATCGGGAGCGAGCCCCGGTTTTCGGCGCCCGGATCCCCTAGGTCGTCGTCGCCTCGCCGACCGATCCCCTTAGGCCGGATCGCCGGTCGCGGACGAACCCCCCAAGACGAGACGCGGACGGAGCACAATCCGGGCCATGCGGCGGCGGGCATCGAGCCCGGTCTTCGTGGGTCGCGACCGGGAGCTCGGCGATCTCGGCGATGCACTCGAGCGCGCGATGGATGGGCGCCCGACCGTCGCCCTGCTCGGCGGTGAGGCCGGCGTCGGGAAGACCAGGCTCGTCGAGGAGTTCGTCGCACGAGCGGCCGCGCGTGAGGCGACGATCGCTCGGGGCGGTTGCATCGAGCTCGGCGATCTGAGCCTGCCCTTCGCTCCGATCGTCGAGGTGATCCGCTCGCTCGTCCGCACGTACGACCCGGCCACCCTCGCTCGGGTCCTCGGTCCGGCCCGCGCCGAGGCCGAGAAGCTCGTCCCGGACCTTGCCACCGCGCTGGAAGGTATCGAGCGGACGACGGACGAGGCGAGCGCCCGCATCGCCGAGGGCCTGGACAGCGCCGACCCGGCCGCCCGCTCGATACGGCTCGAGCTCCTGCTTGGGGTGGTCCGCCGGCTCGGCAGCCGCTCGGCGTTCGTCGTCGTCCTCGAGGACCTCCAGTGGGCCGACCCGTCGACGCTCGATCTCGTCGCCTATCTCACCCGCAACCTCACGACCGAGCATCTCGTCCTGGTGGGGACCTACCGGACCGATGCGATCCCGCCAGGTCATCCGCTCCGCCACCTGGCGGTGGAGCTCGCGCGCGATCCCCGGGTCGAGCGCTATGAAGTCGCCCCGCTCGCCGCCGACGACCTCGTGGCTCTCGTGCGAGCGATCCTCGGCCGAGAGCCGGACCCGGCCCTCGAGGCTCGGGTCGTCGGCCGTTCCGACGGCAACCCGTTCTTCGCCGAGGAGCTCCTCGCCGCCGAGCTCGACGCGGTCGATCGACCGATCCCCACCGAGCTTCGCGAGCTCATCCTCGACCGCATCCGCAGGATGTCGGGTCCGGCCGCGGAGGTGACGCGCATCGTCGCCGTCGCGGGCCGAGCCGCCGACGATGCGACCCTCTCGACGGTCAGCGGGCTCGACCCGATCGGTGTCGAGGCGGCGGTCAGGGATTGTGTCGAGGACCAGGTGCTCGTGCCGGCACGAGACGGCGTCTACACCTTCCGCCACGCCCTCGTCGGCGAGGCGGTCGCGGAGGACATCCTGCCGGGCGAGAAACGGCGCCTTCACGAGGCGATCGCCGTCGCCCGGGCGGCCATCCCGCTCCCCGCCGGCCCGGCTCGAGCACCCGAGGCGGCCGAGCGCGCCCGCCACTGGGCCGCGGCGGGCCGTCCGGACCAAGCCTTCGGCGCCCTGCTCGTGGCGGCCAGGGCCGCCGTCGAGATCGGCGGCTACGCGGAGGCCGCGGAAGAGCTCGATCGGGCGCTCGGGCTGTGGGATCTGGTGCCTGAGCCGGTGGATGTCGCGGGCGGGGATCGAGCGGATCTCCTCGACCGTGCCGCCGAGGCCTGGGCCCTGGCCGGCGAGACGGAGCGAGCGCTCGACCGCGGACAGGCCGCCGCCGAGGCGGTCGATCCGGTCGCCGACCCGCTCCGGGCCGGGGCCCTGCGGACACGACTCGCCTCATATCACCTCGAGCTGGATCACGACGCCGCCGCGCTCGACCTGCTCGACGCCGCCCTCGGGCTCCTGGGCGACGATCCGGCCGGCGCCGTCGAGCGGTACAGGGCGCTGGTCGGTCGAGGATGCACGCTCATGCTCCTCGGCCGACTGACTGAATCGGCCGAGGCCTGTCGCACCGCGCTGCTCGTCGATCCGGGCGAGCCCGGCCCCGTGGCAGCCCAGGCCCGCACCTACCTGGGCGTGGACCTCGTCTCCCTCGGTCACGCGGAGGAGGGTCTCAGCGAGCTTCGGACCGCGCGGCGGATCGCCGCCGCGTCGACGGGCTCGCCGGTCACCTCCCTCGACACGGATCGTCGATATGCCGCGATGCTGGACCGGGCCGATCGCCTGGACGAGGCGGCAGCGGAAGCCCTCGCCGCGGCCGCTCGCGCGGACGCGATCGGGCTCGGGCGCCGGTCGGCCGTGGCCCTGCGGGCGGTGGCCGCCCGGGCACTCATCCGCCGCGGGCGGTGGGTGGAGGCCGAGGGCATCCTCGATGCGTGCCGGGCCCTCGCTCCGCGCGGTTCGTCAGGAGTCGCCGTCCATGGCGCCGGGGCCGTGTTGGAGATCGGGCGCGGCCAGGCGGACCGAGCCCACGAGGATCTCGCCTCGGCGCGGTCGATGGCCGGAGCGAGCTCCCGACC
>Ga0335082_10005972_pt1 | contig 13294 bp, 10 predicted proteins | sample Lox_Sample_41_FD_206718 | JGI IMG/M metagenome (GOLD analysis project Ga0335082, IMG submission 206718) | Soil microbial communities from Loxahatchee National Wildlife Refuge, Florida, United States - Lox_Sample_4.1 | ecosystem: Environmental > Terrestrial > Soil > Wetlands | place: USA... | reverse complement strand
CGAGCGGGCGACGGGCATCCAGGACGCCTTGAGCGGCGCGGTACGGACCGCGCGCCCGTTCACCGTGACGCTCGGCGGCGTGGGCGCCTTCCCGAGCCTGGGCAAGCCGCGGGTCGTGTGGCTGGGCATGGAGCACCATCCGGCGCTCGAGCTGCTGGCCAACGACGTGGAGCTGGCGCTGATGGGCCTGTCGTTCGAGCCGGAGCTGCGTCCGTTCAGCCCCCACGTCACGCTGGGACGCGTGGAGCGGAACGCGCGGCGTGGGGCGTTCGCGGACTTCGCGCGTCTCGCGGGCGACGTGGACTACGCCGGCTCGACGGTGGTGGAGAGCGTGGACCTGATGCAGAGCACGCTTGGCCCCAAGGGCGCCAGCTACACGGTCCTCTCGCGCGCCGCGCTCGGCGGCGCGGCGGGGACGGCCTAGCCGATGGGCTGCATGGGGAAGGCGCTGGCGGGCCTCGGCTGCCTGGTCGTGGTGGTGGCGCTCGCGGCGGGGTACCTGCTGCGCGACCGTCTCGCCCACGAGTGGCGGCGGCTGCGGGGCGCGCCCGAGCCGCCGCCCGTGGTGTACGCCGCCCCGGTTCCCGGAGCCGCGGCGCACGCCGAGTCGTCGCTGGCCCGCCTGGCGCTCCCGGTGCGGGGGGGCAGCGCCTACGTGGACCTCACCGCCTCCGAGCTGGCGGCCCTGATCCAGCGGGAGCTGGCGGGCGGCGCGCGGCGGGTGCTCGATTCGGTCGGCGTGGCCCTGGGCGAGGGGCGGGTCGAGGTCAAGGGCTCGCTCGACGTGGCGGTGCTGCCGCGCCGCGTGCTCGGCCCGCTGTCGCAGGGGCTGGGCCCCCGGGAGCCGGTCGTGGCGGGGGGGACCCTGGCCGCGCGGCCCGACGGGCGCGTGGTTTGGACCCTCGACGAGCTGAAGATCCGCGACTTCGACTTCCCCCGGCAGGTCATACCGGCCATTCTCAACGCCATGAACGTCACTGACGCCCGGGGCGCCGCCGTGCCGATCCCGCTGTCGGCGCGCGTCGGCGACGTGCGGGTGAGCCGGTCCCACGTCCGCCTCTACCGGGCCGCGAGCCGATGAGCCACCGGATCCTGGTGGTGGACGACGAGCAGGGCGTCCGCGAGGCGCTGCGCCAGCTGCTGGAGTACGAGGGCTACACCGTGATGCTGGCGAACTCCGGCCCCGAGGCGCTCGACGCGCACGCGGAGTTCAAGCCGCACCTGGTGATGCTCGACGTCAAGATGGCCGGGATGGACGGGCTCGCGGTGCTCGCCCGGCTGCGCGAGCTGGACCCGCACGCGCTGGTGGTGATGATCTCGGGCCACGGCACGATCGCCACGGCGGTGGAGGCCACGCAGCTCGGGGCCCACGACTTCCTGGAGAAGCCGCTCGACACGCACCGCGTGCTGCTGACGCTGAAGAACGCGCTGCAGCACGTGGTGCTGGCGCGCGAGGTGCGGGCGCTCAAGGCCGCGGTGGAGCAGTGGCACGAGATCGTGGGATCGTCCGCGGCGATCCGGCAGGTGATCGAGCGCATCGAGAGGGTGGCGCCCACGCCCGCGCGGCTGCTGATCACCGGGGAGAACGGCACCGGCAAGGAGCTGGTGGCGCGGGCCGTGCACCGGCTGTCGCCGCGGGCCAGCCACGCCTTCGTGGAGGTGAACTGCGCCGCCATTCCCTCCGAGCTGATCGAGTCGGAGCTGTTCGGCCACGTGAAGGGCTCGTTCACCGGCGCGTTCGCCGACCGGGTCGGGAAGTTCGAGCTGGCCGACGGCGGCACCCTGTTCCTCGACGAGGTGGGCGACATGAGCCCGGCCGCGCAGTCGAAGGTGCTGCGGGTGCTGCAGGAGGGCGTCATCACCCCGATCGGCTCGGCGCGGACGGTGAAGGTGGACGTGCGCGTGATCGCGGCCACCAACAAGAAGCTCGAGGACGAGATCGCCGCGGGCCGGTTCCGGGAGGACCTGCTGTACCGGCTGAACGTGGTGCCGATCGACGTGCCGCCGCTGCGGGCCCGGCGGGAGGACATCCCGCAGCTGGTGGAGCACTTCGTGGCGCAGCTGGCCGGGCAGCAGGGCCTCGGGCCGCGCACCTTCGCCCCGGCGGCGGTGGAGCGGCTGCGCCGCCACCAGTGGCCGGGCAACGTGCGCGAGCTCCGGAACACGGTGGAGCGGCTGATGATCCTCGCCAACGGCGACGTGGTGGACGAGGCGGACGTGACGCGGATGATCGGCGCCGCGGCGGAGGAGGCCGGCCTGGGCGACGCGCTGCTCGATTCGGAGAGCTTCGAGGCGTTCAAGCAGAACGCCGAGCGCGCGTTTCTGCGGGCCAAGCTGAAGGAGCACGACTGGAACGTGAGCGAGACCGCGCGGCGGCTCGACATGCCGCGCTCCAACCTGTACAAGAAGATCGAGCGCTACCGACTGTCGAGGACATCGTGACGGCGGACCAGAAGTCGCGGGACTGGGACAAGGAGCTGGCGCAGATCGACAAGCTGATCGCCTCGGGGGCGGGAGGGGCGAAGAACCCGCCGGCCGCGGCGCCTTCCGCCGCCCCGGCGCCGGCGGCGCGGGGCGGGGCGGCGCCGGCCGCCGCGGCGCCGCGCCGGCACCTGGTGGTGTTCACCTGGGTGCGGCTGCTGCTCGGCCTGGCCATCGGGGTGGGGATCACCCAGTGGCCGTACGCGCGCGGCTGCGGCGTGCTGCTGTTCGGCTACCTCGGCGCGGTCGGTGGCGTGATTGTTGCTGGCCTGTGGAGCGGGATCTCGTCGTGGCGGACGCGCTCGGGCCTCGCGCACGTGCTGTCGCTGCTGCTGGTGTTCTGGGGCGCGATCCTCGGCGCGCGCGAGGTGCTGCCCCGCGTGGGCTACGCCCGCACCCGGGCCACCTGGTTCTGCCCGGCGAATCCTCCCGGCCCGGCCCAGCCCGGCGCCCCCGCTTCGACGCAGCCCCAGGGAGCCTTCTGACATGGCCAAGACGTTCAAGAACTTCATCGGCGGCGAGTGGGTCGAGCCCTCGACGGGCGAGTACATGGAGAACCGGAACCCCGCCGACTGGAGCGACCTGATCGGCCGGTTCCCCAAGTCGGGCCCGCGCGACGTCGCGCGCGCCGTGGCCAGCGCCGTGCGGGGCTTCGAGCTGTGGCGCCAGGTGCCGGCCCCGCAGCGGGGCGACGTGATGCGCCGGGTGGGCGACCTGCTGGTCGAGCGCAAGGAGGCCATCGCGCGGGCGATGACCCGCGAGATGGGCAAGGTCCTGGCGGAGACGCGCGGCGACGTGCAGGAAGGCATCGACACCGCCTACTACGCGGCGGGCGAGGGGCGGCGGCTGTTCGGCCACACCGTGCCCAGCGAGCTCCGGGACAAGTGGGCGATGAGCACCCGGCGCCCGATCGGCGTCGCCGGCATCATCACGCCGTTCAACTTCCCGATGGCGATCCCCACCTGGAAGATCTTCCCGGCGCTGCTGTGCGGGAACGCGGTGGTCTTCAAGCCGGCCAACGACGTGCCGCACACCGGCACGCTGCTGGTCGAGGTGCTGCTCGACGCCGGCGTGCCGCCGGAGGTGATCCAGCTGGTGCACGGCCGCGGCTCGGCGGTGGGCAACGCGCTGCTCGAGCACCCGAGGGTGCCGCTGCTCTCGTTCACCGGCTCGACCGAGACCGGCGCGATCCTCGCCGAGACGTGCGGCCGGCTCAACAAGCGCCTGTCGCTCGAGATGGGCGGCAAGAACGCGATGATCGTGATGGACGACGCGGACCTCGACCTGGCCCTCGACGGCGTGCTGTGGGGCGCGTTCGGGACCACCGGCCAGCGCTGCACCGCCACCAGCCGGCTGCTGCTGCACCGCAAGGTCCACGACCGGTTCCTGCGGATGCTGTGCGAGCGGGTGGAGAAGCTGCGCCTGGGGAGCGGGCTGGAGGCCACGACCGACGTGGGCCCGCTGATCAACGAGGGCGCGCTCCAGACCACGATGAAGTACGTCGAGATCGGCAAGCAGCAGGGCGCCTCGCTGGAAGTGGGCGGCCGGCGCGCCGGCGGCGGCAGGCTGGCGAAGGGCTGGTTCTACCGGCCCACGGTGTTCGCCGGCGTGAAGGCGCGCTCGCGGCTCGAGCAGGAGGAGATCTTCGGGCCGGTGCTGGCGGTGACGCGCATCGGCTCGCTGGACGAGGCCATCCGCGTGAACAACGACGTGAAGTACGGGCTGTCGAGCTCGCTGTACACGCGCGACGTGAACGCGGCCTTCAAGGCGGTCCAGGAGATCGACGCGGGCATCACGTACATCAACGCGCCGACGATCGGCGCCGAGGCGCACCTGCCGTTCGGCGGCGTGAAGGACACCGGCAACGGCCACCGGGAGGGCGGGTGGACCGTGTACGAGTTCTTCTCCGAGATCAAGACGGTGTACGTGGACTACTCGGGGACGCTGCAACGGGCACAGATCGATACGTACGGCGAGTGAGACCCAGTGAACGGGTCGGTTGCCAGACGGCAAGGGAGCAGCGGTTGCCAGGCGCAAGCCGTGAGGGGCCAGTCCAGTTGTCAGTACTGGTCACTGGTCTGACCCCCGGCGACTGGCAGCTGGGAACCACTGGCAACTGGCCGTCTGGCAACTGATCTGGTGGCTTGCAGACTGGTAACCGCCTGACTACAGTAAGGGTGACTGCACCCTAGCGGAGCTCGATGCCAAGACACTTGCCCTCCGTCAGGAAGACGTCGGTCGACGAAGGCTCGCTGGATCAGTACCTCCGCGAGATCAGTGCTTACCCCCTCATCTGCCGGGAAGACGAGATCGACCTCGCCGTCCGCATCAAGCGGAACGAGGAGGAAGCGCTCGACAAGCTGGTCCGCTCGAACCTCCGCTTCGTCGTCTCGGTCGCCAAGAAGTACCAGAACCAGGGCGTGTCGCTCGCCGATCTGATCAACGAGGGCAACCTCGGCCTCATCCGCGCGGCGCACAAGTTCGACGAGACCAAGGGCATCAAGTTCATCTCCTACGCCGTGTGGTGGATCCGCCAGGCGATCCTCCAGGCGCTGGCCGAGCAGAGCCGCATCGTGCGCGTGCCCCTGAACCGCGCCGGCACGCTGCACCGCATCGGCAAGCGATCGAGCGCGCTGCAGCAGGAGCTGGGGCGCGAGCCCACGGTCGAGGAGATCGCCGAAGGCATGGACATCAGCGAGGAGGAGGTCGCCAAGACCCTCTCCATCTCGCAGAGCCACCTCTCGCTCGACGCCCCGATGAGCCCGGGCGAGGACAACAAGCTGCTCGACTATCTCCCCGACACGCTGAACCCCACGCCCGACGAGCAGACGTTCGAGCACGCGCTGAGCGAGAGCATCGAGCGGGTGCTGGGGACGCTGAAGGAGCGCGAGGCGCGGATCCTGCGGCTGTACTTCGGGCTCGACGGCCAGGAGCCGATGACCCTGGAGGAGATCGGCAGCCTGCTGGGCATCACCCGCGAGCGCGTCCGGCAGATCAAGGAAAAGGCCCTGTCGCGCCTGCGGCACATCTCCAAGGCGCGCGCCCTCGAGAGTTTCCTCACCTGAGTTGAAGCTCGGCGTCATTTCGCTCGGCTGCGACAAGGCGACGGTGGACACGGAGCACCTGGTCGCGAACCTCGTCGGCCACGGCGCCCGCGTCACGCCGGCCCTCGAGCAGGCGGACGTGATCCTCGTCAACACCTGCGGGTTCATCGACGCCGCCAAGCGCGAGTCCATCGAGGCGATGGTGCAGGCCGGCCGCCTCAAGAAGGAAGGCCGCTGCCGCGCCGTGGTGGCGGTGGGGTGCCTGGTCGCCCGCTACGGCGACGAGCTCAAGGCCGAGCTGCCGGAGGTGGACTGGTTCTTCGGCTTCCGCGACCTGCCCGAGCTGGTGCCCCGGCTGGTGCGCGCCGGCCTGCTCGGCGACGCGGTGACGGCGCACCCCGGGATGCGCGCGTACCTCGGCGCCACGCCGCACGTGCGCTACCTCAAGATCAGCGAGGGGTGCGACCACACCTGCGCGTTCTGCGCCATCCCGCTGATGCGCGGGCTGCACCGCTCGCGCCCGCTGGAGGAGCTGGTGCGCGAGGCGCAGGAGCTGGAGCGGTCCGGGGCGCGGGAGATCAACCTGGTGGCCCAGGACCTCGGGCACTACGGGCGCGACGTTCCGGAAGGCCCGCGGCTCCCCGACCTGCTGGCGGCGCTGCTCCGGGAGACGGGCGTGGACTGGTACCGGTGCCTGTACGTCTACTCGGCCGGCATCACGCCCCCGCTGGTCGAGCTGATGGCCCGGGAGCCGCGGGTGGCGCCGTACCTCGACATGCCGATCCAGCACGCCACCGAGCGGATGCTGGCGGCGATGCGCCGGCCGGAGCGGCCGGACACGATCCGCGCCAAGGTGCGCTGGCTGCGCGAGGCCGTGCCGGACCTGGCGCTCCGCACTACCGTGCTGGTCGGGTTCCCGGGCGAGACCGACGACGACTTCCGCGCGCTGCTGGACTTCCTCGACGAGCTGCAGTTCGACCGCGTGGGCGCGTTCGCCTACTCCGAGCAGGAGGGGACGCGCGCCGCGGTGCTCCCCGACGACGTGCCCGAGACGGCGAAGCAGGAGCGGCTGGCGGAGGTCCTGGAGCTGCAGCGGGCCGTGTCCGCCGAGCGGCTGCAGCGGCTGGTCGGGCGCGACGTCCAGGTGCTGGTGGACGGGCCGGCGCACGCGGAGGATCCGGGCGTGGCCGTCGGCCGCACGGTCTGGCAGGCGGACGACGTGGACGGGTGCACGCACCTGCGCGCGCCGGCCCCCCCGGCGGCCGGCAGCTTCGTGCGCGCCCGCGTCACGGAGGCCCTGGACTACGATCTGGTCGGCGAGGTGGCGCCGTGAGCGGCCGGGTGCGCGCGGCGACGCTCGCCGCCGCGGCGGCGCTGCTCCTGGCGGGGTGCCCGCGGCCGGCGCCGTTCGGCCCGGTGCAGGGGATGCCGGTGGTGCGGGTGGGCGTCGTGGTGGACCAGCCGTCGAGCGACTTCAGCGCGACCGGGCAGTACCGCGTGCTCGGGCCGGACGGCGCCATCGTCGCGGTCGTGGACGCCGGGGCGACCTGGCGGGTGGAGCCGGGCGACGACCCGGCGAGCCTGCGGCTGGTGCGCCCCGACCGCCCGGACCCGGTGCAGCTCCCGGCTCCCGTCTCGGTCGTTCCGTACCAGCCGGCGGACCTGGTGGTGATCGGCGGCCGGCGCTACCGCGGCGACGCGACCGTGACCCGCGGCTCGACCGGCATCACCATCGTCAACCGCGTGCCGCTGGAGTGGTACGTGGCGTCGGTCACGACGGCCGAGCTGGGGATGCGCGCCCCCGAGGCGCGGCAGGCCGTGCTGGCCCAGACGGTCGCGAGCCGGACCTTCGCGCTGCACTTCCGCGGGCGGCGGGAGGCGCTGGGGTTCGACGTCTACGCCACGGTCGCCGACCAGGTGTACCCGGGCGCGGACGCGGAGAAGCCGGAGATCACCGCGGCGACGCGCGGCACGTACGGGCAGGTCCTGCTGTGGCACGGGCAGCCCATCGAGGCCATCTACCATTCCGCCTGCGGCTGGTCCACGGAGGCCGCCGACCAGGTCTTCCGCAACGGGCCGGCCCTGCCGTACCTTCGCGCCGTATCGGACCGCTACGGCCCCGGGCCGCGGGACTACTACTGCAGCGCCGCGCCCAGCTTCCGCTGGACCGAGACCTGGGACCGCGCGACGCTCAACGCGGTGCTGGCGCGGACCCTGCCCGCGGCGCTGGGCGCGGCGGCCGCGAACCTCGGGCGCGTGACCGACATCGCGGTCACCCGGACCACGCCGAGCGGGCGGGTGGCCGAGCTGGTGGTGACGACGACGAGCGGGACCTTCACGGTGGCGTCGTACCAGGTGCGCGACGTGCTGCGCCCGGCGCCGGACCGGCAGCTCGCCTCCACGCTGTTCCAGCTCCACGTGGAGAAGGCCGGGGGCGAGGTGTCGAACGTGGTCGCGGCCGGAGCGGGCGCGGGGCATGGCGTCGGCATGTGCCAGTGGGGAGCGGTGGGCCGCTCGCGCGCGGGGGAGGGCTACCGGCAGATTCTGGCGACCTACTATCCGGGCACCAACCTGGAGAGGCTCTACTGATGGCTGGCGGCGGCGCGGTCTCCGACATCCGGGTGGGCGTGGTGGGCGCGGGCGCCATCGCGCAGGTCGCGCACCTCCCGGTGCTCCGCAAGCTCAAGGGCGTGCAGGTCGTCGGCATCTGCGACAACGACGGCCCGAAGGCGCGCGCGCTGGCGGCCCGGTTCGAGACCGGCGCCGCCTACGGCGACATCGAGGAGCTGCTCGAGCTGGCCAGGGTGGACGCGGTGGTGATCTGCACCCCGAGCCACCTGCACGAAGCCCACGCCGTCGCCGCGCTGGCCGCGGGCGCCCACGTGCTCGTCGAGCGGCCGCTGGCGCTGACCTCGACGGGCGCGGCCCGCGTGGTCAAGGCCGCGGAGCGCTACCGGCGCACGCTGCTGGTCGCGATGAACCACCGCTTCCGCGCCGACGTGCAGGCGGTGCAGGGATTCCTCAAGGGCGGGGAGCTCGGCCCGCTGTCGACGATCCGCTGCGGCTGGCACGTGTTCCGCCAGGCGCAGCACGCCATGGGCTGGCGCTCGCGGCGCGCCGAGTCGGGCGGCGGGGTGATGATGGACCTCGGGCTCCCGATGCTGGACCTCGCGCTGTGGCTCGCCGGCAGTCCGGCGGTCGAGCGCGTCTCGGCGTACCTCGATCGCGGGCCGGGCAGCAGGCAGGTGGACGAGCTCGGCGCGGCGCACCTGTTCTGCGAGGGCGGGCTGTCGATCTTCTGCGACGTGTCGTGGCGCCACGTGGGCGAGGGCGAGCGCACCTGGCTCGACGTGCAGGGCGGGAAGGGCTCGGCCTCCATCTCACCGCTGCGGGTGTTCAAGGAGCTGCACGGCGCGCCGGTGGATGTGACGCCCACGGGCGCGGCCGGCCGGGAGAACCCGTTCTCGGCGTCGTACCGCTCGGAGTGGGCGTACCTGCTGGCCTCGATCCGCGGCGAGGCCGAGGTCGAGGCGCCCGAGGACCAGGTGCGGCTCAGCAGGGTGCTCGAGGCGATCTACAAGTCGGCCGACGAGCAGCGCGACATCAAGCTGTGAGGATCCGCGGCTGGCTTCCGGATCGGAGGGACCTGACGGCGGCCGTGACGACCGCCGTCCTGCTGTTCGCCGCGTATCCCCCGCTCAGCCTGGTCGTCCCGTCGTTCGTCGCCCTGGTGCCGCTGCTGTGGCGCCTCGAGGACCGGCTCGACCCGGCGCCGGCGACCGCCGGCGCGGCCAAGCTGGGGTTCTGGGCGGGCCTGCTGGCGAACGGCCTGGTGCTGTACTGGATGGTCGTCGCGCTGTGGCACTACACGCCGCTGTCGGCCGCGGGCTACCTCGCGACGATCCTGATCCTGGCCGGATGGTGGGCGCTGATGGGCGGGACGACGGTGTGGGTGCGCCGCCGCACCGGCCTGCCGTTGTGGGTGGTGTTCCCGCTGCTGTGGACCGCGGTGGAGTGGTGCGTCGGCCACCAGGGCGACGTCCGCTTCCCGTGGCTCGGGCTCGGCACGTCGCTCACGTCCGTGCCCGTGCTGGTGCAGTGGGCCGACCTCGCCGGCGCGCGCGGCGTCACGCTGTGGCTGGCCGCGATCAACGCGGCGCTCGTGGTGGCGCTGCGCCGCCGCGACTGGCGGCCGGCGGCCGTGGCGGCGGCCTCGCTCGTCGCCGCCCTGGGCTATGGCGCGTGGCGGGAGCGGAGCCTGGTGCTGCGCCCGGTCACGGTGGTCGCGGTCGTCCAACCCAACGTCGGCTTCGCCGAGAAGCGCAGCCTCCGCGACCAGGACGTGCTGGTGGAGCAGCTGCTGCACCTCACCGCGCGCGCGGATTCGCTGCCCGGGGTGCGCCTCGTGGCCTGGCCGGAGGCGTCCGCCGAAGGCTACTTCGTCGATCATCCGCTGTGGCCGCAGTGGATCGGCGGGACGGCGAGGCGCACCGGCATCCCCATCCTGGCCGGGTCGCTGGATGCGCAGTTCCACCGCGACGGCACGTACGACTACTACAACGCGGCGTTCTTCTTCGACACCACGGGCTCGCTCGCGCGGTGGCCCTCGTACCGCAAGACCTACCTGGTCCCCATCGTCGAGCGCGTGCCGTTCGTCAACCCGACCTGGTTCGGCAACCTGAAGTGGTTCGGCGGGTACGGGCACGGCGACCGCTTCCCCGTGTACCGGTTCGCCGCCGGCGGCTTCGGGGTGCTCATCTGCTACGAGTCGGCGTTCGAGGACCTGGCGCGACGGTACCGGGCGGAGGGCGCGGACTTCCTGGCCAACATCACCAACGACGCGTGGTTCGGGCGCACCGCGGCGCCCTACCAGCACGCGGCGCACCTGGTGATGCGCGCGATCGAGACGCGGATGGGCGTGGCGCGCGCGGCCAACACCGGCATCAGCGAGTTCGTGGACCCGCTGGGCCGCACCTACCGCCGGACCCCCCTCGACGTGCAGCGGGTGGAGGCGGACACGGTGTGGACGACCGCGGGGAGGACGGCGTACGTGCGGCTCGGAGACTGGGTGGGGGTGCTGGCCCTGGTGGGGACCGGCGCGTTGGTCGCGGCAGCGGTTGTGCGGCGCCGGCTGTGAGAGGTGAGGGGTGAAAGGTGAGACGCTCACCTGAGAGGTGAGAGGCGTGAAGCGTGAGAAGAACGGCGTGAGAGGGGGTGCCTACCTCTCACGCCGTTCGCTTCTCACCTCTCACTTGAACCTCTCGCCCCTCACCTTTCGCTGCTCACGCTTCTGCAAGCCTCTCGAACACCTTCCCCTCGATGAACAGCCGGAACAGATCCTGGTCCAGGGCCCCGCCCTTGACCTCGTCGCTCATGATGTCCAGGGCGCGCTGCAGGGGCACCGCGCGCTTGTACGGCCGGTCCGCGGCGGTGAGCGCGTCGAAGATGTCGCTGATCGTCATCATCCGGGTCTGGATGGGGATCTCCGGCGCCCCGACCTTCCGTGGGTAGCCGTGGCCGTCGAGCTTCTCGTGGTGGCCGTAGGCGATGAGCGGGATCTGCGACAGCTCCTTGGTCCAGGGGATCTGGAGCAGGAAGCGGTAGGTGTGGGTGACGTGGCTGTTGATCTCCTCCCGCTCCGCGTCGTCGAGGCTGCCCTTGCGGATCGTGAGGAAGCGCACCTCGTCGTCGTTGAGGTACGGCTGCGCCGCGCCGTCGATGTCGGTGTAGCTGCGCTGGGCCAGCGCCAGCAGCTCCTCGAAGCTGCCCTCCGGCAGGACCGTGGGCTCGTTGGCCTGCAGCACCGTCTGGAGGAACCGCTCGCTGTCCTCCAGCTCGCGCCGGTGGGCCTCGTCGAGCGACGCGAGGAACTGCGCGTAGCCCTCGCGCGGGTTGGCCAGCAGCCACTCCGCCCGGCGGCGGTGGTACTCGGCCTCGGCGGTGCGCCGGATGAAGGCGTAGCGGCTCTTGAGGAGCGCGAGGTCGGGCGGATAGAGCTTCTTCGCCTTGACCAGGACCTGCTCGCGCACGCCCACCTTGCCGAAGTCGTGCAGCAGGCCCGCGTAGCGGATCTCCCGCAGCTGCTCGCGCGAGAAGCTGATCGCGCGGTACGGCCCGTCGCCGGCCTTGTCCACGACCTCCGCCAGCCCCACGGTCATCGTCGCCACCCGGCCCGAGTGGCCGAAGGTGGTCGGGTCGCGCTGCTCGATGGCGGTGACGGCGGCGGTGACGAAGCCCTCGAACAGCTTCTCGATGTTCTCGTACAGCAGGCTGTTCTCGATCGACACGGCCGCCTGGCCCGCCAGCGCGGTCACGATCTCGACCGTGCGCCGCGAGAACGGAATGACCTGCGCGTCCACGATCTCCGGCGTGGACAGGATCGCCGCCGGGTCGCGCTTGCGGTTGATGAGCTGGAGCGCCCCGATGAGCTCGTTCTTGTGGTTCTTCATCGGGACGGTGAGCATGGACTTGGAGCGGTAGCGGTTGCGCTCGTCGAAGCTGCGGTTGATCGAGTACTCGACGTCCGGCGGGAGGAAGTAGGCGTCGTCGATCACCACCGCCTCGCCGGTCGAGCACACGTAGCCGCCCACGCTCGCGTGGTTGAGCGGCATCGTGAACTCGACGAACGGCGCCTTCGGCACCGTGTCGTTCTGGGCGAGCTTGAAGCGCACCCGCGGGTTCGGGCCGTCGCGCCCCTCCACCAGGTACAGCGAGCCGCCGTCGGACTGGGTGATCCGCCGCGCCTGGGTGAGGATCATCTCCAGCAGCACGTCGTAGTTGCGCTCGGTGCTGAGCGCCACGCCGATCTGGGTGAGGTCGGTGATCTCCTTGGAACGGGCGGCCACCTCGGCGCGCGCGCGCTGGACCTCGGCCCGGGCGGCCGCCTCGCGGAACCCCGCCCGGATCGCCGCCAGCAGCTGGCGCGTCCCGACGGGCGCGGTGAGGAACACCGGCGCGAGGTCGGCGCCGGGCAGATCCGCCGGCAGATCGGTCTCGCCCGGGGCGCCGAGGGCGATCACCGCGGCCCCCGCGTCGGCCGCGGCGCGCACGCCGTCGCCGCCCAGCGAGCGGCGCAGCGACGCGTCGAGCAGCAGCACCGTGGGCCGGTCGTCGATCAGGCCGGCCGGCGGGCCCACGACCACCTTGCGCTCGATCGGCTCGGCGTCGAGCGCGGCGCGCGCGGGACCGCCGTCCCACGCCGGCCCGTGCAGCAGCACCAGCTTGGTCACGGCGGCGGCGGCCGGCGGGCGGTGTCCGGCGCGACCGGGGCCGGCGCCGGGTCGCGGGGCGCGGCCTTCGGGGCGGCGGTGTCCCGCAGCTCCGGGTGGGGGCGCGGGAAGGTGAGGGTGTCGGGGATCTTCACGCCGCTGATGAACCGCAGCGGCCGCCGGCTGAGCTGCTCGAGCACGTAGCCGAGCTCGGCCGAGATGTCGCGGAAGTTCGCCACCATCTGGCCGATCTCGGGGCGGTTCTCCGCCGCCATCCCGTTGAGCTGCCGGGTCAGCGAGTCCAGGCTGGCCAGCAGCTGGCGCGACTGCGCCAGGGTGGCGTCCACCTGCTGGAAGGTCAGGCCGGTGCGGGTGGTGGTGCTGTCCAGCATGACCTGCAGCCGGTCGAGGTTGGCGTTCACCCCGGTGAGCATGCGCTCGGCGCCGGGCTGCGTCGCGATCAGCAGGCGGCGCGCGGTGCCGGTGGCGAGCCGCAGGCTGTCGGCCAGCACGCGCACCATGTCCATGGTGCCGGTCGCCGACACCAGCGCGTGCTGGATC
>Ga0335082_10005971_pt1 | contig 13295 bp, 10 predicted proteins | sample Lox_Sample_41_FD_206718 | JGI IMG/M metagenome (GOLD analysis project Ga0335082, IMG submission 206718) | Soil microbial communities from Loxahatchee National Wildlife Refuge, Florida, United States - Lox_Sample_4.1 | ecosystem: Environmental > Terrestrial > Soil > Wetlands | place: USA... | reverse complement strand
CGAATGGCCTGCAGAGTTTCGTCGGGAATCTTGCCGGCCATTCGCCCCTCTCAGGCGGGGTTCACCGATTCGCCGTGCGCCCCGATCCGGATGGCGTTGCTCGCCACCGCCACGAGTGGGCGCCCGAGGCTCGATCCCATCACCTGGGGGTCGAGCGCGGAGACGATCGGAAACAAGTGCAGGAAGAGCAACACGAAGGCGAGAACGACCGCACCCTTCGCAGCACCGAATGCGGCGCCGCCGATGGCGTCGATCGTACCCAGCGCCGTCGGCCGCAGCAAACGACCGAGCAGCACTCCCACAACATTGATCAGCCCGTGCACGACGACGAAAATACTGACGAACGCCACACCTGCACAAACCGGTGCCGGCAGACGCAAGTGGGGCTCCAGAGCCACCTCGCCGGCGGCTGTGAAGCGCAACGCCGCAGCCACGCCCACGATCAGCGCCATCAACCCAGAGCATTCCCGGAAGAAGCCGCGCCACCATCCGCGCAAAGCGCAGCCGGCGAGCACGACGACAAGGGCAACGTCAACCATATTCATGACTGCACGAATCTCTGTCCCCCCTCACCTCTCCGAGGCAACGTGGCCGCCAGTTTCTGGGTGATCGGCAGGGAACGGGCTTTGAGACCATTGTACTCTAGTGCTTTCGTCGATGGAGTCAAGCACGGCTGCGCATCGTGCGCTCAACTCGCAACCGCTGCGAAGCGCTCCGGATGGTCACTGATGATGCCATCGACGCCAAGCCGCACGAGGTCACGCATGGTCTCCACATCGTTCACGGTCCACGTGAGCACCTGTAGCCCGCGTGCGTGCGCCGTGTCGACCAATTCGGTGGAGACGAGCATCCAATGCGGATGAAACGAGACCGCGTCGAGCCGGCGAGCCCATTCCCACACCTCCGCAAACTCGGTCCGCTGCCAGAGCACCCCGAGTGGCGCAAGGGGATCGCATTCCCGCACAATGGCGAGCGCGGCCGGCTCGAAACAGGAGACGATGGTCGCCTCCAGCAGTCCGCGGCGGCGCAGCGTACCCGTGAGCGTGGTCGCCAGTACCGGCCAGTCGATTTCCGGGGCCTTCAGCTCGACGTTGAGGCGCGCGCGGGTACCAACGATGTCGATCACTTCATCCAAGCTGAGCACAGGTTGACCCGAGAACGGCGCACCGTACCAGCCCCCGGCGTCCAGCGCCTTGATCTCGGCGAAGGAACGCGCGCGCACCGCGTCGGCTACGCCCGTGGTGCGCCGCAGATCGAGGTCGTGCAGGACCACCAACACGCCGTCGCGACTGAGCTGCACATCCAACTCGATCATGTCGACGCCCAGCTCCAGTGCCCGTTCGAACGCTGGCCGCGTATGCTCCGGAGCGGATCCGGATGCACCGCGGTGCGCGATGCGCAGCCATTTTCGACTCATGGACCTCGGCATAGAGGGAGCCCCGCGCAGGGTCAAGTCCGGTCACGGGGTGCGACCCCCTCGTTGCGATCCTCACCGCCGTTGTGCGATAGGAGGTGAGTGATCACCGCGTGGTTCGAATGCACGGTAGATGTCCCAATCGAGCACGGCGAGACCGTCGCCAACTTTCTGATCGAGCGCGGCGCTCCGGGTCTACAGTCCGAAGAAGGAAAAGGCATCGCCCGTCTGACCGCCTACTATTCCGCACCCCCTCCCCTGGACGCCCTCGTGCGCTTCTGCGCAAGCGTCGGATGCCCGCTGCACGATAACGACAGCATTCGCGTGCGACGAGTGCCGCACGAAGACTGGGCCGAGAACTGGAAGGCGCATTTCCACCCACAGGCGCTCGGGGAGCGACTCTACATTTGCCCGCCGTGGGACTGCGTCGCGCCTGCAGGGCGACTGGCTGTCGTGATCGATCCGGGGATGGCCTTCGGCACCGGGCACCACGCCAGCACGCGTGGTTGCCTACTGCTGCTCGAACACGCCCTCGGCGACCAACGCATGGAGCGGGGACTGGATGTCGGCACAGGCTCCGGCGTGTTGGCAATCGCGCTCGTCAAGCTCGGACTAACCGACGTGTGGGCGATCGATATCGACGCCGACGCGTGCGCGATTGCCGAGGCAAATGCGGCACACAACAGTGTCGAGGCACGCATGCACATCCGGCACAGTCTAGACGAGGCCCCCGGAACATTCGACGTGCTGTGCGCCAACTTGTTTGCTCATCTCCTACAGCAGATGGCCCCCGAACTCACCGATCTTGTGAGACCGGGTGGGGTGTTCATTTGCTCTGGATTCTTGATCAACGACGAGCACGCGGTCTGCCGCGCCTATGAGGCGCGCGGTTTCCATCTTGCCCGTCGCCACGAGGAGGAATCCTGGGTGACGTTGGCCTTGCAACGATCGCCGGAGCGGTGACCTCTCCTCGATTCCTCGTTGCGCCTGAGGCCTTGTCTGGTCCTCACGCCGTGCTGACGGGGCCGCAGCTTCGCCACCTGCGGGCGCGGCGGCTGCGCGTCGGAAGCCGGCTGGTGCTGGCAGACGGAACGGGCAGGCAGCGCGATGCTGTGGTCATCTCCCTTGATCGACACCAAGCAGTGATCGAACTGAGTTGGGATCAGTCCGTGCAGCGTGATTCGGCCCTTCACCTCACGCTCGCGCAAGCGTTGCTCAAGAGCGACAAGCTCGACTGGGTGATTGAGAAGGCGACGGAGCTGGGCGTCACCGAGTTCGTCCTGTTCACCTGCGAGCGCACCGTGGGCCGCGCCGATGGCGATCGGCAGGCACGGTGGACGCGCCTCGCCCGCAGCGCGGCGCAGCAATGTCAACGCAGCAGGTTACCCTCGATCGCCGGCCCTGTTTCGTTCGAGCAGGTAGTCGCACGACGCTCCGAGGCGTTGCGCCTGCTCTTCTGGGAGCAGCACCGGCCGGGAGGCCTTGCGGAGGTCCGCCGGCAGCACCCAGACCCGTCCTCCGTGCTCGCCGTCGTCGGACCGGAAGGCGGGTTCAGTCCGGTTGAGGCGCAGTGCGCGGCGGCGGCGGGTTTGCAGCTGATCGGCCTCGGGCCGCGGATCCTGCGCGCCGAGACGGCAGCGGTCGCCGCGATTTCGCTGTGTCAGTTTCTATGGGGCGATTTGGGGCGGAGCGACCGCTGAGTCGTCGGCCGCAGAGCGCCCGTCGCTCGTGGGCACCCGGCTTGCCCCGAGCGTGAGAGGTCCGTAGCATACGGCTTCGATGGCGTACCGCTTCCTCTTCATCATGGATCCTATCGAACGGATCCTCCCCGACAAGGATACGACATTCGTGTTCATGCTCGAGAGCCAAGCGCGCACTCACCAGATCTACCTCTGCGGTGTGGCGGATCTCTTTGTCGACGCGGCGCAACCGGGTGCGCGCCTGCGGCGCGCCGAGGTTGCCCGCGCCGTGCCCCATTACCGGCTGTTCGAAGAGCGCGTCGAGTCTCTCAGCTGGTTCGATGCCGTCTTCATGCGGAAGGACCCGCCGGTTGACCTCACCTACGTGTTCGCCACGCACGTTCTCAGTCTCGTCGACGCATCGCGCACGTTCATCATGAACCATCCCCGCGGTCTGCGCGATGCCAACGAGAAGCTCTATGCGCTGTACTTTCGGGAAGTCATCCCCCCCAGTGTCGTCAGCTCCGACATCAACCGCCTCAAGAGCTTTATGGACAGCGTCGGCGGCGAGATGATCATCAAGCCGCTCGATGCATGCGGCGGCGCAGGCGTATTTCATCTCCGCCGCAGCGACCGGAATCTGAATGCGATCCTGGAAATGTCCACCGACAACCAGCGGCGCGCTATCATGGCCCAGCGCTATCTTCCCGAGATTCGGCAAGGCGACAAGCGCCTGATCGTGCTCAATGGCGAACCACTCGGAGCGACGCTGCGCGTGCCGCGTGAAGACGAGCACCGTGGCAACATTCACGTCGGTGGAACGTGCGTGAAGACTGACATCACCAGCCGCGATCGCGTCATTGTCGACACCCTGGCGCCGCGGTTGCGCCAGGACGGCCTGTTCTTCGTGGGCTTGGACATCATCGGGGACTTCCTGACCGAAGTGAACGTGACGAGTCCAACCGGAATTCAGGAGATCAACGCCCTCGACGACGTACGCCTCGAAGCGCGCGTCATCGATTTTGTCGAAGCGCAGGTCAGTAGGCGATAGGTCTGGCAGCGACGGCGACGGCGTTGCTCGATTACCGCCGCGCAGGATCGTCAACAAAATGAAAGAGGCGGGATACCGACTCGGCACCCCGCCTCTTTGAAGGAACGACCGGTTTTCCCGGTATTACGGGATCGTGATCGTGTCGGTGGCGTCGCGTGCGCCCTGCATATGCAGGTTGAACGCTGCGCTACGCGTATACTTGCCCCCAGTGTGGGTTTCAACGGCGATACCTAGCAGGCCACTAGGAAGCGGCGCCTTGCCGATTGGATTGATTCGGGTTTGCCCGGTCAGCGTGCCTGAGGTGTTCACGTTGAAGATCGATCGGCTGCAATCGGGAGTATCAAGCTTGCAGAGCCGCGTGTCCTGAAAGCACGTCACTGACTTACTCGTGGAGAACCGCTGCTCAAATTCGTTGAACACCAGATACTGCACAACTGCAGAGCCTGGGATCTGCCGGAGGAGGTCTTCCGAGCAAGGGACAAAGACGACGTTCGTCTGAATCGTGCTGACTGACCCAGGAACCGGATCATCGGCATCCTCAAAGAAGTGATTTAGGATGAGGAAATTGGGGCAGCCGTTGTACTCGCCCATCTGGACACAAGCGCCGTCCGGGCAATCCTGGTTTCGTGTGCAAGCACCACCCTGGTTGGCTCCGCCATCACAGAGCTGGCCGCCGAGGGTGAGTTCATTCGGCGGATCGACTGTTCTTCCCGTCGCTTGGACGCCGATTGCGTTGTAGCTGGCGACATCCAGGTTGGCTTTTACGGACGTCTCAAGTAGTCCCTCGCCCTTGAGGTCATTGCGTGGGATCGGAATCCCGTTCCCGTCGATTGCAATGCACTTTAGTTCTCCGACGAAAGGATCCTCGGGCACACCCGGAATGCGCGTTCCCTGGTTACTGGGCGTGCATGCGCCTGGGCCACCGCCCGGGAACGGCTGACAGTCATTGTCGACCGCACAGGGTATATTCGGATTCAGTTTGCAAACCCCAGTCGTCAAGGGGATGCCCAGCGGGCAGCTGCCACCAGGACAGTCCTCCGCGATCTTGCAAGGCTTCGTGTCGTTGCTACCCCCCTCGCACGTACGCCCTTCCAGCAGCCCGTCGGAGGCCTTCCATTCGATTGGTTGTCCTCCGGTCAATAGGATACGGAAGTCCACTTCCTGCCAGCCCGGGAAGCACTGCCCACCGGAGGTGCATAGCGAAGGATCGCCCGTGCAGATCTTGCCCTCGACACCGGGGCCGCCGCCGGAGCAATGGTAGTTTGCATCCAGGTAGAAGCAATGCACCAGAAGAGGAGTTGTCTGATTGGTATTGCTCAAGCGGACGACGGTATCGACACCCTTCGTCGAATCCACCGCAACCTTCGGATAGATGACGATCGCCGCTGGCTTGTCCGATGCAATATCCGCCCGCGCCGCCGCCGCTGAAATAATCAGTGCTGTCACGATCGCCATCGTCCAGCCTGCCCATCGCACCTTTCCCATGTGTAGTCTCCTTTCCGCCATTCTTGGACGTCGCGTCATCAGCACACCCGCCTCACTGTGGCTCCGGCCCAACTTGCTCGATTGGGAGCGTGATGAGGTCCTGCCCAGCTATGTCTTGGAAGGACGAGACGGCGTTCTGAGCGTTCCGTGCGGTTAGGCCGTTGATGTTGTCCCGATGGGTCTCTTCGATGACGATCATCACGCCAATCGGCGTACCTTGCGCCGCGCGTACAAAACTCTGGATGATCTCACCGCCGAGGTTCGCGGTGTTGAACACCGGATTGATCCCGTTCGCCAATGGATCACTTGATCCCAAGTCGAACGACCCCCAACAGGTGAACGATGTTGAGGCCGAGAAGAACTGCTCGAACTCGTTGTACACCCGGAACTGCAACGTCACCGGCGGTGGGTTCTGCGTCTCGAAGTTCTGGGTGCAGGGCACGACAGTGATGTTCGTCGTCACGGTACTGCATGGGTGAACGGTGTTCGTTGGGTCCGTGCAGAAGGGTTGTTGCTCCACTACTCTGTCAGGAGCCCCGGTTGCCGGGTGGTCGAGGATCCAAGTCGCGGGACAACCTTCGTACTCGGCACCGGTCGGGCACAGATCACTGTCCCCGCCTCCCAAGCACAGAACCGCGTTCATATCATTGTTGTCGAAGCCCTTCAGGCCAATCGCGTTGTACTTGGAGACATCGCCGGTGGCGATCTCCTCAAGTGTCGCCTCGCCCTTGAGCGCGTTGCCGGGAACTGGGAAGCCGCCTTGGTCGACTTCGATGCACTTCAGTTCGCCAGTGAAGCCCGGCACCACCGGTGGCACGTGCCCAGGATCCAAGCCGGCATCGCAGCAGTCAGCCTGAGAGCCACCGCTCTGCTTCTCCTTGGCGCCGCTGGTGAGGCAAGGTGTGTTGTTGCGGCAGTTCTTCTCCGTCGGGTTGTCCAGACGGCCGGTCGACACCACCCAGTGGGTCGGCTGCTGCTTGGTCAACCAGATGTCGAAGTCGATCTCCGTCCACAGCGGCGGATTGAGCGGACCCACCGGTAGGTTGGGATTGGTGAGCGCGCCATTCACATAGAAGCAGTGCGCGTGCCGCATGTTGTTGGAGGTATTGGTAATCTGGATGATCGTGTCGCGTGTTCCGTCGGCGATTACCTTCGGGAACACCAAGATCGACGCGCTTTGCTCGGTAGTGACTACGGCTGCGGCTGGCCTGGCTAACCCTAGCCCAACCACTGCTGCGAGTCCCATGAGCCCAACTAGCCCTCGCTGCCTACGCATTACCCTCCTCCTTTCGATCACGCCACACCATCCTGGCCATGGCGAACCCCTCGACCAAGTGTCGGCCTTATATCCGTGGGGTCAAAAGTTGTCAAGTCAAAAGGCCCTTTTTTCCTCGCGTTCCCTAGCGCGGTAAGTACACAAAATCGCTCTGCGGCCGGCTGCCATTAAAATGCAGGTTCACGGCTGCCGTGCCACCACCCACCCGAAACACCTCCGCCACTCCCAACAACGTGTAGCCGTATCGCTCATTGTCACCGACCACGCCTCGCAGCCTGGTCTGCCCCGTCAAGGTTCCGTTGACTGCCGCACTAAAAATTGACCGGTCCGGTCCGGCACGATCGATATCAGAAATCTTGAATTCACGAAAACAGGCCACGGAGTTGCTCGTCGAGAAGCGCTGCTCGAACTCATTGAAGACGAGGAACTGGACCGTAATCGACACCGGAGACTGCGTCTCGAAATCCTCCGAGCACGGCACCAACGTCAGCTTGGTGGTCACGGGCACCTTCGCCACCGGATCAATCGCACCGTCAAAAAAATGATCCAGGATGAGGATGTTGGGACACCCACTGTACTCCGCGGAGCATCGTCCGCCGGAACACGCGGCAGCAGAGGTGCAAGTCGCCCCTGCTTTCGAGCCACCTACACACACGCCACCACCGAGCACGAGTGTGGTTCCGCCGTCGTTCGTCCCGGGAATCGCCGGGATGCCGACCGCGTTGTACGCCTCGACATCAAGGACATCGGGATTTTTCCCCGATCGAATGATCTCCGCCTCGCCCTTCAAGTCATTGCGTTCGACCGGAACGATGTTGAAGTCAACGGCGATGCACTTCAACTCGCCGATGAAGGGATCTTCCGGTACGGGCTGGACCCGGTTGGGTGGTTGCCCGCTAACGGCAAGGGGAAAGCATGGGAGTCCCGGTGCGCTCTCGGAGCACGGCCCTGCACCCGCTGACGCCAACCACGCAACCGGCTGGTGCGGCGTCAAGTGCACGACGAAGTCGCTTTCGTGCCATCCGGCGTCGCAAGTTGCCGGGGCCTGGCACAGGTTAGTGGCGCTGCGGTCATACGGATCGCAAATCGTCGTCGGGGCGTTCGAGCAGTGACCATTGGCGTTCACGTAGAAGCAGTACATCGAGATGGGGCGGTTGGAGGTGTTGCTGACGCGGATCAACGTATCGACTGGGCCTCGCTTGGTCAGCGGTGGGGTCGAAGTGTCGACCACGATCTTGGGGAATACGATGATCGCAGCCGCCTGATCAGAGGCGACGTCCGCCCGCGCCAAACCAGCCACTACACCTACAGTGACAGCAATTGCCACGTGCCACGTCGCGCGCCACATCATTCTTACCATTCGTTCGCGCCGTCGCATCTAGAACGCCCCGGGCACCAAGATGATATCGCCGTTCGGCCGTGCACCTTCCCCGTGCAGGTTGAGCGCGGCACGGCTGGTGATTGGCGTCAACGCTGTCGGCTGCGTGTGAAACTCCTCGACCACGCCGACAAAGCCCGGTTGATCGTCACCGGCCGGCGACATGCGGGTCTGCGCGAAGCGGGTTCCAAGCGTGCCGATCTCCAAGATGCGTCCGATGCTGCCGATCGTGTTCAGGCGGAAGTTTCCCCAGCACGTCACCGTTGTGCTCGTCGAGAACTGCGCCTCGAACTCGTTGGTAATCAGAAACTGCACCACCACGGACGGCGGCAGTTGGTTCTCGAAGTCCTCCGAACACGGCACCAACGTGAGTTCGCTGGAGACGTTCGATTTGCCGTTGTTGCCGTTGCCGAGGGCTTCAATCACCGGGTCAGTCGCACCCTCGGCAAAGTGGTTCAGGATCACCGTCTGCGGGCAGGCGTTGTACTCCGCGCCGGTCCTGCAGCCCGGCCGCACACCACCACCCAGGCATAACGTGCTGTTGCTGTCGTTGGAGTTCAGATCGGTATTGAGGCCGAGCACGCCGACGGCGTTGTACTCGCTGATCTCGGCCCGGCCGTCCGTTGTCACGATCGTCGCCTCGCCCTTCAAATGGTTGCCGTTGATCGGCGCGCCAGAGGAGTCGACCTCGATGCATTTCAGCTCACCAGTGAACGGATCGTTGCCCGCCGGTGGAATGCGTCCGGGATCGAACCCAGCCCCCGAGCAATCGACACTGCAATTCTTGTTGTCGCTAGGATCGTCAAGGCGACCGTTGGATAGCAGCCAGTGGGTCGGTTGCTGCTTGGTGAGAAAGATCTCAAAGTCGACTTCCTGCCAGATGGGCGGATTGGTTGAACTGGGCGGCCGTGTAGGATCCGGCGGCACGGCGTTCACGTAGAAGCAATGGGCGAAGACCATTGAGTTCGACGTATTCGAGATCTGGATGATCGTATCGACCGGGGTCCCGGTCTGCAGGCCGCTCGAGTCGAAGACGAGCTTGGGAAAAATGAGAATGGAGGCGCTGCGCTCGGTGGTGATGTCGGCCTGTGCAGCGGTGACGCTGACGATAAGCGCCAGGCCCGTTACCACCGCCCAGCGCCGCATCAACCCGCTCGCACTTCCCATCGATCCCATACTCTCGGTCGCTCCACAACACCGGGAATCTCTGGCCCCAGGCAGTCCTCGACCCCGCAACCCGCTCGCAGCTCCACGCCGCAAGTGCGCCGCTTATAGACCCCTCCGCGAACAGTGTCAATCAAAATGGCCAGGAAAAACAGCGTTCCGCAGCCTCTGCTCACGCTTCGACCGGGGTCAGCCAACGATGGTACGCAGCATCTTCGCCGCGCGTGATCGCTGTGAAGCGGCGTTGCAACTCCTGGGTGAGCGCTCCCGGATGACCGGTACCAATCTGCCGGTCGTCGATTTCACGCACCGGGGTAACCTCTGCCGCGGTGCCGGTCATGAATACTTCCTCCGCCAAGTACGCCTCGTCACGCGTGAACCGTTCTTCCCCTTCACTGATGCCCCCGGCCCGCAGCAGCGTCAGGACCGCGTCGCGGGTGATGCCGGCCAGGATGGAGGTCTGCGGCGTCGTCTTCACATGGCCGCCCCGGACAATGAACAGGTTTTCGCCGCTGCACTCCGCGACGAACCCGTCGGTGTCGAGCATCATCGCCTCGTCGTAACCCAGGCGCCGCGCCTCGACAGCCGCCAGGATCGAATTGACGTAGTTACCCACTGCCTTGGCCTTGGTCATGTGGGTGTTGACGTGCATGCGCTGAAACGACGAGGTCTTCAGCCGCACGCCGTTGCGCACTCCTTCGTCGCCCAGATACGCGCCCCAGGACCACACTATGATGGCCACCCGCACCGGATTGTTCACCGCCGCCAACCCCATCTCGCCGTCCCCGAGAAAGACGAGCGGCCGGATGTAGCACGACTTCAGGTGATTGGCGCGCACGGTCTCGACGCAGGCGGCGGTGATCTGGTCGCGGCCGAACGGGATGTGCATGCCCAGGATGTGCGCAGAACCGAAGAGTCGGTCGACGTGCTCGTGCAAGCGGAAAATCGCCGGCCGTCCATCGCGCCCTTCGTAACAGCGAATGCCTTCGAAGACGCCCAAGCCGTAGTGCAAGGTGTGCGTGAGCACGTGCACCTGGGCCGCGTCCCAGGGCACCAACTTGCCGTCAAACCATATGGACTCGCCCTTTTGCACGCTGAAAACCTCCCAGCCTGGCTAACGGAGTTGATGCGGGCAGTCAATGCAAACCGCCGGCGTCGAGGGGCGGCAGACCGGCCTCGGCGCGGTCGAACCAGCGCTCGTAGCACGCCCGAATGGCCTCGCGTCGCACCTCATACTCGTGCCACAGAGCTTCACCCGCGGCGCTGCCGCTGCCGGTGAACCGCATACGCTTGGCGACGGTGGTCAAATCCATGCGGCCGCGGTCGAGGTCTTCCACCGGCCGGTCATGCGCCAAGCGCAGGGCATTCTCCACGCGGCGCAAGAAGCGGTAGCCATCGGTCAGCAAGGCATGATCGTCCGCCGACAGCACACGCGTGTCGCGGAGCACATCGAGGGCCTCGAGAGTACTGCGCACGCGCAGGCGCGGCTCCTGCACCCCGTAGGAGAGCTGCAGCATCTGCGTGACGAACTCCACGTCGACGAGGCCGCCGCGCCCTGTCTTGATATTGACGTGCTCGCGACTCTCGCGCGCCAACTCACGCTCCATGCGTCGCCGGAGCCGACGGATCTCGTGCGCCTCATTGGGCCTGAGCGGTGCCCGGTACACGAACTCGCCGACGATGTCCGCCACGGCTGCACTGAGCGCCGCAACACCGGCAACCGGGCGCGCCTTGATCAACGCTTGCCGCTCCCACACGTGCGCGCTCGACTCGTGATAGCGCCGAAAGCCCTCGAGCGATGACACCAGCGGCCCGGAGCGCCCCGACGGTCGTAGTCGCGTGTCGATCCGGTAGACGATGCCCTCGCGTGTCGTCGCCTGGAGCACCGTGATCAGGCGCTGCGCAAACTTGGAGAACTGTTCATGCGCGGCAACCAATGTCGCCGGGGCATCGTAGACGAAGATGAGGTCCAGGTCGGAGTTGTAGTTCAGCTCCGCACCGCCGAGTTTGCCGAGACCCAAGATGACCATCTCGCCTGGTAGCCCCTTCCAGCCGTAGCGTGCACAGACATCGCTGGTCGCAAGCGTCGTCGCCGCCCGCAAACAGACCTCCGCTAGCGTCGTTAGTTCGCGGCTGACCTCGGCCGGTTCAAACAGGGACTGCAAGTCGTTGATGCCGATGCGGAGGAACTCCTGGTTGCGGAAACGCCGCAAGGCTTCGAGGGCGTCTTCGAAGTCGGGTTCGCTGCCGAGCATGCGTTCCAGCTCGGCGGCCAGGTCGTCCGCCGCGCGGTACACGCGCACGAGGTCGGCGCGCACCAGGGTATCGATCTGCTCGGGGTGGCGAATCAGGGTATTGGCGAGGAATTGGCTCGCGCCGAAGAGGTCGACCAACATGCGCAACGTTCCCGGATTCTCGTTGAGCAACGCCAGGAAGCTGGTGCGCGCGCCGACCGTCGAGACGAACGTCACCATGTTCTGCAAGGCCAGGTCCGGATCGGCGGCGCGCAGGATCGTCCCGAGCAGCGCCGGCGCCAACTCGTACAGCACCTTCTTGCGCCGCGGGCGGGCGCGCGCTGACACCGGGCCGTCACGCAACAGCACCAAGTTGGTGTAGCTCGTCTCGGGATCGGCGAAGCCCAGGGCGCGCAGGCGCTCGATGCTCGCTTCGCGCGCGTCCAGGTCGCGCAGCAGCTGCACGGTTTCAGGGTCGCCGGCGCGGCGGGTCTCCGCCGCAGGTTCGTAGAAGAGTTTCTCGAAGGCGCGGCGCACCCGCTCGGTATGCCGGTCGACGTCGGTCCAGAACTGGGTCACCACATCTTCACCGTGATAGCCGAGGCGGCGCGCCAGCGTCTCCTGCTCGCGCACGTCCTTGGGGACGGTGTGGGTCTGCCGCTGGTGCACGATCTGGATCTTGTGCTCGACGTTGCGCAAGAAGCGATACGCCGCCGCCAGCTCGTCCCCTTCGTCCGCCGGCAGATAACCGCACGCGACCAGCCGCGCCAAGGTCGGCAACGAGCCGCGTGTCCGGACGCGTTCGTCGCGCCCGCCATTGATGAGCTGCAGGACCTGCACCAGGAACTCGACCTCCCGGATGCCGCCGCGCCCGAGCTTGACGTTGCCGCGCCCGGCCTTGTCTCGCAGTTCCGCTTCCACCCGGGCCTTCATCTCTTTGATGTCGGTGACCGTGGCGTAGTCGAGGTACCGGCGGTACACGAACGGCCGGATCTCACGCAGAAACTGTTCACCCAGCTCCACTGCGCCGGCGACCGGGCGCGCCGGAATCATCGCCGTGCGCTCCCACGTCTGGCCGTACGATTCGTAGTACAGCAGCGCATCGTGAATGGGATTGACGATGGGCCCGTTGATGCCGTCGGGACGCAGCCGTAAGTCGACTCGAAACGCAAACCCGGCGCCGGTCACCTCCTGGAGCGCACGGGTTACGAGCTCGGCAAGCCGCGCGTAGTACTCGCGGGCGGCGAGCGTGCCGCGCGGGCCGCCGACGGTCTCGCCCGCGTCGGAGGCGCACAGGTACATCACGTCGACGTCCGAGCTGAAGTTCAGCTCGCCGCCCCCCAGCTTGCCCATGGCGAGCACGACGAAGGAGTCCTCAGTGCGGAGTGCGGACTGCGGAGTGCGGCCGGCCTGCAGAGTGAGCGCGCCGTAGTGCTCGCGCAGCGTGTGCTGCGCCCAATCACATGCGGCAGCGAAGGCGCCCGCGGCCAGCGCGCTCAGCTCGGACATCGTCACGTCGACGGTGTAGCGGCCGGCGAGGTCGTTGAGCCCGATGCGCAGGTACTCGCGATGCCGCACCTGCCGCAGGCGCTCGGAAAACTGCTCCCACGCCTG
>Ga0335082_10005970_pt1 | contig 13296 bp, 13 predicted proteins | sample Lox_Sample_41_FD_206718 | JGI IMG/M metagenome (GOLD analysis project Ga0335082, IMG submission 206718) | Soil microbial communities from Loxahatchee National Wildlife Refuge, Florida, United States - Lox_Sample_4.1 | ecosystem: Environmental > Terrestrial > Soil > Wetlands | place: USA... | reverse complement strand
GACGCCGATCAGGTACGCCGCGTGCTCGACGCCGGGCGCGAGATCCTCGAAGCGTGCGTCGCGCTCGGCGGCAGCGTCACCGGCGAACACGGCATCGGCGTAGAGAAGATCGCGCAGATGCCGCTGCTCTTCACACCCGAAGACTTGCTGGTCATGAGCCAGCTGCGTCGCGTGTTCGATCCGGAGCTACGATGCAACCCGGGCAAGATCTTTCCAACGCCAGGGTCGTGCGTGGAGACGACGCGGCCGCACCGCCAGGCGGCGATGTGAGAGGCGCAATGCTCTCTCGGACTGGCGTAGCTGTGAACAGAAGGTGCAGTGCAGGCCAGAGGCCTGCACCACAACATCAGGTTCGTTGGCATTGTGGTGCAGGCGTCCCGCCTGCACTGCTGCAAACGTCCGAACTCCAGGCACCGGCCAGAGGCCGGTGCCACCAATTTGAATCGACTGGTCAATCGAAATGAGTGCGGCGGGGTTCGCCATCGACGGATGCACGCCGCAGCGCATCGAGTCGCCCGCGACCATCGACGAACTCGCACACTACGCCGCTTCGGCGCACGCTGCGAATCTGGCCATCGTCCCTGTGGGTAACGGTACGCAGCTGCACATCGGTCGCCCGCCGGCGCGCTATGACCTGGCGCTCTCCACGCAACGGCTGAACCGCGTCCTGGCGCACGAGGCTGCGGACATGACGGTCACCGTCGAAGCCGGCATCACGCTCGCGGCCCTCAACGCTGCGCTGGCACGCGCCGGACAGCGCTTGCCGCTCGATCCACCGCATCCCGAGTGCACCACTATCGGCGCCTTGATCGCCACCGACGCCTGTGGTCCGCTGCGCCTGTCGCACGGCAAGGTCCGCGATCTGCTGATCGGCATCACCGTCGTTCTCGCCGACGGCACGCTCGCCCACGGCGGCGGCCGCGTGGTGAAGAACGTCGCGGGCTATGATCTGATGAAGCTGTTCACCGGTTCGTTCGGCACGCTCGGCATCATCGTGGAGGCGACGTTCAAGCTGCGGCCGGTTGCCGAACATGAGACGGTGTTCGTGATGCCGGCAGTGGAACCGGGGGCTGCGATCGCCCTGGGGCACGAGGTTCTGAACGCACCGGTCGCACCGTACTACGTCGAGGCGGTGAACGCAGCGGCGGCGGCCTGCGTTGGCCTCGAGGGTTCGGCCGTCGTGGTGGGATGCGGTGGCAGCGCCGAGGAAATTGCGGTGCAGCGCGAGCGCCTGAAGCATGGCATCCTCCACGGGAACCTGCGCGTGTGTGATGCAGCCGAGGCAGCACGACTGTATGCGGCGTTGCGCGACTTCCCGGCGGACTCCAGCGGTGGCGAAGGCGCGTGCGGTTGCAAGGTCAGCGTACTACCGCCACAGCTCGCATCGTTGCTGACGCGTGCGGAAGAAGCCGCGGCGCACCACAAGGTCGAGCTGATGATTCTGACGCACGTCGGTAGTGGGGTCGCAGTCATGCGTTTCAACAATTCCGCAGCCGATCAGTTACCCTCAATCGCAGAGTGGTTGCGAACAACTGTGCGCGCGGCTGGCGGCTGGGCCGTGTTCGACCTGCTACCGACGCGGTTGAAGGATCGCATCGACCCGTGGGGGGCGGAGCCGCCAGGCTTGCAACTGATGCGCGGCATCAAGCGCACTCTTGATCCGAACCGCTGCCTGAGCCCCGGACGGTTTGTAGGGGGGATATAGGTGCTCGACGCCCCGCTTCGGTGCTGAATGGCTGACGCTATCCCTGTCGCCTCACCAGACTCCGCGGCCGCCCGGCGCTTCGTCGCCTACGACAAGTTCCTCGACTGTGTGCACTGCGGTCTGTGCCTGCAGGCATGCCCGACGTACGTCGAGTTGGGCACCGAGATGGATTCACCGCGCGGGCGCATCTACCTGATGAAAGGGCTGGAAGAGGGAACACTCCCGATGACACCCGACGTGGCGCGGCATCTCGATCTGTGTCTCGGCTGTCGCGCCTGCGAGACGGCGTGCCCGTCGGGGGTGCACTACGGCGAGCTGATCGAGTCGGCGCGCTCGTATGTCGAGGAGCAGCACCGCCGTCCGCTCGTCGATCGGCTGCGCCGGCGCGCAATCACCCTGCTCTTTCCACGCCCGCAGCTGCTGCGCGCACTGCTCCTGCCGCTGCGGCTGCTCGAACTGATGGGCATCCTCGGCGCTGTGCGGCGGGTGAGTGCCTCCGCGGCGATGCTGCCGCGACTCCGGTGGTGGGGCCCGTTGCCGCCCGTGGTTCCGGCGCACGGCGCGGAGCAGCAGCGGGTCGGGCTGGTCGCCGGTTGCGTCGCACAGGTGCTCTTCGCGGAAACCAACCGCGCGACGGTCCGCGTGCTGGCGCGCAACGGCTGCAGCGTGGTGACGCCCGCGCGCCAGACATGTTGCGGCGCGCTCTACCTACACGGCGGCGCGCGCCGCGCGGCGCTCGACTGTGCACGGCGGAACATCGATGAGTTCCCATCCGACGTGTCGGCCATCGTCGTCAACGCCGCCGGCTGCGGCGCCATGCTCAAGGAGTACGGCACGCTGCTCGCCGACGACCCGGCGTACGCCGCACGCGCCCGCGTCTTCAGCGACAAGGTGCGTGACATCAGCGAGTTTCTCGCCGCGTTGCCGATCAAACCGCCTTGCCGTCCGTTGCACGCGCGCGTCACCTATCACGACGCCTGCCATCTGGCGCACGGGCAAGGTGTACGCGACGCACCGCGGCAGCTACTCCGCCAGATCCCCGGTGTGGAGTTGATCGAGCTGGCCGAATCCGACACCTGCTGCGGCAGCGCCGGCAGCTACAATCTCACGGAGCCGGCGATGGCGCGCCGTCTAGGTGACCGCAAGGCGGCCAACATCCGCGCCACCGGCGCGAGTTGCGTCGCCGCCGCCAATCCCGGCTGCGTGATGCAGATCCAGGCGGGTCTGCGCCGGGCAGGTGTCGATGCCACCGTGCTGCATCCGGTCGAGTTGCTCGACCGAGCCTACCTTCAGGAATCAGGGGAGGGCGCAAGTCACAGCGGTCGCGACACTGGCCCATAGCCCGCATCGAGCGCCGATTCGATGTAACGTTGAGGAGGAGATCAGCGCGGCGGCCGTCTATTGCCGCGGCGGCTCCCCTTCCGCTTCGGGGCTTCCTTCGCCTTCTCGCTTTCGCCCAGCGACCTTTCGAGGTCACGGATGGTGTCTGCGTGCGCCGCAAGGAATAGGCGATCCTTGTCACGGCCGGCTTGACCCTTCGATTCGACGATGTGCCTCAAGCGCGCCACTGGAACCTGCAGGTCGTTGACCCGGAAAGTGCGTCGCCCCTTCCAGACGGTCGCGAAGTCGAAGCCAGCCATCACCAGCGTGAGGTCCACGTCGAGTCCGGCGCCGTCCGTGGCACGGACCGATGCGCGGCTCGCGACGACGCGCTCTGCAAGAACATGGTCGCGCGGCAGATCGAGCGGCTCGTCACCGCAGACCAGATGGAGGCGGACGGCTTCGCACGCCTGCCACGCCGCCAGCACGTTGTCGGCATTCGGTTCCAGGAAGAGGTCGCGATCCTGCGTCGCAAACAGGGATCCTGCCGAGCGCGCATAGTAATTCGCACCCGACAGACCGATCACGACGAACCGCACGCGCCTTTTCCGAAGCGACTCGATCAGACGCTCGAACGCGTCCATACCAATCAGCGCTGGTGTCCGGTCGCTCGGACGGCACGGGCGTAGTGTTCCCGCCACGCACGCAGCGCGAGTTCGACCCAGGTCTTGTCGGCGCCCGAACGGTTTTCCGGCAAGGACTCGAGTCGGTCGATCGCGTACAGATAGGCTTGGTCCAGGACAATCGCTCCTGTCTTGCGCAACCGGCTCGGTCTTTTGCGGGGCACCTGCGCCACGAGGAGCAGATTAGACGACGCCCGCGGGGGAGGGAAGATCGGAGAGTTTCGGAGGTGGGCGCCCCTCTCGGCCGTTAGGACCGCAAGCGAAGGATCCTGGCAGTTTATGCGTCAGCCTCCGGGGTCATCGACTCGCTCGCAGCTTCTCAGCCGGGGTCGCCGGTTGGAGCGTGGCTTCGCCATCCAGTTCGTCGCTGATCTCCTCCAGCGTCTTGCCGCGCGTCTCCGGCGCGTAGCGCAGGACGATCAGGCCGCCGATCACCGGGCCGAACGCCATCACGCCCACGGCCCACGGAATGCCGATGCGGTCCGCCAGCCAACCGATGGCGAACGGCGTGACGATTTCGGTGAAGCGGCCGAAGAGGTTGGTGGTCCAGCTGTAGCCGGTCGCACGGATTTCGGTCGGGAACAGCTCGGTAGCGAACGTGCTGGTGGCCGCGTTGGCGCCGAGGAAGCAGACGATGGTCACCGACATCAGCGCCATCTGCAGTAGCAGGTCACCGGAGTCGACTTGAAAGAGCGTGAAGATGCTCGCCGCCGCGCCGAAGTAGTACAGCGCGCAGGTCAGCCGGCGGCCCAAGCGATTCATGCAGAAGCCCGCCGCCGGCGCCCCGACGAGGAAGCCGATCAGATAACCAGCGGCAACGACCACCGTATACTGCTGTGGGCCGTAGCCGAGGTCGCGCGCGGCATGGATCGTCCAAAACGTCACCGCCGGGCTGGTCACCAGATGGTTGCAGTTCCAGATCAGGGTGACCAACAGCGAACGCTTGCGGTAGCGCCGCTGGAACGGCAGGCGCATGCCGGCGAACTGCTCGCGCAACGAGGTGTGCGTCCCGCCGCTTTCTCGCAGCCTCTCGAAGCGGCGCGTCTCGCGCATGCCCAGGCGGAAGAAAAACACCAGGGCCACCGGGATGAGCCCGAGCAGGTACATCGTCCGCCAGTCGTATCGCGCGAGGACGAAGCGGGCCGTGAGGAAGGCAGCGATCGTTCCGAGCGCGCCGATGCCGCCCAGCAGCGCAATGCCGAAGCTGCGCCAGTGCGTCGGATACTCCTCGCCGATGATGATCAACGCAAGCGCAAACTCCGCTGCCAGGAAGATGCGCGCGCAGAACTGCCAGAGTGTGAACGCCTCGATGCTCTGCGACAGCCCGGTGAGGCCGGTGAACACGGCGTAGCCGAGAATCGTCACTGTAATCAGCGCGCGCCGCCCGAAGCGGTCGGCCAGCATGAGGACGAAGAACGAAATCACCGCGCCGATGCGGATGATCAGGTTCACCAGCCCCCATTGTGTGTTGTTGAGGCCGTGCAGCTGCTGGATCATCGGCGCCACCGTGGAGAGGATGGCGAGGCTGAAGGCATCGAACACCGTTGCCGACACCAGCATCGCCATGAGCGCCCAGAGATAGGGCGTCATGTGCGCGACTTCGGGCGTGTCGGGACGGGAAGACATTGCGAATTTCGAATTGCGAATTTCTAATTGTTGGACCACAGCGCTTCTTTCAATCCGCGATTCGCAATTCGCAATTCGCGATTCGCAATTCTTTCACTTTCCGCTCCAGCACGGCTTGCGCTTGCCGACGAACGCGCTCATGCCCTCCTGGGCGTCGGCGGCCAAGGCGTTCATGCTCATCACCTCCTTGGCGTAGGCGTAGGCCTTCGGCTGGTCGAGGTCGATCTGCGCGTAGAACGCCTGCTTGCCGATGGCGACGGTCAGTGAGCTGGCTTCGGCAATCTGTTCGGCGAGCAACTGCGTTGCCTCGTCGAGCTGGCTGGCGGGCACGACGCGGTTGACCAGGCCCCATTCCATCGCCGTCTGTGCGTCGATGGCCACCCCCGTGAGCAGCATCTCAAGCGCGTGCTTGCGGCCCACCGCGCGCGTCAACGCCACCATCGGCGTGGTGCAGAACAGGCCGATCTTGACACCAGGCGTTGCGAACTTTGCCGTGTCCGCGGCAATCGCCAGGTCACAGGTCGCCACCAGCTGGCAGCCGGCGGCCGTGGCGATGGCGTGCACGCGCGCGATCACCGGCTGCGGGATCTCCTGCACCGTGGTCATCAACTGTGTGCACACATCGAAGATGTGCCGGTACGTCCCAATGTCGCGGCCGGTCATCTCGCGCAAGTCGTGGCCGGCGGAGAAGGCCGGGCCGTGGCCCGCAAGGATGATGGCGCGCGTCTGCGCCTGTGCCGACAGCTCGCGCAGCGCAGTCATCAGCTCCGTCATCATCGCCAGCGACAGGGCGTTACGCTTCTCGGGATGGTTCATGGTGATCGTCGCGACCGTGCCTTCACGGACCTGCAAGTGTTCGTACGTCACGGGTCCCTCCTTGCGTGGACCCGAGCGTAGCACAGGATGCACTGCCGACGAGAGCACCCTCCTCTCTTGTTCCCTCCTCTGTGAGCACTTCCGCGAACGGAGGAGGGTTAGGGAGGAGGCCGAGGTGGGGCGGTGGTGGCGTCCTACACTGGCAACGTAGAATGCCAGACCGAGCCGCTCAGTACGGCCTCCATCCCCGGCCCTTCCTCCGTTGCCGGAGATGGCAACAGAGGAAGGGAGTAAGAGCCTTCCTGCTCGCTTGCCACCGTGCTAGACGGCGAGTCAGGAGGAGCACACATGGCCAACGCCAACGAGACGATCGTGCAGGATTTTTGCGCCGCGTGGCGACGCAAGGACATCGACGAGCTGCTCGGCTTCTTCACGGCCGATGCGGTCTACCACAACATGCCCCTGGAGCCCTTGCAGGGCATCGACGCCATCCGTGAGACGATCAACATGTTCGCCGCCCCGGCCGACAGCATTGAATTCGAAATGCGCGCCATTGCGTCGTCGGGAGACACCGTCTTCACCGAGCGTGTCGACCACTTCAAGATGATGGGCAAGACCATCAGCCTGCCGGTCGCCGGTGTCTTCGAGGTGCGCAACGGAAAGATCGCCGCGTGGCGCGACTACTTCGACATGCAGACATACATGAAGCAGACCGGCATGGGCGGGTGAGAAGGACCCGCCCTGACGCGCGCCGCGGAGCTCTGGATGGACTACGAAGCGATCACATACGAGGTGACAGACGGGATCCTGACCATCACGCTGAACCGGCCGGAGAAGCTCAACGCGTTTACCGCGCAGATGTGCCGGGAGATGATCGACGCCTTCGATCAGGCCGACGCCGACGACGAGGTGCGGGTGGTCATCGTCACGGGCGCCGGACGCGGATTCTGCGCCGGCGCCGATCTCAGTACCGGCGTCGACACGTTCAACGCCACGGCGCAGGGATACCCGGATACGCTCGAGACGCACCGCGACGGCGGCGGCTTGGTAGCGCTGCGCATCTTCGAGTCAAAGAAGCCGGTCATTGCGGCAATCAACGGTCCCGCGGTCGGCGTCGGGATCACCATGACCTTGCCGATGGACATCCGCATCGCCTCGACCGCGGCGCGCATGGGCTTCGTATTCGCGCGCCGCGGCATCGTTCCCGAAGCGTGCAGCAGCTGGTTCCTGCCGCGCGTCGTCGGCATCAGCAAGGCGGCCGAGTGGGTGTACACCGGCCGGGTCTTCGCCGCTGACGAAGCGCTCGAAGCACGCCTCATCAGCAAGTTGGTGGCGCCCGAGGCGCTGCTGCCCACCGCCACTGCCATCGCCCGCGAGATCGCCGACAACACCTCGGCGGTGTCCGTCACCTTGTCGCGGCAGCTGCTGTGGCGCATGCTCGGCGCCGATCATCCGATGGAAGCGCACAAGGTCGACTCGCAGTGCATCTTCTGGATGGGCCGTTCCCCCGACGCCTATGAGGGCGTCTCTTCCTTCTTGCAGAAACGCCCCGCCCGTTACACGATGAAGCCGAGCACCGACTTGCCCCCCTTTTACCCCTGGTGGCCGGAACGGCGCTTCAAGTAAATCGAGGACCTCGACGGCAAGGAGGGATCACATGGCTCGATACGATACAGTGATCCGCGGCGGCATGGTGGTCGATGGCACGCGCATGCCGCGCCGCCGCTGCGACGTAGCCACGCTCGACGGGCGCGTCGCCAAGCTTGGTCGCATCAAACCAGCGGAAGCGCGGCAGGTGCTCGATGCCGACGGCATGATCGTCGCGCCCGGCTTCGTCGATTTGCACACGCACTACGACGCCCAGGTGTTCTGGGATCCGTACTGCACGCTGTCGGGGTGGCACGGCGTGACCTCGGTGGTCATCGGCAACTGCGGCTTCGGCTTCGCCCCGGTGCGGCCGAACGAGCGCGAGCGCGCCATGCGTTCGATGACCCGCGTCGAAGCGATTCCGTACAACGCGATGCAAGCCGGCATGCCGTGGAACTGGGTCACCTACCCCGAGTTCCTCGACAGCCTGGAGCGCACGCCGAAGTCGATCAACCTGCGGCCGTTCATGCCGGTGGGTGCGCTGCTGGTGTGGGTGCTGGGCCTGGAACGCGCCAAAGCCGGGGTCATGCCCAGCGACGCCGAGCACGCCGAGATGCGCCGCCTGCTGCACGAGGCCATGGACCACGGTGCCGGCGGCTGGTCGGCGCAGCGCCTCGAGCCGGGCAGCGGCGTCGAGGTGCAACGCGACTTCGACGGTACGCCGATGGTCAGCGATGTGATGCACGACGAGACGTGCCTGCAGCTCGCGGCAGTGCTCGCCGAGCGCAACGCAGGCTTCATGCAGATGACGCTGGCCAAAGCCGACGGCTCGACGCTCGATCACCTCGCCCAACTCGCCGAGGTCAGCGGGCGACCCGTGTTGTGGAACGTCGTGCTCGCCTTCGATCACAATCCCAACATCCACCTTGCGCAACTGGACTGGCTGCGGCGCGTGCACACACGCGGACTGCCGGTCTACGGCCAGGGTGTCACCACCGACGCCGGCTTCACGTTCTCGTTCGACGAGTGGAACCTATTCGACGAAGTCGAGTGCTGGCGCGAGGCGACGACCGGAACAGTCGCCGAGCGTTTGCAGAAGCTCTCCGATCCGGGGCGCCGCCCGGCGCTGCGTGCGAACCGCCCGTGGATCGCGCTGAACGCCATCGAGAAGATCGTCGTGGCCGAGACGTTCAGCGAGGCGACCAAGCCCTTCATCAACGAAACGATCGGCGACATCGCCGAGGAGTTGGGGAAGGACCCGATCGATGCGCTGCTCGACATCGCCGTGGCCGACGGCCTCAAGGCAACCTTCTTCTCGTTGCCGGCAAATGCCAGTCTCGACGGCTTTCGCGACCTCATGCGCGACCCGTACGTGATCCCCGGCGTCTCCGACGGCGGCGCGCACACGCGCTTCCTGACGGCGGGACGTTACCCCACCGAGACCATCATTCGCGCCACACGTGACAACGACATCCTGTCGCTCGAAGATGTCCACTGGAAGCTGTCCGCGCTGCCCGCTTACTGCGCCGGCTTCGCCGACCGCGGCACGCTCGAACCCGGCAAGGCGGCCGATCTCGTCGTCTACGACTTCGAGCGCCTCGCCATCACGCCGGTGGAGAAGGTGCACGACTTCCCGGCGGGCGAGTGGCGGCGTGTGCAACGCGCCGTGGGCTACCGCTACGTGCTCGTCAACGGCGAGGTGACCATCGAGAACGACCGCGAAACGGGCGTCGCCGCGGGCCGGTTGTTGCGCGATGGAGCCGTGTCGTGCAAACCCCGCCTCCCTTACAGTCCCACCGCATGACTCGTGGAACGGCGGGGAGCGGCATTGGCGCCGCGGCGATGCCGGCGCCGCTTTCGGAGACACACGCGCCCCGGGACGCGCACATTGTTACGCACGCGCGGAATGATTTCGCCCGGTGAGCGATGCTCGCGCTTCATCTGCTTCACCGTCTCGCGGACCGCCTGCGGATCCAGTCCGAAGGTCTCACACAACACCACGAAGGCGAACGGCGAGTAGCGCCGGCCCGAGTTGAGCCAATCCTCGGCTTCGGCTGCAACGAGCTTGCGGCCGCCCAGATAAGACCGAATGCCGTCTTCAAACACTGCGAGCATCAGCGCCTTGGTGCCGGTCAGCTGGCTCGTGCGCGGCTCGCCGCCGGCGAGATGATCGAGTTGCAAAACCTCGAGCGCGTCATCGTGGCGATGAGCGGCCGTATCGTACGTGAGGTGCATGTCGTGTGCTTCCATGCCTCGGGTAAGAGCAGCGCACGTGCCACCCCCGCAGGCGGCAGGATGGCTCTTTTGCCGTGACGTACTCGACTTTTGGTCTGCGCGGAGACGGTTTAATTGGGCCGCGGGCGGCCCAATTGGGCCTACGCGCACTGCTGCCTCACGTCATACTTGAGTGACCGCTATCAGCCGTGCTTCACGAAGCGTTAATCAAGTAAGCTCGACCCCTCGCCTTTTCCTACGATCCTCGCCGTGCGCTTTGTAGTAGCGCTGCCCAAGCTGTATGCTCCGCCCCGAACCCGAAAGGAGAACGGATGCCAACGCGAACTTCCGTCTTCCGGTCCCACAGCCTGGCGGCGTGGTCCAGAGGATTCACGGAGAAGGAATACGCCAAGGCCGGACGCCGGGGCTGCGCCGAGTATCCATCCGACAAGTTCCCGTGGAGTTGAGCCGGACATGATGCGCCCGCGCACCCTGGCGATCGCCGGCACGGTGGCAGTGCTGCTCCACGGCGTCATCGCTGTACTCCACGGAGCGGCGCACAACGACCTGGGGATCCAGATGACCGCGGCGGAAAACGCATTCATCAACGTCGTCATTGTGGCGGCGCCGGTCGTTGCCGCAGTGGCACTGTGGACGAGATTCGTGCGCGCCGGGGCCGTCCTGCTCGCCGTATCCATGGCGGGCTCACTGCTCTTCGGTGCCTACCACCACTACGTCGCGATCTCGCCCGACCATGTCGCGCATCTCCCGGCCGGCAACCTGCAGGGATTATTTCGCCTCACCGCGGTCTTGCTCGTCGTCAGCGAAGCTGCCGGCAGCGGCATTGGGCTGTGGGGGATGCTGCGAGCGGCGCGCTGACGTCGCCTTCAGAGGGTCTCCTCGTAGAACGGCTCCTCCACCTTCTGGTTCCAGCGTGTGTAGAAGCTGGGGATGTACACCGGCATGCACAGCGGCGGATAGCCGACGACCTGGCTGACGTGCTGCGCCAGCGCGTCGTGGCGAATGGTGGTGAGGTCGCTGGCGTCCTCGACGCGATTCCAGTGCGGCGGGCGCGGCCGGCCCGGAACGTCGGTGAGCGCCAGGTAGTTGTTGTGCGCACCAGGCGCAGGCCAGTGGAGGTCGCCGGCGCAACACGAGGTAGTGTCGAGGACGCTGGTCTCATCGTGGACGATCCAACTCCAGATGCGCACCTCGAGTTGCCGCTGGCGCAGACTCTCGGCCGCGGCGCGCGCCGCGTGATACGCGGTGCGATGGTCGGGGTGACCATCGTAGATCGACGTCGTGAGAAACAGGACCGAGCGCACCGACGGTGGCAGTTGCGTCGCGAGCGGCACGGCGCGGGCAACCACGTCGGCGCCGGCTGGCGACAGGACGTCTTGCCGCACGCCGTCGACGACGGTGGACGATGCCACCAGCCTCAGATCTGGACCGCGCAGGAAGTCGATCGGCACGGCGCGCGTCGGCGCCAGCACCGCCCACGCGGCGCGTGTCTCGCGTTCGCGCAGCGCCACGATCATCTCCGTCTTCTGCGCTTCAGGGATGCCGTTGCAATCGCCCGGCAGGGTGGCCCGGTCGCCCCCGGAGATGTAGACGGCATGCACGTACCAGCCGGAGTCGGCGGCCAGCCGATGGATCGTCGCGCCGCCAAAGATCGACTCGTCATCCGGATGCGGCGACACCACGACCAGCGCCTGCTGCGGCGGCGGTTGTAACGTCACCTCACCGCCGCAGCCTGCAACAGCCAGCACGAGCAAGCCTGGCCACACCCACAATCGACAGCAACCCGCCATAGCGGCTCCTGTAACCGAGGTCGCGCGCGCGAGCAACCAGCGGAAGACAACAGACAACAGACTGGCAGACACAGACTCAAGTCGTCTCCTTCTCTGTTGTCTGTTGTCTACGAGTCTGTTGTCTCGTCCGCCGCATGCGAGCGCCTTGACCGCCTCCGGCCGCCCTGAAACCATGCACGCCATGACCCACAAGGAGTCGGCCGCGCGCGCCATCGCCATGCGCCTGCGCGACGCCGGCTACATGGCCTACTTGGCGGGGGGATGCGTGCGCGACCGCATGCTCGGCCGCGAGCCGCAGGACTACGACGTCGCCACCGACGCACCGGCAGCGCAGGTGCAGCAGCTGTTTCCGAGGACCGTTCCGGTTGGTGTGCAGTTCGGTGTCGTGCTCGTCCTCATGGAGGGTGAGCCGGTCGAGGTGGCCACCTTCCGCGCCGACTCGATCTATCTCGACGGCCGCCATCCGGTGAGTATCCGCTTCAGTTCGCCGATTGAAGACGCGCAACGGCGCGACTTCACCGTCAACGGCATGTTCCTCGATCCGGTGACTGACACCGTGATTGACTATGTCGGCGGGCAGAACGACCTCCGCGCCGGGATCATTCGCGCCATCGGCGATCCGCGGGCACGCATCGCCGAAGACCGGCTGCGCATGCTGCGCGCCGTGCGCTTCGCCTCGCGGCTGGGCTTCGAGATCGAGCCGGCGACGTTCGCAGCCATTCAGGCCGCGGCTGCGTCGATCACTGACATTGCCTGGGAGCGGATTGGCGACGAGATCGTCCGCATCCTCACGGACAGTAAGGCCGGGAGCGCGCGGCGCGGCTTCGAGCTGCTCGACCGCACCGGCTTGCTCGCCCCCATCCTGCCCGAGGTCGCCGCGCTCAAGCGCGTTGAGCAATCGCCCGACTACCACCCGGAGGGTGACGTCTTCGTTCACACGCTTGGCCTGCTCGAGCAGCTCGAGGATCCGGAGGAGACACTGGCGCTCGGCGCCTTGCTGCACGACATCGCCAAGCCGCGCTGTGCGCAGCGCACGGAGACACGCATCACCTTCTACGGCCATTGCGAGATCGGCGCCGAGATGGCGGTCGAGATCTGTCAACGGCTGCGGCGCAGTCGCGAGACCTGGGAGCGCGTCGCCATCCTCGTGCGCGACCATCTGCGTTTGCTGCATGCGCCGGAGATGCGTCTGAGCACGCTGAAACGTTTCCTCGGGCAGGACGGCATCGAGGAGCTGCTCGAGTTGGCACGCCTCGATGCCTTGGCGTCGAATAAGGACCTCACCTACTACGAGTTCTGCACGCAGAAGCTGCATGAGCTGGGGGCGGAGCGTATCAAGCCCGCACCGCTGGTACGCGGTCGTGATCTGCTGGAGATGGGTTTCGTCCCGGGCCCGCAGTTCAGCCGCATCCTGGCAGCGGTCAGCGAAGCGCAGCTCGACGGCGCGCTGGCGACGCGCGAGCAGGCGCTCGCCTGGGTGCGTGAGCGATTCCGCCCGTGAGGCGGCAACTGACTACAATCGCCCCCGCCGGGT
>Ga0335082_10005967_pt1 | contig 13301 bp, 7 predicted proteins | sample Lox_Sample_41_FD_206718 | JGI IMG/M metagenome (GOLD analysis project Ga0335082, IMG submission 206718) | Soil microbial communities from Loxahatchee National Wildlife Refuge, Florida, United States - Lox_Sample_4.1 | ecosystem: Environmental > Terrestrial > Soil > Wetlands | place: USA: Florida... | reverse complement strand
CCGGTTTCACCAACGCCACGGCCCTCGTCACACACAGCCTTTGCGTTGCGGGATGCTACATCGCGCGGAACAAGATTCCCAAAGCTCGGATAGCGTCTCTCCAGGTAGTAATCGCGCTCTTCTTCCGGAATTTGGTCCGGCGCTCGTTTATCGCCCGCATTCTTCGGGACCCAGATCCGGCCATCGTTGCGCAGTGATTCGCTCATCAGCGTCAGTTTCGATTGATAGGTTCCTGATACCGGAATGCAGGTGGGATGGATCTGCGTGAAGCAGGGATTGCCAAAGGCGGCGCCTCGCTTGAAGGCTCTCCAGATGGCGGTGCAGTTGGAGCCTTTCGCGTTGGTCGAAAGAAAATAGGCGTTCCCGTAGCCGCCCGTTCCCAACACCACCGCGTCGGCGACATGCGATTCAATCCTGCCGGTGACCAGATTGCGCGTGACGATGCCGCGCGCGCGGCCATCGATCACCACCAGATCGAGCATTTCGGTCCGTGGGAACATAGTGACTCGTCCGGCGCTCACCTGGTGCTCAAGCGCCTGGTATGCCCCGAGCAGAAGCTGCTGGCCGGTCTGGCCGCGTGCGTAGAAAGTGCGCGAGACCTGTGCCCCGCCGAACGATCGGTTCGCCAGCGTGCCGCCGTACTCGCGGGCGAAGGGAACGCCTTGCGCCACGCATTGATCGATGATGTTGACGCTGACCTGTGCTAGCCGGTAGACATTCGCTTCGCGCGACCGGAAGTCGCCGCCCTTCACCGTGTCGTAGAAAAGGCGGAACACGCTGTCACCGTCGCCGTGATAGTTCTTGGCTGCATTGATGCCGCCTTGAGCGGCGATGCTGTGAGCGCGGCGCGGCGAGTCCTGAAAACAAAAGCACTTTACGTTGTAGCCAAGATCGCCCAACGTAGCCGCCGCGGAACCTCCGGCGAGGCCCGATCCGACGACGATGATGGTGTGCTTCCGCTTGTTGGCGGGGTTCACCAGCTTCATCTCGAAGCGCGCTTGATCCCACAACTTTTCGATTGGTCCGGAGGGAATGCGGGAGTCGAGTTGCATTGGCTATCTCACCCAACCCGACATCACGGCTACAGGGATCGAGATATTCCCTGCCGCAATGAAGAATGCAATAGTTGCCGCTCCCCGTTTCAACCAGGGCGTGTAGCGGGGATGATGGAAGCCCAGCGACTGGAACATGCTCCAGACGCCGTGAAAAAGATGCAGGCACAACAGCAGCATGGCGACGATGTAGAATGCCGCAACCGGAATCACCTGAAAGCTGGCGACGACATTAGCGTAGACATTGCCTTCCTGATAGTTCGGATTCACCGTCCCAAAAGTGAAGTCCAGCAGATGATAGATGACGAATGCCAGGACGATGGGACCGCTCCAATACATTGTGCGCGAAGCGTAGCTCGATCCCGCAGCTTTTTTCTTCACGTAGCCAGAAGGCCGCGCGTCGAGATTGCGGAGGCCGAGCTGCACCGAAGACCAGATGTGCAGCACAACCATTACCAGCAGAGTGAGCCGGACCAGCCACAACAATGCCGGCACGGAGCGCAGGAGCTGCGCGTAGTGATTCAGCTTCTCTGGTCCTTCATAGATTTGTAGATTGCCGATAAGGTGTCCGATGACGAATAAGAACAGAATGCAGCCGCTGACCGCCATCACGGCTTTCTTGCCGGTGGTTGATGAGTAGAAGCGCTCGGCACTCCGATCGGGAATTGCCGCGGCGCTCATCGCATTGCCTGCATTGCCTGTTTCATCTTGTTGGTTGAAGCCGCCTTCGCGGTAGCAGCGGGAAGGTGCTTAACACTCCAGAATACTACTGGGATCGTCGCACTCCGCGGCGCAAATACCGAAACGCCAAATAAGTCAGGATCAAGATGCCCAGAACTATGGACGCGATCTTGAGATGGCGCTCGAACGCGCCAAGGATCGATTCAAAATTCTTGCCGAAGTGATACCCGATGAAAACGAATACGCTGACCCAGATCACCGCTCCGCTGTAGGCATACATTGCGAACGACCGAAATTCGAGCTTTGATGTGCCGGCCACAATGGCAGTGAAATGGCGGACGCCGGGAATAAAGTAGCCGATCATCAATGCCCAATGGCCGATCCGATCGAACCATTCGTGGACACGGGCGATATGTTCGTCCTTAACGTGCAGGAGCTTGCCGGCGCGGGAGTGGAGAAACTTCCATCCGACCGTTCTTCCGATCAGATAGCTGCAGGTAATTCCGGTTATGCTGCCTGAGAGCGCGCTGGCTACTGTCGGGATCAGGCGCAGATGTCCTTGAAATACCAGGAATCCGCAACTGGCCATCAGGAACTCGTCGGGGACTGGAAGCCCGACAATACCGAGCACGAGCAGCCAGAAGATCGCGAAATAGCCATATGTCGCGACCCATTGGAGGACGCTTTCTTCCAACTAGAGAGGATAGCGAAGTTCGCGGCCTAGCCGACGGACTTCTTCGATTCCCGCATCGGGGCCTTGCCTGGAACCACGGAGAAGAACTCGATGAACTTCTTCTTGTCCACGGCTCCTGGAACCTGTTTATTCTCGAGCATCGTTTGGGCGAGAAGGTTGAACTGTTTTCCGAGATCGGTGTTGGACTCCACCCAGCGGCCGAACGTCAAAGAGCGTTGCACGCCCTGGTAATCGTTCGGGAAAGTCATATGGACGGGCAGTCCAAGGAGTTGTTCAATCTGCTGCGGTGTGATGAGCGGGCGCTTCTGGCAGCGGTTTAGCAGTACGCTAACGCGCTCGCCCAGGTCTAACTGCTTGAGATACAGGTATTTCTCCCGCGCCAGGTGCAGCGAGGGAATCTCCGGCGTACACACCAGGAAGATTCGCTTCGACTCGTGCATAATCTCGAGCGAATAGCGCTCCAAGTTACCCGAAAGATCGAAGCACAACGCGCTGTAGTTCCTCCGCATGAACTCCATCAGGTGACGGATCTGCGTCGGTTCAATGCGGAAATCAGGATTCAGCTTACCGGCATGCAAGACGTCCAGCTTGTCGATAGTCGTGACCATGGATGGCCACATGCTCTCGTCCATGTCCAGAGAATGCTCGGCGGCGTCGGTAACGCAAAAACTATTGTCGAGCTTCAACATGAAGCGCAACATTCCCGAATTCAGATCGAAATCCGAGAGCAGGACGCTCGAATTGGGCAACCGTGAGGTGGCGATGGCTGCATTCAACGCGATGGTGGACGTTCCTACGCCAGCCTTGGAAGGCAGAAAGGAAAATACTTGATCGGTCGCTTCGATCTCGGGCGGCCGGGCTTCCAGCGCGTCCTTGATCCTCAGCAAGCCCTCTGTCAGCGTCTGGCGGTCGAACGGTAAAGATGCGAACTCGCGGATGCCGGCGCGCATAACCTCCAGCAGTATCTGTGGATCGCAGAACCGGCTGACCGCGACAATCTGAACTCCCGGTGTATTCTTCTCCACCTCATGCGCCACTTCCATAGCCTTCGTGGTCGATTCGGTGCTGACGAAGATGACTTGAGGCGCATGCGCCCTCAAGAAGCGGACTAATTCAAGCGAATTTGGATAACGATCCAGAGTCCGTGTAATGCTTACGATGCCGATGTCGTTCAACAGCGAGTCAAGACGCTCAGCCAAATCGACATCGGGACAGATGGTTATGCCACGCAGCATCTCACACTCCTAGAATTAGCGTAAAGGCTTGACGGGGTACCAACAATCGGCCCTTGGTACTAATTCCTTATAGATTGGGACCTTAGGACGGGGGTGGCGATAGGACTGTAGTTCAGGGAGACACCTTAGACGGCGGGGCATCCTGCGGGCTGCGACGGGCCGACCCATTTTGCGCGATCATACGATTTCAAGTCCATGATGATTCGAGTTGTTCTTGCAAGCGCCATAACGGCCTGCGTGCTCATTGCCCAGACGCCTGTGTCCGGATCAAAGCCGGACAAGCCTGAAGATCGCCTGTTCAAGGGCATGAAGTTTCGCCTGATCGGGCCCTTTCGCGGTGGACGTTCGATAACTGTCGGGGGCGTCGCGGGCGATCCCAACACTTATTACTTCGGTGGAGTGGGTGGTGGAATCTGGAAGTCGGTGGATGGCGCCACAACATGGTCGCCCGTTTTCGACAAAGAGGGCTCCTCGGCCATCGGAAGCCTGGCGGTTGCGCCTTCGAATCCCAATATCATTTATGCCGGTACGGGCGAAGCTTGCCTGCGCGGGAACGCTGCTCAAGGCGATGGGATCTACAAATCGGTTGATGCGGGCAAGACCTGGAAGAACGTCGGCCTGCACGATAGCCGTGCCATCGGAAAGGTGATCATCCATCCCCGCGATCCTGATATCGCCTATGTCGCGGCTCTCGGACATCCGTTCGGACCAAGTAACGAGCGTGGGATCTTTCGGACGATGGATGGCGGCAAGGCGTGGGAGAAGGTGCTCTACAAAGATGAGAACACCGGCGGAGTCGATGTCGCCTTCGACCCGAACAATCCGAGCATTCTATTCGCGGCGTTGTGGCAGGTGCGTCGAACTCCGTACAGCCTCGACAGCGGCGGTCCCGGAAGCGGTCTCTATCGTTCGAGCGATGGCGGTACCACTTGGAAGCATCTGGAGGGCGAAGGACTGCCCAAGGGTCCCTGGGGAAAGGTCGGCGTGGCTGTGTCGGCGGATTCGGATCGCATCTACGCGCTGATACAGGCGGCCGAGGGAGGGCTGTATCGTTCGGATGACGGCGGCGAGAAATGGCAGCTCATCAATCCCAATCGCGCCCTGATCCAGAGGGCATGGTATTACATGCACGTCTTTCCCGATCCGAAGAATGCGGACACGTTGTACATCCTGAACGTGCAGTTCTTCAAGTCAACAGATGGGGGCCGCAGCTTCAACAAGATCAAGCCTCCGCATGGCGACAACCACGCATTGTGGATCGACCCGGCGAATACTCGCCGCATGATTTCTGGCGACGATGGCGGCGCCACCGTGACTTTAGACGGCGGCAAGACCTGGACGCAACAAAACAACCAGCCGACGGCGCAGTTCTATCACGTCATTACGGATAACGCCGTGCCCTACCGCGTATATGGCGCGCAGCAGGATAACAGCACCGTTGCCATCGCCAGCCGGAGCGATAGCGGCGCAATCGATCGCCCGGATTGGTATCCGGTTGGTGGGGGCGAAGCGGGCTACATCGCGCCCTATCCCACCGAGCCAAATGTTGTCTATGCCGCCGACTACGAAGGGAATCTGACGCGCTTCGACAAGCGCACTGGCCAGGTGCAAAACATCTCTCCGTGGCCCGAAATCACCGATGGTGAAGGCGCCGCCAAACTCGAGCATCGCTTCCAATGGACTGCGCCTGTCGTGATTTCGCCGCACGATCCGAATGTGCTCTACCATGGCGGTGAACGGCTGTTCCGAACGTCGGATGGAGGCATGCACTGGGAAGCAATCAGTCCGGATCTGACGCGCAACGACAAGACCAAGCAGGCCGCGTCCGGTGGATCCATCGACAAGGACGATACCGGCACCGAATACTACGACACCATATTCACCGTCGCCGAATCGACGTTGACCAAGGGATTGATCTGGGTGGGAACCGACGATGGTCTTGTTCAAGTCACGGGCGATAACGCGAAGAACTGGGTGAACGTCACACCGCCGGAGCTGCCGGAATGGAGCCGCATCAGTCTGATTGAAGCGTCGCCGCATGATGGCCGCAAGGCTTTCGTTGTTGCGAATCGCTATCAGTCGGACGACCTGCATCCGTACATCTTCAAGACCACGACATTCGGCAATACCTGGACCAAAATCACGCAGGGTATTCCAGAGAACGATTTCGTCCGGGCGGTGCGGGAAGATCCGAAGCGGCCAGGTCTACTTTACGCCGGCACCGAATCTGGAGTTTACGTATCGTTCAACGATGGGACATCATGGCGCCCGTTGAGGTTGAACTTGCCCACTACGCCGGTGCACGACCTGCTGGTGAAGGACGACGATCTGGTGGTCGCTACACACGGTCGAGCGTTTTGGATTCTCGACGACGTGACTCCGTTGCGGCAGTTTGACGACACCATCGAGGCGGAGAATGTGCATCTGTACATGCCGCAAACCGCGTGGCGTATCGATTTCGGCGAGCGTCCCCCGAAGCCGGTGATTACCGGGGAGAATCCTCCGCCGGGGGCGGTGATCGACTACTACCTGAAGGCCGCTCCGAAGGGCGAGACGACTATCGAGATCCTGGATTCTACGGGCAAGCGGGTGCGCAAGTATTCCAGCGCCAAGTTACTGGAACCGGAAGAGCCGCTGGATCCCGACGATGAAAAGCCCAAGAAGGAAATCGAACCGGAGGCCGGACTGAACCGCTTCGTGTGGGATCTCTGCTACGATTCAGCGCCGCGAGTCGCGGGATATTATTTGTACGATTACGCCAAGGGAGCCAAGGGACCTGTGGCCCTGCCTGGCCGGTACACGGTCAAGCTAACTGTCGACGGCAAATCCTATCAGGCTGGCTTGGTTGTGAAGCTCGATCCCAGGATCAAGACTTCGCAGGAAGATCTGGAGAAGCAATTCTCGCTGTACTCAAGAGTTCATCGCCAGTTGAGTCGGGTCTACGAGACAGTGAATCAAATGCGCGATGTTCGCCAGCAGTTGAAGCAATTGAAGGCACGCTTACCGGTTACTGAGGCAGCCAAGAAGATCGCTACGGCGGCCGATGCACTCGACGCAAAGATCGCTACTGTGCAAGACGAGTTGATCGATCTGCGCATTACCTCGAATGAGGACTCACTGGCGTATCCATTTGGCCTCGACGGTAAGCTTGCGGCGCTGGCAATGAATATCGGCAGCGCCGCCACCGCACCCACTCAGCCGGAAATCGACGTTTTCCAGAAATACAGCCGGAAGTTGGACGAAGACCTGACCAGGTGGTCCAGCATTCAAGCTTCCGATCTTGCTGCGTTTCAGAAGCTGACTGATGAGCAGCATCTGCACGCTATCGTGATAAGTCCGAAAGCGGCGCAATAGATAGCCGTCTATCATAGAAAAATGAGGTTGCGTCTGCTCTGGTGGCTGTTGTTGCCTGCTTTACTGCCGGCGCAGATCATCGATTTCGAGTCGAACGGACTTCATTACAAGACCCTTACCAAGAGCGGCATCACGGTGATGTTCGCCTATCTGCCGGCACACGTGAAGGAGTATTCGATCGTGCAGGTATCGGTATCCAATGGTTCTCCTGTTTCCTGGACGGTGAAGCCGGAGGATTTCAGCTATCGAAAGCAGGACGGGGATACCGCGCAGGCACTTCCCGCACTGGCAGTGGTCAACGCGTTTCTCTCGAGGGCGAGCCGGCACGACGTCACTAAGCTGGTGGTGACCTATGAGAACAGCCTTTACGGAAACATCGTCATGCACTCGACCAATGGCTACGAGAGGCGCAGGGAGAGCGCTCTGGCCGAGGGAGTATCGTCGAGGCTCAAGGCCGCAGCGGCCGCGTCGGCGATCGCCCTGGTGTCCACGAAGCTGTCGTCGGGCCAGTCTACTGATGGCGCCGTGTTCTTCCTGAGTGGCGGCAAGCCGTTCGGTCCGGGCGCGCTGCTGGTACACACCGGCGGCGAGTTGTTCGAATTTCCAACCGACGGGGAACCCATTCCGAATCCGAAGTAATCACCTTCGCCTGAGCACTTCGGCAAAGATCTTGTCGAAGAATGTGAGGACCACTTCATCGCGGGCGTAAGCCGGCACCTCGTTGTTCCGGAAAAATGGCGCGGCAAGCATCTTCAGATATAACGATCGATCCTGGTCCACCTGTATCACAAAATCCAACATCTCGCGGATCGAGGAGAAACGGGTGTAGTCGATAAAGCTATCAGGATCGAACGAATGCGATATCAGAGGATCGCCCATGTAAATCGGAATGCTGTTGACCAACATTGGCTGTACCAGCTTCTCAGTAGCATAGCCCGGCCACGCGCCGTTCTCGACCGCAAGGGTGAAGCGGAAGAGTTTCAGGAATGCAAGTTTCCCAAGGTCTCCCCCCGGCACTTTCCACCCACGCATGTTGTTTTGGCAGGCTCCGCCGGCGTCCACCCGTTTGTAATTGTTCAGGCTTTGAAAGATTAGATTGCGGAACGCGAGCTGGCGAGAATAAATGAAGTTGCAAAATCGCACCTTCGCCGCCGCGATCTGCTCCCAATCGCTGTCTTCGCGCTTGATCAGGGATTTCGGCGTGAAGCCCGAGGAATGAATGCCATACACCCACAAGGGAAGGAACAGATGGTTGGGATGGTCGATAATTCTCGAGAAGGAGATGGCGAAATCACACTGATCCATCTCCGGCTCGATGTTCTCGCCCGTCAGGAACACGCGAACACAATCGCTCACGGGTAAAACGGGCATGTTGCGGTTGACGGGCCACAGCCGGCTGTCAGAGCCTGCCGGGCAATCCGGCGTGAAAACGGAATAAAAGACGACGTCCGGATGGTCGGAGACAACCAAATCGTATTTTGTGGAAAGAATGGGAAATTGTTTGCAGAACATTTCCAAGTTGAAGCCTGGCCACTGATGCGGGAATCCCAGCCGGATCAAGGTCTTCGAGTGGCTGTTCGAGGCTAGACGCTCCGGCTGCAAAACGCCCATATATCAAGTCTGCGCATAGGGGTGATGATCCTGAAATGAAGCAAGGGATTCATCTCGGATCGAGCGAGATATGAACCAAAAGTACTAATCCGGCTTCGGTTCGAATCAGGGCAACACTACAATTTGAGCGCGCCAAAACGCAAACTTCTGCGCGGTCGGATCCAGCACGCTCACCTGGCACGTATACTTGCCTGGTTGGAACTTCGCCAACGGCACGCTGAAGCGGAGCGGTACCGCCTTAGTCTTCGGATTCAGGCCCTCGGACACACGTAGCGGTTCAGTTTCAAAAGCTTTCACCTTGCCACGGTAGAAACTGACGTTGGCAATCAGGGGCTGCGTTGTTTCGGCGCCCGGCTGGTACGCTTCGAGAAAGACGTAGAGATTCTGATCCGTGCGGAACACGCGCGTTACGCTGGGGATGAGCTTGACGCCATCCTGGATCAGCGGATGCGCCGCGAGAATCTTCTTGTCTTTCTCGGCATTGGCCACCACAGCGTCGAGTCTTTCGCGCTGGTTGCTCAGCACCACCGAACTGATCGGCAGATACTTCTGTTCGTTGGTCAGATCCGGCACTGAAAACTTTGACTCATAGGTGCCCATTTTCCCGGTCTCGTTTTCACGCGCGAGAAACTTCGCCGTGTAACCGCCTGGCGGCAAGGTGAAGCCGGTGTCGTATTCGAGCGTGGTCTTGGCGAGTTGCTGGCTGCCATCGCCCTTTAGCTTCACCTGAATGTTATCGCGCACATTTGCCACGGTGGTACCCTTGGAATCCTTGATCTCTCCGATGAAATCGAGCCGCGTGCTATCCGCGCCGCCATGCCGCGCGAGTTCAATCTCAGAACCGGGAATCTTCACGGCGAGCGGAACAAAATATCGGTCGCGTGCCAGACGGAAGTAATCGAGCTCCATGGCGAGATCCATGTCGGTGACGGGGTCTCCCAGAGCCAGAGCTTGCGCAAGCTGGTGCTCTTTGTCGCTCTGGCTGAACTTGTTGAACTGCTTGTCGGCGTAGTATCCCTGGCGGTAATCGACCTTGGCGATCCGAGCCGACGACTTGTCATTCACGGTGATTTTGATCCTGCGGAAATGACCATCCGTCGCCGTGTTCGTGGAGTAATAACCGATGATGTAGTAGCTGGTCATGTCCTTTTGAGCCTGGACAATGCCCATGGAAAGATCGTTGTTATCGAGCAGCGCCTTCCCGCCGGTGTCGGCAGCCAGCGTATACAACGTCTCTTGTTGATTCTGGAAGTTGCTGGTCTGTGCACGATGGGAGCTTCCGGAATACATGCCCTGGCCGCCGGGCGAGCCCTTCGTCGCATCGCCGAGCGGGGCCTGTGCGACCAGCCCGCGCGCGTCGACTGTATAAAAAGCAACATTGGCGCGAATCGATGCGTTGATGGTGGAGCGAAGTTGCGCTTGATTGTCCAGCCCATTGCGCTGAATGCCGCTCGAAAAATAGACTAGCGATTTCTTCTCGTTGAGCGAGCCCAGCATCTTGACCGCGGTTTCGAGAGCGGACAACTGCCGGTCGGTGTTGAAGATGTTGAACTCCGTATCGTCCTGCTGGAACGCCGCCCCGGTGTCCGATGCGCTGTCGTCCGAATTGCTGGTTTCGAATCCCTGGCCTTCACCGATAGTCAGGCTGCGAATGTCCTTGGCCAACAGATCGCGGTCGTCGGTGAAGTCTTCCAGAACTTTCACGTCGCTGGAGAAGGTCATGATAGCCATCAAGTCGGCGGGCTTCATTTGCGTCTGCAGGTACTTCAAGGCGGCGGATTGCGCGCGCCTCTGGTCCTGGATCGGCATGGAGGTCATATCGAAGAACAACACCATCAACCGGCGGTTGCGGTATTTGAGATCGCCGGGTCTTTCAGGCGCGATTTCGATTGTAGTGAGCGGCTTGACTGCTGATTTTTCTTTTGGCGCGACGCTGTCGCTGGCGGGCTTGACGGGAGGCGGCGTGGCCGAGTCCTCTTCGAGAGTCTGGAATTCGAAGAATTTGATCTCCTGCGGCTTGCCATCCTCGGTAATGGTGAAGTCGGATTTTTTCAGATCCGGAATCGCCTTGCCGTCCTTGCCCTTGATCAACACGTCCTCGACTACCAATTGAGTGGTGACCGATATCTTCAAGTCCTTTTGCGGACCGTTCGCCGGCTGCTGGCCGGATGCGGGCAACAAAGCGCAGATGAGGAGGGCAATAATCGAGCGTTGCATTCTTAGAACCTGAACCGCAGCGTGAGCTGTACCGAGCGCATGGCATTGGCCGACGCCGGCAATCCGAACTGAGCGTTACCTAAAACCGCGTTCCAGGAGGTGAACGTCACGTGGTTCAGAACATTTGTGGAATCGAGCCGTATATCGAAGCTGCGCCGTTCGCCCAGGCGGAACACGCGCCCTGCCGATGCATTCAATCCAAACTGGACTGGGCCGGTGATGATGTTCCGTCCGGCGTCACCCCACTGGCCGGAAAGCGGAGCCGCAAAAGCAGCGGTGTTGAAACCATAGCCCGGAAGGACGGAGGCAAGAGATCCGCCGATGTAATCCGCGCGCACGGTGCCGTTGACGCCGGTCCCGGTTGCCACGCGATTGAGAATGATCGGCGTCTCGGGCAAACCGCTTCCCGCAGTCATAGTGGTGGCGAAAGTCCAGTCTTTTGCGAGTGCGCCCTTCCACCCTTGCAGCAGCGTTCCACCCCTGGCGCCCTGGCCGGTGCTGTATTGCAGACTCGCGTTCAGCGTGTGGGTCCGGTTGAAGCTAGAAACCGAACGTTCCGCCGACAGGTCCAGCCAATCTTGCGCATAGGTCGAACCGAAGCCCGAGCGGCCGCCAAGCGCTTGCGCGTCGTCGATGGACTTGGAGAAGACATACGTGGCGTTCCAGGACAAGCCGTTTCGGGCGCGCCGGGTTAATTGAATGCTGGCAGCGTTGTAGCTCGAATTACCGTTGGAAGTGACATACACGTAGCCGGAAGGATACGGACTCTTCGGCGACCCTGTTGGAAACGTATTCGGCAGAAATTCCTGCACCTGGTGCGTCCCCTTGTTGCCTTGATAGTTGGCCGTCAAGATCATCGACGATGATAGGTTTTGCTGGATCGACGCCTGCCAATAGTACAGATAGCCGATCTGGAAATTCGGATCGATCGCGTAGGTTTGCGGCGTGGCGCTGATCGCCGGCGTCAGGAAGGCATTGGCCAGCGTAAACGGATTCGTTGTCGAGTTCGGCTGAGTCACGCTGAACGACAAGGGCGCCTGCTGGGCCATCTGCGTAGCGAGCGGTTGATAGACCGAGGTGTTGTAGTAGATGCCAAAGCCGCTCCGCACCACGGTGGAATGCTTTGGCAACGGACGCCACGCGATTCCGATGCGCGGCTGAAATTCATGGTAATTGGGGCGGACGAGAGAATCGGGATAGCCGGCCTGGCTCGCCGTCGTGCATCCGCTGGCCGCGGTCGCGCACACTGGCGTCGCGGTGGTGAAGGACGGACCTATATTCAGGTTCACCAGGCGGTTGTACAATTCGTTGACCGGTTTCTGAAAATCCCAGCGCAGCCCGACGAGGATACTCAAACTGTTCTTGATGCGCCAGTCGTCATTCACGAAAGTATCGAACCAGGAGGTGCGGTAGTACTTATCGGCGTTGCCGTAGGCTATGGAACTCGTGGCGGGCAAGCCGGCCAGAAAATCGGAGAAATCATTTCCCGTGAAGGTTCCGTTGAACAAAAAGCTGCCGCGCGGGTTCTGCTGGGAAAGTTGATTGAAGTCGAGCTTGCGGAAGTCACCGCCGAACGTGAAGTTGTGCTTGTTGTGAATCCAAATCAGGCTCTCGCCCACTTGGTTGGTGGTGTTGTGATTCCGCGAGTAATTTCCATCCGACAGCCCTGAAATCCCACTCGAAAACGAGAGGCTCGGCGGACCCCAGAATTGGGGAGCCTGATCGTTGCCTTGAATCCCGGCAATCTGGGAAATGTTCTGCGTGTTGGCGAAGAATGGCGTCGATTGACCTGCCGACCGGCTGAAGTTATAGCGCAGGTTGCTGATCAGCGTCGTGGTGAAGTGATAGGTCCACTGTAGTCCTGTATTGACGCCTGTCGTCGAACTGGTATCGACGAAGCTGAACAGGTTCGGGTTGGTGGTATGGCTGTGCTGATAGGAAAAATTGCCGCTTACCTGGTTCTTGGAGTTAATGGTGTGGCTAATGCGTGTGTTGAAGTTGCCCTGGTTGCCAAGCCCAACGACAGGTATCTGGTAGTTGTACCGCGTGCCTCCGTTAAAATTCGGCAGCGGATACAGGTTCAGCAATGCCTGAGCAGGGGATCCGGGAATCGCCGCGGCGCGCTGGTCCGCCGTCGGTACAAGGCCGCTGAGTACGTTGGCGTTGTGGTTGAGCGTCAACTGATAGTTGATGAAGAAAAATGTCTTCTCGCCGCTGATCAGCTTCGGAATCTTCAGAGGACCGCCGAAGGTGCCAGTCGAGCGGAAGTGATTGTAGGAAGATTTCGGTGTACTCTGGCCGGTCAGCGAATAGGGTTTGGCGTCGAGCGCGGAGTTGTCCAGGATTACCGCGATGTTCCCGTTGTACTGGCTGCGTCGATTTCTCCGCGCGTTTCCGAACGAATTGGCGCTCCTGCCGGCGGGTCCACGTGCGCCCGGCCGTCCGCCGCCTGGAAAG
>Ga0335082_10005966_pt1 | contig 13302 bp, 9 predicted proteins | sample Lox_Sample_41_FD_206718 | JGI IMG/M metagenome (GOLD analysis project Ga0335082, IMG submission 206718) | Soil microbial communities from Loxahatchee National Wildlife Refuge, Florida, United States - Lox_Sample_4.1 | ecosystem: Environmental > Terrestrial > Soil > Wetlands | place: USA: Florida... | reverse complement strand
GAAGACCAGGTGTTGCTCAAGTCAAAACTGGCAGTTGTCGTTTATGCCATCGTTGATCTCAGTGAACGCCGAGGCCGACCCGGAGTTGCCGCCGGCATCGGTGACCGATACGTCGATCTCACCCCCGGCGGTCTGGGTAGTGCCAAGGGCCAATGCGATTCCGGTTGCGAGGTCCTGTCACTGCGGGCATTTTTGATCGGCCGGGTGCCAGTCTACGGTCGGCTAGCGAGACCCGATTACACCGAACTACACCAATTGCTGGAGGATACATGCGGGTTATCTCCCTTCTGATCGGTGTCGTCGCGCTCGCGACGCCGACGCTGTTCGCGCAGCAAGCCCAACCGCCGGCCGCTGCACCGGCTGCCGCACCGGCCGCTGCACCAGCTGCCGCCCCGGCCGCTGAACCGGCTGCCGCCCCGGCCGCTGAACCGGCTGCAGCCCCGGCCGTCGCTCCGGCTGCCGCTCCGGCTGCTGAACCGGCTGCTGCCCCGGCCGCCGCTCCGGCTGCTGCCCCGGCCGCGGCACCGGCTGCCGCACCGGCTGCCGCACCAGCCGCCGCACCGCATGCGACGCCGGCTGCCCCGCCGTCCGCCACAGCGAAGGTGCTCGGGATCTCGGTCTACGCGGCCAAAGGACAGCCCCAAGCGCAGCAGACGACGGACGAGACCGAGTGCCTGGCGTGGGCTGAGCAGCAAACGGGTATCAAGCTTCCCCCACCTGCCGCGGCCGATACGGTGCAAGCGAAGAAGGGCCTCCGTCGTCGCCACAACGAGAAGGAGGCGAAGAAAGCGAACGAGCAAGCAGAGGCCAAGCGCCAGCAGCAGGTGACGACGCTCAAAAAGTCGATGACCTCTTGCCTTCAAGGTCGCGGGTATACCGTGAACTAGGGGTTGGCATCGGAGTCGGAAAGCCAAGATCAGGGTCGCTCTCGCCCGCGCGCATCCGCGCGAGGAGATCGAGATTCTCGGCCACCGAGCGATCGCGATAGCGGCTGGGCGTTCCCGGCCGGGTCACGGTGCCGCGATGCAGGCGGATTTCTTCTGCGGACGGCGTCCTTGATCGCGGCGACGTACTGGATGTCTTCCGTGAAGGGGTTGGTGTCGTCGAAGCGAAGGTTGACGGTGCCGCCGAATTCGCGGGCAATGCCGAAATTCAGGCAGATCGACTTGGCGTGACCAATGTGCGGGAAGCCGTTGGGCTCGGGCGGGAAGCGGGTCGCTATCGGGCGGCCGAACTTCCCGCTGGCGGCATCCTTCGCCACCATCTCGCGAACAAAGTCCTTCCGAGCGGCTTCCACGCGGTCCACTTGGTCCAAATCGAGGGAGAGAAGGAAGGGAGCTTAGTCAGGGTACCGCCCGTCTCACAGGGCCGCTAAGTTATCGGCCAGCAGCAGGAGAGGTGGCCGAGAGGCTTAAGGCGGCGGTTTGCTAAACCGTTATAGGGCCAAAAGCTCTATCGGGGGTTCGAATCCCCCCCTCTCCGTTTCGTAGTCTCTCTCACATGTCGAACCCGATCCGCGTCCGCTTCGCTCCCTCCCCCACCGGCTATCTCCACGTCGGCGGGGCGCGCACGGCGCTGTTCAACTGGCTCTACGCGCGGCACACGGGCGGGAAATTCCTGCTGCGGATCGAGGACACCGATCGCGAGCGCTCGTCCGACGAGCACACGAAGGTGATTCTCGATGGACTGACCTGGCTCGGGCTCGACTGGGACGAAGAGCTGGTGTTTCAGGGCGCGGGGCTCGCGCGGCATCAGGAGATGGCGGACAAGCTGCTCGCGACCGGCAAAGCGTACCTGGACGAGGGCGCGATCCGGTTCCGGATGCCGCCGGGCGAAATCGCGTGGGATGACGCGGTGCACGGGCGCATCAGCTTTCAGGGCGAAGATCTCGAAGACTTCATCATCCTGCGGTCCGATCGCACGCCGATTTATAACCTTGCTGTCGTTGCCGACGATTTACATATGCGCATCACACACGTGATGCGCGGCGACGATCACATCTCGAACACGCCGAAACAGATCGCGCTGTACCGCGCGCTCGGCGCCGAACCGCCGACGTTCGGACACGTGCCGATGATCAATGGGCCGGACGGAAAAAAGCTCTCGAAGCGACACGGGGCCACGGCGGTCGGCGACTATCAGCACCTGGGCATCCTGCCCGACGCGATGCGGAACTTCCTGGCACTGCTCGGCTGGAGCCCCGGCGGCGACCGCGAGATCATGACGCGCGATGAGATGATTGAGCTGTTCTCGTTCGAAGGCATCCAGAGCAAGAGCGCGATCTTCGACATGACGAAGCTCGAGTGGATGAACGGGCAGTATCTCTCCGCCGCAGATGCGGACACGCTGTACCCGCTCGTGGCACCATTGCTCGCAGCAAAAGGATTGAACGGCGATCGCGAGGCAACGGTACGAGCCATTGCCGTGGTCAAGACACGCGCGCGGACCACGCTCGAGATCGCGCAACGGGTAGCGGTACGGCTCGATGCGAGCTTCGTCGAAATGGATGACAAGGCAAACAAAGAAATCACGAAGGACCCGGCCGGCTACCGCTCGGCCCTGAACGCGAGCATCACCGCATTGCGCGACCTGGCCTGGGACCCTGCGTCACTCGAGAAGGGGCTGCGCGCCCTCGCCGAGCAGCAGGGCGTGGCGGCCGGCAAGATCTTTCAGCCCATCAGAATCGCGTTGACGGGCGGAACGGTGTCGGAACCGGTGAACGAGTTGCTGGCTGTCGTGGGGAAAGAAGCGGCGTTGGCGAGACTAAGATCCGCGATGAACAGCGTCGCGACGTAGCGACGCCGCCGGGCCGTCGAAGTCGTCAGATTCGCAGGTGTAGCTGTCCGGAGTCGTGCCGCACAGCATCGCTCCCCAGCAGTACGCGGCTCCCGCGGCAGTAATTGCGCAGGTATGGTTGAACCCCGAGCTGATAGCGACAAATAGCACCTCGGTTTCGACGGGGACCGGTATAGCGGAACTGGTGCCCGGCGTGTTGGTGCCGAGCGCGTGATAGTCGTTTACGCCCCAGCAGTACGCGGCATGGGCAGTAGTCAGGCCGCAGGTGTGCAACAGACCCGCGCTGATCACGAGAAACTTGAGTCCACCGCTGACCGGGACCGGGATATACGAAGTGTCGCCGGACGAACCCGTTCCAAGGGCGCCGTGGACGTTTTCGCCCCAGCAATATCCAACGTGATCGAACGTGACTGCGCAGGTATGATCGCCGCCGACCGAGATCGAGCCGAACGCCAATCCGCCCGTCACGGGCAGCGGCGTTGCGCCACAGGGCGCGCCGCTGTAGATGCCACCGGCTGCGCATTGCACAAGACCGCTCCGCCCGATGCCGAGCTGTCCGCGGTTGTTCATTCCCCAGCAATACGCGGCCCCCGTGGCTGTGATGCCGCAGGTGTGATTGGTCCAGCCGCTGCCGGAACTGAGCGACACGAAGGAAATACCGCCGGCCACGGCAACGGGCGTGTGAAATTGTCCGCCGACGGCCCCTGAGCCGGTCTCACCGTACAGGTTTTCACCCCAGCAGTAGGCCGCGCCGCCGGCGGCAAGCCCGCACGAATGCACCTGACCGACGACCACAGAGGACAACGTCACGCCGGGTACGGGAACGGAAGGTTGCGAATAGCCCACGGCAGAATCGTTTCCGAGCTGCCCATGCTCACCCAATGCGCCGTCTCCCCAGCAGAAGGTCGCGAGAGCATCGCTGACGCCGCAGGTGAACTCGCCGTTCACCGCGAGGCTTCTGAACACGAGCCCGCCGGCGACCGGCACCGGGACTCGAGCGCTGTCACGCGTTGTGCCGTTCCCCAGGGCCCCCGTTCCCCAACAGAAGGCGTGGCCATTCCCGTCGCGCCCGCATGTCACGTCCCCACCGGAGCTGATGGCGGAGAACGCAACGCTACCACCCACGGGCGTGGCGATCCGCTGGTCCATGCCGCACGCGCACAGGATAACTACGAAGCAGGTGCAGCAGCCGCTTTTCGGGTAGGACAACGTCGTCATGATCCTCGACGTTTCTTTGTTGACGTCTCTTGCTCGACGTCGTTCTCTCGACGTCTTTACGACTTTAGGGTATCTCGCTTCGCCTTCGTCTTTACCGTGTCTCCCTCTCGTTGCCGCCGATCAAAGTCCCGCTGCGCCTGCTTCGCCGCCCGCTCCTCACGCACATAGCGTTGGAAATCGGCGGTCGTCTGCGCGCGCTGCGCGGCCTGCATGATGTCCTCGCTCATGTACTGCAGCTCGCGCTCGCGCAGCGATTCGTCGAAGTTGCCCTGCGGCAGCATGTTGCCGAGCATCGCCAGCACGGCGTTCGGGATCTTCACGCCGGCGATGTAGATCGACGACGAGTCCATGCCGAATTTCTTGCCGCCGACGTCCGTGGTCCACGACGGCTTCCGCTTGATACGCTGCTGGGAGTCGATCATGACGTTGAGGGAATCGACCATCGCCTGCAGCCGATGGACGGCGACCGAGTCGCGCGGCAGGCTGTCATGGTGGGCGCCGTACAGGGCCGCGGCGACGCCCGACGGCAACGCCGGGCGCGCCTGGGGCCAGATGCGCGCGTCGGACAACTTGGGCGCGGCGATGATCGGCCCGGCATCGGCCCCGCCATCATCTCCACCGGCGTTCTTTCCCCCCACCGCGATGGCCCCCGCAATGAGCGCCTCCATGGTGCGCGACCCGTTGTGACCCGCCTCGGGTTTTGCCGCAGCAGCGGCGGCAGCAGCAGCGGCGGCAGCAGTAGCGGCGGCTGGAGCAGCCGAGGGTGCCGCGGCCTCGGGCGGCCGCGCGGCCGGAGAAGGCTCGAGCGCTGGCGGCGGTGGTGGATCGATTGGAACGACGTGAAGGTCTGGGGGCGGAATCCGGTTGGGCGTCGTGGCCGGCGCCTGCGGCATGGACACCGCCCTCGGCTCGGCGAACGTGATGAACGTGACGCGCGGCCGCCCGCGCTCCGCCACTCCGAGTGCGAGGACGACCACGAGCACGACGTGCACCACGCCGCTCGCAAGCCAGCTACCACGGGCCTTAAACTTCATCGCCTAATAATACGCCTGATCGTCCCCGCTCCGGCGCCAATCCGTGCAATGCGTCACGCTTCGTAACGTCCCAGCAATCGCTCGCTGACTCGCAGTCGAGCACAACGGGCGTCGAGCGATTCATACGCCGCATGGTTCGTGCGCTTGAATTCATCGAACGCGGCGCGCGATTCCCAGCGATCGATGGTGGCATAGTGGCGACGCCGTTCCGCATCGTGCAACAGCTCCGTTCCCCGATAGGCCGGGTGAGTCTGAAACAGCCGCGCCCAGTCGCCCTCGGCCGAATAGACGCGCTCGAACTCCGCTTCGTACCCCGGCCGGACCTCGAACGCCCACACGATGATGTGCACGTGCCTACACCGCGACGCCGAGATCGTGCTCGGCAAAGAATTCCGTACAGCGAGCGAGCACTTCCTCCCAGGCGCCCACGACCTGCGTGGCCGGGGGGAGCCCTGAGAGGATGATCCGACCGTACGCCTTCGTGACGGCGCGGCGATCGAGCAGCACGACCGCGCCCGCGTCCGAGCGGGTGCGGATCAGGCGGCCGAATCCCTGCTTCAACTTCAGTCCCGCGAGCGGGGCGAGATAGCGCGAGAAGCCATTTTCCCCCCGTGCTTCGAGGCGCTCGAGCCGCGCGGCGGTCAACGGTTCGGTGGGCACTTTGAACGGCAGCTTGGCGAGAATCAGCACCCGCAGCGCCTTGCCCGGTACGTCAACGCCCTCCCAGAAGGAGTCGGTTCCGAAGAGAATGGCGGAACCCGACTCGCGGAACCGGCGCAGCAATTGATCGCGCTGCCCATCGCCCTGCACGAGCAGCGGCCAGCGCGGCGACAGCCGCCCGCGCACGAGTGCGGCCGCGCGCCGCAGCGCACCGTGACTCGTGAACAGGACGAAAATGCCACCGTCCGACGCCTGCGCCAGGTCGATCAGCACGCGGGTGAGCGCGGCATCGTGCCCCGCTTCGTCTTCCCGCGGATCGGGGACGTCGGTCGGAACGCCGAACAGGCACTGCGACGCGAAATCGAATGGCGAGTCGAGAATCTCCCGCACCGACACCCGCGTGGGCGCCAGGTCCAGGCCGAGCCGTTCCTCCAGAAACCGGAAATCACCGCCCGCCGCGAGCGTGGCGCTCGTGAGGACCACCGTCCTCGTGCGATCGAACAGGTTCGCTTTCAGCACCGTGGCCAGGTCGAGCGGCACCGAGGCGAGGACGACGTTCTGCGCGCGGCGGCCGCGCTGCTCGATCCAGCGGACGGCGGGCGGGCCGGGCACCGGCTTGAGCGCCGCGGTGAGCCCCACGGCCGCTTGATCGAGCCGGCGCACCACGCCACGCAGCTCCGCGATGAGCTGCACGGGGCGCTCCGCGATATCCTCGTTCGCCAGACGATCGGCGATGGTCTCCACGCCCTCGCGCAGCCGGTTGAACCCGATCAGGAGATTCTCGAACGACACACCGAGCCCGTTGGCCCACACCGGATGCTCGGCAAAGTCCTCCGTCAGCCGGAGCACGGGGCCGTGCGCCCCGGTGGTCTCGAGCAGTCCCGCGACATGGAGCCACATGAGCTCGGCGGAGCGACGCGCGGCCGCGTGCGCGTCGAACAACGTCTGGCGCAGGAGATCCTGGCTCGCGCCCCGAAGCAGATCGCTCTTCCGTGCCAGTTCGGTCGAGAGCGCAGGAAGCAGGCCGCGGCCGTTCCGCTCGAGCCGCGCAAAGAGACGGATAAGCCCGAGCGAGCTGACGTGCGAGCCCAGGTGAGTCGCCGCCACGTCCTCGAGATGATGCGCCTCGTCGAGCACGAGTCGCTGATAGGGCGGCAGCACGGCGGCCTCGAGCCAGTTGTCCGACGCCATGCGGACGGCGAGGTCGGACGCAAGCAGATGGTGGTTCACGACCACGATGTCCGCCTCGGCGGCGCGGCGGCGCGCCTGAAACACGAAGCAGTCGTCGAAATGCGGGCACTTGAGCCGGGTGCAAAGATCGGACTCCGCCGCAACGGAATCCCACACTTCGGGAGACGGCTGATCGGTGAGATCCGATAGGCTGCCATCGGCCGAGCGCGTGGCCCACGCGGCGATGGTTTCGAGCTCCGCGGCGCGCGCGTCGTCGAACAGGGATTCCCGTCCCGCCCGCGCCTGCTCGAGCCGCGCGAGGCAGAGATAGTTGTGCCAGCCCTTGAGCAGCGCGAAGCTCGGCGTGTGGTCGCCGGTCTCGAGCGCGCGCGCGAGAATCGGCAGGTCCTTGCCGACGAGCTGCTCCTGCAGGTTGATCGTATTGGTCGAAACGATCGTGCGCTCGCCGTTCTCGGCCGCCCAGCGGATCGCGGGCACGAGATACGCGAACGATTTGCCGACCCCGGTCCCCGCTTCAAGCAACGCTATGCCGCCATCGTTGTAAACGTCGCTCGCGTACGCGGCCATGTCGCGCTGCGAGGGACGGTCTTCGAACGCGATGCCGCCGAGCGCGCGCGACACGGGCCCGCGCTCGTCCAGGGTGGCCGCGATGTCGATGGGATCGAGCGGCGTGTGCCGCTTGGCGCGCGGCACCTCGACCACGACGTAGCACTCGGTGACCGCATTGTCGACGATGGCGAACCCCACGCCGCCGTCATGGAGCCGCGCGGCCACGGCGAGGTCGGGGCCGGACGGCTCGAGCGAGCCCGAGGGATGATTGTGCAGCAGCATGTCGCCGCGCTCGGCGGCCCCCGGCAACGCGAGCACCGCGTCGATCGTGCCGCGCGCCACGACCCGCGCCTCCACCAGGCGCCGGTCGCCATCGAGCCGCGCTACGAACGACACCTCGCGTCCGCCGGCCGTGCGGATCTCCGCGCGCAGCAGGTCCCGTACCGCGGGGGCCAGGCGCTCGATGCTCACGTCTTCAGTTCACGCTTCTTGGCCGCGGGAAAGAGCACGTTGTTGAGGATGAGACGGTACCCCGGCGAGTGCGGGTGGAGCGAGAGATCGGTGGCCGGATCGCCGATCTGGTGCTGCGGGTCTTCCGGATCGTGTCCGCCGAAAAACGTCCAGGTGCCCTTGCCCATGTCGCCGTGGACGTACTTGACCCACGGCGCGCCTTCTTCGTCGGCGAGCACGATCACGCTCGGTTTCAGGCGCGTGCGCAGGAAGGACGAGGTCAACCCGTAGAAGTCCGGGATGATCTGCCGGTGGTTCTGCACCAGCATGGTCGGCACTGGGTCGATCTTGGCGCTGAAGTTGAACAGCTTGAAGGCGCCGAGCGGCTGGCGCCGTCCGGGATTGTTCACCTGATGGCCGTCGATGTCCGAGAAGCTCGCGATCTGCGGGTTGGGCTCGATGTGCGCCCCGGTGAAGGCAAACGTCTGGCTCCAGTCGAGCTTCTGGTCGGCGTTCGGATCGGCGGGAGTGCCGTCGGCAAACGCGGCGGCGATGTCCACGTGCAGGGCCGCGAGCGCCAGGTCGATCGTTTCGGTCGCGGTACACATCGCGAACAGGAACCCGCCGTTGTTCACGAACTCCCGAATGCCCCGCGACACGGCCTTCTTGAGATCCGGCACGGTGGCGAAGCCCAGCTGCCGCGCGGCGGCCGTATTCATCCGCACCATTTCGGCGAGCCACGGCTCGCCGCCATAGATGAGGTAGAACTTGGAGTACTGGCCGGTAAAGTCCTCGTGATGCAGGTGCAGCCAGTCGCAGCCGGCCAACCCGCCGCCGAGCACTTCGTGGTCCCACACTTTCTGGAATGGAATGCCGGCGTACTGGAGCGCCATGGTCACGGCGTCGTCCCACGGCGGCGCGTTGGGCGGAACGTAGACCGCGACCTTGGGCGCCCGCTCGAGCGTCACCGAATCGGCGTTCGTGCCTTCGAGCTCTCCCCGCATCGCGGTGACATTCTCGGATCCCACCGGGAGAAACTGCACGCCGGCAAGCGCGGCTTCGCGCCGCACCGCATCGCCATCGTTCAAGAGGAACGAGCCGCCACGGTAGTTGAGCAACCACTCGACCGTTTGTCCGGCCTGCACCACGCGGTACGCGACGCCGTAGGCTTTCAGATGATTGCCTTGAGAATCGTCCATCGGGATCAGGAGCTGCCCGGCAACTACGGGCGGTCGGGCGGTCAGGCGGACGGGCGGACGGAAGACACCCGCACCGAGCAGCGCCGCGCTGAGCCGGCCGAGCTTGTCAACGAATTCGCGACGCCTCACGACTTGGGAATCGCTCCCTTCGCGAGCTCGAGCTGACGCCGGGCCTCGGGGACCACGGCGCTTCCGGGATAGGTGAGAATCAGGTGCTCGAGATGTTGAATCGCTTCCGGATTCTTTCCTTGAGCGATCAACAGCTCGGCCCACGCGAGCTCGGCGGCGGGCGGCGCCCCGCCCTGCCCGCCACGCTTCATCGCTTCCTCGAAGAGATTGGGGGCCGTGGTGCGCGATCCACCTCCCAGGAGGGCCGCGATCCGCCCGGCGAAGAGCAGCGCTTCGGCGCCGCCGGCCTCTGGTGGCAGGTGATCGGCGGCGGATTTGAGCGCCTTCACCGCGCCCGACGAATCCCCCTGTGCCAGCTTGAGCAGCGCACTGCCCAGCTCGGGAGCGCGCGCGTCCGGAATGCGCGCGATGAGCGCCAGCAACGCCGCGCGCTCGGTCGCCTCGCGGCGGTCACCGGTGTAGGGACCGGCCTGACGCATCAACGTGCGCGCGCGGGCGAGGTCGCCCTGATACAGGGCGATCCGGCTGTACAACGCCAGGGCCGCGACGCTCGAGTCCTTCGCCAGTGCCGATTCCGCCAGCGCGAGCTGGCCCGCCCGAATGCGGGCGCGCGCGAGAGCGAATCCCAGTCCGCTGCGCGTCGAGTCGGGCAGCCCGTTGCCGACGTGCGCGAGACGGAGCGCCGCGGAGTCGAGCCGGCCCTGCGCGATCAGGGCCCCGATGAGCGTCGCCTGCGCCAGATCCTGGGCCTCGGGCGGCGCGCTCGAGTCGGCGGCGACGAACTCGAGCTGCGCGCGCGCGGATGCCGCGTCGCCGGCTTCGAGAAAGGCGCGGGCCGCATCGCTCCGGGCCCGCACTGCGAGCGCCGGGGGAACGATCTCGGCGAAGCGCACGAGCGCCAGCCCACGCACCCGCCACGCGGACGGAGTGCCGGGCGCGGCGGCGAGATCGGCGAAGCGGCGCAGCGCGTACGCGTTCTGCTGCGTGTGCGCCGCGGTGGTGGGGGCGAAGATCTCCCAGGCGCGCGCGGGGTCTCCCCACTCGAGCAGCAGCTCGGCGGCGACACGGCGCGTTTCAGGCGCGGCATTTCCCGACGACAGCGCGTCGGCGATCTTGCCGCGCAAGTCCTGGGGCGCTTCGGCAAGCTGCGCCGCGGCGGTCGGGATCTGCGCCGGCTGAGCCGTGACCGCGAGCCCCCACTCTTTGGCGGCGGGCACCCACTGCCCCAGCCGGATGTACAGCTCGCCCAGCTCGATCGCGAATGCCGCCGGCCGTCCGAGTGCCTGACGACCATCGAGCAGCACCTCGCGGGCGGCATCGTACGCCGCGACGTCTTCCAACGCGATGGCCCACTCGCGGTATGGGGCCTCTTCTCCGGGGCGCGCCTGTGACCAGCGCCGCGCCATGGCGCGGGCCGAATCCGGCTCGTTGAGGATGAGATACAACCGCAGTAACAGCGCCTGGAGGTCGCTGCGCGTCGAGTCCGCCGCCACCGCGCGCTGCGCGTACGGCAACAGGTCGGGCATGCGATTGAGCAGCGGTAGCACGCGCTCGAGGCCGAGCAGCGCGGGGAGATTGGTGGGATCGGCGCGCAGCGTCGCGAAGTACAGCTCCGCGGCTTTCTCCGATTGCCCCGTTCGCTCGAGCTCGAATCCCTCGCCGATCACCTGCGCCCGCGCTCGAGCAGTCGGAACGGCGGAGACAGCGAGGAAGAGCACGAGCGCCGCGCGCCTAATGCGTTCCCCCCTCTTCGGCCTCAACGCGCGCGGGAGTGTTGAGCCGCCGGAAGTACTCGAGCACGAGGCGCCGCTCCTCGGGGGTCAGGCCGCGCAGCTCATCCCAGGTAGGATAGCGCACGCGCGGGCCCGCACCCGTCGCGCCGCGGAGCAGCTCCGGCGGAATGTGCACGCTGTCGATCGACGCAGCCTGGCTGACGCGGTCCTTCTTTTCGTCCGGCTCGGGACCGGTGAGGGTCCGACCGGCATCGAGCAGATGATGATACAGCAGCGACTGGCGGCGGACGGTCTGCGGGTCGAGTCGCCCCGCCTCGAGCTGCGACGCGATATCGCGCGCTTCTTTGGCGAGCGCCCCCGCCTGATCGCTCGCGCCTTCGGCCCGCATCCGGTCGAGCTGGTTCGCGAGCGCGCGTTGCTCGCGGGCGATGGCCTGGAGCCGCTCCTGCACGGCCTGGCCTCCCGCGGCCATCATCGGCATCAGGCCTTCGGTCTCGCCGTTCATGCCGCCTTGCTGCTTGGCGAGCTTGGCCAGCTGCTCCATCGCTTCGGAAAATCCGGTCCCCGACTTCGCGCCGGACACATCGCCGCGGCTCCGCGCCAGCGCGAACGCGGTGGCGTTGAGCGCATCGATCGATTGGTCGGCGAGCGTGGCCGCGCTTTCCGCGCCGTTGCCGCTCGGGTCGGCTTCGCTGAGCTGCTCCCCCGTGGCCTGCATCTGCCGCTGCGCGAAGCCGAGCGCGCGGTCGAGCTGTGGCGAGACCATCGCGTGGCGTCCCGCGGCGGTACGGATTTCCTGCGCCACGAGTGCGGTGCCTTCCTGCACCGACGCTTGCTTCGAGCGCACCGCGGCGCCGGCGTCACCGTTATGCAACGCATCGGCGATGTCCTGCTGCTGAGCAGCGAGGTCGGCGGTCTCGGCGAGCGCGCGATCGAGCGCGTCGAGGGTCTCCTGACGCCACGCCCGGGCAACCGAGTCGCGCTGCGCGCGCAGCTCGTCGGGGATCGAGGCCAGAGCCGATTCGGCTTCCTGCCCCGCGCTCATGGCAGCGGGCGAGTTTCGCGCGCCGCCCTGCGCCGCGGATGCCGCACGGCTCATGGCGCTGTGCGCCTGCTGGGCGGCCGCGTGGGGAGGACCGAGCGGCGCGGAGCGCGCGGAATCACCGGAGGCTCGCGCGAGATCGGCCGCGGTTTTCTCGATCCCGTGCGCGAGCGAATCGGCGCGGGCGGCGAGCGCAGCCTCTCGCGCAGCCGCGGCCGTATCCGCTCGTCTCGCGTCCGACTGATTCCACTCGGCCTGGTGGCGTCGGAGATCCTCGGCGTCGGCGGCGAGCGACGCCAGATCGCCTTCGATCGCCGCGCGGCGGAACAGCTCACGGCTCTGCTCGAGCTCGGCGCGCAGCTGTTGCTGCGCCTGCGCGAGTTTCTGCAGCGCGTCGCGCGTGGCCTCGGGATCGAGCCGGGCCAGGGCATTCTGGAGATCCTTGAGTCGCTCCTCGAGCTCGGGGGTGAGCGCGCGCTGGAGCAGATCCTGCACTTCCGCGAGACGGGCCTGGAACGCCGTGTCGTTGATGCCGGCCGCCTGCGCCGCCCGCGACACCTGCTCGAGCTGCTCGGAAAGCTGACGCGCCCGTGCCTGTAGGTCGGCCTGCTGCCGCGCGATGGCCGCGGCGCGCTCGCTCGCTTCGAACGGCAGCGAGCCGGATTGGCTCAACGGATTGGGCCGGAGCGGGCTCTGCCCTTCTCGCGTGCCACCCGTTTCGGAGCGCATGCGCTGCTCCGCGAGATCGCGGGTGCGGTCGGAGAGCGCGTTCTGCGCGGCGACGAGCGAATCGGCGGCATCGCCCACCGCGTGCGTCTGGACGCGCGCCGCCGCCCGCAGGTCCTCGAGGCCCGGCAACCGCAACGCATAATCGGGGCTCTGCCCGTGGTGCGGGCTGGGGGCGTTGTCCCATGCCTCGACGTGAAACTTGAGCGTGTCCCCGGGAAGTAAGCCGCGGCGATCGCCGGCCAGCTCCCCCTGGATGAGCGCGCGATCACCGGTGCCCTGGGCCTCGAGCGCCTGCCGCACGGGCTCGCCCACCTTGCCGCTCCGGCTCGCCCGCCAGCTGACGATCTCCACGCGCGCGATGCCGTGATCATCCCGCACGTCGACCACGAGCGGCTGCCGCATCGTGATGGGCAGCATGGTATCGCGGCCCGGCACCGGTACGGCGACCACGGGTGCGGAATCGGGGACGACGCGCAGCGTCAGCTCCGGCGTCTCGCCCTCGAGCGCCGCTCCGCTCGCGGGTGTGACAATGAGCTGCCAGCGGCCCGAGCGCGCGGGAGTGAACCGGCCGC
>Ga0335082_10005965_pt1 | contig 13302 bp, 12 predicted proteins | sample Lox_Sample_41_FD_206718 | JGI IMG/M metagenome (GOLD analysis project Ga0335082, IMG submission 206718) | Soil microbial communities from Loxahatchee National Wildlife Refuge, Florida, United States - Lox_Sample_4.1 | ecosystem: Environmental > Terrestrial > Soil > Wetlands | place: USA... | reverse complement strand
CTTCATGACCGCACCCCTGTCGCCGGGAGTCACTTCTTGTCAGTGGAACCCGCAGCGGCGGCCGGATGTTTCTCGTGGACCGAGATCACCAGACCCTCCACGTAGGTCGCCTGGACATGGTCGCCCTTCTTGATGTTCTTCAGCTGGGCGGGGTCCTGCACGTCGAGGTCCCACTCGTTGCCGGCCGGACCGCGCAGCGTCACGACCTTCTTCTGCTCATCGACCGCGGTCACCTCGGTCATGACGGTCACCCTGCGGCCCACCGCTGCACCGGGCTTCGAGCCGGCGGGTGCCGTGGCGGTGGCCGTCTCCTCGGTCGGATGCTGGGGGCCCTGAACGTCCTTCTTCAGCTCGAGGGCGACTGCCGTCGTATATTTGGCCCGCACGATGTCGCCGACCTTGATCTGATCGAAGTTCTTGACCTGATCCCCGGCATCGACGGTGACGCTCTTGCCGTTGGCACGCTTGAGCGTGATCGTCCGGTTGGCGGCGTCCACGGCGGTGACCGTTGCGGTTCCCTCGACCGTCATCGCACCTGCGGCCGTCCCCGGACCGGTCCCCACCATATGCGTGACTGTCGGACTGCTCTGCGTCTGGGCGAGAAGCGGTGCGGCGAAGACAAGTCCGGCGCCGGCGAGCGCGACGACGACGACTCTGGTGACTCTCATTGCGTATTTCTCCAGGCGGTGGGGCGAGGCAAGAGCATTGTCTCGCACAGCGTATCTGCGGGCGTCATCCGTACAAGTACCAATACCGCAGCCCAGCCGCGCGCGCCTCGCGGCGCCTAATGCGGCAGGTCGGCGCGGATCCGCTGTGAGAAGTCCGCGGCCTGGTCTGCCGCCTGCGCCAGCGCGTTGATCTCCGAGCGCCGCTGCAGCTCCTCGAACGGCACGCTGGTGTCGACTCGGCCGTGTTCGTAGAGGTATTCGGGGACGTAGCCGCTCAGCAGGACCTTCCACGAATAGGGCAGGCTTCCGGGGTTGACCCGCGAATTCAGCCAGATGTTGCTGGTGCAGTTGTCGGTCGCGGAGTTGTACCACTCGGCGTGCTCCTTCAGTGCGTTGATCTGGCGCAGGTACTCGAGGAACACGCCGCGCTTCGCAGCGGGCGAACCGCGCAGCCGGTAGAGGTGCACCTGCTCGGGCGGATCCTTGCGGTAGTTGGTGCGCAGCCGCACGAGGTCGCGCTCGTCGCCGACGACGTAGTAGAGCTCGTACTGGCGGAAGAAGCCCTGCACCGACGAGTAGCCCTCGCCGCGCTCCTTGCGCGCCTCGATCGAGACCGCAAGATGCGGCCCGTCGCTGAATCCGAAGCTCACGAAGACGTGTGCAATCGCCGGGCCCATCCAGTAGACCGCGTACAGGTCGACGGCGTCGAGCTGCGTGAGGTCGAAAGTGCGGTCGTAGTAGGCAGGCGTGAAGTCGGTCTCGGTGCGGTAGTCGAAGTTGCGGATGTTGTGCACCGTGACGCGGTCGCCGTCGAAGGTGGCGTACGCGAGCACCGCGTTCTCGGGCACCCAGTCGCGCTCGTTGGAGGGCTCGAGTGCCCTCCAGCAGCCGAGCAGCAACGCGAACGAGACCGCGAACGCGCCGAACGCGCGCCAGCGCCAGCGCCGCAGCATGAATCCCACCAGCAACACCACGCCGAGGACCCCGAAGGCCGCCGCCAGACACTCGCGCACGGTCGGATTCGCGTGGTCCCAGTAAAGCAGCGCGAGCGCCCCCCACGCGGTCAGGACGAGCATCACGACGCCGAGCAGCACGAGGCCTGCGACCGCGGCACTCCGTCTCACGCTCGTCCCCTCATGTGCGCGCCTCCCTCACCAGCGAAACACGGCGCCGATCATCGGGCCGCTGACCGTGAGATCCTGCAATCCGCCCGAGCCCAGGTGATAGTCCAGGTAGCGATAGACGGCGGCCAGGCTACCCCAGCTGAAGCGGTAGGCGACCCCGCCGATCGCCTGCCAGGTGAGATGAGACTCCCCCGCACCGACGTCGAGGTAGAAAGGCAGCGCCCACCGCTCGTTGCCCCCGAGGCCGATCTCGCCCTTGAGCCCGACGATCCCGTCCCAGTTGTCGACCCCGGCTTCGGCGCTGCCGTTGGCCGCCGCCGGCGGATTCGCGCCGATGGAGCCGCTGATGTTCCAAGTCACCTCCTGGCTCACGTACAGGTAGCGCGTGCCGAGCACGGCGTCCACCGTCAGGCCGGGCGTGCTCGCTAGGCGATAGTCGGCCGCCGCCGTCACGATCCAGCTTCGCAGACCGAGAGTGACGTCCGCCGAGGTGGTCGCGGGCACCGTGAGCCTGCCGCTGCCGATCGTGAAGTCACGAAAGCCGGACTTGCTCTCGCCGAGGTTCATGTAGAGCGCATCCACGAAGAAGCCCCAGCGTCCGTAGTTGGCGCCGAACGCTCCCATGAAGGTCATCTTGAGGTGATCGAGGATGTCCTGAGTGTCGAGCCCGAAGGTCGTCGAGCCGCCGGCGGGAAAACTCACGGCGCCGTCGATGGTCGGCAGCAGGGCGTAGAGCGTCATCGAGTACCGCCAGGAGTCGGACGACGCTACCGGCGGACTCTGAGCGCCGGCGCCGGCGGCGAGCAGCGCAGTCAATGCGGCTGCGAGCGACCCGAAGCTGCGACACGAGCCGGCACGAGTCGTCACGACGCGCCTCGAGTCGGCTCACGACCCCGAGCTTGCAACATGCCGGGCGAGTCCAGCGAGGCGCTCAGCGGAACAGGGGATGGTCGAGGATCGATCCCCTCCCCACCGGAGTTCCGAGTACCAGCCATCCCGCCCAGGCTCCGGTCGCCTTGCCGAAGCCGAGGGTAACGGTGCCGAGCGGCGTTCGCCCGCCGAGGTATACCGAGAAGCCGTAAAGATCGCCATCGGCCACCGGGTCGATGCGGTTCCACACGTGACCGCCCTCCAGTCCCACCCCGCCATAGAGGGTCTGATTGACGATCGGCAGGATGTCCGCCACGCGCCAGACCACGCTGCTCTGCAGCGTCCAGTAGCGGCCGACCCGCACCTCGCCGGGAGAGTATCCGGGGAAGCTCTGCGGGCCGCCGAGCGAGAAGGCGCGATCGGCCGGGAGCGCGCTGCCGAGATCGGATCCAGCCGCCGCGGTGAGCCACACGGCAGCTCGGCCGAGACTCAGCGCCTGCCTCACGGCCGCCTCGAGCGTCTCCCAGTCGCGATTCGCGCCGAGCGAGCTGTCGGAGCGCAGGTAGTCGATCTCGGCGGCGGTGCCGCTGGTGGCGTAGGTCGCCGCATCGCGGCTGTCGTAGTAGATCCTCGAGGCGATACCCGCGTCCGTGAAATCACCGGTTGGCAGCTGCGGAGACCCGGTGTCGACCTCGGTCCGACGCCGGTCCGCCCAGTAACCCACCCGCAGCTGGCTGCGGTTCCCCAGATTGACGCCGGCATCGACCTGCCCGCCCGCGTCGTCGAAGAAGTAGCGCGCGATCCGGTTGTAGTCGCTGTAGATGTCCTCGAGCGAGCGCCCCGCCCCGAGCCCCGGCTCGACGAAGAAGATCTGCGAGACATTGAGCGGCTGGTAGAGGCTCGTTCCGAGGAAGGTGCTGCTGCCGATCTGAAGCTCGTTGCGCCATTGCGCTCCGTAGGAGTTCAGCCAGCGGCGCACGTACTCCACCGAGATCTCGAGGCGCAGGTCGCCCTTGCCCCCGGCGTACAGCCCGAGGCCGGGCCGCAGGTAATCCGGCCCGATCTGTTTCTCCGTCGGATGCCACACCAGGGTCGGATTGTCGGGATCGCCCGCGAGGTTGTAATCGACGCCCTGGATATCCTCGAGGGCCGCCAGCTGTGCGGCATCGCGGCTGATCGCGTCGACGTCGACCGTGTCGCCCGCCTTTATCTTCATGAGCCCGCGCAGATACTCTGGATTGACGCGCTGCAGCCCCTCGAACTGAACGTCGGCGACCCGGATCTTGATGTCCTGGTTCACGGTGTGGTGGCTGCGCCAGGCGGCATACTCGGCGGGGCTGACGGACAACGCTGCCAGCCGCGGGGCGGCGGCACGCGCGGCCTCCTCGCCGAACGCGATGGTCTCCGGGGTTCGCTCGAAGTCGCTGCCGCCCACGTCGCGCGTGTTGACGTCGATGCGCACGTCCCGGGCGGTGAGCGTCTGCAGCTCGATGCGCTCGTTCGCCTCCATCATGATGTCGCTGCTGCGCGAGATGAGGCTCGCCGGTCCGGTCAGGTCCTTGGCCGTCACCGTGCTCTTGGCGAGGTTGACCGCGATCACGACGTCGCCGCACATCCCGCGCGCCACGTCGATGGGAAGGTTGCGCACGACGTAGCCATCCGAAAGCACATACGGGCCCATGACGACCGGGGCGAACACCCCCGGAATCGCCATGCTGGCGCGCATGGCGGTGGCGATGTCGCCGTGGCTGAGGACCACCACGTCGCCGGTCAGCATGTCGGTTGCTACGGCGCGGTAGGGAATCGGCAGCTTGTCGAAGTCCGAGACCGAGCGCGACTTCGCCACGAAGGCGCGCAGCACGTCCTCGATGCGGCTGGAGGAGATGAGGCCGAGTGGCGGGAGGATCCGCCCGCCCTTCACCCCGAGCTCGATGCCGCTCTGGTCGTTGTAGCGCTTCTGCTCGACCGGCTGCAGCGGGCGGCTGCCGACGCCGCCCACGACCGATTTCCAGTTCACGCCGCGGACGAACTCCTCGATCTCCGCGGCCGTCATGCCCGAGGCGTAGCCGCCGCCGACGAGCGAGCCCATGCTGGTGCCGGCGATGCAATCGACCGGAACGTGCAGCTCTTCCAGCACCTTGAGCACGCCGATGTGCGCTCCGCCCTTGGCCCCGCCGCCCGCGAGCGCGAGCGCGATGCGCGGGCGCTTCGGCTCGTTACCCGCAACAGCACTCTGCTGCGCGACGGCGCTGCCCGCGATCAGCGCGGCGCCGCATGCGGCGAGGCACCAGCCGGCGCGCCGCCGGCCCCGGCCCCGTCGAACGTAGGAATGGTGCATAGTCGTAACCGCCCCAGAGGAACGTGGCGCTCCCGCCCGCGTTCCGCCCTCAGGCACCCGCGTCGGCGCTGCGGCCGCCGCCTTCGTTTCGCATAGCGCGTCCGTCGCTGTCATCCGTAGAACTACGCATCGGCCGTCACTGGGCCGGCTGTGCCTCGACGTTCACCACCCAGCCGCGCTTGGGGTACTTGCAGAGCGTGTAGGTCGCATCCGACTCCACGCCCTTCGCCTTGTTCACCACCCGCAGCCGTTTGCACGGCGTTCCGTCGGCCGTGGTGAATTGCCCGCGGACCTCGACGAGCCCCGAGGCGCCCGTCTGCGGATTGCTCCACTCCTGCCGGGCGGCAGGATCGGCGGAATCGAGAACCTGGCTGGCGTTCTTCTTCATCAGCGCCGTGTCTTCGGGCTTGAAGTAGTAGGCCGGCGTGTTCTTCAGAAAATCCAGGTTGCCTGAGTCCGCGGCCGGGATCAGCGCCGAGGCCACAAGGCCCAAGCTGAGGCTCCGCCAGAGGGATTGCCGCGGGTGCGTCATGACCGATAGCTTACTTATAATCCCTGAGGGTTACCGTTCGGCTTCACACCAGGAGTTGTGCCATGGCGCCCGATGTCCGCTGGCTGCTCGCCGCCCTCCTGCTGTGCGCCGCCGGCTGCGAGACCTCCTCGCACGTCCTCGTCGGCAAGGCGCGGCCGCCGATCGCGCCGGAGAGCGTGCAGGTGTACCTGCAGCCGCCGCCGCATTACGAGGAGATCGCGACCGTCAACGCCTCGAGCCAGGGATCCTTCGCCGTCACCAGCCAGCAGAATACCGACCTCGCCATCCAGCGCCTGAAGGAAGAGGCGGCCAAACTCGGCGCGAACGGTATCCTGCTGCAGGGCATGCACGACACGCAGTCCGGCTCGATCGGCCTCGGCGCGGGGGGCACCAACTACGGCCCCGGCGCCTCGACCAGCGCCGGCGCGGGCGGCTCCTTCGCCCTCACCAGCAAGGTCGCTCAGGGCATCGCGATCTACGTGCCGCCGCCGCAGTAGCCGGCCGCTACCTGGGCTGATAGCCCTTCACCCCGGTGCGCCACAGGAGGAACGCGTAGGTATCGCTCGCCTCGCGGTCCTGCTGCGCACGGGTCGAGCCGATCCCGTGGCCTGCGTCGAAGTCGACCCGCAGGAGGATGGGCTTCCCGGAGCTCGTCGCGGCCTGCAGCCGCGCCGCCATCTTGGCCACGTGGAAAGGTGCGACGCGTGGATCGGTCACGCCGGTGGTGAGCAGCACGGCCGGATAAGCCACGCCGTCCTTCACCGCCTGATAGCTGTCGATGAGCTTCAGCGCGCGGTAACCCGATTCCTCTGCGATCGCGCCCCACTCGGGCTCCTCGCCGTAGCCGTTCTGCTCGGCCACGTAGCGCAGCGGATTCGACCAGCCGACGCCGTCGATCACCGCGGCGAAGAGGTCGGGCCGCTCGGTGAGCGCGCGCCCGACGGTGATGCCGCCGGCCGAGCGGCCGCCGATCGCAAGCCGCGCCGGCGCGGTGTAATTGAGCCGGCACAGGTCCTCGCACACGTCGATGAGATCGCGCCAGGTGTTGGGCTTGTTCATGAGCTGCCCGGCCTTGTGCCACTCGCGCCCGAACTCGCCGCCGCCGCGCACGGCGGCGTAGCCGACGATGAAACCGGCGTCGATCAGGGCGAGGGTCCGGCCGGCGAAGCTCGGCGTATAGCCGGGACTGCCATAGGAGCCGTAGGCGGAGATCCAGGCCGGCGTCGAGCCGTCGTGCTTCAGGCCCTTCCTGAAGATCAGTGAGTAGGGAATACGCGTGCCGTCGCGCGCGGTGGCGAAGCGCCGCTCCGTGTCGTAGCCGCCGACGTCGATCGCCGGGCGTGGCGTCAGGCCGGTCGCGGCGACCTTCCCCTGCGCGTCCACCGACCAGATGTCCGCCGGGTCGAGCCAGCCGGTGAAGGAGAACAGCGCGCCGTCTTCGGTCGGGTCGGTGGCGAGCGCGCTCAGGGTGCCGTCGAAAGGCAGTGCGATATCGGCGACCTGGCCGTCCCGGGCGAGGCGCTTCAGGCGCGCGATACCGCCATCCATCATCCGCAGGTACAGACCGTCGCGCGCCCGCGCGAAGTCCTCGATGACCACCGGCCCCTGCGGGACCACCTCGACCGCGCCGGCTACGGCGGGCGCGCTCACGGAGGCCTTGAGCACGCGGCCGCGCGGGTGCTCCCGGTTGGCGAGCAGATAGAGCGTGTCGCCGTCGATCACGGCGTCGGTCACCTCATCCTCGAACCCCGCGACCGGCGTCCAGCGGGCGCGGTTCGCCGCGGCGTCCGCGACCGGGGCAATCAGCAGCCGCGACTCGCGGCGCACGTCGGAGAGAAAGAGCAGCGCGTAGCGCGAGCCCTGGAAGGTCGCGATGGCGGGCACCTGGATCTTCTCGTACTGCACGCCCGGATCGAGCCCGCGCTTCATGAGAATGGGATCGCTCTGCGGGTCGGTCCCGAGGCGGTGGAAGCGCGCCTGACTGTCGAGGTAACGCTCGGGCGTGTCGACCTTGCCGGTGAGCTGGTTGTAGAAGAAGCCGCTGCCGTCGTCGAGCCACGCGGGGTCGGCCCCTTCGGTATTGGCGATGCGCTCCGGGAGGTCGCTGCCGTCGGCGGTCTTCAGGATGTGCAGGACCGAGTCCTCGCTGCCGTCCTTCGAGAGTCCGTACACTACGTACGCGCCGTCGTTCGAGGGGTGCCACCAGTCGAGCGACATGTGGCTCGTGGAGCTGCTCAAAGCCGTGGGGTCGATGAGCACGCGCCGCACGCCCCGCTCCTCGACGTACAGCCGGTAGTTGTCGGCACCCGCCGGGCGCTGCTCGATGAAGAGCCGGCCGCCGGCGCGGTGCACGCGCCGGGTGAGCGCCGTGTCTCCGGAGAGCTGCTGGATGCGCGCGAGCAGCGGCTCGCGGCCGGGAATGGCGGCGAGCACGGCGCGTGTATGGGCGTTCTGGCCCTTGAGGAAAGGCAGCCAGTCCGGGTCCTGGTCGTTCTCCATCCAGCGGTAGGGATCGCGCAGCGTCTCGCCGAAATACTCGTCCGTGACCACCGCAACGCGCGCCACCGGCGCGGGCGGAATCGCGGGTCCGGCCGCGGCGGCGGCGGTCGCAGTGGCGGCGGCCGCGGCGACGTCGTTGCGGCGCGCCAGGAGCGCCGCCGTCGCGCCCGCGGCGCCGGCGAGTAATGCCCGACGGCTGATTCCGGTCATGAGATGGCCCTTATGGCTTGCGGTCAGTGAGTCGCGGGCTCCGGCAGCCAGTGCACCTCCTGGCGCAGCTCCGCGGCGATCGCAGGGACCGGGCCGCGGCCGCGCGCGAGCACCGCGATGCTGCCGTCCCCCGCCGGCACGATGACGCCGGTCATGCCGCCCTCGCGGAATTCGTCGCGCGCCTTGACGTGCTCGTGACGCAGGATCAGCACCGTGACGGGGCCCTGGGTGGTCTGGACCACGAGGTGGGGCACGTAGTGCCCGTGGAACCAGCAGCTCTGCGCGTAGACGATCTTGTCGGAAGCGAGATCGAGCCCGACGCCCGAGCTCTTCAACGCATGATCGATCGAGCCGGCGCTCACGTTGATCGTGCTCAGCCAGCTGTCGGGCTCCGCCCTGACGTGCGCCACCACGTCGCGCGCCAGCGAGTCCGTCGGACGCAGCAGCCACACCAGCGTGGCCGCGGCCACGGCCAGCACGACGCCCGCCGCCAGCGCGTACTCACGCCACGGACGCGTGACGCGCCGCGCAGGCACGCTGCGCACGTCCGGCGGCTCCGCGAGCGCGCGGCGGATGTCGGCGTCGAGGCTGCGCATCTCGTCCTGGAACGCGCGGCAGGCATCGCAGCCGCGCAGGTGCTCCTCGAGCTCCCCTCCCGCCGCCTCCGGGTCCGCCCCGATCGCGAGCCGTGCGTCCTCGCAGATCATGCCGTCTGCCCGCTCGCGCCGCACAGGGCGCGCAGCTTGTGGCGCGCGCGGAACAGGCGCGTCAGTACCGCGGTGCTGGTCAGCCCGAGCTCGCGCGCAATCTCCTCGGTGGAGAACCCGCCGAGCACCTGCATCACCAGCGGCTCGCGGTATTCGAGCGGCAGCTTCATGATCCCCACGCGCAGGGTGAGGAGGCTGCTGTCGGCCGCCGTGGCGGCGGCGTGGTCGGGTATGTCAGCCGCTTCATCGAGGCACACGAGCTCCAGGCGCTTGCGTTCATAGAGCCGCGCATGCTCGCGCCTGACGATCGTCAGCAGCCAGGCGCGGGCGGCGGCCGGCTCCTTGAGCGCGTCGCGCGACCGCCAGGCACGCAGCAACGCCTCCTGCACGATGTCCTCGGCGATCGACCGGTCGCGCGCCAGCCATTGCGCGAAGCGCAGCAGATCCGGGCGCAGCGACTCGAAGAGCGCCGTGAGGGAGGCGCGCGCGTCGGCTGCGCGCAGCCGCTCACCAATGGAGGAGACCGGGGATTGCAACGGGGAATTGCGCCTGATCGCACCTGTCTTGAACCGCCGCGATTATATGTTGGCCGTCCGCAACCAGTGGCAATATCACGCCGAGCCGCCCGGTCTACAGGTCCGAACACCGATGCCACCTGAAGGAGAGCCCGCCGTGAGACAACTCGTGCGATGGTTGATCGACTGGCCCGAGAGCGTCGCGAGACATCTCACCTGGCTCGCGCCGCTGTTCGCGCGCATTACCGTCGGCTGGGTGTTCCTGTGGAGCGGCTGGGGCAAGCTCAACGACCTGCCGACGGTCACCCAGAACTTCGTCGGCTGGGGCATCCCCTTCCCGCAGCTCCTGGCGCCGTTCGTCTCGGGTATCGAGTTCTTCGGGGGGCTGTTCCTGCTCGTCGGACTCTTCTCGCGCATCTCCGCCGGCGCCCTCGGAGTCACGATGATCGTCGCGATCCGCTCCGCCAAATGGGCCGACGTCGACTCCCTCGAGACCCTGCTGGGGTTCGATGAGTTCGAGTACCTGGCGCTGTTCCTGTGGATCGCGATCGCGGGCCCGGGTCCGATCTCGGTCGATCAGTGGCTCAAGCGGCGGTTCAGCCTGCCCGGGAGCCGTTCCGTCGCGGAATCGGGTGCATAAAGCGGCGACTCGTAACAAAATACGCGCCCCCCCGGTCTGCTCACCTGACCGGGGCCCGAGCCCGGTAGTCAATATTCACTTCACCCTGAGGTCAATCCAAATGCGTAAGAACAGCACCGGCGTCGCTCTCGCGACCGCAGCAGCCATGCTCTTCGGCACGGCTCTGGCCAGCACTGCCTCGGCGGCGGATGCCCCCAAGGCCGACGCAGGCAAAATCCATTGCACGGGGGTCAATTCCTGCAAGGGCCAGTCGGCGTGTAAGAGCGCCAGCAACTCCTGCAAGGGACAGAACTCCTGCAAGGGCAAGGGCTTCCTCGAGATGACCAAGGCCGATTGCGACGCCGCCAAGGCGAAGAGCAAGTAAAGCAAGCTGTCAGGCTCAAGCCCCGGTGTGGCGGCCGCCTCTGCGGCAGTGCCGCACCGGGGTTCTCTATTTCTGCCCGGGAACGGGCGGCGGTACGCCGTCGAAGAACTCCACCCGGCCGCTCTCGAGCGAATACTCCGCGCCCACCACCAGCAGGCCATCCCGCTCGATCGCCTGCTCGAGCACCTCCGAGCCGTGGCGCAGGTGATCGGCCGACATGCGGATGTTGGCGCGCACCGCCTGGCGCACCAGGGCGTCGCGATCGCCGCCAGCGCCGCGCTCGATGAGTCCCTCGACGGCGGGACGGATGCGGTTGACGATCGAGCGCAGATTCGGCGACTGATCCTTGCTCGGACGGGTGAGCTGGTCGACCGTTGCGTGTATCGCGCCGCAGTTTGAGTGCCCCAGCACCACCACCAGCCGGGTGCCGAAGGCGGCGGCTGCGAACTCGACGCTACCCACCTGCGAGGGCGCCACGATGTTGCCGGCCACGCGGATGACGAACAGATCGCCGAGCCCCTGGTCGAAGACGATCTCGGCGGGCACGCGCGCATCCGAGCAGCCGAGGATGATGGCGAGCGGCTCCTGTCCGGCCGGCAGCTCGCGCCGACGCGCGCGTGCCGGACCCGCCTCGCCGAGCTCGGCGACGAAGCGGCGGTTGCCATCGCGCAGCGCGGCGAGCGCGGTGAGTGCGGGTGTCATGGCGTCACCGTACCGGGCGCCGCGCAGAAAAGCCAACCGCCGCACACCGCTCTCAGCGCCGGCGCCGCACGCCGCGGGTCGGCTCCGCGGCCAGCGGATCCTCGGGCCAGTGGTGTCGGGGATAGCGGCCGCGCAGGTCCTTGCGCACCTCGCGGTAGGCACCGCGCCAGAAGCTCGCCAGGTCGCGCGTCACCTGCACGGGGCGTTGTGCCGGCGACAGCAGCCGCAGGGTGACCGGCACGCGGTCGCGGTCGATGCGCGGAGTCGCGGCGAGGCCGAACACCTCCTGCAGCCGCACCGCCACCGCCGGCGCGTCCTCCCCCCGGTAGTCGACGCGGATGCGCGAGCCGCTCGGCATGGTCAGAAAGCCAGGTGCCCGCTCCTCGAGCGCGCGCTGCTGCTCGAAGCTGAGGAGCGCGCGCAGCGCCTCACCGAGCGGCACGCGCGCCAGATGCTCGCGGCGCGTCACGCCCTCGAGCCACGGCGCGAGCCAGCCCTCGAGCGAGGCCGCGAGCGCGGCGTCCGACACCGCCGGCCAGGAAGGCTCGCGGGCGCGCAGGAATTCGATGCGCGCCTGCAGATCGCGCGCCTCGCGCTCCCACGGCAGCGCCGCGACGCCGAGCTCGCGCACCCCGGTGAGCATCGCCGCACGCAGCTCGTCGGCGGAAGGCTGTGCGAGCGGCTTTTCCTCGAGCGTGAGCGCATCCAGGACGAGCGTGCGCCGCGCCACGACCGCCTGCTCGCGCGTGCTCCATGCGATCGAGTCGACCGGGCGGATGCTGGCGGCGAACTGCTCCATGAGGTCCGCGCGCTCGAGCGGCGCCGCGAGCAGGATGCGCGCGTCTCGCTCGCGGTCGTCAAGATCGACGGCGACCACGAATTCGCGCCGCGCGAGCGGCTCGCCCTCGGCGAACGCCGCGCCCCGGCCGTTGGCGAGCGTGAAGGCCGGGCCACGCTCGCCCCGCCGCCGCCCGATCCGGTCAGGGTAGGCAAGCGCCAGCAGCAGACCCACGTCGCGGTCCGCGCCATGGCCGCCGTGCGCACGCGCGCCCCGTGGGCGGGCCGGCTCAGCCAGCTGCCGCTCCAGGTCGCGCGCCGCATGGCGTACGCGCTCGAGCGCGGCGCTGTCGACCGCGGCTCGCGGCTCCCCGCCGCGCAGCAGCTCGAGGCGTGTGCGGATATCGGCATCCTTGCCAGCCGGGCCGCGCAGCAGGTCGCGCTCGGCGAGGAGCGCCGCGAGCTGCGCGCCGAGGGGCAGGCGACCGAGCTCACGAGCGCGCAGCAGCAGATGCGCGAGCCGCGGATGTACCGGCAGACGCGCCATCAGGCGCCCGTGCGCCGTCATGCGCCCTTCGCCGTCCAGCGCACCGAGGCGCTCGAGGAGTGCGCGCGCCGCCGCCAGCATCGACTCCGGAGGTGAGTCGAGCCAGGCGAGCGAGCGAGCCTCGCGCGCACCCCAGCTCGCCAGCTCGAGAGCGAGCGGCGCGAGGTCCGCCTCGATGATCTCGGGCGGCGTGTACGGCGCGAGACTCTCGTGCGCGCCCTGGCTCCAGGCGCGGTAGCAGACCCCGGGACCGAGCCGCCCGGCACGCCCGCGGCGTTGCTCGGCGGAGGCGCGCGAGATGCGCCGCGTCACGAGGGCGCTCATACCGGTGACGGGATCGAACAGCGAGCGGCGCACGAGCCCCGAGTCGATCACCACGCGCACGCCCGGGATCGTGAGACTCGTCTCGGCGATGTTGGTAGCGAGCACGACCTTGCGCGTGCCGGGCGCAGCGGGCGCGAGCGCCGCATCCTGCTGCTCGCCCGCGAGCTCGCCGTACAGCGGAAGAACGCGTGCGCCGGCCGCGGCCGCCTCCGGCTCGAGGAGCTCCTGAACGCGGCGGATTTCGCGCGCCCCGGGCAGGAACACCAGCACGTCGCCGCTCTGCTCGCGCAGCGCCCTCGAGGTCAGGCGCGCGACGATCTTCTCGGGCGAATCGCCGCCCGGCGCGCCGGGAAGCGCCGGCACTCCCCGGCCCGCGAAATGCGTCTCCACCGGATAGAGTCGTCCGGCAACGCTCACGACCGGCGCCGCCCCGAGGAGGCGCGCCACCGCCGCGCCGTCCAGCGTCGCCGACATCACCAGGATCA
>Ga0335082_10005964_pt1 | contig 13303 bp, 11 predicted proteins | sample Lox_Sample_41_FD_206718 | JGI IMG/M metagenome (GOLD analysis project Ga0335082, IMG submission 206718) | Soil microbial communities from Loxahatchee National Wildlife Refuge, Florida, United States - Lox_Sample_4.1 | ecosystem: Environmental > Terrestrial > Soil > Wetlands | place: USA... | reverse complement strand
GAATTAGCTGCATTGTTGAAAACAATGAGGATGGAGCCGACGATCGGACTTGAACCGATGACCTGTCGATTACGAATCGACTGCTCTACCAACTGAGCTACGTCGGCCTGCGTCGATTTTACATGAAAGAGTGTGGCTGGGGCGCTCTCGTCCGCTCAATAGCAACTCCTTCTCCCTTACAGGAGTCAGTGACATCTATCACTGAAAACGCCCGTCCATTCAGACTATGGTAACGGTCAGGAAGTTACCGATGCTGACGACGCTGATTGGCGCGCAATACCTGCAAGCCGCCCTCGCCCGATGGCGGGGAGCGAACCCCTGGGCAAGCCATGTTCCCTGGGAAAAGCTCCCGCGACGCTACAAGGATGAGATCGAAACTGCAGCCAGGGTGAACATGCTATGCGGAAAACTCACCGTCGTCGAGGCTGAAGGCTTCGTTGCGGATCCCGACGCCGAGAATCTGGCCGCCTGAACCCACTTGTGGACTTCGTCTCATTCAGTCTCGCCGGCCGCGCGACTTACTCCCCTGCGGCAACTGCTGCGCCCGCGCATAAGAAAGCCACCCGAACATCGGATGGCTTGAAAACGCAACAAACAATAAAGGGCACCTAGAATCTGCCCTGGAGAACTACTGGGGGTTGGCCGGGGGTGGGGATCAGATTGGTCACCGTGACGGTCGTCCCGATGTGCACAGCCGGCAATTTCGCGGCGAACCGGATCATAGCTCCAGTTCCCCCGCTGATATTGATCACGCCTACCAGCTTGCCGTACGGCGCCTTCGGGTCGATCGAGGGACCAAGGAACACGCCCAACTGAGTGCCATCGGGCACGCCTGGAGTCACCGCCTCCACCGAAAATTTGGCGAAGGTGTCGTTCGCTATTGGCGATGGTGCAACGGACGGCCGGAGGATGGCGTAATCCGCCATAGCCCAGGTGTTCGCCGTCTCACCCCGCAGAACGATCTGCCAGTGAATGTACGACTCGGTTTGGCCTACCGCTGTGGCCGACAGGCCTAACGCAATAAGAGTAAGCAGAGCAAGACTGAACAGGGTTCTTGATTTCATATCTAGCTCCTTTGAAGTTGGAATGAAAGATAAGCACAACATAAGAGTTTGAAATCAATTCGTCTGTTCAAAATTGCACACCTGTGCAAGCGCCTGTCTATAGGGGAGGAACGGTGTCTCCTGCCATCAAAGCCAGACTGTGGTTTAGATAGGCGAAACCGGGCGTATGCGTACGACGAAGTGGAAGATGTGCACGTGTGGTCAGTCGTGCAGAACAATGTTCAGAAGGGAACTGTGGATCTCAAGGTTATCAGTGTATTGACCTTCTGAAGCGATTCATAAAAAAATTGACTCGGGACCGCGTCGTGCCAACCATCTCGGCCAGTGTTTCCTGACTAACTTTCGGGACTATGGCTTCAGCTCTGCCATTCTTTCCAAAATGAGCCAACAACAGGAGTACCCGCGCCAGTCGTTTTTCACTGTTGTTGAAAAGCTGATGCATCAGGGCTTCCTCATATCGCATGTTCTGCAATAACAGATAGTTCACGAAGATCTCTGAAAGCGCGGGGTTCGAGTGAATGGCAACCCGCATGGCCCGCTTGGAGATTCGGATCAACACGGAATCGGTCTCTGCGGCTGCGGAGTACATGCGAACCGTTTCCCCGACAAGGCAACCCGCACCCACGAAATCCCCTTCATGCAAAATGCCAAGGGTGGCTTCCTTTCCCTCCCGGGACACAACCTTAATTCGGACCTCCCCTTCGCGAAGGTAAAACACGGCGTCCGAAGGGTCGTCCTGACCAAAGATAATTTCCTTCTTGGAAAAATGCATGAGTTCCTTACCGCCATTGATGGTTGAGAGGAACCCCTGGAGATCGAAGGACTGGTTCTGGTTGCTTACGGTGACGAAACTCATGGCGCACCCTCCGTCAGCTAAGGTGGAGACTCTGACTGGTCGAACGCGGTCTCCGGCAAATCAATTACGGTATCGCCAACGGCAGGCTCAGGGCATCAGGCAAGCAGGATGCGCACTTCGGTTCTCATGCGCCTACCCTGAATAAAAAGTGGGCGTTGGTCAAACAGGAGTCCCGACTTACGAGAACCTGATATCGCAAATGCGGTTCTTTCCGCAAGGTCGGCTATCACAGAGCGATGTGCACAGGCAGGCGCTCAATCCGCCGGCGGCAACTGCTGCGCCAGGTAGTTCTGGATCCCCATGTCTTTGATCGATTGCAGCTGGGCTTCCAGATAGAGTACGTGCCGTTCTTCGTCTTCAATCATGTGCTCGAAGAGCGCGCGGGAGCCATCATCTTTCATCTGCACGCAAACCTTGACCGCCTCATTGTACTGGCGCACGGCGTCGTGCTCGTCTTCCAGGTTGACCTTCATCTGTTCGGGAACGTTCTTGCCCAGCCGGGGTTTCAGGCCCACGTTCACGTCCGGAATGCTGTCGAAGAAGATGATCCGCTCGATCAGGCCTTCGGCGTGCTTCATTTCCTCGATGGCCCGCTTTTGGGTGCGCTCGCCCAGAAGCTTGTAGCCCCAGTTGTTACACATCTCCGCCTGGGTCATGTACTGCACGATGGCGGTCAGCTCCGAGGCCAGGGCCGCATTCAACTGCTCAAGAACTTTCTCGTTTCCACGCATGCATGGGCTCCGTTTATGAAAGTGGATTTTAGGGGCCCCAGCATCTTACCTCAAGGACGGCGTCATCGTCCGTGACGCAGGCGGAATCCGGCAACCTTGGCGCGGTTGCCGCAGACTCGCATGTCACACCAGCGGCGGCTGTGGTTCTTGCTGGTGTCGAGGAAGAGAAATGTGCAGGTTGCAGAGCCGCATTCCCGCACTCTGGCCCACTGGCCACCGGTGACCAGCTCAGCCGCGCTGAGCAGGATAGGAAGTACGATTCCGGGCGAGGCCGTGGGGCACCAGTGCACAGCCAAGTCCCCGGCTTTGTTGGCGATAGCCGGGACTGCAGAGTGCTCGCCGAGCAGGGAATTCAATAACTCGACATCTGTTGGCTTTGGCTTGACCCGGCGGGACTTGAAGATCTCTCTCAGTTGATCACGAATATGCTTCGCGTCGCGGAGCAGTCGCTCTCCCGCCGTGGGATGCTCTTGGAAATCGCGCTGCACTTCCGTGGACTCCTGCCGGGAAACGACTCCAGCCGCCACGGCCCACGATAGTAGGTCCTCGGGTGAGCGGAGGTCGTCTCGAGGATCCTCTGCGCCGTAGCAGTGCACGGTATTGAGGAAGTCCAGGCAGAGCGCCCCGCCGAGAAACTCCCACGAAGTAGCCATAAAATCCTAGTGTAACCAGTAAACATCGTATTGACAAGTTACGTTTAGTAACCTACTATGTTGATTGTTGAAGGTTACATGAGGAGTGCGTCCATGCCTATTCGCCCATTTACCGTCGCCATCCCGGATGCGGCTCTCGCCGACCTCAAGTACCGCCTCGCCCACACCCGCTGGCCGGAGGAAATCCGTAATTCTGGCTGGAGGTATGGCTTCGACAGTGTTTATCTGCGCTCCCTGCGGGATTACTGGCTCAACCAGTTCGACTGGCGGCAGCAGGAAAAAGAGATGAACGCTTTACCGCATTTTCAGGCCGACATCGATGGCCTGAGAATCCACTTCGTGCACGTCCGGGGCAAGGGAGCGAATCCCCTGCCGCTCGTGATTACCCATGGCTGGCCGGGGTCGTTTCTCGAGATGCTGAAACTCATCCCGCTGCTGGCTGACCCGCAGCGTTTCGGAGGCAGCGCGGCGGATGCCTTCGACGTGGTTGTCCCGTCCCTGCCAGGCTTTGGATTTTCTGACCAACCAAATGCTCCGGGCTGGAACACATTCAGGATCGCCGACGCGTGGGTCGAGCTGATGACACGGCTGGGCTATGAGAAGTTTGTGGCGCAGGGCGGAGATTTTGGGGCCAGCGTTTCCACTCTGCTGGCCCGGAAGTATCCCGAAAGAGTGTTGGCTTTCCATCTGAATTATATTCCCGGTTTGTATCGTCCCTTTGTGGATGGCGCGACTCCGATGACGGAGGAGGAGAAGGCATTTTTAGTGGACGATGAGCGTTGGATGGAGGAGAAGGGGGCCTACTCTCATGTGCAGCGCAAGCAGCCCCAGCTGCAGGCAGTGGCTCTCAACGATTCGCCCATGGGGCTGGCGGCGTGGATCATCGACAAGTTCCGCGACTGGGCCGATTGCGATGGCGATGTGGAGGGAAGATTCACCAAGGATGAACTGCTGACCAACGTCAGTTTGTACTGGCTGACGGGGACAATTGGGTCTTCGATGCGGCTCTACTTGGAGAGTAGCTTGGCGCCGCTGAAGCTGGAGAAAGGCGAGCGAATCCCGGTTCCGTGCGGGGTAATCCGGTTTGCCAAAGAAGAGCCATTTCCTCCCCGTGCTTGGGTGGAGCGGGGCTACAACGTGGCCCGCTGGACTGAGATCCCGACCGGGGGGCACCTCGCCGCATGGGAGGAACCGCAACTGTTGGCGGGGGACATCCGGGAGTACTTTCGCGCTTTCCGGGTGACCACTGCGTCCGGAATGAAAGCAGCTTTGGCAAAGACGGGGTGAAGTCGCTACCAAGGCGAAGGACAGTAGCCTCTCTAAGCAGGTTCTTCCACGCCGCTCGGAAATGACAAAGGGTGAAGGCGGGGACTACGCCGCTCCCGCCGTCCGCACTTGCTGTTGGTAGTCCGCGTCAGACTCCGCAGGCAATAACACCCAGAGAGAGTAAATGCCGAGCGCCGTTCCGAATGGGACATTGAACAGTGCCAGAAATGCCAGCACGATCGTCAGAATACGCGCCCAGGATTCGCGCTGCAGCAAACCCCAACCGGCAAGAAATGCGGCGCCTGCTTTCACGACAACCACGATCGCGATCGCGCTGATGAAGGGATGCAGCCAAGCCGTCGCATTTGGTTCCCCGGTCATCTGGGGCAAATGCACGAACAAAGTGTTGGCGAGCACAAACAGGACCAGTGCGCCCACCGCGCTCAGAGCCCCAAGCGCCAGCCACAGAATCCCGAGCAGGCGAATGTGTTCGCGCACCCGGCTGCGCCGTGGAAAACCCACGACCACACCGTTGACGAACTGCTTTCCGCATTGCCCGCAGAAGCGCTGATCGGAATGAACTACTGCACCGCACCGGTCGCAGAACATGCTCCCTCCTCGCGCACCGCCCCACCCTAGGTACGAACTATAACGGAGAGCTGTTCCCGGGAAAATGTGCGAGGTGGGCGGAGCAAACGGAAACGAAAAGGCCACCCGGCAACTGGGCGGCCTCTTCTTTCAAGGGAGAATAGTTCCAACGGAGGTTTCCGACCGTCAAAACTTTCTGGCGAAATCTTATGAGGCGAAAAAGCGGGGTGTCAAGAAATTTTTGCGAAATAAATAGCTTTATTTTCAATAGCTTAGAAAATAGGTTAACAGGGCTTCTGCGTGAGTCATTGTGAGACGAAAACCCCTCTTCCCATCCTTAAACCGTCTTGATTGATGGACTTACCTCCTTGGGGCGGGGTTCCGACGCCTCCTGCGTCAGGTGCAACGAGATGAATTCCACATCTTGCGAGCGGTCAAAAACCCGATCGGGAAAGAAGCGTTTTGTAAGCACGCGCACCCCGCCAAAGGCCACGCCGGCGACGAGTGCAAATCCGATGATGATGAAGCAGAGGATGATTACGTTCACAAGGAGGTTGGCGAGGTTATCTTTTTTCGTGGTGTAGGTGTTCTCATTCCAGGTGACATCGGCGTCGTAGTTCACCGCAGCCAGCAGCGACTTGGCTTCGCTCTGCGAAAGTGGGCCGGCGGCGATGGCGACGATCGGACCCGTGCGCTTGCTGAAGATCGGCCCTGCGATAGGGATTGCAGCCGGCGCGCCCGGCTGCTGTGCGGCTTCAATCCGGCGCAAGTGGTCCCCGGCAATCTGCGGCGTGGGATACGAGATCAGCATCAGTGTGGCTTCGCCGCCGGAACTGTTGTAGTTGCCCAGGACCACTTCCGGACCCGAGCTGAAATCCACCAACTGCGCTGGGACCGGGGCATTCAGCTTGCTCAGCGCTTCGGGTCCGACGACATACTTGGCGGAGTTCTTCACATACGACTGAGACGGGAGATACGCAGGCAATCCAGGGAGATTGCGCGTGCTGCCCGATGGCAGCGGAAGATCGCCCGCCAGTTCACGCAGTTCCGCCGCCGACATGGCGGAGAGCCGCTGGAAAACGGCATCGACCAGAATGTTGCCACGGTAGAACAAAATGCGCTCATTCAGCGAGGCCGCCTGGTCGCCGATCTTCTCCACCAGCATCTGAGGCATCTTGTAAAAAGTGAAAGCGCCGTACGCGCCACTGGTATCGGCGAAGCGCGCCGCTTTCAGCGTAAGCTTGCGCCCGTCATCGCGTGTGTAAGATGCCGACTCGAGGTCGATGAAGCCGTATTCCTTCAGTACGGCGGCATTTACGGGATCGGCAGCGGCGGGATCGGTGCTGGTTTGGGCTGACCCGGAGATCTGCCATCCACCAAACTGCTTAGGAAGGATCGGGGCTGCGATTGTTTCGCCAGCGAACATCGTCCCCGCAAGAATGGCGAGCGTCACGAGAACAAGGATGATCCGGGAAAGCCTCATAGAACGGCGGACACACTGCCTCTCGTTGTTAGACTACCGGGGAACCTGGAAAGTTTCCAGAGAGGGGCAAATGGACATAGAACCGGTGCTAGCGCAACGGTACCTCTGTTTCATTCTGGCCGACTCTAGGTTAATGCGTGTAATCGCGCTGAACAACAGTTGCCCTCAGAGCAGATAGTGGAGTGAGGTCGGAGCGCGATCAGATGTATGGTTATTGCGTGTTAGCTGTGGTGGTGTGGGGTCTGTTTGCGGCACCCATATCCTGACTTTGCCCGGAGATGTCCGAAGATGCCCGGAGATGTCCCTTGCGGGGGAAAGGAGGCCGCGATAGCGTAGCCTGGTCGTGGGGGGGTGCCACGGCCAGGTGTGGGTGCTTCCGCCACCGGCAGGCGCTCCGCAACACACTGTAAACACTGGCACTTCCGGGAGGCCACAATGCGTCGACCAATTCCACCCAATCTTGGCGTTTTCCCCACCACCAGGTCGGTCCGTAACTTCGCGGCATTGGTGATCGCGATGTTTGCCTTCGCCCTCGCCGGCGCGACCCAGGCACTCGCCCAGTGCAGCGACAGCTGGACGGGCGGGGGAGGTGACGGCTCTTGGAGCGACAAATTGAATTGGTCCACTGGCCAGGTGCCAGGCTCCGGCGATAGCGCCTGTATTCAGTCGGGAGCGGCCGTAATCTTGGATGCCAGCGACAATATAGCCGGCCTTACTCTCGGCAGCTCCGACAGCCTGACGCTCCCCAGCATAACCAACGCGAGTCCTAGCCTTAACATCAATGGCTCCTCCGTCGCGAACAGCGGCCAGATTATCTTGTCCCCTCCGGTGTCGTTTGGCGCAATGTGTTTGTCGTTCTCATCCAGCGGGACAGCGACCCTGTCCGGCCGCGGAACGATTACCCTGAACGCCAACTCCTTCGGTGGCGACTGCATCGGAGGCGGTGCCAAGCTGCTGAACCAGTCGACGATCCAGGGCGCCGGCGCCTTCGACATGACATTCAGCAATGCCAGTAACGGCCTGATCAACGCCAACGAAACCGGATTTCAATTAGTCGTTGGACGCAACCAGTCCCAGGGATCCTCGACCAATACCGGCCTGATGGAAGCCACCAACGGCGGCCAGCTCATCATGGGCAGCCTCGCGCTCAACAACGTTGGCGGCACCATTCAGGCCAGCGGCACTGGCTCGGCCGTTACCTTTGCGGATCAGGGCCAAGGCGGGCAGACGATTACCGGTGGCACCTTCAAGACTTCTGGCGGTGGTGTCATCAACGCCACCAACTCGACGACCACGATCGATGGAACGAATGGCAGCACGGTTACGAATCTGGGAACGCTGGTCATACCGGACCAGGGCGGCCATCCCGGCGCCGCATTTCAGGGAACCCTGATGAACAAAGCAACGTTTCAGATTCTGTCCAAGGGTGACGGTGTGGGCTTGAACATCCCTGGTGGCCAGACCTTCACCCTTACTGGTTCCGGCAGTCTGACCATGGGGGATGGAACATCCAACACCTATAACAATCAGAACTTCATCAGCGGCGGCAGCTTCGTGAACCAGCAACTCGTGCAGGGGACGGGTGGCATTTTGAATCTCACGGGTTTCAACAACAGCGGCACCATTAACGCAAACGTTCCCACTGGCCCGAACAACCTCCAGCTTCAGTTGGGGCGTGCCGGACCCAGCACCAACACAGGAACCATTGAGGCATCAAACGGCGGAGTGCTTTTGATCGGCAGCACGACCATCAACAACGTTGGCGGCACTATCGCCGCTTCCGGCAGCGGCTCCAACGTCTCTCTGGTGGGCTCGCTTGGAACTTCAGGCCTGACCATCACCGGCGGCACCTTGAACGGTTCAGGGGGAGGAGTGGTTTATGGCCAGGGTGGCTCGATACTTGACGGAACGACGAACCCTGTCACCAACTCCGGGACACTCATCGTGCCCGACAATTCCAGCGTTAATGCTCAGGGGACGCTCAGCAACGCTGGCACTATCGAACTGCTGTCAACCGGCAATGGGGCTCAATTGTCAATTTCTGGCGGAGAGAGTTTGACTCTCACGGGCAACGGCAAGGTGACGATGGGGGACGGGACGGACAACGCCTATAACAATCAACCTCTGATCGGAAACTATTTCGGCAGCAACGATTTCGTGAACCAGTCCACCATCGAGGGAACCGGTGTGATTGCATACGAATCGGGCATCACCAACAACGGGATCATGATCGCCAATGTGCCAGCCGGCAACAGCGGCCTACATCTTTACCTCGACCGCGTCGGAAACATCCAGAACAACGGTACGATTCGGGCCACAAACGGAGGTGTCTTCTATATTGGCGGCGGTTCGTGTTGTGGCAACCCGTTTACCAACGCAGGCACGATCATTGCAGACGCCAGCAGCACCGTAGACCTGGAGAATGCCAACCCGTTCGGCAACCTTGCGAATGGAGTTCTGACCGGCGGCACGTATACCGTCACGGGAACGCTGCAGATTCCGGGGAACATCACCACCAATGCAGCTAAAATCACCTTGACGGGTCCTGCGTCGCAGATCTTGAATCCCAACACCGACGCTTTGACAGGCTTTGTCACCAACGCCGCCACGGGCATCTTTATTCTGGCGGGGGGCCGGAACTTCACCTCGGCAGGCACCTTTACCAACCATGGAGGGATTGGGATCTTGAAGGGCAGCACGTTCACGGTGGCGGCGGGAGGATCTTATCTGCAGCCCGGTGGTCGAACTGTAGTGGATGGCGTGCTCACTGTCTCAACTACAGACCGCGGCTCCGACAGTTCCGATTCCGAGCCCAGCACCGGCTCCGTCCAGGTGAAAGGCCAACTCTTCGGCAACGGAGGAAACATCGCGGCCAACCTCTACTCCGCTGGCACCGTCCTTCCCGCGAATTCCATCACCTCGACGGGCAAGCTCACGGTCACCGGTTCTTACACCCAGACTTCCGCGGGCGCGTTGGATGCCAACCTGGCTGGCCCAAACTCTGGCCAGTTCACCCAGTTCAACGTGACCGGCACGGCCAAGCTGGCTGGAACTCTGAACATCGCGCGGCTGAACAATTATGTGCCGTTTATTGGTGCTACCTTCCAAATTCTGAGGGGCCGGCAGGTGAACGGCACCTTTGCCACGGTGAATGGGACCGCGATCAACAGCAGTGAGCATTTCACCGTAACCTACAACTCGACCAATGTGACCCTTACCGTGGTTTCCGGCCCATAACTTGCAGCAGGGCGTCGGCGCGCGAATATACGGGAAGCCGGCCGATGTCGCCGTTCTGATTTAACGCTTAGCCGCCCTGCCAGGCTTTTACCACTACTGTCCTTCGCCCTTCTCTATCTTGCTCGCCACCTTCACTCCGCTCAAGCCGCTGACGTACTTGGCGATACCGCGATAGAGCGATTCAGCAATTCGCTGGCGATAATCCTGGGTCTTGAGCTTGCGCTCGTCGGTCGGATTACTCAGGAAGGAAATCTCCGCCAGGATCGAAGGCATATTTGCCCCAATGAGTACGATAAATGGAGCTTTCTTCACGCCTCGGTCGCGCAGGCCGGGATTTTTGGCTGCCAGGCCGCTGTGCAACGAGCGCTCCACGTCATTCGCAAACTCCTGCGATTCTTCGATCTTCTCCTTGAGCGCAATCTTTTTGACCAAGTCCTGCAATTCGTGGATGGTTTTTTCTGAAACTGCATTTTCGCGAGCCGCGACTTCAAGGGCATCGGGGGAAGAGCTGAAATTCAGGTAATAGGTCTCTACGCCCCTGGCATCGGGGTCGCGGCTGGAGTTGGCGTGAACGGAAACGAACAGGTCTGCCCCCGCCTGGTTGGCCATCGCGGTTCGGGTCTCGAGCGGGATGAAGGTGTCATCGCTGCGGGTGTAGATCACTTCCGCGCCAAGCCGCACCGACAGCAGTTTGCCCAGGCGGCGGCTCACGTCCAGAACGATGTCTTTTTCCTGCAGACCGTTAGGGCCAATGGTGCCCGTGTCGTGACCGCCGTGACCAGGGTCGATGACGATCTTGCCAATCTTGAGGCCCAGCGCCCGAATCAGCGAGCGATCACCGTTTTCGGTGGGTTGTGCTTCGCGGGCGACGACGTCATTGTCAGAGGGCTTGGCCTTGGACTTGGATCGCTGGCGCGCGGGTCGCGGCAGGCCCGGCTCCTCGGCCTTTGAAGCTGGCTTCACCTCGGGCGTTGGCCCGTCGAGTTTGGCGGGGCTCGTCTTGGCTGCAGCCACATCTGGAGCCACATCGTCCGCTTCGACGATGGTTTTCTTCACGCCTTTGCTAGTGGTGACCACGACCGGTGGCTTGGGCGGCCCGTCGTCCTCAGCGGCCGATGATGCGGCAACTTCCGGGGTAGCCTCTTCCGCCCTTCGCGGTACCGGTTTTTCTGCCGCAACTTCAGCCGGTCTGTCCGTCTGGCTTTCCTTAGGCTTTTTAATGGGGTCCTTGCTGCGCACATCGACCACAAGGCGGGGTGGATTGTCGAGCAAGGACGCCTTGAAGTCCGCTACGTTGTCGACCTCGAGCACGACCCGGGTGCGTCCCGGCCTGAATTGCGCGATACGGATATTCTTCAGCAAGCCGTCGTCGACATTGATGGTCTGTCCGGTTAGCCGGGAATCCAGGTGGGTGCTCAGCAAATCGAAAAAGATGCGATCCGGATTGTCAATGCGCTGCGATTCAAACTTGACGCTGCGGTCCAGATCCACGGCCACCCGGCTAAAGTCGGGGCCGGTCCAGTAACGCAGGCCGGTGACGCGAGTGATGCGGTTTGCCTTCTTCTCCTCGGCGGGACGGGTGTTGTCGGCTGCGTTCTCCGCGGACGATGAGTCCGCATCCGGGTCTTCAGTGTCTTTCGCTTCCCGGGACGATGGAATTTGGGCTTTCACAGACGTTTTCAGGGTGGCTTGCTCCACCGGTTGGGCAAGTGCTTTGCTGGCCTCGTCGGCAAACTGATTGCGCGGATAACGCCTTAAGAACTCTGCGAACACCTCGTCGGCACGGGCCTTGTCGTGCAGGTCGTCGTGGTAGATCTCGCCGATGTGGTACAGAGCAGCAAAGCGCGCTTTGCTGCCGGGATACTGGCGGCGCAAGAACTCATACTGCTGTATGGCCGAGTGTAAGACCTCCAGATCGTTAAAGCGCCGCCCCATCTCCTCCAAGAGTTGGGCGACCCCGCTTACACTGGGATCCGCTTTGGTCGAAGTGGGCGCCTCGAGATAGATGCGCTTGTAGGCGGCAATGACGCGCTCATAGTCCTTGCGCGTGAGATCCTGGGCGGGCCGGCCTTCCAGCGCGGTCTGGAGGCGCTGGGCTGCCGCAAACTGCACTCTCGCCCACGCCTCGGGCCGGTGGGCACTGGCGAATGTTGAGACACCGGCAGAAAGGACGAGGAGCAGAACACTCCAACGCCACAACTGCTGGTTCCACTTGGTTCGCTTCAAGTTTCGGCCCGTAATCGCCTGACGTTCAAACCGCTGTTTAGAACCTGAGATGCACCCGCACTAATCGGTGTTGCTGATGTAAAGCACCCCGCGCGAATCCCGTTGCACATGAATCGGTTCGTGCATGGGACTGGCCAGGATATGGTCGCCGTTTTCCGACGCGTCGTAGTAAAGCTGGGTAATCCGCTTCACGTAGTCGCGTGTTTCCCGGAAGTGCGGTACCCCAGCGCTGCGCGCCACCGCTCCTGATCCGGCGTTGTAGGCCGCCAGAGTGAGCTTTACGTTGCCGCCGTAATTCTCCATCAACTGCTTCAGGTGGCGTACGCCGGCGTCCACGTTCTGCTCCGGATCAAATGGGTTGGCCACTCTCAACTGGCGTGCCGTTTGCGGCATCAGCTGCATCAATCCCATGGCCCCCTTACGGGAAACCGCATTGGGGTTGAAGTTTGACTCCACTTTGATCACCGCCCGCACCAGGTTGGGATCGACGTTGTGCCGTGCTGCCGCCTGCTCGATCGCGGCGTCGATGTCCCCCTGGGTAAACGCCCGGCCGCGCGTGGAGCTGGCTGTCGGCTGCGGACTCTCGGTGGAGCCCAGAAGTTGGTTGACTTCTGCAGCTGCCGAGCGTGCCGCCCGCACGTGGGCGGAGGGCACCGCTTTCCAGCGACGCTCAGTCGTGCTCCAGAACACCAGAGAACTTTCCCGGGCCGGAGTGGACGACGACCGTCTGACGACGGACTCATTGACGTACACCTTATGTCCCGTGTCGTCGGTGGATGGCGTGATCACAGAGTCAGAACCGGCTTCAGCCTGCACGAATGGCGCGAGGGAAAGGAAGGTCGCGATTACGGGTGTGGCCATCAGGGCGAGTTGCAGGTGCTTTCGCATAGCCGGGTTTTCGTACGAGACGCGGGCGCAAAAACACTTCCGCGCCTACCTGCCCGGAACCTGACGGAGAACCCTTACCAGAGTGCTTCGATTATAGGGTCATGGGGAAGGGGGAGCAACTTACCAAAGGGGCATAGAACCACGGTGGTAATCGCTGTAAGTCATTGATACATATAGGTATATAAGGTAAACAAGGTCGGGTTCCTGGTGCCTACCTTGGACTGATGTGGCAGGTAAGCTGTGATAGGCTGAGCCTTCCCAATGAACGAGTTCGAATCGCCCCACCGCCAGACGCCCGACTCCCTCATGCT